>Ga0316204_10002739_pt1 | contig 38456 bp, 35 predicted proteins | sample 6monrhotite_MG_2_FD_205661 | JGI IMG/M metagenome (GOLD analysis project Ga0316204, IMG submission 205661) | Microbial mat bacterial communities from mineral coupon in-situ incubated in ocean water Damariscotta River, Maine, United States -... | ecosystem: Environmental > Aquatic > Marine >...
GGATGAATTAAAAATCCTGGTTATTCGCCTGATGATTGGTGTTCTGATTATTCTTATGGTTATCGCTGTGATTGATCTGGTTTATCAACGCCATGAACATTCGAAAAAAATGCGCATGACCAAACAAGAGGTAAAGGACGAGTACAAACAGACCGAAGGCGACCCGCATATAAAAGCCAAACTTCGCCAGCTAAGAACCGAACGCGCCCGTCAACGTATGATGCAGGCAGTCCCCAGCGCCGATGTCGTGATCACAAACCCGACCCACTATTCAATCGCGCTTAAATACGATCCGGAAACAATGGAGGCCCCTTTGTGTGTGGCCAAGGGTATAGACGAAATTGCGCTGCGTATTCGTGAAGTCGCAAAAGAACATGATATTATATTGTATGAAAACAAACTGTTGGCCCGCACACTTTATGACACCGTTGATATCGATGAAACAATCCCGCCAGAGCAATATAAAGCAGTCGCCGAGATCATCTCCTATGTCTTTAAGATGAGCGGCAAGGTACATTAAAGCTTTTATAACTTTCTGAAACGCTTGTCTTTCACTCCCATGCTATGGCAGTTTTAACTATATATGAAGATAGATCATTCCGAATTTATAAAACGTCACCACAAATCGACCGAAACCGTAAAAAACATAGTTCCGGCGAAGCGCAGCTATGATGGCCTGTTCTCTGCCGCTATGTTCGCACTGTTCATAGGGCTTCTGGCGCTGGTTATTACGACAACTCAGCTGGATGACATGATGAAAGTCGTGGCCGCCTGCGCCTTCACCTTAACCAGCCTCGTCGGCTTTGTTTTATACCGCTTCTATAAAGCGCAGCACGCCATGGATCAAGAACTCGACCTGATCCGCGAAGTCATGGAAGGCTCACGCGGCGCAAGGCTTATAACGGACAGCGCGGATAACGCACTCTATTACAATCAAAAATTTGAACGGACATGCCGCGGGGTTGGCCCCCCATGTTTCGCAAGCCTCCTCAGGTTGTTTGAGCACAGCGAAGAAGTGAAAGCGCATTTCAGACTCCTTGCAGATCAGGCACATCGCGGCCTCACAGATTCAATCGAATTATTTTCGAAATATGAAGACAATGAGCGCTGGTTTCTCGTGACCGCTCAACCCATAGCAGGGCGCGCCGGTTATGTGCACTGGCGAATTGATGACGTTACCGAAAAACACACCGCCGATACGGCCATCCGGGATGAGCGTGAAAAGCTGATCGACTTCACCGATAACGCGCCTGTCGGGTTTTTCTCGGTCAATGAAAAAGGCCGCTTTGTTTTTGCCAACGCAACTTTTGCGCGCTGGCTGGGCGAGGATTTGCAACGCCTTCTTGATACCGCGTCTTTGCACACATATATCGTCGAACCCCCAGAAAACGCAAACCCCTATGATCTGACAGAAGAGGGGGGGATAAGACAAATTGTTGAAATCCAGATGAAGGGCGTGGGCGGTAAAACATTCTTGGCATCTATTAATCAGGTGATCGTCAAAGAAGGCGATGACCGTGTACGGACCCGCGCTGTTGTCCATGATTTGACAACTGAAAGAGAAATGCGCCAGGCCCTGAAGGCTTCGGAAGACCGCTTTCAGAGATTTTTTGATGAAGCCCCCGTCGGGATTATTCTTGCGGATCAGGACGGTAAAATTGCCGATTGTAATAACGCATTCTCAGCAATGTTGGGAATACCGATTGAAAAACTCGAAGGGCAGATGTTCGAAAACCTGATAGATGATGAGTTTAAAGAACAAGTCCTGTCCACGCTCGGTAAAATTGAAAAAGGAAAGCAACTCGGCGCTCCCCTCGAAATTGCCCTGCAAGGCATGGATGAGGCTGTGGAAACGCAAATGCATGCGAGAAAGTTCAGAATTGGTGGTAATACAGTCCTCCACTTTATCGACCTGACAGAGAAAAAAGCCCTGGAAGCGCAATTCGTACAATCCCAAAAAATGCAGGCAATCGGCCAGCTCGCCGGCGGCATTGCCCATGACTTTAACAATTTGCTCACCGCCATGATCGGTTTTTGTGATTTGCTTCTCCTTCGTCATAAACCCGGTGACCCATCGTTCGGCGATATTATGCAGATTAAACAAAACTCAAACCGCGCTGCAAACCTCGTGAGGCAGCTCCTGGCCTTTTCCCGCCAGCAAACGCTCCGCCCTAAAATCCATGATATGGGCGATATCCTCTACGAACTCTCGCACCTCATCAGACGACTGATCGGCGCAAATATCGAACTTGAACTTGTCCACGGACAGGATCTTGGCTTGGTCAAGGTTGACGAAGGACAAATGGAACAGGTCCTTATTAACCTTGCCGTGAATGCCCGGGACGCGATGGCTGGCGGCGGTAAACTGACAATTGAAACCGAAAATTTCACAAACAGGAAAAAGAAAAAACTCATTTCCGAAGAGTTACCGCCCGGGCACTGGACAACAATAAAAGTGAGCGACACCGGCTGCGGTATTACGCAAAAAAACCTGACACGCATTTTTGAACCCTTTTTCACGACAAAAGACGTGGGAGAAGGAACAGGGCTAGGGCTGGCAACAGTCTACGGGATTATCCGCCAAACAGATGGCTTCCTTGATGTGGAAAGCAAGATTAACAAAGGCACGACCTTTATCCTTTATTTACCGCGGCTGGCGGCTGCTGATGAGGATGCTGAGGAAAACCCCGGGGGAAGCCCAGAGGAAAACCCAGAGGAAAGTAAAAACGATGAAGCAAAAGACCTCACAGGAACTGAACGAATTCTGTTGGTTGAGGACGAAGACGCTGTCCGCACATTCTCACAACGGGCATTGAGCAACAAAGGTTACGAGGTGCTAACGGCTGATAGCGGTGAAAGCGCCTTACAGGTCATCGAAAACCAAACAAATAAAGAGATTGACTTGCTCGTGACCGATGTCGTGATGCCGAATATGGACGGACCAACACTCGCTCAACATATGAGGCAAACGAATCCAGACCTCAAAATCGTCTTTATGTCTGGATATACCGAAGACAAACTCAAAGATCATATGGGCGAAAACATCTTCTTCCTCCCCAAACCATTTACGCTTAAACAATTGGCAGCAAAGGTTAAAGACGTTCTGGACAGCTAACTTTGTTCTTTTTATGTTCTTTTTTTTGTTGACCTTAGAACAAAATGAGTACAACATGGTCTTAGATTTTTTAAAACCAGTGCTGACAATTGCATGTATGGCCAAACTGTGCCAAGAAAGAGGAGACACCCATGTCCGTAACACCCATTCGAAAAGACGATAAAATGACGAAAAACGCCGCAGAAAAACAACAAGCCCTCGATGCCGCTCTGTCCCAGATTGAACGCGCCTTTGGTAAGGGCTCGATTATGAAGCTTAATGGAGAGAATAATTCGATGGATGTCGAATCGGTTTCGACGGGCTCTCTCGGTCTGGATATCGGCCTGGGTATTGGCGGCTTGCCGCGCGGTCGAATCATTGAAATTTACGGGCCTGAAAGTTCCGGTAAAACAACTCTGGCACTCCATGTGATTGCCGAAGCGCAAAAAGCTGGCGGGACATGCGCGATTGTTGATGCAGAACACGCGCTGGACCCCGGTTACGCTAAAAAACTTGGCGTGAAGGTTGATGAGCTTTTGATCTCGCAACCTGATGCAGGGGAGCAGGCTTTGGAAATTACAGATACGCTCGTACGATCCGGCGCTTTGGATGTTCTCGTTGTCGATTCTGTTGCCGCCCTCGTGCCGCGCGCTGAACTCGAAGGGGAAATGGGTGATCATCATGTCGGGTTACAGGCGCGTTTGATGTCACAGGCGCTTCGTAAATTGACAGGCACGATTTCCCGTTCGAACACAATTGTGATTTTCATTAATCAAATCCGTATGAAAATCGGTGTGATGTTCGGTTCTCCGGAAACAACAACTGGCGGAAATGCCTTGAAGTTCTACTCATCTGTTCGCCTTGATATCCGCCGTATCGGCGCGATTAAGGATAAAGATGAAGTCGTAGGAAACCAAACGCGGGTCAAAGTTGTCAAAAATAAGATGGCCCCTCCGTTCCGCCAGATTGAATTTGATATCATGTATGGGGAAGGTATCTCCAAACTGGGAGAATTGCTCGATCTTGGTGTTGCCGCAAATCTTGTTGAAAAATCAGGCTCCTGGTTCTCCTATGACGGACAACGTATAGGGCAGGGACGTGAGAACTCTAAAAACTTCTTACGTGAAAATGCTGAACTTGCCACGAAACTTGAAACGCAAATTCGTGCGAATGCCGGGCTTATTGCTGATGATATGCTGACGGGGCCGGATAATGATGAAAAATCCCCTGATCTCACCGCTGTTGAAGGGGATCAAAAGCCTGACAAATAATTATAGCTGACAAACAACCGGACTTAGTCCGCGAGGCGGGTCCACTTCTATAAAAAGATGTGGATCTGCTTTTCTATCCTTTGTCCCGCATAATGCGGCCCTTTTGCTTGTCCCAATCTCTTTTCTTAACGCTATCGCGCTTGTCATGCGCCTGCTTACCTTTTGCCAAAGCAATATTAAGTTTTGCTAACCCACGGCTGTTAAAAAATAATTTAAGCGGAACAACCGTATACCCCTCACGCGATATCGCCCCCAGCAGTTTATTCACTTCACGTTTGTGCAAAAGCAACTTTCTGGGACGCTTGGGATCATGCTGTAAATTCTGGCTTGCCTGCTGATATTCTGGAATATTGGCATTAAAAAGCCAGATATCCCCATCTTTAGGGCCAACATACGCTTCCTTGATATTCGCCTGTCCCATACGCAGGGATTTAACCTCAGTACCGACAAGCATAATACCAGCTTCAAATGTATCTTCTAATGAATAGTCAAAACGTGCCTTCCTATTGTCGACAATTGTGGCGTCAATCGACAGAAGGCCTTGTTTTTTATCGTTTTTTTTCTTGGCCATAGGAATTCAAAACTCTTAAGCTGCCGAAGCTTTTGCAACGCAAGTAAGTCCGGCATGGCTAATCGCAGCGTCAACCTTCTGCCGCGCCGCATCGCTCGCAGGAAGAAGAGGCAATCGCACCTCATCTCCGCACAAGCCAAGAACCTGGGCTGCATATTTAACGGGCGCAGGATTGCTTTCACAAAATAAATCATTGCCCAAAGGGTTCAGCAGGTCCCGCATTTTTGCAAATGTTTGCAAATCACCATTTTCCCACGCTTCGACCATGTCCGCACACTGCCTTGGCGCGATATTGGCCACAACGGAAATAACGCCGTGCCCGCCTTGGGCAAGGAAGGCAGCGACAGAATCATCATTGCCCGAAAGCTGGCAAAAATCGGCGCCGGCCAAACGCGCAAGGGCAGGAGGACGCTCCAAAGCCCCCGTCGCATCTTTAACCCCAACAATATTGGGGAGCTTGGATAGTGCCGCTAACGTCTCGTTACTCATATCCACAACACTACGCCCTGGAATATTGTAAACAAGTATAGGCAATGAAACCGCATCATGAATGGCCGTAAAGTGCGCAATCATGCCATCTTGCGTAGGTTTGTTGTAATAAGGCACAACGCTTAGAGCAGCATCGGCCCCTGCTTCTTTGGCATGAAGCGTAAGCTCAATCGCTTCGGATGTAGAATTTGATCCAGTACCCGCAATAACTGGAATTCTCCCCTTGACCACATCCACACATCTCTGGACTATGGCCATATGTTCATCATGAGACAAAGTTGGGGATTCACCCGTAGTACCACAAGGAACAAGCGCATGACTGCCTTGTTCGATCTGCCATTCAACCAAGTTTTCAAATGCCGGCCAATCAATCTCACCATTTTTAAACGGTGTGATCAGGGCGGGTATGGAACCTCTAAACATTGCGTTGCCTTTGTAAAATTTGTTCAAGTAAAATCTGTTCAAAAAGTGCTGCACAATCTATCTGCTCTTGCCTTAAGATGCAAGGTAATCGGTGCTTTGGCTTTGTTTTTGTGTGTTTTTTCGCCCTTTTCGGCCTTTGCCGTTGATAGCCCCGTTAACCGGCTCCAATCCTCACGGGCGCAAAGCCAGACTGTAAAGGCCCTGCAACTGGTTTCCCAAAATCAGTGGCATTTGGCCAGAGATGTCATCGCAAACACCCACGATCCCTTGGCTTCAAAGCTGTATTACTGGCTTTTGTTCACGCAAAAAGGTGATTTCCAAAATTTCGGACGCATGGCGCAGTTCATAAGGAGGAACCCTGACTGGCCGGGAATGAAAGGGCTAAAACGTAAAGCAGAAAAAGATATGCCGGCCAGCTTGACGCCAGCGCAGGCTTTAGGCTGGTTTAACGATTATAAGCCGGAAACAGCGCACGGCGTTAACCGTTATATGCAGGCATTGATCAAAACCGGAAAAGCTGCTCAGGCAAAATCCTTCCTGTCCAATTGGTGGGCAACAACGACTCTGTCCAGAGACGATCAACGTATTATTTTTAGAAAATATAGCCGGTATCTGGATAAAGCAGCCCACATGCGGCGCTTTGACACGATGTTGTTGCGTAAACAAAACTCAAATGCCCTGGCGATCGCCGGTGTTCTGGGCGCAGGATATACAGAGCTTGCCGAAGCGCGCATAGCATTGGCCGCAGAAAAGAAAAACGTAAACGCATTGATAAATCGCGTTCCAAAAAGCCTTCAAAATGATCCGGGCTTGTTGTATGAGCGGCTGCGTTGGCGAAGAAAAAACAATCTGGATATGGGGGCAATCGAAATTCTTCACAACGCACCGCCTGCTGAAAAAATTGGAAATTTAAAAGCATGGTGGCTCGAAAGACATATTATCATTCGCAGAATGTTGGAAAAAAAGCGTTATAAAAGTGCTTATCTTCTGGCAAGTAAGCATTTCCAAAAACCGGGTGGTTTTCAATATGCGCAGGCTGAATGGATTTCGGGATGGCTGGCGTTAAGCTTTCGGAAAAACCGGGCGGCTGCATATCAACATTTTGAAGCCTTGTATCATAATGTAAAAACACCTGTGAGTAAATCACGCGGGGCGTATTGGTCCGCCCGGGCTTCTGAGGGCTTTAGCGATAAAACAATAAGCCAGAACTGGTATAAAAACGCGGCGCAATACCAGACAGTTTTTTACGGTCAAATGGCGGGCGCAAAGCTGGGGCTGGCAAATGCCTTACCGAACGCCGCCCCGCCAAAATTAACGCAAAGTGATTTGTCCGTTTTTGAAAGTAGAGAACTTATTCAAGCGGCAAATTTGTTCAGCAAGGCAGGCATGCGCAAAGAAAGCAGCCGCTTTATGAAAGCTTTTGTACAAAGTGAAGAAACGGCAAAAGCCTATAAATACGCTGCTGATTTAGCGCTTAAAAATGGTCGTACTCATGATGCTGTACGTATATCAAAAGAGGCGACGAAAAAAGGCCTGTTCCTGACAGCGCAAGCTTACCCTGTCATGACTCAATATTTGCAAAATATTGATCTGGAATGGTCATTGATACATGCCATCATTCGTCAGGAAAGCGTTTTTGACACGAAAGCGCAAAGTCCTGTGGGCGCGAGAGGTTTGATGCAGCTGATGCCTGCAACAGCCAAAGAAACGGCGAAAAAAATGGGCCTTGCACATAATCTGGCGTGGTTAACAACCAGACCCCAACACAACATCAATCTCGGCAGTCAATATCTGAGCAATATGGTCCGCCGGTATAATGGTTCTTACCCTATGGCCATTGCGGCGTATAATGCTGGCCCGGGGCGTGTCGATAAATGGCTAAAGACTTTTGGCGACCCGCGAACAGGCGCGATCGATTGGATAGACTGGATAGAGATGATCCCCATTTATGAAACACGTAACTACGTACAAAGAGTTATGGAGGGCACATACGTCTACAGGTTGCGTTTGAAAAATGTACAAAAACCGCCTCAAACGCCTATCCATATTGCGTATACATCAAGATAATCAACAGTTTTTATGTTTTTTGTGTGAATACAGGAGGGTTTAAAGAAAATTTTTATTCTTTTTTAGCGATATTAAGCTAAAGTATAGGTTGTGGGGTTGGTGGTTATTACTGCCATGTTAAGGAACGATCAAAAATGAAGCTATTGCTTGCAGATGATCATACGCTTTTTCGTGATGCGTTAGTTCAATATATTGAGCGCGCTAATCCTGATGCTGATGTCACAACGGCAGAGAGCTTTGATCAGGCCTATGAAATTATGGAAGACAAACGTCATCAGGATCTGATTTTACTGGATCTGCGCATGCCGGGAATGAAGGGATTATACGGATTTGAAAAAATGCGTGAAAACTTTCCAAATACGCCTGTTGCCCTTATGTCTGGGGTTGCGGAGCCCGAGGATGTAGAGGCTGCTATTGCTCTTGGGGCTGTTGGGTACTTCCCTAAAACATTATCTGGTAAAGCGCTTTTAACAGCCATTAAATCTGTTGTGGACGGAGAGGTTTTTATTCCCGTAGATCATAAAAACAGCACCCCCCTTCCTGCATATTACGATGACGGGGATCAAGCGCCCCCCAACCCTGTCTATGGTGGGATGCATGAGGCACAACAAACGCTGTCGGCTAAAGATGATTTTAATCTCACCCCCCGGGAACGGGATGTCCTCGAATTTCTTATTACAGGCGCTTCAAACAAAGAAATAGCAACCAATCTCAATTTGCAGGTTGTGACCGTGAAACTTCATGTAAGGGGCATTTGCCGTAAGCTTGATGCAAAGAATAGAACGCAAGCCGCATTGATTGCCCAAGAACACGGCTTGGTACCAAAAGTCGCTTCCGGGGAGCGCTAACCCCTATGCGTGATTTTTGGAAGAAAAATAGCCGCTGTTTACATTTTTTCCCCGGCTTGATTATCCTTGTCGTTGGAATGTTTGCTTTGCATAGCTCTGTCAAGCTGGCAGATGAACATACAATGTTAGGGCAATATTATACCTTGGTTACAGCTCAGCAGGAGGCAACTGGAAGCCTGGATGGTACGGTGCAGGCAAGACAGATAGAGCAGCTAAGCAACAAAATTCAAAAAAGAGAAAACTGGCTTTATTGGGCGGTGATAGCGACAAGCTTAACTGCGTTTGTTTTGCTGGTTTTAAACGCCGACAAGCTAGGGGCTTTGGAAAAAATCAATGCCGAAAAACAAGAAGATTTAAGGCTTTTGACACATAGATTGGCGGCCATTGAGGCGTCTATGGACGGGATTGGTATCGTTGATTCTGATGGTAATCTGGCATATATGAACACGGCATTGATGGCTTTACATGGCATTATACCTGAACAAAGCGGCAACTATATCGGCCGGTCATGGTTAAATTTATACTCCCAAAAAGGCCGTGAGCATGTAGAGAAAGAAATCTTGCCTGAGTTCGAAAAAGGGGTTTTCTGGCATGGAACCTCCAAAATAGTGCGCTTAGACGGAAAAGTAATTGATGTAGACCTTACGATGACCAAGCTCGAAGGGGGCGGTTTTATAGGTACGGCCCGTGATATCTCGGAGCAGAAAAGAGCAGACGCCGAGAAAAAAGAAATGGAAAAGCAGCTTTTTCAAGCACAAAAACTGGAAGCTGTCGGACGGTTGGCGGGTGGTATCGCCCATGATTTCAATAATATTCTGGCGGCCATAAATGGCTATGCTGAATTCCTGATTGAAGATTTACGAGAAAGCCCGGAGCAGCAAAAATTTGCAAAAAATATTTTTAAGGCCGGCGCACAAGCAAGATCTTTAGTCGATAAAATCCTGGCGTTCTCAAGATATGATACCAATGAAATGCAGGTGCTCAACATGCTCACTCCTTTGGAGGAAAGCATTTCAATGATAGAGGCAACCCTGCCAAAAACAATCAATATCGTCACAGATATTCAGGTGGAAAAAGCGTATGTTGAGGGCAACGCAACGCAAATAGCACAAATGATTATGAATTTATGCGTGAATGCCCGCGATGCCATGGAAGGGGATAAAGGCAATATTATTGTAAGCCTCAATGTTGCGGATACAAATAACGTCCCCGAATTCTTTGTTTTGGAAACATTGCCGGACGCTGAGCAAACGCAATTAATAAGGATGCTCGACGAAGAAGACTCCCGGACAGTTCTGTATATGGGGAATTTAGCGCGCGGTGTAGATTACATGAAGCTTTCTATTGGGGATTCTGGAAGTGGAATGAGCAAAGTGATTATGGAGCGTATTTTCGAACCATTCTTTACGACAAAGGATGTGAATAAAGGAACCGGACTTGGCCTTCCGATGGTACACGGGACTATGATTGCCCATAATGGTGCGCTGGTCATAGATAGCGCCCTGAACCAAGGCACACGCTTTGATCTTTATTTCCCTATCAGCCATGAAAAGGAAATTTTGTCTGAACAATTAAAAGAGGGCGCATCCATTATTCATAGCGCCAAGGTGCTGCTGGTTGAAGATCAGGCAGATGTTCGCTTGATGACAGAAACAATGCTTGTAAGGTCTGGTCACGTTGTTGATGTTGCGGAAAATGGACTTGATGCCCTTGATCTGTTGCGGGAAGCGCCGGGGGAATACGATCTGGTTCTTACTGATCAAAATATGCCTAAAATGACGGGGCTGGAGCTTGTGAATGAAACATATATCGATTTCCCCGACATCCCGTTTATTTTATTGTCAGGCTATAGCGAAGAAAGACTCCACGCTTTTATGAAAGAACATCCTTCCATTAAATCAACGCTTCGAAAGCCCGTTTCTCGTAAGGATTTGATAACAGAAATAGCATCGGTCTTATCCACTCAACCTATCGTTAAGGATAGCGCAGCATAAGAACCTTACGGTTTTCTGCCTTCCCTGTACCACGTAAAAACACATGCGAAAATCAGAGCGAGAATAGCCCCCCATATCGGGACCAGGGGGCTTTGTTGCGCCCCTTTAACCGTGTAAGCTTCGTTGTTTTTTAAAGCAAGCCAGTCCCGCCCATAAAAAGCACCGCTGCGAATATGGCGAACATGACGAACACGGGGCTGGCCTTGCTGTGATAACCAAAAAGCTTTCCCGCCGCTTTTCTTTATAACAGGCATGAGAGGCTCTGCGCTCGTAAGGATATTGGTAAATTCCGGCGTATCCGCATTTCCGGCAAAGGCAAAAGATGATTGACCATCCGGCGTTTTAAAACGGTACAATCCTGACTGCGCCACTTTCGTAAGCAAACGCATCGAACCTCCATGATCTGGAGACAGGCGCACTGTTTCTTCGGTCCCGTCAGGATAAATGATTGTAACGTGAGAGCCGTTTTCTACAAAACCAGAACGTTCAATCCAAAGTGAGTATCCATCATCTAACTCTGACACTTCAACATTTATAGCTTTTTCATCAAGCTCCGGTTCTTTCATTAACCAGTGAACTGTACGTTTCAGAAGCTCTTCATGCGGCCCCCCGCCATCATATCCCCGTGACCATAGCCATAAATGGTCACTGGCAAGATGCGCCGCGCGGCCCTTTCCAACACGGTTAAGCACAAGGAGCGGGTTGTTTTTGATGCCCGTCATCACAATATCGCCCTGCGTAGAGGCAAAACCGACTTGCCGGCTCCATTCTCCCCATGGCCTCTCGTTGCCCTCGTTATCTTTCTTATATTGCTGGGATTGCCCAAGGTTCGCCGTAACAGGGTGTTTTAAGCCAAGATCATTCACTTTTGGAATAAAAGCCTGATGAAAAACCTCGCCAGAGGGCTTTCCGGGTAATATATTGCGCAACGGTGTGTAATAAATTGAATCTTCGCCCGAAAATGCGGGACCGCTGGCCTCAAGAAATGCCCCTCCATTTTCAACGTAACGCGCAATATTGCGAAAATACTTATCCGGTAAAATCCGGTTCAGCTTGTACCGATCAAAGATTATAAGATCAAAATCATAAAGCTTCAGCTCGAAAAGCTCCCGAAACGGAAAAGCGATCAGTGACATTTCACTTTGCGGCGTTGAGTCAATTTTTTCCGGCTCACGCAAAATTGTGAAATGAACCAGATCGACACTGGGGTCCGATGTGAGTAAGTCTCTCCACGTCCGCCCACCCGCATGTGGTTTTCCGGAAACAAGAAGCACACGAAGACGATCGCGAACGCCCTGAAACTCTATTGCGGTTTTGTTGTTACGCGCGGTTAATTCTCCGGCAAGTGCGCCAACGCTGATTTGAAAAATATTCTGGCCGGCAAATGCCACTGGTAAAATCATGGAGTGTTCTTCGCCAACATTCACGATTTCGGTGATGCGCTCTCCTTGCCCTGTTTCAATCGTGACACGTGCGGCGCGCTCTGAGAATATCCCGCGGTCCTCGACTTTAAAGCTGACTTCAATATCTTGTCCGACAATGCCAAACGCCGGGGCCTTTGTGATTTCGATCCGTCTGTCTTTTTCGTTTTTATCACCCGTCAGCAAAACATGAACAGGCCCAAAAGAATTTTGAAAGGCCCCGGTTGGGGGAACGTCATGAACCTGACCATCTGTAATAAGAATAACCCCGGCTCGCCTGCTGACAGGCACGTTGGCATAAGCTTTTTCTATCGTTTTGAATAAATCGGTTCGATCCGCAGATTTTGTATGAACGGGGCCATGCACAACTTTAAATTCAATATTGGGCTTGTCTTTTAAAACGCTGCTGACATGCTCCAGGGCTTCGTCTTTACGCTTGTTTCTTTTTCCGAAACTTTGGCTGGCGCTATCATCAACAACAATAATGGCGATATCGGGTACAGGTTCACGAATTTCATTTTTCACCGAAGGGTTCAGGAGGAAAATAATAAAGAGCAAGCATGTTAGCGATCTCCATAAAGGCAAACGCCGGGTAAAAAGAAGGCACAGTAAAAGCACAGCCATAGTTGCGAAAACCATAGGTACAAGCAGCCCACAATCCAGAAAAGGGTTTAAGTGAAAGCTAAGGCTGTGCGTCGAATGAATGTTCATCGTTCACGTCCCAATCTTTCCAGAATATGCGGAACATGAACCTGATCGGCTTTATAATTCCCCGTAAGCGCATACATGATTAAATTCACACCAAACCGTAAAGACAGCTCATGGCGTTTCGAACTGCCTTGGATATATTGCCGCTGCCCACGGCTGATAACATTCAGCTCGGACCATGCCCCGGCCCAATCGTGACTACCAATGATGACAGAGGATACGCCGTCTCTTCCATTGCTGCTTTGCCCCTCAACCCAAAGCGTCCCGTTCTCGTAACGCCCCGGATAAGATTTCAACAGGTAAAAGCTTTTTGTCAGAACATGGGATTCAGGGATCTCCATGAGGGGAGGGATGTTAAGCTGTCCAACAAGTCTTTTCAGATCGCCCAATCGTCCGCTTCCATCACGCGTATCAATCAAAACAGTACCCCCCAGATCGAGATAGCTTTGAATGTTCTTAATCGCAGTGGTGGATGGAATGGGTTGGTCATTGCTGAGCGGCCAATAAAGCAGCGGGAAAAACGACATTATGTCCGTTTCCGGGTTAATGCCGATAACACCGGCAGGTTCGGCAGATGTCCTGTTATTAAGAGCAGCAGATAAAACCTCCAAGCCCTTTTGACTTGTCGCATCGATCGCTGCATTGCCCGTTTTGATATAGGCGAGGTAAAGATCTTCAGAGGCCTTCATTGACGTTTGCGCGTATGACGGCGCAGGCAAAATACAGACGCAGACGGCGAAACATAGCGCCATCTTTTTTGCTCTGCTTTTTATAAAACCAGACAAAGGGCTTCTGTGCGGTCTTGCTAAAAAAGCCAATAAGGCCATATCGATGAGAAAAAGCGAAAATGCCAATGCTAAAAGAACTGGCGCCAAGTATTTTTCCTGGTTCTGACCATAAGGGCTGAGGGTAACGCCGTCTTGTTCGGTGAGAGCTTGTATAGAGTTTACGTGATTCCCAAGGTTAAACGCCGTTTGAAATCCGCCCTGTCCGTAAAGTCCCGGCGGATGGTGCGGGCCTGGCGTATAGGATGCGAGGTCCGAAGCGTTAAGCGGCTGCACGTCTGAGTTGGGCGTTCCTAACTCTCCAAATCCATCCATGATCAAGATAGGCTGCAATTGACCGGTTCGGTTATGAAGCGTATCCGGGCTTTGCCCTGCAAATTTTAACAATCGTTTGAGAAGCCAGATATAAGAACCGGAAAGAGGCAAGTTAGACCATTCAGGAGACGCGCTTGTATGAATCATCACCAGAAGGCCTTCTCCTCTTTTGTCTGATGTAATCAAAGGCGTTCCATCGTCAAGATAAAGCCATGTTTTACCGGAGAGCTGAGCCGATGGTTCGGGTAAAACCTGCTCTGATATCCTGATGTCCTCATCAAAGCGAAGACCATAAAGCGGACTGTTCTGCTCGGGCGTTATGATTTGCAGTGGATCATCATTAAAACTCATCTTGCCGCCGACACCGCGTATTGCGCGGCGTAAAGGCACAGGCGTCAGAGCATGCTCCTGCGTTGACTGGGCCATGCGAGGTCCGGCAAATCGCAAAAGCATCCCGCCGTCCTGAACCCAGTCGCCCAGCATGTTAAGTGTTTTTGGCTGTATGGCGGCGATATCGGGTAAAATGATCACTGATGGTTTTTGTTCAATCAAATGCTCTATTTTGCCTTGAATAATATTCGCATAGGGCTGCAAAGCCTTGTGAATATAAAAACTGCCTTCTCTCAGCTTCAAATGCTCCGAATTCGTTTGCGCAGAGACAATACCAACGGTTTTCATCGCTCCGGTTTCATCCCGTATGAATACAGAAGCCGCGCCCTGCTGGTTGGCGATTTTAAAGGATGAAAGCTGTGCTTGTAGCGGCGCGGGAAGTTCAAAATTAATATGCGCCGGCAGCTGCATATCCGATGGACTGATGCTCTTCTCGTCCAGAACTTGTCCATGTTCATTTAACAGTAAGATTTTTAAAGCCACACTGGAATCAATACTGTGCACTCCATCAATCTCTATAAATGATTTTGACAGTGTATCTTTTGATTTTTTGAGGATAAACGGCAAGGCATTATGTTGCGGCGCTGTTACGTTCAGGCCGGAAGAAACGCTTTTCACGCTTTGTACAAAAAAACCATGGCCGTTCTTTTTGATTCCGTCAGAAAGCCAGACAGCTCTGAATTCTTTGTCCGGTAATGCTTCAGAAGCGTTCCTAAGGTTGGATGGCCACGGATATGGCTTCAACGCCTTGATATATGAAAGCGCTTCATTTTGTAAAAAGGGACCGGCTACGAGGGGCGCAGAAGATGCATTCTCCGCTGTCGGCAAAATATAAATACTGGCGGAGTGCTGCCCCGAAGAACGAATTTCGTGGGTCGCTGCCTCAACGATATCGTCCCAATTTTGTGCAGAAGACCAGCCATTATCAACAATGAGTAACAATGGCGTATCATCAATATTTTTTGTACCCGGATTTAAAACCGGACGGGCAAAGGCCAGAATAAGCAGAGCAATAATCATGATGCGTAATAACAGTAACCACCAAGGCGTGTGGTTTGCCGTATTCGTTTTTGGTTTTAAATCAGATAAGAATCGGGCCGCAGGAAAAACAACGATTTTGGGCGTCGGCGGCGTTATCTTCAACAGCAGATACAATGCCGGAAGAGCAAACAGAGCGCTCAACGCCCATGGGTTTAAAAATACAAAATTGGCTAAAAAAGCGCTCATGAAGAGTGCTCCGCCCACATGCTAAGTACAGTGTCTTCATAAGGCGTGTCCGTAACATGCAACGCATATTGCCAGCCCCATTTTTTACAAAGCTCTTGCAGCGCGTGTCTGTGAGCCTCAATTTTTTGCTGATATTCTTCACGGACATCGGAAACATTTTCGATTAAAAACCTATCCTTTGATGGCCTAGATTCAAAAGTAACGCGCCCGGAATAGGGCAGGGAAAGCTCGGCCCTGTCGAGCACCTGAACAAGCGTTCCATTGGATGTACGCCGGGCAATAGGCGCGAAGGCTTGCTCTATGTCTTCGGGTGTTTCCCAAAGATCGCTTAAACCATAAAAACGGGCATGTCTGGGAATGTTACTCTCGTCCGGTAGTGCTTGAGTCGTTTCAAGCATCAATAAGTCTTCAAACTGATCCAGCGCTTTTTCTGAATGCCCCGGGCGTTGTTCATTTAAAACCCCGATCATGTCGCCTGATTGGCTATGCAGCAGTGCCAGCGTGAGAGCGATAATGGCCGACGCTTGTTGTTTTGAAAACTTGGAACGGTCTGATTGAAACTCCATATCCGCATTGCGTTTACACCAAAACAAACAAGTTTGCGCCGTATGCTTTTCGGTCTGGCGTATATAAACACGGTCTGTTTTGCCGCTCTGACGCCAGTCTATCTCACGCGGCAGATCACCCGGCTGATACTCACGAAATTGCCAGAAGGCTTCACCGCTGCCTGCTTTGCGCTGCGGGTTGTGTCCATGGAGGATGTGAAACGCGGTCCGTAACGCGTCCTGTTTGATATCCGGAATGCGCGCTGCGGCCTTTTCTGCTTCTGATCGTATGTTCAGCAGATTCAGCATGATTTACAGAGTTTCACTCAGTTTTTGAATGATATTTGTTTTACTCACCCCTTCACCATGCGCTTTGAAATTCAGCGCCATACGATGTTGCAGGACAGGCACCGCCAAATCCACAACATCATCGATTGAAGGCGCGCCGCGTCCATCCACCAAGGCCTTTGCGCGGCTGGCCAGCATAAGCGCCTGAGACGCCCGCGGACCCGGCGCCCAGCTGACATACTCATTCACAAATTCTGGTGCATCGGCATCGGGGCGCGCTGAACGCACCAGCTTCACAATGCTATCAACAACCTGTTCGCCAATCGGCATCGCACGAACCAGCTCTTGTACTTTAAGCAGGTCTTTATTACTCATCGCTTTTTTGGCCTTCGCCTGATCTGTCCCCGTGGTGGCCATCACAATCTCCCGTTCAGCCGCTTCATCGGGATAAGCCACATCGATTTGCATCATAAAGCGATCAAGCTGCGCTTCGGGAAGGGGGTAGGTGCCCTCTTGTTCAATCGGGTTTTGCGTCGCCAGAACATGAAACGGTTCCGGCAACTCCATGTTTTCGCCGCTCACACTCACACTGCGCTCCTGCATCGCTTGTAACAACGCGCTTTGCGTACGCGGTGATGCGCGGTTAATTTCATCGGCCATCAGCATTTGTGTAAAGACAGGCCCTTTTATAAACCGGAATACGCGTTTACCTCCACCGTTCTTGGAATTGTCCTCGTCCAGAACTTCTGAGCCGATAATATCGGCCGGCATCAAATCCGGCGTACATTGCACACGGTTGCTATCCAGCCCCAAAACACTGGCTGCTGTTTCAACCAATAATGTCTTCGCCACACCCGGAACCCCAACAAGCAGCACATGCCCACCCGAAGCCAGTGTGACAAGCGTATTGTCGACCACGGCGCGTTGCCCGATAATCACTTTTTCAATCTCGCTCCGCGCGTTTTGCAGCTTGGATACGGCGTCATCAAAAAACTCTTCTGGTTTGCTCACGAAAAAACTCCTGTTCTACTCGGGTACGAAATCATATTAAGGCTATTCAGCCATTTGAAAAGCATTAGAATGAAGATATGAACGAAAAAGCCCAAAAAGACATAGAGTTCAAGATTGATAGGAACGGTGTTTGGTATCACGAAGGTGCGCCCATAAAACGCGAAGCTCTGGCCAAGCTCTTTTCCGACCGCGCTCTAAAAATCGATGAAAATGGTTTGTACTGGCTGCAAACACCCTTTGAAAAATATCCCGTGGATGTAGAAGACGTCCCATTCGTCGTGGTAGATTACAAAGAGCAAGGCGATACGCTTATTTTTCGCACGAATATGGATGAAACAACGGATAGACCGCTCGAAATGCGAGAGGAGATCCCTTATGTTGAAGTTCGAAACGGCCTGTATGCGCGCATCAATCGCGCCGTTTATTATAATTTGATCGAAGCCTTTGGCCCTGAAATACTGAAGAACAAATGAAACACGTATCAATATTGGAACAACAAGACTGGATGAAGGCGGCAGAAACAAAGGCGGTCATGGATGCTCTTGGCACGGGGCAAGCCATGTTTGTCGGCGGCTGTGTTCGCAATGCGCTTTTGGGTGAGCCTGTGGAGGACATCGATATTGCCACCAAACACACACCTGAAGAAGCGGAGAAAATACTGACAGCGGCCAATATAAAAGTCATTCCGAGCGGAATCGATCACGGCACAATCACGGCTGTCACAAATGGTAAGCCTTTTGAAATCACCACACTGCGTAAAGATGTTGAAACAGATGGCCGAAGAGCGAGTGTGGCATTTACGCATGATTGGGCTGAAGACGCTGCCCGCCGCGATTTTACCATGAATACGCTTCTGATGGATATGGATGGAAAGATATACGATCCATTGGGGCGTGAAGGGAAAGGGGGGCTGGATGATCTGCGCGCGTGCCGCGTTATATTTGTCGGAAATCCCCAGGAGCGTATCGCCGAAGACCATTTACGCATTCTTCGCTATTTTCGCTTTCACGCGCTCTATGCCAGAAATGCCCCTGATGAGAAATCGCTCGCCGCTTGCCGTGACGCTGCTGATAAAATCCCAGACCTTTCGCGGGAGCGGATCACGCAGGAATTTTTTAAAATTCTATCCGTCGAAGAACCAACAAAAATCCTCTCTATTATGTTTGAAAACAATATTTTAAATATTTTTTCTAAAGTCGGTTATGATGAAAAATTACTCAAGCATCTCTGTGCCTTCCAGAATAATTACGCGCTCGCCTTTTTGTCCTCCCGTCTTCTTGTTTTGCTCGGGCTAAACAAAGACAATCTTGAAAAATTCGAACAATATTTGTTGATTCCCAAAATATTTAAAAAGGATATGGCGGCAATTACCGGCGTCCTCGCATTGCCGGATCTAAAAGAAGACCACGCCGTTAAAGTTGCGATTTATAAATTTGGCCGCGTACCAACGGCGCAAGCCTTAATGATTGAATTGGCGCAGGACCGTGTGATGAACGGATACGGACCAAAAGCGATAGAGATTATTCAAAAATGGGAGATCCCGAATGTCCCAACCACCGGCGAAAACCTCATCAAAAAAGGCATTCAGCCCGGCCCTGAATTGGGGCAAGAGCTTGAACGGCTTGAAAATGAATGGATAGACCGCGGTTTCGAGTGAAGCTTTAAGGCCACTTCACTTCCGGCGGCATAGACATCAGAATCGCTTCGGTATTTCCGCCTGTTTTAAGGCCGAATTGCGTTCCGCGATCATAGAGAAGATTATACTCAACATATCGGCCACGTTTTACAAGCTGGTACTCTCGCTCTTCCTCGCTCCACTCGCGGTTCATATGTTGGCGTACGATTTCAGGGTAAATATTCAGAAAAGTCTCCCCGACATCCTTGGTATAGGCAAAATCGTCCGTCCAGTTTCCTGTGTCGAGGTAATCATAGAAAATCCCGCCAACTCCGCGCGCTTCGTCACGATGCGGCAGATAAAAATACCGGTCACACCATTCCTTATGCGCTTTGTAATAATTGGGGTCGTGCCGGTCACAACATTCTTGAAACGCGCCATGGAAAGCCTGCGTATCTTCATTATTCGGGAACATCGGTGTCAAATCTGCGCCGCCGCCGAACCAGCTTTTTGATGTGCAAATCATACGCGTATTCATATGCACGGCAGGGACAAGCGGGGAATGCATATGCGCAACCAATGAAACACCGCAAGCCCAAAACTCGCCGTCGGATTCGTCCGCACCGGGGATTTTTGCTGCAAATTCAGGCGCAAAACGCCCATGAACTTCGGAAATGTTAAAGCCGACTTTTTCAAACACCCGCCCGCGCATCAGCGAAATTTCTCCGCCGCCATTGAGGATAGAGCCGGATTCATTCGGTTGATCTGTTTTCTCACGTTCCCAGGGGGTCATTTCAACGGTTCCGGCAGGAAGCCCCGCTTTATTGCCCCCGCTCAGATCCGCTTCAATCGCCTCGAAGCTATCCTTGATCTGGTCACGAAGCTCCCGAAACCATGAGGAGGCAGCTGTTTTCTTCTCTTCCAGCGTCATTTCGCTTGATGTGCTTTGTTCTGCAGTACTCATTTGGCATTCCATTTTGTTTGTCTGAGCGCTTCACCTAATATCATGGATGTCGCATTTACAACATTTAACGACCGCAGGCCCGCCTGCATAGGTATGAACACACGATGATCTGCGCCGTCATGCACTTCATCCGGAACGCCTGCGCTCTCACTGCCAGCCAACAGAATATCATTATCACGAAATTCAAAATCGGCATAGGGTAGGGCCGCCTTGGTCGTCATCAGAATAATGCGCCGTTTTTCAACAGTTTCAAGAAATGTCTGCCATGAGCTATGACGGGTGTAATTGATTTTGCTTATGTAATCCATGGCCGATTGCTTGATCTTACGCTCATCCCACGGAAAACTCGCAGGCTCTATAATATCCAAACCTGCTCCCATACAGGCACAAAGGCGAATTGCCGCCCCTACATTCTGTGGTATATCAGGTTGAAATAACGCAATGCTAAGCATGTTTAAATGTCCATGATTTTGTTGTACGCTGAATTTATGTGCGTAATTTGTATTTTATTTTTCAAGATATAGATAGAGAAGGCTTGATCATTTATAAAGAGAGAAGTAAAACCTGTTCGTCCGAGCATTCAAATAAAAACGAGTTAAGACAAAAAACATGACAGCAGATAGTAAAAACCGCAGAGATTTTCTTCATTTAACAGGGGCAGCCTTTGGCGCCGTTGGGATAGCATGCTTTGCTGCTCCGGTTATCAACTCTTTAAACCCGGCCAAGGATACATTGGCGCTTGCTACGACCGAGGTGGATTTAAGTACAATACCGGTTGGCGAATCTAAAACAGTCATGTGGCGCGGTAAGCCCGTATTTATCAAGCATCGGACAACAGAACAAATAGAAGAGGCGCGCAGCGTAGAACTTGCCGAGCTTCCCGATAAAGAAGAAGATAAAGACCGCGTTAAAAAAGAACAGTGGCTTGTGACCATCGGAATTTGCACACATTTGGGATGTGTGCCAACCGGACAAAAAACAAGCGACGCGCACGGTGAGTTTGGTGGGTGGTTCTGCCCGTGTCATGGCTCCCACTATGATACTTCAGGCCGAATTCGCAAAGGCCCTGCGCCAAAAAATCTGGCCGTACCGCCATATGAATTCGTTAGTGATACAGTAATTAAGATCGGGTAAGAAACAATGGGAAGCAGTGAACGCACACCTTTTGAGAATCCAGTTGTAGAATGGGTAGACAGTCGTCTTCCGGTTTTTACAATGATGCAAAAAGAATATGGCGTGTTTCCAACGCCTAAGAATTTCAATTATTTTTGGAACTTTGGCGCGATCGCCATGATCATGCTGATTACGATGATTGTGACCGGTATCGTTCTGGCGATGCATTATACCGCTGATGTAAACCTGTCCTTTGATAAGGTCGAGCGCATTATGCGTGACGTGAATGGTGGCTGGTTGCTGCGTTACATGCACTCCAACGGTGCATCATTCTTTTTCGTGGCGGTGTATATTCACATTTTCCGCGGTATGTATTACGGCTCTTATAAGCAACCGCGCGAGATTCTCTGGATATTGGGTGTTGTGATCTTCTTGCTGATGATGGCAACGGCGTTCATTGGCTATGTACTGCCTTGGGGGCAAATGTCTCTTTGGGGGGCGACTGTTATTACCAACCTGTTTTCCGCAATTCCGTTGGTGGGGGACAGTATCGTAACCTTGCTTTGGGGCGGTTTCAGCGTCGATAACCCGACACTAACACGCTTCTTCGCTCTGCATTATCTCTTGCCATTCGTGATCTTTGCTGTTGTGTTTCTGCATGTGTGGGCGTTGCACGTAACAGGGTCGAATAACCCGCTGGGTATTGATACAAAAGGCCCGCAAGACACCTTGCCGTTTCATCCTTATTACACGATGAAGGATACATTCGGTACGCTGGTGTTCTTGATTTTCTACGCATATATGGTGTTCTTTGCGCCGAATATGCTGGGCCATCCCGATAACTACATTCCGGCCAATCCGTTAGTGACACCGGCACATATCGTGCCTGAATGGTACTTCTTGCCGTTTTATGCGATTTTACGCGCCATTACATTCGATATCGGTATCCCATTTACCGACATCACGATTATATCGGCGAAGCTGGGCGGCGTGATCGCAATGTTTGGCTCGATTTTGCTTTGGTTTGTTTTACCTTGGCTTGACACACACCCTATTCGTAGTGCGCGTTTCAGACCTTTATTCAAGACATTTTTCCTGATACTGGTCGTGAATTTCATTTTCCTTGGCTATGTCGGTTCCCAATCCGCGGATGCGAAGCTGTTTGGCTTACCTTTGAGCCTTCTGGGTCTGGCTGGAACGGCTTACTACTTCGCTTTCTTCATTGTGCTGCTCCCTTGGCTCAGCAAAAATGAAAAAGGACGTGAGCTTCCAACAAGTATCCATGAAGCCGTTTTAGAGCAGAAGAAGGGATAGAGGATTTCAAAATGAAAAAAACACTTCTTACAATAATCTGTGTTTTAGCCGTTGCGTCTGCATCTAGCGCATTGGCCGCCGGTGACGCACCCAAGCCTCCGCGTCAAGCGTGGAGTTTTGACGGACATTTCGGGACATTTGATCGCGGCGCATTGCAGCGCGGTCTTAAGGTCTACCGTGAGGTGTGTGCATCCTGCCATTCTATGAAACGCATCGCGTTCCGTAATTTGGAGGCTCTTGGCTATGACGAAGGTCAGGTGAAGGCTATTGCGGCTGAATACACCGTGGTTAATGAAGAGCCGGATGAGCAAGGTGACATGTTTGAACGCCCGGCCCGTCCGTCTGATCGCTTCCCCTCACCATTCGCAAATGACAATGCAGCAAAATTTGCAAATAATAACGCTTTTCCACCGGATCTTTCGCTGATTGTAAAGGCCCGTCCACACGGTGCAGATTACATTTATGCGTTACTGACAGGGTACGAAGATCCAGCTGATGGCCACCACTTAATGGAAGGCCAGCATTACAATAAATATATGCCGGGACATATCATTGCGATGGCCCCGCCACTCTCGGACGAACAAATTACCTATGAAGATGGGACGTCGCAGACAGTTGAGCAATACTCAAAAGATGTTACGGAGTTCCTTGCATGGGCTTCCGAGCCTGAGTTGGAAGAAAGAAAGCAAACCGGCATTAAGGTTCTGATCTTTCTTCTGATATTCACCGGTGTGATGTACGGTATTAAGAAAAAAACATGGGCGAAACTTCACTAAGGATTTGAATTCAATTCGGTTTGTTTCGATCCGGTTTGTGACGTAAGACCAGCAAATATTTTCTAACAGGGGCGCGCATTTACGATGTTTGCCCCTGTTTGTATAGCCGCTTTAATTAAGAATAGGACAGAATTGCGCCAATGAATTTTTTTGAGAATCAAGTGTGATTTTTGAGGCATAGCCGTAGCTACGGTGATAAAATTACGCGCAGGTAATCGAAAAAATTCATAAGGAAAATGTCTTATTCTTAATCAAAACGACTATATCTGACAGATAACGATTTTGCCCTTTGTTCCCGTCTCTTTTGTGGTTATCCTGTTAGGCAAATAGACAAAGAGTATTGAAACTTTATGCGTGACACACAGCAGGAAATCCTCCATTTTTGGTTTGAAGAGCTGGAACCCCAGCAATGGTTCCAACAAAATGATGCTGTCGATGAAGAAATCCGTGAACGTTTCGCGGTAACGCATGAAATGGCTGCGGATGGCCTGTGTAATCATTGGGCTGTCGATGCCGATGGCTCCTTGGCTTTGATCATTGTTCTCGACCAATTCCCGCGCCACATGCACCGAAACACACCCAAAGCTTTCGCCTCTGATGAGCGCGCGCTTTTGATCGCAAAGCAAGCCGTGCATAAAGGGTTCGATCAAATCCTTGAGCCCGTAAAACGGGGCTTCCTTTATTTGCCTTACCAGCATAGCGAGTTACTGACAGACCAGAAAAAATCTGTAGAGCTTTTCGGCGGGATGGTTGATGACAACCCTGCCGGGGATATGTATGCGCGCCGTCACTTGGTTCCTATAGAAAAATTTGGCCGCTTTCCTCACCGTAACGAAATTTTGGGCCGGCAGAGTACTGAGGAAGAGGTAGAGTTTTTAAAAACACATAAGGGGTTTCTATGAGCAAATATGACGATGTTTTGGACGCTTTGGGCGTAAAAACCGACGCTGCCGGATCAATTGGTACACTCGAAGTATTCTCGCCTATCGATGCGTCTAGCCTGGGCAAAGTGGTGGAACATAAATCTCAGGATATCCAGGATATAGCGAATAAAGCTGAAGCTGCCTTTAAAGAGTGGCGTAGAGTGCCTGCGCCAATCCGCGGTGAATTTGTTCGTTTGCTGGGCGAAGAGCTTCGCGCGGCCAAAAATGATCTTGGAAAGCTAACAACGATAGAATGCGGAAAAATCTACTCTGAAGGTCTGGGCGAAGTGCAGGAAATGATTGATATTTGCGATTATGCTGTTGGCTTGTCACGTCAGCTTTATGGCCTGACAATCAGCTCCGAACGTCCTGAACATCACATGCGCGAAACGTGGCAGCCTTTGGGGCCTGTCGGCGTCATTTCTGCCTTTAACTTCCCTGTGGCTGTCTGGTCTTGGAATGCCGCAATTGCCCTTGTCTGTGGAAATTCCGTTGTCTGGAAGCCGTCGGAAAAGACACCTTTAACCGCGCTGGCGTGCCAAAATCTCTTTGATCGTGCTGCAAAAAAATTCAAAGCTGCTGGCCACTCAATGCCCGACAATTTATCCCAAGTCATTATTGGTGATCGCGAAGTCGGTGAAGCGATGGTCGAAAATAAAGCATTTCCGTTAATCAGCGCCACGGGCAGTGTTCCCATGGGCCGCGCCGTTGGCGAAACGGTTGCAAAACGTATGGGGCGCAGCCTTCTCGAGCTTGGGGGCAATAACGCTATGATCATTGCCCCTACGGCAGACCTTGATATGGCATTGCGTGCAATTTTGTTTGGCGCTGTGGGAACATGCGGCCAGAGATGCACATCAACGCGCCGTTTGATTGTCCATGAAGATATCTATGACGAACTGCTCGCCGCCCTAAGCAAAGCTTACGGGCAAGTACGCATCGGCGACCCTCTCGACAGCGACACGCTGGTTGGGCCATTGATTGATGAGGCTGCTCTGGAACAAATGGAAGCCGCCCTTGAACAGGCAAAAGAGCAGGGCGGTACTATTCTTGCCGGCGGCGGTCGTGCCGACAACGATCTTGGCGGTGCCTACGTCAAACCGGCCCTTGTTGAAATGCCGGATCAAACACCGATCGTCGAACATGAAACCTTTGTACCCATCCTCTATGTCATGAAATACAAAGAACTTGATGAGGGGATTGATATCCAAAACGCAGTGTCACAAGGGCTTTCATCGGCAATCTTCACCAATGACGTCCGCGAAGCCGAAAGATTTTTATCCGCCACGGGCAGCGATTGCGGTATCGCCAATGTAAATATCGGGACCAGCGGCGCTGAAATCGGCGGGGCCTTCGGCGGTGAAAAGGAAACAGGCGGAGGCCGTGAAAGCGGTTCTGACAGCTGGAAAATCTATATGCGCCGCCAGACCCAAACCGTGAATTATTCAACAGAATTACCATTGGCCCAAGGTGTCAAATTTGATCTTTAACCCATCAGAATTTATTTCAATTTACCTCATTCGTTAACCGATTTTTATCTTCTTTTGTGAGAGACTAAAGAATGGATACGAATCACCTCCATGCAGTTTTTGCAAAAAAATAGAAAAAGGCGAGGGGACGAAATCTTTCTTAAAATGATGACGTAAGGCTTTTAATAAAAAGAAATAATCTTTTCATTAGAGGCTGCTTTTATGAAACTTTTTTGCGTAAAGGTATTGTCTGGAGTATGATCTAGTCACTCAAAAAAAATGGTTACAATTAACAAAAAGGAGCCTGCTCATGTCAGCACAGGGATTGCTTTCTTCACAAAACTCTAGATTAGAGGCGCTTAAACAGCGGCATTCGGTTTTATCTTCAAAAGTTGAGGATGCACATAAAAGCCCTGCAACGACAGATTTTTATTTGAGTCAGTTAAAAAAAGAAAAATTAAGTCTAAAAGAAGAAATTGAAGGAATTCGCGCCCAAAAAACGGGGTAAGCGATGAAGCCTCGGCGCAAAAAAACCGAGACTAAACGACCCTGGCTTAAAAGTTGGGGATATGACGAAGAGAGCGGCTGGTTGATTTCATTCCCCAGCCGCTTTTTCGTGCTTAATCTTCAGATGAGCTTGTTCCTGTACTAAGGAAGTTTGAGAAATCAAATCCACCAGTACCGCTTTCGCTTGCTGTTTCATCATTTTGCGTTTCTTCCAAAGAGGCCTGTTGCTCGGCAAGACGCTGGGCTTTCACTTCTTCAGGGTCTTTACCTTGTGCGCGAAGGCCTTTTTCGATGGCTTTTTCGTATTCTTGCCATGTGCAAAGGCCAAGCTCAGCCGGATGTCTTGGACGCAAATTCGGTGTGTTCGGGTGCGTACGTTCACGCACCGCGCTAATGGTTGGCTTTGTTGTGCCGACCAGTTTCGTAATCTGCGCGTCTGTAATTTCTGTATTATGCTTGATGATATAAGCAATCGCATCGGGCTTATCACCGCGCTTGGAAACAGGCGTGTAGCGAGGACCTTTTGCACGGGCTTTAACCGGCGGAAGCGAGTTTTTGGCCAAGACAAGGCTCGCGCTTGGGTCTGCCTGGCAACGGTCTAGCTCTTCTTGTGTAAGCTCGTGGTTTTCAACCGGGTTACGCCCAACAAGACCACGACCAATGTCACCATCGGCATAAGCCTCGATTTCGATTTGCGTAAGATTTGTAAAATCCGCGATTTGACCAAATGTCAGCGCCGTATTTTCGATCAACCATACGGCTGTCGCTTTCGGCATAAGAAGCTGTCCAGTTACGTTAAGGGCTGTCGCCATTGTTTTTCTCCTTAAGTTTGCTGTAAACCAGCATAAAAATTCTTCCTCGCCCCGTTCCTTAGAGGGCAGGCTAATACTTACTGTAAAAGTAAACCTAAATAATGTTGGGAACGCCTCATATATAAGGCGATCAGAAAGAAAATACCAGAAAAATCGATCAAAAATATAATTTTTGTTTGATTGATTTTAAAAGCATCTGGTTTTATCGTTTGAACCTATGTTTGATGATGACCTGCCCAAGCCCAAAACCTCCGCATTCCCCAGAAATCTGGAAGGGATGTCTATATCTGAACTTCAGGACTATATTGAAGGCCTGAAGGGCGAAATTGAAAAGGTCGAGCAAGATATTTCCAACAAAAAAGCTTCGCAAGACGTGGCCGCTTCTATATTCAAATCGTAACGCCGATATTTAAAGGATAAATTTATGCGTATTCAAGAAGATATAAAACTCGATTTTAAAGACGTACTTTTGCGCCCCAAAAGATCAACCTTGGCCAGTCGCAAAGATGTCGATATTAAGCGTGAATATAAGTTCAAATGGAGCGGAAAGACGTTCAGTGGTGTCCCCATCATCGCGGCGAATATGGACGGCGTAGGGACCATGGACATGGCCCGCGCATTTGCAGAGGACGGGAATGGTCTAACCGCGGCCTTGCATAAACATTACGCTCTGGAAGGTTTTCAAAAATTTTACAAAGAAAACGGTCACGAATCTGTCTGGTATTCTATCGGTATGGTGAAGGCTGATGAAGAAAAGCTGGAGGAGTTTGTCAAGGCGGGCGGCCAGCCGGATAAAATCTGCATCGATGTCGCCAACGGTTACAGCGAGCATTTTGTCGACTACGTCAAACGGGTGCGCGATAAAATGCCGGATGTTACGATCATGGCCGGCAATGTTGTGACTGGCGAAATGGTTGAGCAATTGATTTTGAACGGCGCCGATGTGGTTAAGGTCGGAATCGGCCCCGGCAGCGTGTGTACGACGCGCAAAATGACCGGCGTCGGGTACCCTCAGCTTTCTGCAATTCTTGAATGCGCCGATGCCGCGCATGGCCTTGATGGCCTCATCTGTGGTGATGGTGGTTGTACTGTACCGGGTGATGTTGCAAAAGCGTTCGCCGCTGGTGCTGATTTCGTGATGCTGGGCGGAATGCTGGCCGGCCATGATCAGGCCGAACAGGAATTGATCGAAGAAGGCGGCGAAAAATATCTCCGATTCTATGGAATGAGCAGCGACACTGCGATGAGAAAACATAAAGGCGGCGTCGCGGAATATCGTGCCAGTGAAGGCAAAACAGTCAAAATTCCATATCGTGGCTCTGTTCACGGTGCATTACAGGACATTCTGGGCGGCCTTCGCTCGGCTTGCACATATGTTGGTGCGCGCCGTTTAAGGGACATTTCAAAATGCACAACCTTCATTCGCGTGAGCCAACAATTAAATACAGTGTTCGGAAACGAATAATACTACTTAAGCATGCTTGCGTATAAACTTTGTGACCGTTAAGGTAGCTGGAGTGCGAGTTGAAAACAGGGAGAATTTTTATATGTCTGATGAGATTAAACAGCGTTTACAGGAAAGCGCCGATCAATGCATTAAGTCATATGAAGCATGGCGCAAAGCCGAAAAAGACACGGGCGCTCGTGAAACGCTTCAAGAAGCAGTTCATGATATCCGTAAAGTCGCATCACGTCTGGAAATTGAATTGGCTGTAAGCGAGCGCGATCAGATGACGCAAAAGCCTATGCCCATTCCGCAAAATCGGAATGCTCAAGGTAAAATTCAAAATCCGAATAATGATAAACCTAAAAATGAGAATAAGCCTAAAACTCAAGACCTTAAGGCTGGCTTGAAAAGAAAATCTCCGCCGAAAGAGGAACCGTCTAAAGAAGCGCAGGGCGAGTAATCAGCTCCGGTTTTTAAGCTGTCTCAATCTTGCAAACTCTTTAACTGAATGCGCCCGTAGAAACACGTTCGTTTCTTTTTCCTGTTTCAGTGTCGTTGGAACAGTGGGCGTATTTTCAGCCCGCAGCCTTTTAGCAAGTTCTAACCGATCTTTTAACGCATTATTATCAGGGTCCATACCCACACAAAATTCTGCATTGGATAATGTATATTCGTGCCCACAATAAATTTTCGTTTCATCGGGCAGGGTTGAGAGCTTTTGTAAGGAGCCAAATAACTGATCCGCCGTTCCGTCCAATATCCTGCCGCATCCCATCGCAAATAAAATATCCCCGACCAGAACAAATCCACTGTCTTTAAAATAAAAGCAAATATGTTCGGGGGTATGGCCCGGCGTATCAAAAATCTGTACATGCTCACCGCCAAACACAAATTCATCGCCTTCACTTAAAACGCGTTCAAACGGCACATTAACCTGTGTCTTTGCCGGACTGTCTTCTCGGCTCTTATTGCGGTCAGAGCCAATCAACGGACATAAATGCCACGTCAGCATATCCGGTACACCATCCATATGATCCCAGTGATGATGAGTAATCAAAATCACATCCGGCTTTAAATTGCGTTGCTCCAACGCTTCAATAATCGGACCAGCCTCACCGGGGTCGACAACGGCAACCTCTCCATTATCTGCTTCCAGAATATAGGCATAATTCTGCATGTGCGGGATGATAGGAACCAATGTGACCTGAATCACGGTCGTTCTCCTGCTTTGATTTCTTGCGTTGAAAGCGCGTCTGCTAATCTATTTTTAGCGCTACCCGGAGCAAGCGGCTTTTGCTGGCTTTCATGCGGGGCCCAGCCAATCAGGAATATGACCTCGAAACTGGCGACGATTTTGCCATCATCTTCAGCAAACTTGTCTTGGTAATATTCTGCGGCTTTCATGAAAAACGCTTTGCCCGGGTTCACCTTGCTACGCTCGTGAATAATGTTGCTCTCAGCCATGCCGCGTAAATCATGCATCAGCTTGAACATGTTGTCATACGTCACCGTGATGATTTCTGAATCAACAACAGGTAAAGCAAAATCTGCCCGCTGGAGAAGGCCGCCCATCTGTTGCTTATCGGCAAACGGAAAAACTCGCGGCGAAACACCGTCCTTTAAATCCATTTCCGCCTTCATCAGGCTTTCACGCAATTCATACAGCGTCTCACCGCCAAACATAGCGGCAATAAATAAACCATCAGGCTTCAGCGCGGCTTTGATTTGCGACAACACGCCGGGCAGGTCATTGACGCAGTGCAGGTTCAAAACACAGCTCGTTAAATCCAAACTGTTGTTCTGTAACCCCAAAGCTTCAAACTCACTGTCAAAATCATCAGCCGTGAACTCTTTTTTAGATTGAAAATCGCGCTTAATATCGCACAACCTGTCCTGAAGTTGTTTATGCGCCCAATCATGCAGAAAGGCGTAGTCCTGAAATTTTGATTGTGTGCGATCTCTGCGGGCTTTTAAAAGCGAGCGGTCAAAAATTTGGATATTATCAGCCATAACAAATAATCACCATTTGTCTGGGCGTGGCCCAAGGTCGACATCCTTTTCTACTACATCGATAAAGGCTTCCAACTCGGCCTCGAATTCCTGTTCTTGTGCCGGAGTGATATCTTCTCCTGTATAATCGGGTGTTTGTTGCTCGGTCTTCACCGGCTCGGGTTTGGACAGGCTCCCAGGACTTTTTTGAGGGCTTTTTTGATGAAAGGCCTTTTTCTGGGCTTTCACCACATCTTGCTTTTTCTCCGCAAGTCGCTCTTTCTGATGCTCCTGGGCAATAACGCCCAGTTTTTCCTGCGCTTGTTTTTTAAGAACATCCAGTGATTGATAATTCAATGGAATAGACCAGTCCGGCTGCTGCCCCTCAAAGCGTTGTTTGAGGATGGCTTTAACCTGCTTCTTGGCATCCAGTCGCATTTCTTCATTGAAGTAGCGGTAAGCGCGCGCAATAGCGATCATAAAATGCGGCTCTTTGGAGATAAGACGTTGCAACAACATGATTTGATAAAATGGCAGGAATTTGGTATCAGGACCTTTCATCGCCTCCGCAGGAGCAGCAACAGCATAAGGGTGAATGCGGTGCGGTGTTATTCCAACATGCGTAAAATAACTCTCGCCCAGTTTAATAATTTTATTCGGCGTGACCCCGAATTCATCGGCCAGAAACTTCTTCATTTGTTTCAAATCCGTAACCTCCGGCGGTACATTAAAGCTCGGCGCGGAAATTGTCAGACCATTGCCTTCATGCCGCTGCGGGATAGGGAGGTGGTTTACCATCACGCCGGCATGAACCGTTGCTTTTTCGTCTTTAGTCAAAGGCAGGACAACAGCCGTATTCACGGTTTTTCCGTCATGAACAATAAAGTCGACATTTTCGGACGAAAGTCCCGACATCGAACCACGGCTATGGCCTTCCTCAACAAAGGCAGAGTACACGGGGCGCAGTTGCCCGCTTGTGCCCTTAACCTCTTTGTAACGACGGTCATCTTCACCCATCATGTCGAGGATGGTCTTGATGTCGGCTTTCTTATTCACCTTTGAAACACTGAGATTGAGCTGCTTGTCCGTCCATGTCTCCGCCATCAGGTTCAGGTGATGGAATAATGATAAAATCTGTAGCTCAAGCCGCGCATTGGGAATCATCCCCACCGTGATCGCATTCAAAATCTGCTGAGCGTCCATTTCACGAATAACGCCTTTTGCCTGAAATTTTTCAGCGCCAATGAACGACTTGGGCGCAATCGCTTTGCTGGATGCCCGCACGTTCAAATAAAAAGTATGAATGCGCTCATCAATATAATCCGGCGCAGGGTAGTAATCCGGTCCATGCTCCAAAACGGAATCACCTTCCGGTTTTAACCCCAGATAATCCCGCGCAAATAAAACTGTGTGCTTAACATCAAACGCTTCCATCTTCGAAAGGGCTTCACCATCAACGCTAATCGGCTCTAGCATATGGCCTGACCATCGTCTTCCATCGATGTTCGATCCGCCGCGCGGCACTGCATTGGCAATAGAGCGCGCAACGCCATCATGAAGGTAAACCTTCAACCGCCCTTCTTCGTCAACGCGGTAGGGGATGATTTCACTGACATCAAGATCACGGCTAACGATGTCCAGTATTTCGCCGGTTTTTTCATTACGCATGGCGGTGATTTTTAAATTTCCGGACTCTGTTGCCGATGGACGTCTCTCTATAATTCGAAGGCTTTTTCGCTCCGCCATTTTGTATGAAACCGAAATATAACATGTTGGCGGATTGCCCAGCGGTGTCCCGTTGTCCTGATAAAGCCGGAAGCGCCCCTCGAACTTTTCACGAATAATATCATCGTCGAAATAAGGGCCGGAATATTGAATGCGCGCACCAAGGCCGCTCATTTCCTTACGAAATTCACGCATTGTGAAAAATGTATATTCCATCGGAAGCTCACTCTCCCAATGGGCGCGCTCGTCTTTACGCATGATGAATTCATAGGCCCATTTATAGGAAAGACGGAAAAGGCGCGTTCGCGGAAAACGCTCCGGTAATTCTTCCAGAAAGAACCCGCCGCATCCCGCATCCTGTCGTGGCCTTGCATGTTCCGCGTACCAGATCAGCAAATCTGGATCGGACAGGCTCGCCACATCCTTGCCCGTGCTCGGCTCGTCCGGCATTTCCAACAAAACAAACTCCTCCGGCGGCGGATGGGCATAATCACGAATAAACATGACGCCGCCTTTTTTAAGCGCTTTAAAATGTTTGCGCATTGTCTCGCTGACCGTCTGCTCATTGTAACGCGATGAAGAGAAAATTTCATGAAGTATGTATGAATTGATAACAGCATCAACAGATTCGGGTTCGAAAATATCAGAGGACGCATCGCCAATTTTGAAATCAAGATTGAATAATTTGTATTTTTCTTTGGCTTTGTTGATCTGGCGCTTTGCTTTGTCCAGACCGGTAAACTTCACTTTCGGGTTTATGGCGGCCATCGCATAAGTCATGGCACCATCGTCACATCCCATATCAATAACATGCGCTCCTTCATCCAGCAGAAGATGCGACAGGGTAAACCATGCCTTGCGGATAATTGACGGATCTATGTCCTTGAGAAGCAAGTTACGCTTATCAACATAGGAAACCGCTTCTGTTTCGAGGTGTTCAGCCATAATATTAAAAAATAAGCCCTTTACGCAAAATTTCTAAAGTTTATAGCTTAAATTCACCAATTCGCCTATAAAAACCTTATGAAACATGCCTTTAAACCGCTTCAGGATATCATCATGCATGCCGTTGATACGGTCCTGCCGCCGCGCTGCGTTGTGACGGGGAAAATGGTTGACCGTCAGGGGATGATAGCGCCGGATGCGTGGGGGCAACTGGATTTTATTGTTGACCCAATGTGCACTCAATGCGGGTTTCCCTTCGATTTTGATGTGGAGGAAGGGTCCTTATGCGCATCCTGCCTCGATTATCCCCCGCCTTTTGAGCGCGCGCGTAGCGCCCTGAAATATGATGATGTCAGCCGAGATCTGGTTCTGGGCTTTAAACATGCCGATCAAACACATATGGTCCGAAGCTTTATTCCATGGATGGAAAAAGCCGGTGCGGATCTTTTAAAAAATGCGGATATCCTGATGCCTGTGCCACTGCACCGCAGGCGCTTAATTGCCCGGCGTTATAATCAGGCCGCAATTCTGGCGCAATATCTGTCGAAGGCAATCAACGTTCCCGTTGATGTAGAAGGCCTGCTGCGTATCCGGGCAACAATGTCCCAGGGGCATATGAAAGCCGGTGATCGTCATAAAAATGTAAAACGTGCATTTTCCGTGAACCCGAAAACGGACATTCGCAGCAAGGCTATCATTTTGATCGATGATGTATACACAACCGGTGCAACAGCAAAGGAATGCACGAAAGCGCTTTTAAAAGCAGGGGCGCAGCGTGTCGATATTTTAACACTCACGCGTGTTGTCCGCGAAGGCTTTGGCGGTTAAAGAGCTTCACCTCTGGCTAAACGGCTTTCAACATCAATCCGCCGCCTATAATCGCAATATCTATTTGCCTTGCTGTTATTGCTGCTCTACTTTTTTATCGAGACATATCAATTCATAAAGGAAACAAGGCGATGGCGAAAGTTGAAATTTATTATTGGACGACATGCCCTTATTGCACACGCGCCCGTGCGCTGTTGAATGCAAAGGGTATAGAGTATACAGGGCACGATATTACGGGCGATGAAGGCGCACGTGCAAAGATGATCGAACGCACAGGCGGCCCAAAATCCGTCCCGCAAATTTTCATTAATGATATCCATATCGGTGGTTGTGATGACCTTCATGCGATGGATAGGAAGGGCGATCTGGATATATTGATCAATGTCTGAGATTATCAAAACAGCATGTGTTCAGCTCAATGCCGGACCTGATATTGCGGGAAATATAAGCAAGGTAGAAGAGTTAATCCGTCAAGCTGCCTCCGCAGGCGCACAGCTTATAGCCACGCCGGAAAACACTTGCCACATCTCGTTTCCGTTTACAAAACGATTGGCATCGGCAAAACCTCAAGACGAACATGAGACGCTTCAAAATATTCAAAAACTCGCAGCAGAACTCGGTGTTTGGATTTTGATTGGATCATTGGGAATTAAGCTTGAGAAGCGCACACTTGCGAACCGAACGTTCTTGATTTCTGATAAGGGCGCGATTGCCGCCACGTATGATAAAATCCATCTTTTTGATGTTGATCTTCCCAATGGTGAGCGCTACCGGGAAAGCGCCATCATTCAACCCGGCAATAAGGCGGTCGTGGTTGATTGTTTGGGGGCAAAGATAGGGTTCAGCATTTGTTACGATATCCGTTTTGCCACGCTGTATAGGGCGTTAGCACATAAAGGCGCGCAAATCCTGACGGTGCCGGCAGCCTTCAGCATGCCAACAGGTGAAGCGCATTGGGAAACACTTTTGCGTGCCCGCGCTATTGAAACCGGATCATTCGTTCTGGCACCGGCCCAGGTCGGCGAGCATGAAGGCGGACGCCAGACATGGGGCCATTCAATGATCATCAATCCGTGGGGCGAAGTTTTAGCTGAAATAGAAACAAAAACCGGTATTATAACCGCAGATTTAAACATGGGCGAGGTTAAGCGCGCCCGCGCGGCAATACCGGCTTTACAGCATGACAGGGAGTTTACGATATAATCATGAGCAAAAAAGAAACAACAAAGATCATCCACGCAGGATATAACCCGGACGATTATCACGGCGTTGTAAACCCGCCGATCGTACGGGCGTCTACGATTTTGTATCCATCGCTGGATGCGTATGAAGATCCAAACACAAAATACCGTTATGGGCGCTATGCAACGCCGCTGAGCGATGCTTTTACAGGCGCTCTGACAGAGCTTGAGCAGGGGTATAACGCCATTGCCACGCCGTCAGGGTTATCGGCGATTACCACAGCGATCCTCGGGTTTTTAAAAAGCGGTGATCACGTTTTGGTGGTCGATACGCTTTACCCTCCCGCGCGTCATTTTTGTGATCATATATTGGTTAAAATGGGCATTGAGGTTGAATATTACGATCCGCTTATCGGTTCTGGGATTGTGGATATAATCAAAGACAACACTGCCGTTATTTACATGGAAAGCCCGGGGTCCGCGACGTTCGAAATTCAGGACGTGCCCGCGGTTGTGAAAGTCGCGAAAGAGCATGGCATTGTAACAATGCTGGATAATTCATGGTCCAGCGGTGTGCTGTTTAAGCCTCTGACACATGGTGTTGATGTTTCAATCCTGTCTTGCACGAAATATATCGTTGGCCATTCCGACGCGATGTTAGGTGCGGCTGTGGCGGCGGATGAAAAAATATATCGGAGGTTGAAAAAATCCGCAATCGATTTGGGGGTTTGCGCGGGAACGGAAGAAACAAACCTGGGCCATCGCGGTCTAAAGACTTTGCATGTACGGATGAAAGAGGCCGGTGAGCGCGCTCCGAAAATTGCGAAATGGTTGGAAGCGCGCGACGAAGTGCAGCGCGTGTTTTATCCGGGACTGGAAAGCGACCCCAATCACGCAATGCTTAAGAAATACTATAGCGGCTGTAACGGCGTGATCGGTGTCTTGTTTAAACCCATAATGCGCGAAGCCATTGTTGCGTTTACCGATGCCTTGAAATTATTTCCGATCGGTTCAAGCTGGGGCGGGTATGAAAGTCTGACCCAACCGCAATATTTGAAAAAATGCCGGACAGCCGTGCCATGGGAAGAGGAAGGCGCGTTTTTGCGTTTTCAAATTGGTTTGGAAGATCCTGACGATCTGATTGATGATCTGGAGCAGGCATTTGAGAAGCTTGGAGAAAGCTCATGACAAAAAAGGTCGTGAGTGAGGTCCACGTGGTGTCTTGGCTAAGTTAAGACGTTAATGGGTCGTAAAGCATTCCAGTTATTGGAATGTTAAAATTCATATTTGGGGTAAGATTCTTAAAGCCGTGTTTTATATAGAAGTTCATTGCGCGTGAATTATCAGACGGCACTTGCAGAACGCAGAGCTTTCTCTCCGCTGATGCCCGGTTTTTTGCTTGGTTGAGAAGCATGCCCCCCAAGCCGTGCGACTGGATTTCAGGAGAAACTCCTATACCGCCAATGAAAAGAGCGGGCTTTGTATCGCATGTGACTTCTTGCAGTATGATGGCGCCTAGTACACGATCGTTTTTACAGGCTACAAAAGCAAAATTGTTTTGTAACGGTTCTGACATTTTTTTTGCGGATTTTAGCATGTCTGCGTTAGGCCAAGCTTCATTAAAAATATTTGAGATTCCAATTGCCGTTTTTACCAGTGAAATTTTAATACGCATCATCGACCCTCCGCGAAAAAACGGAAAGCTACAATGTTGTTGTGATTATGTCAACAAGGTTTAGGCCAACACTCCCACAGAAACACCCAGAACTTCGGCCAAAGATTTCATTGCGCGAATAGAGCCGTCTTTTTTGCCGGTTTCAATTTCGGTCAGATAGGGGCGCGATATGCCGGCTTTTTTTGCCAATTCAGCCTGCGTAAGCCCGCGATGTTTACGCATGATTTTAACCGGGCTTTCCTCACGCGCGGTTAACGCATCCAAAATATCATCAGGAAGGCTTTTGTTTTTGCCTCCGCTAACCATGGCTCTGTAATCGTGAAGAGGGACAAGAACATAAGGCTTCCCCTGAATGTGCAAAAGATCATATTTCATGAATCGAAATATACAGGCTATGAGCAACAAAGTCACTAGAAGCGCGTAGATAATGTGAGAGAGCCAAAAACACTTTTGCCGTCCTGCCCGTCAAACTCCTTTGACCGGGCATTTATGGCATAAGACAAACGATAACGATCGTAAGTCAAAGCAAACCCGGCGCTTACATCACCAACGAGCGGTTTTTTATCAACACTATGGCTGCTTTCAAAGCTGTTTCCGTCGAGAAAAATATTGCGCCCGACCAGGCGCACATCGGCACCGGCGAACGCATGCCAACCCCACCCCATTCCTGATAGAGTGATCGGCGTTTCGAAATATCCGCTGCCGGGCATAGCAGGGCGCACACGTGGCGGGGTATCTTGTACAGAGCCTTGGTAATAGGGGCCGAAAGTAAATGTAACGCCCGTACCGGCATAAGTATAAATATTCCCCAAAGACGCATTAATGTTTGGAACCGCGCGCAAACGGTACCCGCCAAAATCTTGGTATAACAGACGTGGCCAGCGCCGTTGAGCCGATAAAATAACGCCGGGTTCGAAGTTAAGCTGATTGCTCCACCCCTTCGGAATGGGAGAGTTGCTAAGATGGCGATGGATCAGTTTCTGGGATTGCTCGCCCAGGGCTTCCGGCCCGACAACGCCGAGTGTCAGTTCAAGCTCATCAATATGGTTGTTCTCGATGCTCAGCAAACCAACCGAGCCATATAAGAAAGCCGCCCACGGACGGTCATCGTTTTGGTTGGCTCTGAGGCGAATGTTTTCGGGCGTATAGATATTCTGCCCTAACGTAAAGAAGGTGCTGGTCGTGGTGTTTAGGTCAAAAGTCGGAATGACATCGGCCATGTCGTCGATGATATCGGGCACAGCGGTGTTCACGTTAAAATATGTCAGGCGAACCCCGCTCGTATAAAACTGGTCAGTCCCCCCGCCGATAGAATCATTTTCGATAGACACACTGATAAAATTTTTGTCTTCGGCGTTGCGCGCCCGTTCACTAAGGTCCTCTTCCGTCGTCTGTGCGTGCGCTTGAGGCAGGCAAAGAAAAAGCCCTGCCAGTAGAAGCAGGACTTCTCCAGATAGGAGTTTTTGAAAATTATTCAGCGGCCATCGGTTGTGATTTTTAAATTTTGTCCTTCGCATACGCTATAAATAGCCATGCACACGGTAAAATCAACAATCCATATATATAGTACTTCGCATTAATAATAGGACATTATAAGCAGGTCAATTGTTGTGTCTTTCGGCATTCCTTGTCTTCGTTTTTTGAGTGCACCGAATGTTTTCTCGATGGGATTGAGATCGGGTGAGTATGGCGGTAGCGGGATGAGATAATGGTAATCTTTAGCCAG
>Ga0316204_10002740_pt1 | contig 38447 bp, 37 predicted proteins | sample 6monrhotite_MG_2_FD_205661 | JGI IMG/M metagenome (GOLD analysis project Ga0316204, IMG submission 205661) | Microbial mat bacterial communities from mineral coupon in-situ incubated in ocean water Damariscotta River, Maine, United States -... | ecosystem: Environmental > Aquatic > Marine >...
CAGGATGCGGGTCAGCTCGACGGGCTCATCCACCTCGGTGTGGTTCAGGATGACCACCTCGCCGGAGACCACCAGAAACAGCTCATCCCCAAGCTCGCCCTCAAAGAAGAGGACATCGCCCGGGGGGTAGGTCTGGAGGTTCATGCTCTCCAGAAAATTCAGCCGATCCTCACGTTCAACGCCCCGTAAGAGGGGGCCGTCGACGAGGAAGGCAGGCAGGTTCTCTCGGGAGTGCTCCATAACGCCACCACATAATGCATTCGTGGTTTCCAGGGTTCAAGAAAACCTGTCGGATGACTTTCTTGATTGAGACCTGAGAAACTAGTTCAGGTTTGGTATTGACGCGTCCATAGAAAAACGACACAATCGGTAGATCTCCGGAGCTCTCGTCCGATGTTGTTGCGACAAGACCGATACCGCTCTTACACCCCACCATATCTCCTGTACAGTCTGCTCGGGGCGTCGCTGCTGCTCAACCTCTACATGGTGATGACCCGTCCCGCGCCCGACGCGGACGCCGAGGCGGTCATCGCCGAGCTGAGCCCGGAGGTGGCCGAAGGCGAGCAGTCGCTCCAGGAGCGCTCCGCCGCGGCAGAGCGCATGACCACCACCGAGCTGCTCGGCGGCGGCGGCGAGTGGCAGGTGATGCAGGGCGACGTGACCCGCACGCTGGCGCAGACCTTCGAGGACAACCTGCAGCAGGGCGCGGAGACCATGACCGCGACCTATGGCCGGCTGTTCATGTGGGACTTCAACCTCCGCCGCGACATCCAGAAGAACGACACCGTCTCCGTGCTCTGGCGGCCCCTGGACGACGGCGGGGTCGAGGTGGACTCGGCGTGGCTGGGCAGCGCCAAGAAGGGCCACACGGTCAAGATCTACCGGTACAAGGCCCCAGGCGAGCGCTACCACAGCTTCTGGTACCCGGACGGCACCGAGGTGCCCCTGCGCCTGCAGGCCGGCCCCATCGAGGACTACGAGCAGATCACCTCGCTGTACCGCGACGCCCGCAAGAACCACCAGGGCATGGACTTCAAGACGGAGGTGGGCACCCCGGTGTTCTCCCCGAAGGCCGGCACGGTCACCCGGGTGAACTGGCAGACCTCCGCCAACGGCAACTGCGTGGAGGTCCGCTTCGCTGACGGCACGCTGGCGCGCTTCCTCCACCTGGACGAGGTGACGGTCAAGGCGGGACAGCACGTGAAGGCCGGTGAGTCTGTCGCGACCTCGGGGAACACGGGGCGCTCATCCGGGCCGCACCTGCACTACGAGCTGGGCCGTAACGGCAAGACGCTCGACCCGCTGGATTACCATGGGACGCTGCGTCTCCAGCTGGACACGGCCGCGATGAAGGGCTTCCGTAAGGAGGTCAACCGGATTGATCGCATGATGGGTGTGTCTTCTGATGATGTTGAGGGGTGAGGGCTGGTTCGGCTGGTTCGGCTGGTTCGGCTGGTTCGGCTGGTTCGGCTGGTTCGGCTGGTTTGTCGGGGTTCGGCTGGTTTGTCGGGGTTCGGCTGGTTTGTCAAGGATCGGCTGGTTTGTCGGGGATCGGCTCGGCGGGTTCGGCTTTGTTTGACGAGAGTTGGTGGTTCTGAGCGATCGGTTCTGGCAGTCGCGGGCTCGTAGTTTGAGCGTCCCGTCGAGGCGCCGTCGTTCTGCCTGTTGAGTTGTTGGACTTCCCGAGCCTTTTTGGTGGCGCGGTGCCCCTGGGTAGATTCGACGTGTGCTCGCTGCGCTAACGAATCCCCGGACGATTCGTTAGCGTCAAGTCGACAAGGTCTGGTGGCCGGTGCCGTGCAGCTTGCGTCACACACGCCCGAATCTCCCTGGTCGGGGCACTTCGCCTCAACGGTCCCAGGGCGCCCTCAGCTCGCAGGCAGACGACTGATCGCTTGTAGCCCTCTAGGATCGACTGGAGGGAGCGAGGGCGTTCCCCCAGCCTGCGTGGCCTCACCGCCCTCGTTGACAACGGCGCAGGCTTACCGTCATCGAGCCCAGGAGGGGAGAGGAGAGAGGTACGGGGTGGGACCGGGACACACGGTGGTAGAGGCTCCGCACCCACCTCTGCTTCAACAGCAGCCTCCCATCATTGCGCGGAGGACTGGATGGGGGATTCATCGCCGCCACCGGGCTTGGTGGTGCAGGTTGCCAACCCGGGTGCGGGCTGGAGCCTGTGAGGTGACGGCGACAAACTCAGCAGAGAGGGGTTGTTGTGGGCCGCGACTCCTGAGGAGGTTGTCGAACTTCAGCGCCTGGTCGCAGGTGCCGCCCAGGTTGGCGAGCTGCGCCAACAAGCCCGGTGGTGACGACCCATCCCCCATCCAGTCCTCCGCGCAATGATGGGAGGCTGCTGTTGAAGCCACAGTGGGTGCGGAGCCTCTAAAACCTGTGTCCCGGTCCCACCCCGCACCTCTCTCCTCTCCCCTCCTGGGCTCGATGACGGTAAGCCTACGCCGTTGTCGAGGAGGGCGGTGAGGCCACGCAGGCTGGGGGAACGCCCTCGTCACCTCCAGTCGATCCTAGAGGGCTATCAGACGTTCAGTCGTCTGCCTGCTCGCTGAGGACATTCTGGGACCGTTGAGGCGAAGTGCCCCGACCAGGGAGATTCGGGCGTGTGTGACGCAAGCTGCACGGCACCGGCCACCAGACCTTGTCGACTTGACGCTGACGAATCGTCCGGGGATTCGTTAGCGCAGCGAGCACACGTCGAATCTCCCAAGGGGCACCGCGCCGCCAATGACGGTCGGGAAGTCCAACAACCCAACAGGCAGAACGACGGCGCCTCGCCGTGACGCTCAAACAACGAGCCCGCGACTGCCAAAACCGATCGAAGCGTCACCAAAGACCTCCGCCAAACCGAGCCGAACCCGCCGAACCGACAACCGATCCGACAAACGAACCGCCGAACCGACAACCGAACCGCCGACCCGACAACCGACCCGACAAACCGACGAACCGTGAGCCCGCACCTATTCAAGGCTCACGCGTCACTTCAGCCAACACGTCGAGCCGGCGCTCACGGAAGAACATGAACAGCGGGAAGATAAAGGCCGCGGCAATGACGTTGCCGAGCACGAAGTAGAGCACCGGCCAGTACTTCATCTTCAGCCGTCTGGACTCGGCGAGCACGAACACGAAGCCCATGGCGAAGACGATGATGATGTCCCAGGCCAGGGAGGACGACACCGGCGTCGCGAAGGCGTCGGACCAGAACTGCATCAGCGCCGCCGGCCCCTGCACCTCCAGCGTCTGCATCCACTCGATGTTGTTGGCCCAGGTGAGGGTGGCGCCCAGGACGCTCAGGATGAGGTAGAGGATCTGCCGGTTCTGCGAGTTCATGAGCGACGCTACCAGCAGCCCTCGCCCGCGCTCCACTCAAGATCATCCACGAGCACCCCGCCCGCCCCCGAGCGCGCGATGAGTCGCACCTCGACGATGCGCGTCAGATCCAGCTCCGGCGTGCGATCCCGCAGGGCGCGCAGGGGCACCCGCCAGGTCTCGAACACCGACTTGGGCACGGTGAAGTCCAGCCACGCGGGCGTGGGTCGCAGCGCGCCCTGGGGCGACTCCGACAGGGCCCAGCTCGCGGCGGTCCCGTCCGCGTCCACCACCTCGATGTCCATGTCGATGAGGGCGCCGTCCCCCAGCTCGTCGTGGAGCGCGAGGAGGCGCAGGGAGAGCACTGGGTGGGCCGTCACATCGGTCTCCTCCAGAGCCCAGCTCACCGAGGCGCCGGGCGCCTCCCAGGCCAGCTCCAGGGCCCAGGTCGGCAGGCTCAGCGCGCGCCCGCTGTCGACCGCCCAGATCTCCTCGAAGGTGGTCGCCCCCGAGGCGCTCACGGCGAGCCCGACGTCGCTGATCTCGGGTGCGTGCGGGCTGCTCACGGTCAGCTCGTTCTCGGCGAAGACCGTCTCGCTGGTGTCCAGGCCGTAGGTGTAGATGCCCCAGCCCGGGTTGGTCGAGTCCAGGCTGCCTGAGAAGAGCGTCGAGGTGGAGGTCAGCCGGCTCCAGTTGGTGAGGCCGTCGAAGCGCGCGCCCGCGCAGGCGAAGACCTCCGCGGCGGTGGTGGAGTTGGCGCGAAAGTCCGAGAGGATCGCCTTCCCGCCGCCGCAGATCCACTCGGCCAGCGGCGCGTCGAAGCTCGCGCTCGCGCTGGAGCTGCCGTCCTGCTTGGTCGAGACCACCAGCGCCCAGCCCCCCTCGGCCAGCCGGCTCACAAAGTCCGCCTCGCCGCTCACGGCCGTGACCACCAGCGTCGGGGCGGCGAGCGCCAGGGCGTAGGTGTCGGTCGCCCGGCTCGCGTCCTGGAAGAAGAGCACGGCGCCGCCGCCGGGGATCAGCGCGTCGACCTCCGCCCGGAGCAACGCCACCTGCGCGTCCGCGTCCGCGAGGGTGTCCCCCAGGAAGCCGTTCACATAGGTCTGGCCCGGGATCCCAACGATGGCCGCGCTCTGCGGCGTCACGTCGCCGTCCGTCTCGAAGGCGTCGATGATGACCGCCTCGGGATCGTGCCACTGGGCCCGGGTCGCCGACGGCTCGTAGGCGGTGACCGCGCGATCGCCGCGCCAGGTCGCCAGCGCCTCTGGATCCTCCTCCACGACCGCCGCGAAGAAGGTGATGAGCGCGGGCCCCGCGACCGACTGGGCGAGCGCTCTGGGGACCGTGGCGTAGCCGTCGCTGACCGCGTCGGTGAACGAGTAGTGCTCCGCCCCCTCGACGTAGTGCATGGCGCCGGGCCGGCCGTGGGGCTCGTAGGCCGCGACGGACTGACCGTAGGCGGTGGTGCCGTCCTGATCCATGCCGCCGCCGATGTTCAGCAGCGCCGGCATCCCCGGATAGAGCGACGCGTAGCTGCTGTAGCCGCTCTCTCCATCAGGCCGCACCGTGATGAGCGCGATCGCCTGCGCCTCCCGGGGGCCGTCGGGGTTCATGGGTCTCCAGCCCTCGGCCAGCCGCATCACCCCGCCGCCGCCGTGAGAGTGGCCGCCCAACGCGATGCGATCGGTGTCGACGGAGCCGGCCCACTCCGAGGCCCCGTCCTCGCTCCAGCCGATGAGCAGCTCAGCGGTCTCACCCGCCAGCCAGGCGTGGTCGTCCCACCAGCTCCCAGCGCTGTTCCAGCCGTTGGCGTCGTGCTCCGCCGAGGCGATGACCCACCCCCTGCTGGCCAGCGCCTCGAAGAACCAGAGGTACTCATCGAAGGCGGAGCCGTAGGCGTGCTCGAAGATGAGCAGGGGGTAGGGCCCGCCCGAGGCGTCGACGGGCGCGTCGATGCCCGCGCTCGTCGCCGGGTAGACCAGCTGGAGCAGGTGCTGCTGGGGAGCGCCGCCGTACATCAGCACGTCCTCCCAGAGCCGCACCCCCACCGGGTAGGGGCCGGGCGCCATCCAGTCCTGGCTCTCCGGCGCCGCCGCCGGGCAGGCCGTGTACCCGTCAGCGCTGTCGGTCCTCTCGGAGTCCACCCCGGAGTCCGTCTCGGAGTCACCGTATGGGCCGCTCTCAGTGGCGCTCGGGGGGTCGACGCTGTCCAGCGCCTCGTCCTTTCCGCCGTCGGAGCACGCGAGCACAAGAATCGCCAGAGAGCAGGTATTCAGCCACATACCGAGACCATACCAGCTCCGGCGCGCTCAGCGGCGCCCGCTCACTCCGGCCCCGTCAGCGCCCAGATATTGAGCGGCTCGACCGCCTCCAGGGCGAAGCCCAGGCGCCTCGGGATGGCGTCGCTCGCGGTGTTCTCCGCGTCGCAATGGATCTCGACGCGGCGCACGCCGTCGAGCCCGAGCCCGAGCCCGACCATCGCCTGCGCCGCCTCGCTGGCGTAGCCGCGCCCGCAGCGCTCCCGGAGAATCCAGTACCCCACCTCCAGCACATCGGGGCCGGCGCGCTTGAGCAGCATCACCTCCCCCACCAGCGCGCCCCCGGGCTCGAAGATGCCGTAGCGGTAGTGCTCTCCCGCACGAAACTGCGCGATGTGCAGGCACAGCCAGCGCGCCGTCCCCTCCAGCGAGCGCGGCTCATCCTTCATGAAGGGGATCCACGGCCGCAGGTGGGCGTCCGAGCTGTCCAGAGCGGCGCGGACCGCCGGCGCGTCCGCTTCACACCAGCAGCGCAGCACCAGCCGCGCGGTCTCAAGTCTCTCAGGCGGCGTCCGCATGGTGGCTGTCCTCGGTGATGAGCGTACCGCACGCCACCAGCCCCAGCAGCGGACCCGGGAGGAGCACCCAGGACACCCAGGCGAGCGGCACCTGCCCCGCGACCTGGAGGCTGACGACCGTGATCGAGAAGCCGACGGTCGTGGCGAGCGCGAGCCCGGTGCCGATGAGCGCCGGCGGGGCCGCCCGCGCCGTGAGCGCGCTGAGCTGCGGAGAGTCACCGACGACAGCGACGCCCCACACAAAGAGGAAGCCCACGGTGATCGCCGCGGAGGCCCAGGCCCAGATCGCCGGCGCGAGCAGGCAGCAGAGCGCGCTGACGCCGAGCTGCCAGCGCGCGACCGAGGCGCTGCCGATGCGGGCGGAGAGGTAGCCGCCGCCGACGCAGCCCAGCGCGCCGACCCCGATGACCGCGCCGGTGGTGAGCGACGCCGCGAGCTCCGTGTGGGCGACGATGAGCGCCGGGAGCAGCGCCCAGAGCGTGTACAGCTCCCACATGTGGCCGAAGTAGCCGAGGGCGGAGGCGCGGTAGGCGGGCAGCGCCCAGAGCTTCGGTACGCAGCGCAGCTCCAGCCCCGGGGACGGCTTCAGGTGAGGGCCATCGGGGACCAGCGCGGCGAGCACGACACCCCCCAGCAGGGCCAGCGCCGAGGTTCCGACGACCACTGCGGTCCAGTGCAGCGCCGCCGTGATCCCCCTGAGGAGGTGCGGGAAGGCCGTGCCGAGGACCAGCGCGCCCACCAGCCAGCCCAGCGCGGCCCCCAAGCCCTCCCGGTACCACCCGGCCGCCACCTTCATGCCGATGGGGTAGATCCCGGCGAGCGCCGCCCCGCAGATCAAGCGCGCGGCGACCAGCCCCCCGAGCCCCGACGCGCCCAGCGTCGCCGCGTTGGCCGCCGCGGCGAGCCCGCAGGCCAGGAAGAAGATCCAGCGGGGCGAGAAGCGATCGGCGAGGCCCGTGAGCGAGAGCAGCGCGGTGCCGGCGATGAAGCCCACCTGCACCGCCCCCGTGAGCCAGGCGGTCGCGTCCCCCAGCCCCAGCGCGGCTTCGATCTCCGGGAGCACGGCGTTGGTGGCGAACCAGACCGATGTGCCCGCGAACTGCGCGAACACGACGGCGGGCAGGATGTGAGGGCGGCGGTCGATGAGGGGACGATACCTGACAGCCTTGTCGGGTTTCGGCGGGTGCTTACATAGGGCGCAGCCGGGCCGACCCGACAGGCACAGATGTGTGCCTGGGCGCCCACCCACCAACCACCGACCCGATACCCCCCACCGAGCCCTGTCGGCGCTCCGGCGGCGGCCGTATCGAGGAGGCTCCATGCACCGCACGACCGCCAACGCGGCCTCCCTCACCCTCGCCCGCGATCAGTGGACCCAGCACCCCCGGTTCCCTCAACAGACGCTGCTGCTGAACTCCCATGAGAGCTTCCGGCGGACAAGCCGGACGCTGCTCCGTCGCGCTGAAGGCGGCAGCGATGCCGGCGCTATCGGCTGGGTCTTTCGGGCCTGGAAGGCCGGCATGCGGAGCCACGAGGGCTACGAAGAGTACAAGCTCTACCCGTACCTTGAGCGCCGCTGGGGCCTGTCCATGGCGCCCGCCGAGGCGGGGCACCGGCAGCTGGCCGAGCTGGACAGCGCCGTGCGTGCGGCCATCACCGCGGGCGACGCGACGCCGGCCCTCGCCGACGCGCTGCGCGCCCACGATGCAGTGTTGGTCGCGCACCTCGCGCTGGAGGAGGAGCTGGTGATCCCCGCGCTGCTGGCCCTGGAGCCCGCGGAGTTCGAGGACTACAGCATGTCCGACATCCGCGGTCTGCTGCAGCGCCTCGATCAGCGCGGCGGCACCAGCCCGTTGCCCGTGCGCCCGAAGTAGCCCTTGACGCAGTGGGCCAGGTTCGACGCCTCGGCCACTCCGGGGATCGCCGTCAGGGTCTCCAGCCAGCGGGAGAGGTGCTCGTAGTCGGCGATCCGCCGCCGGTTCAGCCGGAAGCGCGCGTAGTACACCGGATCGAAGCGGTAGATCGTCGGGAAGAGCCGCACGTCGGCCAATGTGAGCCGCTCGCCCACCAGGAACGTGCGGCCCTGCAGGTGCCGGTCCAGCCAGTCCAGGGCCGCGAAGACGTTCTCGAACCAGACGTCGTGCGCCTCCTGTGAGCTGGTGAAGCCGGCCTTGTAGGCGCCGTTGTTGATGTACGTCCAGGTGTACGTGTTCAGGTGGTCGATCGCCGGGCGCAGCGCCTCGGGGTACAGCTCCGAGGCGTCGGTGAAGGCCCCGAAGGCCTGGTCGAACATCTCGATGATCTCCGACGACTCGTTGTTGACGATGGTGTCGGTGACCCGGTCGTAGAGCACCGGCACCGAGCGCTCCGCCGAGCCCAGGCGCTCGTACAGCTCGACGATGAAGCGGTTGCCATGAACCGTGTCCGGCGTGCAGCCCTCCGCGTCCGGGCGGAACTGCCAGCCGCGCTCCGGGTCGCGGCGGTAGTAGAGGGTGTCCATGGAGACGACGTCGTGCAGGCCCTTGAGCTGGCGGGCGAGGACCGCGCGGTGGCACCAGGGGCAGTTGTTGGCGACGTACAGGTGGTAGCGACCGGGCTCGGCCTTGAAGCCCGAGCTGCCGTCGGCGGTGACGCGGTCGCGGTGGCCGCTCTGCGGGCGCACCCACTCGCCGCGCACCCGGGCGGCCCGTGCGTCCTCGTCCGCGCCGCCGTCAGCGACCGCCCGATCGAAGCGCCAGCGGTCGTGCGGCACCCGCCAGTCCGGTACACCGCCGCGGGTCAGCAGGCGCTTGGGGTTGGTGCCCTCCCCCTCCCAGGCGTAGCGGCGCCGGATGGCCTCGACGTCGACCGTGCCGGCTACCGCCGGGTGGTGCTGGTAGAGATCCCGGGTGTAGGGGCCGAGCTGCGCGGTGTGCTCGATGCGGTACTTCGTCAGCTTGTAGAAGCCGTGCCATGCGACGTCGAAGCGAACCAGCGAGGCGAAGAGCCACCAGTCGGCCGCGGTCGGAGCCGCGCCGCCCAGCAGCCAGCGCTGCCCGGCCAGGAGCGCCTCGAAGGCGTCCAGTTGCTCGAAGACCTCAGCGTAGGCGGCCTCGTACGGGGCCTGGCTCGTCGCGCGGCCAGCGCTCTGGATCGCGGCCAGCAGCCCCAGGATCGGCTCGAACGACGCAAAGTCGCCCCCGAAGACCGGCGCGGCGCGCTCGACCGCGGCCGGTCGGTTGACACCGTCCGACCATGTGGGCGGGGTGACGCTGCTCGGGGGTCGCTCGGTGCGAGGGACTGGGCGAGCCGTTCGCAGCCTGCCGCTGGCGCTGCTACCCACCCTCCTGGAGCACCACACCGGCGAGGTTCAGAGCGAGGCCGCCATCCTCATGGCCCTCGGCGTCAGCGAGGCCGAGGTGATCCGCTGAGCCCGGGGATGTGCCTTCAGATCGCCCCGTCTTCGTCCCAGTACTGATCCTTCGGCCCCTCCCCCACCGTCCAGACCTCGCGCCCGGTCTTCAGGTACTTCTTCTGGATGGGGAGGTTGTCGATCTCCTCGCTCTCGGCCATCGCGCGGAGCTCGGCCTCGTCCTCCTCCGTGCCGTCGCAGTAGCCCATGGGGCGGCTCCGGCCGGGCAGGTTGAGCTGAACCTTCACCTCACCGCGGTTCCAGAGCTGCAGAGTCTTGTCGCTGTACATTTGAATCATGCTGTCTCTATATCGCCGCCGGCTGACTCACGTACGAACCATCTCAGGCGGACAGCCCAACCAGCCAGAAACTGACCGCACCGCGCGGCTACGATAGGGCCAGCGCCGCGAGGAGCCCGCGAGTGGACGACTTCGATCTGGACGAGGTGAGCTTGGAGCAGATGCTCCTGGCGGAGGGCGAGCCCTCCGCTGCGACGCTGGCGCGGCTGAGCGAGGGCCTGGTCCTGGTGCCGCACCCCAACCTGAAGGGCTACCCCCGGGTCGACGTGGCCGCTGGCGCGCCCCCGACCCGCGCGCAGCTCACGGGCCTGAGCCTGCTGGTCCTCGACGAGCTGCCGACCTCCGACCGCCGCGCCTGGGAGCGGCTGAAGCGGCAGCCCTGGTTTCGCGCCTACGTCATCCTCGGTGACCTCTTCCACGGCCAGGACCACGCCCTGCTGCGCGACCAGCCGCCGGCGCTCATCGGGCTGATGGTCGACGCGCTCATCGAGGGCGCGCTGGTGGACCCGACGGCCAATCACATCGAGTCCGCGACGGGCCCGGTGTGGACCGCATTCTTCCGCTGTGACCTCCCGGCCGGGTCGGTCTTCACGCGCCTCTGGCGGCTCGCCGAGGAGTCGCACAGCATCAGCGGCTACGACTCGGGCTCCGAGTCCATTGTGATTCAGGATCTGGTCTCGCGGGCCCCAGACGCGGCGACCGCCTGGGACTGGCGGCTGCGCCACGCCCTGATGTCGTGGGCCGGCGCCCCCTCGGAGGCCGCGCGCACCCAGCGCTTGAGGGAGGTACTCAGCGCGGCCGAGGCCGCCGGAGTCGACGTCGGCCCCTCCGCCGAAGCCTGCGAGGCGATCCTCTACGATCATCAGCGGCTGCCGCGCTCTGTGGGGGCGCTGGACGCGTGGGAGAGTCCCTGAAGTCAGAACAAGCTACGGAGCGTCCATGCGCCCCCCTCCTCACGGCTGCCGCCTCACGCCGGACCTCCTCACGGATCACCAGCGCCTGCTGGAGCGCCTGCGCGACGAGGTCGACTGGACCCAGCACATGCGCTCCCGGCGCACCGCCAGCATGGGCGTGCCCTACAACTACGGCGGCGCCTCCTACCCCGTCGCGCCCTGGCACCCGGCCGTTCAAGCTCTGGCCGATCGGGTCGCGCCGCTCGCCGGCTTCGCCCCCACCAACTGCCTGCTGAACTACTACCCCACCGGCCGACACAGCATGGGCTACCACTCGGACGACACCAGCATCCTCGCGGAGGGCACCGGCGTCGCCATCGTGAGCCTGGGCGTCACCCGCGAGCTGCGCCTTCGGGCCTCGCTGGGCCCGGACGCCGGCTTCCACTACGAATCACTGGCGCTGGCCGGCGGCTCGCTGTTGATGATGAGCGCCGCCATGCAGGCGCACTGGCGACACGCCATCCGCCGCGCCGACACGGACGCGCCGCGCATCAGCCTGAGCTTCCGGCACATCGTTCGCTGGCCGGAGACGCCGCCGCCGGTGCCGCCCCGCTGATCACCCCCAGCCGACCGCCCCCCACCTCCGCTGGGGCAGGAACTCCATGGCCAGGAAGACCCACATGGCGTTGCTGTAGCGCTCGGCGATGACCTTGGAGCTGGGCGTGATGCAGCGCTCTCGCTGGTTGACCCGCTCGCTGCGGCCGGTCTCCATCAGACGCTCGATCACCACGTGCACGCCCCCGCACTTCGGCACCCGCACGACCTCGATGACCTCGGCCTGCTCGGCCTGAGGATGCAGGAGGGCGCTCAGGCGGACCTGCTCGGCATGCGCCAGCATCGCCTCGGTCGGCGACACCGGATCCCGCAGGGCGTGGATGGCGCGGCCCACGTACAGCTCGACGATGTCCATCTCCCGCTCACGCTTGCTCCGGCGGAGGCTGCCCCAGTTCGGTACAGCCACGGTCCAGGGCGGGGTGAACTCGCCCACCGCCGCGAGCTGCGTCACGCCGCCTGCGTCATAGCGGAACACCCAGACCCGCTGGTTCTCACCGGGCATATCCACCCGGGTCATCCACTGTTTGACCGAGCCGGAGTCAAAGCCGAGGTGAGCGTTCAGTCGGGCGAGGGGTTCGTCATGAGCAGCCATTCGCTCACGTCTATCCGGTCAGAGCACCGCCGATCAAGGCCGCCTGACCTCAGCCGTCGGTGTTCGTCGCGGGCACGGTCGCCTCGAAGCCATCGACGGCGTCGATCGCGGCCACGATGGCGTCCTGGTCGAGCTTGTCCCCGTCAAAGGCGACCTCGGTCTTGCCGGCGGTGTCGACCGCGACGGCCTTGATGCCCTCGACGTTCAGCAGCGCCGCGCGGACCTGGCCGGCGCTGATGGGGCAGTGCACCCCGGAGACCGCGAGGGTGAGCTTGGTGCCGTCAGTCGCGGCGACGGCCTCCGTGTCGTCGTTGACGGTGGTCGCGGCGGCCATGGGGCAGGCGGCGCCGCAGCTTGAGCCGCCGCAGGCGAGCGCGGCGGGGGCGATGGTCAGAGCGAGAGAGAGAAACAGAAAGCGCATGGAGCCCTCCTTAGTAAGGCGCACTACATATCCACCTCCGTTGTCATCGCCAAGCCCCCAGCGGCGTCGAAAGCGCGCTGGTGGATCTCCCACACCTCCTCCGCCCCAGCGGGGAACCACCCGCGCAGGCGGTGCAGGCTCCGATGGGTCGAGTCGAGCTCGATGTCCGCGCTCGTCAGTCCATGGAGGTGGGCTTGTCGGAGCTGATGACCGATGAGGTGCTTCAGCAACAGGTCCGACTCCGCAGCGCTCCATCCGTCCTCGATATGCGCCCAGACGATCGCCAGGTTCCGCCCCTCCCGTCCCGCCGAGACAGCGGCGACGACCCGATCGCCCGCCAACAGAACGAAGCTCAGCTCTTGGGCGATCCCGTCCGTCGCCGAGGCCTCCCAGAGCGGATGGCCCCGCTCCACGGGGATGGACCAGGGGTGCTCGTGGATGTAGCGCGCGACGAGGAACCTGAAGACCGCCTCGTGATCGACCGCTGGCGCGGCGAAGGAGGCGAGCCGGAGCCCCGCCCGCTCGACGAGCGCCGCCGCCTCCCGGGAGCGCGCCGCCCGCCCCAGCGGGAAGGTGAGGCAGCGGCAGTCCAGGCGCTTCTGATAGCCGAGGGCGCGCAGGAAGCCGCGCGCCTGGCTGTCCGCGCTGTCGCAGCCCGCTTGCAGGCCCTCGCGGGTCGGGCGCTGCGTGACTGTAGCGAGCAGGGCCTCGTGCAGGCGGCGGCCGATCCCCCGCCGCCTGTGCCGCACGGCGACGACGACCGAGGGCTTCCACCAGCGGGGATGCAGCGGGTTCAGCCCCACGCAGGCGTAGCCCACGAGCTCGCCGGCGGACCGGACGACCAGCCCCTCCCGAGGCGGCGCGGTCCCCGGCGCCGCGCTCCGCTGGAGGCGCTCGACCGCCGCGAGGTCGCGCTCGGAGAGCGGCGTGATCGGGTGTACGGTTGAGCCCATGCGATCCAATCCGCGCGGCAACGTGGCCGCTGCGAGAACGCTGGAGAGGATACCCATGCTCCCCCTCATCGCACAGCGTGAGCGGCTGAACCCGGCGCTACTGATCCGTGAGCCGGGCTCCCGTGGGCACGCGCTCGGGGCTCAGCTCCAGCCCGAAGGTGGCCTCGGCCGAGAGGTCGAGCGACGCCCGTAGCGCGTCGTTGTAGGTCATCGCCAGCGCGGACGCCCGCTGCGGTGTGTAGTGCGAAGCCACCGGCGCCGTGCGGGTCTTCAGCCCGAGGGTGATCCCCGAGATGCCGACGAGCCCGATGGCGCCCCCGCCCATCAGCAGCGGCAGGGTCTCCGAGTCCAGCGACTCCTCCTGGGCGATGAAGGGGGAGGCGAACATGGCGGCGCCGCCGGCCAGCGCCAGCCCCCCCAGGCTCACGATCAGCCCCCGGGTCCGCCCCAGCTTGCGGCGGGTGTCGACGTCGCCGGTCATCTCCGCGAAGCTCCAGGCCGGCAGCGCCCGCCTGGAGTCGCCCTCGAAGACCGTCCAGCTGTCGTAGACCATCTCCTCGATGGGTGTGTTGAAGGCCTCCTCCCAGTCGCCCTCCGCCAGCGCGCCGATGTCCTCGAAGCTGAACCTGCCGATGTCCCCCCCGTGCCCACCGACCAGCATGACGGTCTTCATCGCGGTGTCGAACTGATCTGTCGCTGTCACCCCTGTGATCACCAGCCGCTGGGCCTCGTAGATGGCGAGCGCCTCAGCGTCGACCTCAGACGCCAGCTCGAGCCGCTCATCCGCGGGCGTCTGCGCCAGCGCCGTGGAGATCAGAACCCAGATCATGCAGATCATGCGCTGCCCTCCCAAAACCGACCCGCCGCTCCTACCACACTACGCACGATAGCCTCCCTGATGGTACCAGTGGGGCGCGCGGGGTGCTCTCCGGCCCACTAAAACTCAAAGTAACAGCGAGCCTCAAAAGTAAATAATCTCGGGGGTCAGTGGCAATCCGCGCCGTCCGGAGGCACCCGTGAGGGTACCGCAGTCTCCTGTGCACCCTTTGGAGGTTCCGATGTTGAGATCCGTTCTCTGTGCCGCGCTGATGGTTGCTCTCACCGGCTGCACAGCAACAAAAAACAAGAGAATTGAAACCAGCTTGCGGGAAGGGGCCCAGCTCTACACCTACGAAGACGTAGACGCCTTGATGGCGAGCGTGCCTCAGGACTTCTCACGGACGCTCCCGGACGGCACCCTGATCGAAGGAGCCGACGCCTACCGGACGTACCTGGAGGACCTGTTCGCGGTCAACGAAGAGATCCTGATTGATGTGATGAACGTCGTGGCGAATCGGGACGTCATCGTCATGGAATACACCTGGTACTCCCGAGTGGTCGCCCCCTCCGCCTACGGCGTCGATCTGAGCGGCACCAGCATCAAGAACCACGGCGTCGGCCTGCTCTACCTCAACGACGACCGGGAGGTCGTCCGAATCGTCGACATCTACGATCGCGCCACCCTGGCGAGCCAGTCCGGCTACCAGCTCATGCTGCCGACGCCCCCGCTGATGACCTCCGGCGCCGTCAGCTCCGCGCGGTACACCAACGACAGGAGGTAGCCCCCAGCGCCCCTGCTGTATGCTGGCGGTCTGCCTGGGAGACCGCTTGTGGCGGACATTGACTGGCCTCTTCTGTCCCTCTGTGTCGGCGTCTCCGTCGCCGTCGGGTTGCTCATCTACCACGGCGTCGCCGGCTACTACCACCTGCGCTACTACACGCTCCGCCGGGACGAACCGCAGCTCTGGAAGTGCCAGCCCAAGCGCTTCCTGACGCCGAAGCAGCACCGCACCGCCGTGCTGCTGGGCTCGGCGAACATGACCCTCGGCGGGGTGCTCTCCGGCGCGGTCATCTACCTCATCGCCCGCGGGATGGAGACCCCCATCTTCTACGACGTGGCTGACTACGGCTGGGTCTACGTCATCGCGTCGACCCTCGGCCTCTTCGTGTTGATGGACGCCATCGCCTACTACGTGCACCGCCTGCTGCACGTCCGCTTCCTCTTCCGAGCGCTCCACCGGCATCACCACAAGTACGTGGCCACCTCCCCCTACGTCGTCACGGCCCTGCACCCGCTGGAGCTGGTCCTCCTCCAGGCGGCCACGCTCGCGCCGGTCTTCTTCATCCCCTTCCACGCGGCGTCCATCGGCGCGGTGCTGGTGTACGTCCTGATCTTCAACATCGTCGACCACTCAGGCGTGCGCCTGACCTCGTCCCTGCCCTGGCAGGGCCCCTCGATGTACCACGACGATCACCACGCCCACTTCCACGTCAACTTCGGCCAGCACCTGATGATCTGGGACCGCCTGCACGGCACGCTGCGGGTTCCCGGGCGGACCTACGGCCGCAACATCTTCGGCGGCAAGGGCGCCCCGCAGCCGAAGGGCAAGCGAATCGTGGAGGAGTTCAACGGCTACTGAAGCTTGCGTCCGGCTCCCAACAGGAAGAGGAAGAGCGCGCCCCCGCCGAGCCCGAGGCCCGCGAGGCCGCCCATCCATCGCGGGAAGTCGCGGTGCGGCCGGCCGCAGACGGTGTACCAGAGGGCGCCGTCCTCCGGAACACCGTCCACACAGTCAAAGGTGAAGTCCTCCTCGAAGTCCGCCGCGCAGAGGTAGACGTGGCGCGTGAGCCCCGTGATGTCCTTCGCCTCCACGTAGCACTCGCCGACGGGCTGATGGAGCCCGGTGCTCACGTGAGCTGAAGGGCTGAAGGTCGCGCCGATGCCCACGAGGGCGGCGAAGTAGAGGACCACGGCCGCCCGGATCACACGGTCCATGCCGTCGATGGGGCGGGCGCTCACGTCCGCGCGGCCGCGCCAGACCAGCGCCGCGTACAGTCCGATCCCCGCGGCGAGGGCGCCGTAGCCGGGCGTGCCGCCGTCGATCTGCTGCAGGACGGTCATCTGGACCATCATCATCAGCGTCGTCAGGCCCGCGACCTTGGCGAACCCCCTGGCGAAGACCGCGCCGGAGATCTCCGACCTGTCGCGGAGGGTGTGGTCGACGAGCCAGGAGAAGGCACCGACGAAGGTGAGCACCCAGAGGCTGCTGGCGACCGGCGCCCCCAGGACACGGGCGGCGGTGGGCTGGTCGGTGTCATGCCAGGTCCACCAGAGGAACTTGGCGCCGATGATGTCGTAGGGCGCGTAGAAGAGGCAGGCCGTGAGCCCCGTCAGCGCCGCGAGCGCGAGCCCGCGCAGCCCCAGCCGCCGGACAGCCACGGTGGGGTAGTACATAAAGCAGAGGTAGACGCAGGGGATGTACAGCGGCATCCGCGGCGTGAGCATCACCGTCGCCTGGGCCTGCCAGAAGTTATCGACCAGCGGCAGCGCCATGAAGATGAAGTCATTGGCGGTCCCGGCGATGAGCGCCGCCAGCCAGATCAGCAGGTGGGAGCGGCCCCTGTGGCGCGCGTGGACGAGCGCCAGGATGGCCAGTGAGATGAAGAGCACCTCGCCGAACATGAAGGAAGGGAGCGCGTCCCACTGGGCCGCGGGGTTCGCGAAGTGCCGCCAGGTCTCGGCGACGCCGTCTTCAGTCATGGGCTTCCAGGCATCAGATCAGCCGAAGCGTACCAGCCCTCAGGCGCCCCGCGCGACCTCCAGGCGCTCCAGGAGGGCGGTCTCCACGGACTCCAGCCCGTCGACCTCGGCCAGCGCGCGGGCCTCGTCGAGGATGAAGCCCCGGACCTCGGGGGACTGGACCCGCTCCAGCGCGGTGATCAGCTCGTCCGTGCTGCGAAACTCGTCCTCGCTGCGCAGCGCGAGCGGCCGCCACCGCGACTGGCCGATCTGCACAATCAGCGCGCGGACCCAGTCGACCTCCTCGAAGCTCAGGAGGTCATCGATGTTGATCAGCACGCGGCTGACCCCGATCAGAACCAACAGGTCATCGTCCGAGAGTCCCTTGAAGTCCATGCTCGCTCCGCTGAATGGCGCCCGAAGCTCGAGCGCTCATTCATGTACTCGGTCCGCCGCGGCGGGGCATGGTGCGCCCGGTTCGCTGACTCAGCTCACGTAGGGCGCCAGGGGGTCATTGGGCCCGGCGGGCAGGGGGTGCAGATCGTCGAGCTTGCTCAGGGTGCTGACGATCTCCTCCGCCACCTGCGCCTGGATGCCCAGATCGAGCTGGCTGGTGAAGCCCACGCAGGAGCAGTTGATCTCGCCCAGCACGTAGCGATCACCGCCGCCCGGCGCGTCGTCCAGCATGAAGTCGGCGGTCCAGATGAGCGGCATGCGGTGGCCGCCCAGCCGCTCGGCGACCGTCGGCAGCTCCTTCAGGAAGTCATCGATGAGATCCTGCCAGTTCTCGGGCTTGTCGTAGGTGTAGCTGGCGCCGGAGAACAGGGTCGCGGAGAAGGCGTCCTCGTCATCCTGCCGGGGCTTCTTGTGCACCACGAACATGGGCTTGGCGCCCACCATCAGGACGCGCACCTCGCCCTCCTTGATGCGGGGCAGGAAGCGCATGTCCACCACCATGCCGTTGTTGGCGGGGTCGATGTACTGCTCGCAGAGGATGAGAAAGTCTCCCAGCGTGCGGTGCTCGACGTGGTTGTCCGAGGCCTCCACGCACTTGACCCGGGCGTCCATCGGCAGCGCCTCGCCGGGGACGAAGTCGCGCTCGTCCTCCACGATGACGTGCCAGATGCCCTGCCCCGTGGAGCCGCGGTTCTGCTTGAGCACCCGCTCGCCGTGGGAGAGGCTCACCGGGAAGCGCTCGCGCATGTCCTCCACCGTGTAGTAGGCGAAGGTGTCCGGCAGGGCCAGGCCGGTGCCCACCAGCTTGGCCAGCGCGTCCTTGGCGCCCATGTCGATCATGGTGTCCGGATCGGCCATGCCCACCACGCCCGCGTCGGTGAGGTAGCGCAGCATCTCCATGTAGGCGCCCTCGCCGCCGGGGATGTTGCCGGGGTTGACGCGGCTCACGTAGGCGTCCGCCGAGCTCAGGATGGCCCGAAACAGATCGTGTCGGTTGTTGTGATCGTACTGAACCACCACCGCGTCAACGCCCCGCTTGCGGACCTCCTCCACCATCGGCAGCGTGTCCCGCCGGTGGCCGTCCTGTCCCTTGTCATTGCCGCCAGGAATCTCGATAAAGACCACTCGACCATTCATGAATAAACCTCACCATGACTGGGCCAGTCTGAGCGGCCCGATTGAGCGCGATAGCACCCTGCATCGCACACTCTATGTTTCTGATATACTCCTATTCTTCAAGCGATTATTCCTCATGGGTTTATGAATCATTGACATCAATCAGCTCCCCTCCCTGGAGGCCCTGCTCACCCTGCAGGAGGTGGCGCGCCGCCGCAGCTTCACCGCCGCCGCCCGGGCCCTCTCGGTGACTCAGGGGGCAGTGAGTCACCGCATCCGCGCGCTGGAGCGCCACCTGGGTCAGCCGCTCTTTCTGCGGACCACCCGCCGGGTGGAGCTGACCGAGAGCGGGCAGATCCTGGCCCGGGCCTGCGAGGAGGCCTTCAGCGTCCTCGACGACGCCCTGCGTCGCATCCAGCCCGCCGCCGAGAGCGAGCCGGTGATGGTGAGCTGCTCGCCGTCCTTCGCTATCCGCTGGCTGGTGCCGCACATACCCGAGCTCCGGGCGGCGGGGCTGGAGGTTCGCATCGCGGCGGACGATCGACTCGTCACCCCGGGTCGAGGCGGCATCGACGTCTGCATCCGCTACGGCCCCGGCGGCTACCCCGACGCGGACGTGCGGCGCCTGTCGGTGGAGCGGGTGACGCCGGTGTGCAGCCCGTCGCTGTTAGCCGACGGCGCCGCGCTCCAGCACCCCGCCGATCTGAGCCGGCAGATCCTCCTGCACGACGAGGTCCTCCTCGGTCACCCCGGCCGCGTCGGCTGGACCCGGTGGCTGGAGGCGGCGGACGCGGCGGGGAGCGCCGGCCGGGGCGTGCGCTTCAGCCACGCCTACATGGCGCTGGAGGCCGCCATCGCCGGTCAGGGGGTGGCCCTGGCCCGGGGCATCCTGGTGGCCCGGGATCTGGCCGAGGGGCGGCTGGTGCGGCCCTTCGAGCTGGCGCTGGAGTCCGGCCTCTCCTACTGGGTGCTCACCCCCGCCCGGCGCCCCCGCGAGGCGGCGCTGCGCTTCCGGGACTGGCTGCTGGAGGAGGTCAACGCCGCTGACTGAGCGACCGGAGCGCGGTCAGCCCTCCAGCTTCTCCACCACCAGCGAGATGAACTCGGCGCGATCCAGATCCCGGTAGTCGTAGGTCTCCTCGAACCAGGAGACGAGGGCGTCGCGCTCCCCCTCGCGGGCCTTGCGCGCCACGACGCTGCTGGCGCTGACCAGCCCCACGATGCGACCGAGCACGCCCTCGGCCGCCGGGTGCCCCGCGTGGTAGTGGGCGCGCAGCCAGGCGAAGATGAAGTACACCAGCGCCGGGTCCGCCTCCTCGTAGAAGGGCTGCATGTGCGCGGTCGAGTGGCTGCCATCCTCAACCATGGACAAGAGGTGCGCGGCGGCGCGCTTCTCGTGGGCGAAATCCATAAACTGCTCCGGGGAGAGGCCCTGATATCTGCGCGAGCGCGCAGGCTGCTCGTAACTCTCTCCGCGCGCCGCTTCATGGGCCCGGGGTGAGGGGTTGGCGCGGGCCGCCCGCAGCAGCTACAGCGCCCCCAGCGGCCATGATGGCTGTAGTCGACCGTGGCTTCATGGCCGCGGAAAGTAGCCCCGTGACATCACGCCACCCCCTGGCTCTGCCCGAACACCTGCGCCGCGCCATCGAGGCGCTCGGCTACGGGCCCCCCACCCCCATTCAAGAGCGGGCGATACCGATCATCATCGCCGGCCGCGACGTGATCGCGGAGGCGCAGACAGGCTCGGGGAAGACCGCCGCCTTCGTGCTGCCCATCGTGAAGTCGATCTACGAGTCGGCGCCGTCGAGGGCGACGCGCGTGCTCACGCTGGCCCCCACCCGTGAGCTGGCGCTGCAGGTGGTGCAGTCGTTCAGGGAGCTCTCCGACTACGCGCCGTGGCAGCTCACCGTGCTCGCCGTCATCGGCGGCGCCCCCATAGAGGATCAGATCGCCGCGCTCGACGCCGGCGTACAGGTCGTCGTGGCGACGCCTGGGAGGCTGCTCGATCTGATGGAGCGGCAGGCCCTCGACCTCTCGCAGGTGCGCACGCTGGTCCTCGATGAGGCCGACAGGCTGCTGGACGCGGGCTTCACCGAGGCCGTGGCCGAGCTGCTGGAGGCGCTCCCCGCCGAGCGTCAGACCCTGCTCTTCTCGGCGACCCTCCCCCAGAGCGTGCTCTCCGTGAGTGAGCGCCTGCTGCGCGACCCCGTCACCGTACGCATTGATGAGACCCCGACCCCCGTGGCGGGCATCGAGCAGCGGGCCTACGAGGTGAACCGGGACAAGCGCCGTCCCCTCCTGCAGCACCTGGTTCGCGCGGAGTCCTGGCGGCAGACCCTCGTCTTCGTGGCCACCAGGAAGGCCAGCGAGAACCTCGCCCACAAGCTGCGCGCGGCCGGCTTCCACGCCGCGGCGCTGCACGGCGATCTCGATCAGCCCACGCGCGTGCGCGCCCTCAGGCGCTTCAAGGCTGGGGGGCTGCCGCTCCTGATCGCCACCGACCTCGCGGCTCGCGGCATCGACATTCCGCGGCTGGACGCCGTGGTGAACTACGACCTGCCCCGCTCCACCCGGGACTATGTGCATCGGATCGGCCGAACGGGCCGCGCCGGAGCGACCGGCGTCGCGGTCTCATTCATCAACCACGAGAACGCCGAGCACTTCGAGCTGATCGAGAAGCGTCACCAGCTCGAGATCACACGCCTCCAGGTGCCCGGCTTCGAGCTCACCGGAGAGGCCCCCAGGCGGAGCGCCGGGGGGGCGCCCGTGAAGGGCAGGCGCAAGTCCAAGAAGGACAGGCTGCGCGAGAAGGCCGCCCGGGAGGAGGCCGGGGACGATCAGACCGGGTAGCGAAGCGCCGGAGCAGCCCGCCGGGCGTTACTCACCCCGCATGCCTCGTCCCGCGCTCCTCGTTGTTCTCCTCGTGGCTGGCCCCCTCGGAGAGCCAGCCCAGGCAGCGCCCACGGATGGCCTCGTGCTCCGCGAAGTCGAGCACCTCGGCCGGCGCTTCCATGTCGCCACCATCGATCTTCGCGCCGCGTCGCTGGATCTCTACGGGCAACGCAGCGACGGCGGCAACGCCACCAACTTCACCGACCTCGCCGCGTACCTCGCCGCCCGGGACCGCCGCATCGTGATGGGCACCAACGGAGGGATCTTCAAGGTCAATCGACGCGCGGTCGGGCTGCACATCGAGCGCGGCCTGGAGACCAGCCCCGTCGAGACCGCCGACGGCGTGGGAAACTTCTACCTGAAGCCAAACGGCGTCTTCTGGACGGACGAGCAAGGCGCCCACGTCGACGTCACCGAGGCCTGGACCGGCGGCCACGGCGCCGTCCGTCTGGCCACACAGTCGGGCCCGATGCTGCTCATCGACGGCGCGCCGCACCCGGCCCTCCAGGAGACGTCCCCCAACCTGCTCCCGCGCTCCGGCGTGGGCGTGAGCGACCCGCACACCGTCCACCTCGCGATGTCCCAGGGGAGCGTGCGCTTCTGGGAGCTCGCCTCGCTGTTCCGCGACGTGCTCGGCTGCACCGACGCGCTCTACCTCGACGGGGTCATCAGCCAGTGGGTTGACCCCACCCATCCCCCTGACCCCAGCGTGGACGGGCGCTTTGCGAGCATGCTGGTGGTGACCGAGCCCCTCAACCAGACGGACTGAGCCATGCAAACCATCGATCTCGGAGCGCCCGGTCAGCGGGTCGTCATCTCTCAATACGGCGAGACCCCCATGGACGCCGTGGCCAACCACCTGCGGCTGGAGCCACAGGCAGCCCCGGATCCGTCGACGCTGGCGAGCACTGACGTCATCGTGGCGGTCAAGAGCGCGGCGGTGGGGTGGGTCGACCTGCTGATGAGCAGCGGCCAGTACCAGCACATGCCGAGGCCGCCCTACACCCCGGGGCTGGAGTACAGCGGCGTGGTGGCCTGGATCGGCGCTGACGTTCAGCGGCTCAGCGTGGGCGATCGGGTGCTGGCGGACGGCTTCCTCACGGGCCCCCGCTCGGGCGGCGCCCACCGGAGCTACGGCGGCTTCGCCTCCTGGGCCGTGGCCCCGCAAGAGGCGCTGCTGCCGCTGGCGGCGCGGCTCTCCTTCGATCAGGGCTGCAACCTGCTGGGCAACTACGAGACGGCCTACCACTGCCTCATCACCCGGGGCCGTCTGCAGGCCGGCGAGACGATCCTGATTCACGGCGCCTCCGGCTCCACGGGCCTCGCGGCGGTCCACCTGGCCCGCCTGCTGGGCGCGACCGTCATCGCCACCGGCCGCTCCCCGGAGAAGCTGGCGATCGTCCAGGAGCAGGGCGCCCACTATGTGATCCCCCTGGAGGGCACCGACGGCGCTGGCGGCGGCGCCCGCTTTCGGGAGCGCGTCAAGGCGCTCACCGGAGGGCGCGGCGTGGACGTGGTCTACGACGGGGTGGGCGGCGCCACCTCGCTGGAGTCCATGCGCTGCGTGCGCTTCGGCGCCCGCTTCCTCATCGTCGGCTGGGCCTCGACCCCCTTCGTCGCGAAGGGCCGGGGGGGCCGCGGAGCCCCCAACGCCAACGCGCTGCCCACCAACCTGATGATGATGAAGGGCCTCGATGTCCTCGGCTGTCCCACGGTGATCGGCACCGTCAAGGATCCCTCGCTCCGCCCCCCGCGCCTCTCGCAGATCCTCGCCTGGGTCGCGTCCGGCGAGCTGACCCCGCACGCGACCCGCGCCTACCCGCTCACGGACGTGGCGGAGGCGCTGCGGGCCAAGTGGGAGAGCCGCTTCGTCGGCGGCTGCGTGGTTCACCCCGGCGGCTGATGCCCGGCCAGCCAGCCCTCGACGTCCCCCTCCAATCCCTCGGGCGCCCCCAGCGCCCCATAGCGAATCGCCGCGTACCGGCGCAGGAGCACACCGGCCTCCTCCTGCCCGGCCGCCGCCGCGCGATCCGCGAACGCCTCCACCGCCTCGGCGGGGGCCCGCTCCAGCTCCTGCTCCGCCAGCGCCCGCAGCAGCGCGAGCATGTAGGCGGGCGGCCCCTCGATCCACGCCTCCTCGATCGACGCGGGCGGCGGCTGGCGGCCCCGAAGCAGCGTGCGGATCTGAAGCCCCACGAAGACCACCACCAGCGTCGCCACCAGCCCCTGAAGCCCGTATTGCTTCCAGAGCAGCCTCAGGTCGTCCCTGGCGCCCGCGAGGAAGCCGCTCACCGTGGCGGCCTCCATGCTGTTCTGTGGGCTCGGATCCACCATCACCCAGGCGCCGTCCATGTAGGCCTCGACCCAGGCGTGGGCGTCGCGACCTCGCACGATCCCGTGGCCGCCGAAGGGGCTGGTCTCGGAGGCGCGGAAGCCGGTGATGACCCGGGCCGGGATCCCTGAGATGCGGGCGGACAGGGCCATGGCCGAGGCGAAGTACTCGCAGTGGCCGAGCTTGGAGTCGCGCATGAACTCGACGACCGGATCGCCCGCACCCCTCTCGTAGTGCAGGGAGTAGGTGTAGTCCGCCTCCAGGTGCTGCTCGATCTGCCGCAGCGCCTGGGCGGGGGTGTCCGCCCCCTCGGTCCACGCCCGGACCATCGGACCGATCGCGTCCAGGACGAGGACAGGAACCTGCAGATCGGCGTCGGTGGGGGCCGGCGGCGGGAAGACCGGCGCCCCCGTGGTGTCGAAGGAGACCTCCGTGAGGGTGAGATCGTTGCCGGGCTGGGGGATGCCAAGCGCGTCCACCATCAGGCTCGCGGGGTCGGCCGCGACCGACGCGGCGTTCGCCGGCAGGAACAGCCGCTTCTGCGCCTCGGAGACGAACTCCAGGGTCGTGACGTCGCCGCTCGGCGCGTCCCCTCTGAGCGCGGCGGCGGGCTCATCCCCCGGAGGGAGCCAGACGCCGCCGATGTACTCCGAGTAGGCCTGACCGCGGAGGTGCTCCTCGACCGGCCCGTGGACGCGCAGGATCACCTCGTCGGACTGAAGCATGCCGTCCATGGAGCCCAGCCGAAAGGCCCCGGCGCCGAAGCCGGTCTCGGCATCCCCCCCGCTCCACGCCATGAACCTGGCGTCGACGATGCCGTAGAGGCCGCGGAGGCTGAGCGTGCTCGCGCCGCCGAGCCCCGCGGTGACCGCCAGCAGGCCGGCCCCCGCCGCGAAGTGACGGAGCGTCAGGCCGCTCGGCCCCTCGCGCAGCGAGGCGGCGTGCAGCCAGGCCAGCCCCAGCCAGCCCACCACCAGGGGCAGATACAGCGGCGAGGTGACGCGCCCGCAGGCGTAGAAGACGAGCAGCCCGATCACCTGGGTCGCCCCGTGGCCGCGCTCGGGGTTGTGCATCCACAGCCGCGCCCCCACGGTCAGCAGGGCGGCGCCGGAGGCGATCACGTACTGCAGCTTGGGGCCGCCGAGCTTCGGCGAGAGGGGCGTGTCCACGAGCGCGAGGGCGAAGGTGACGGCGATCGTCGCGACCAGCACCAGCGCCTGGCTGGCCTGATGCAGGGTCACGCGGGGCCCCAGGAGCGCGGCGGCGGCGGCGACGGCGACAGCGAGGACAGGGGCGAAGAGCTGCCCCGTCACCGACTCATGCAGCACGGCGAGCAGGACGAGGCCCGCGGTCATCAGCGCGCGCGACCTCACAGCGACAGCCCCTCGTCCGCTTCGATCTGCGCGATCGAGACCCGTGAGACCTGCCTCAGATCCCGCCCGGCGCCCTGGGCCTCGCCGATCACGATGGTCTTCACGGCGACCCCGCGAGCGCCCATGGCGCGGGCCAGCTCCTGCCTCGGCGGATCCCAGTGGTTGACGATGAGCACCATGCTGGAGAGCCGGCTCAGGTGCGGCGCCAGGAGCTCGAGGGTGCGGGGACAGTCGAACCCGGGGCCAGCCTGCGCGCAGGCCAGGTGGTCCAGCGCCTGCTCGAAGGAGCCCAGGCTGCGGCCCACGGTCAGCGAGTGCAGCTCGTCTCCCGTGACCAGCAGATCGATCAGGGCCTCACCCCTGGAGAGGTGCAGGACGACGCCGGCGGCGAGTGAGATGGCGGCCTCGAAGCCGCGCTCGGTGGTGGCGGCGAGGTCCGTGTCCAGGAACACCCCGACGCGGGTGAAGTACTCCTGCTGGTACTCGCGCACGACGGGCTTTCCGGTCCGCGCCCACGACCGGGCGTGCAGATCGCGCAGCCTGTCGCCCCGGCGGTAGGGCCGGAGCCCGTAGAGCTCGGTGGACTCGCCGGTCTTGGACGCCAGCGCCACCCCCCCGGGCTGGAAGCGGGGCGACATGCCCAGCCGGAGGTGTGTGATCGTCGCGACGCGGGGGACGACGAGGAAGGGCGTCCCGATGGAGCGGACGCCGGGGCCCAGCGTCAGCCGCATGGGCAGCACCTCGGCCGCGAAGAAGGGGAGCAGGTAGTGCCGCCCGCGGGCGTCGAAGCGGGCCCGCGTCCGCAGCGTCTGGCGCTCGTGGGGCAGCAGACAGCCCATGGCCATCGGAGCGCTGACCCAGCTCCCGTCCCAGGAGAGGAAGGGGCGCTCGAACTGAACCGCCCCATAGGATCGGTCGGACCGGTTGATGACGGTGACCCGGACGAGCATCTCCTGCCCGACGGAGACCCGCGAGGGCGCCTCGATCTCCAGGCTGACGTCCCCCATCGCGAACAGCCGGCGCGCCGCCAGCGACGCCACCAGCGCCCCGGCCAGGATGGACGCCAGCATGTGGTTGCTGCTCCGGTCCACGTCCAGGCCGCCCATGGCCACGAACACAGCCAGGACCAGCGCGACCCGTCCCAGCTGGGAGAGCGAGCGATACAGCCAGGAGACCGGCCCGCCGATGTAGCGCCCCGCCCACGTCTCGCGGAGCGTGTCCAGCTCCTCGGGGGTGTCCGGGATCAGGATGTAGTTCAGCCGAGCGAAGTTGACCGTCGCGAGCCAGTCAACGAACGCCTTCACCCGGGAACCTCCGTGTCAGCCACCACCTCGTCGATGATATCCGACGGCGACGTGCCGCCGTAGCGGGCCTCGGGGGCCAGGATGATGCGGTGCGCCATGGTGGGCACGGCGAGCTCCTGGAGGTCGATCGGGCTGACGTAGCCGCGCCCGTGCACGAAGGCGCGGGCCTGCGCCGCCCGGAAGCAGGCCAGCGCCCCTCGGGGCGAGATGCCCAGGTCGACCTTGTCGTGCCGCCGCGTGCCCTCGATCAGCCGGATCAGGTAGTCGCCCACCTCGCGCTTCACGCTGACGCCTCGCACCGCCCGCTGCAGCGACAGCAGCTCCCCCCGGTCCATGACCGCCTCCAGGCCGTCCAGCGGGTGCGTATCCTGGTGCGCGAAGAGCATGTTCAGCTCCTGCACGTGGCTCGGATAGCCCAGCGACAGGCGCAGCAGGAAGCGATCGAGCTGCGCCTCGGGCAGCGGGTAGGTGCCCTGGAAGTCGACCGGGTTCTGGGTGGCCAGCACGAAGAAGGGCTGCTCCAGGGGATAGGTCTTCCCCTCGACGGTGACCTGGCCCTCGCTCATCGCCTCCAGCAGCGCGGACTGCGTCCTGGGCGAGGCGCGGTTGATCTCGTCGGCGAGCAGCACCTCGGTGAACACCGGGCCCTTCAGGAAGCGGAACGAGCCGTCCTTCGGGTTCAGCACCTGGGAGCCGACGATGTCGCCGGGCAGCAGATCCGGGGTGAACTGCACCCGGGAGAAGTCCAGCCCGAGGGCGATCGCCAGGGCCTTGGCCAGCGTCGTCTTGCCGACACCGGGCACGTCCTCGAGCAGCACATGGCCCGCCGACAGCACCCCGATGATCATGAGCTCGATGACCTCCTCTTTTCCGAGGATGACCCGCTCCAGGCTGGAGCGGAGCGCTCCCACGAGGGCGGCGTGTGTTTCATTCATGGGGACACTCATAGGGACACCGTCTCGGGCTCGTCGCGGCAAGCCTAAGCCTGGAATACCGTCCCCACAAACAAGAAGGCCTGCCACAGCGGGCAGGCCTTCAGTCAACCGAGCGAGGCTACGATCAGCTCTCGCGCTCGAAGACCGCCGCGGCGCCCATGCCGCCGCCGATGCACATCGAGACCACGCCGAACCGGGAGTTGCGGCGCTTCATCTCGTAGAGCAGGGTCGCGGTGAGCTTGGCGCCGGTGCAGCCGAGCGGGTGCCCGAGCGCGATGGCGCCGCCGTTGACGTTGACCTTGGCCACGTCGATGCCCAGCTCGCGGACGCAGTAGACGGCCTGAGACGCGAAGGCCTCGTTGATCTCGAACACGTCGACATCGTCGGTCTGGAGACCGGCCTTCTCGAGCGCCGCGGGGATGGCCTTGGCGGGGCCGATGCCCATGATGTCCGGCGGGACGCCGACCACCGCGTAGCTCTTGAGCACGCCCAGGATCTCCAAGCCGAGCTCGCCCGCCTTCTCGCGGGTCATGATGACCGTGGCGGCGGCGCCATCGGACATCTGCGAGGCGTTACCGGCCGTCGTGGTGCCCTTGACGTGGAACACGGGGCGCAGGCGGGCGAGGCCCTCCGCGGTCGTGTCGCCGCGCACACCCTCGTCGGTGTCGACGGTGACGTCGTGCCACTCGCCGCCCTTGAAGACGCGGGTGGCGACGGGGATGATCTCCTCCTTGAACTTGCCGCCGCTGATAGCCGCCGCGGCCTTCTGGTGGGAGCTGGCCGCGAAGGCGTCCTGCTCCTGCCGTGAGACCTCGAAGCGACGGGCGACGTTCTCGGAGGTGATGCCCATGGGGCTGTACACCTCGGGGAGGGTCTCCATCAGGGTCGGGTTCGGCGTGGGGCGACCGCCGCCCATGGCGATCTGGGTCATGCTCTCGACACCGCCGGTGAGGGCGACGTCGTAGTAGCCGGCCTTGATAGCCGCCGCGCCCTGCGCCAGGGACTGGAGGCCCGAGGAGCAGAAGCGGTTGATGGTCATGGCGGGGACGGTCTCGGGCACACCAGCGCCCAGGGCGCCGATGCGAGCCACGTTCATGCCCTGCTCGGCCTCGGGCATCGCCGTGCCGATGATCACGTCGCCGATCTCAGCGGCGTCGAGCTGGGGCACGCGCTCCAGCGCGCCCTTGAGGGCGGCGATCAGCAGATCATCGGGGCGGGTGTCCTTGAAGCTGCCCTTGTTGGCCTTGCCCACCGCGGTGCGGACCGCGGAGACGACAACAACATCACGAGAATCAGACATCTCTAATCTCCTTGAATCTCTTGAAATCAGTTGCGGTGGAGCTTGCCGGTCTGCATGAACTTCATGACCCGCTCCTGGGTCTTGGGCTCACCGCAGAGGGACACGAAGCCCTCGCGCTCGAGGTCGAGGATGTCCTGCTCGTCAACCCACGAGTTGCTGGGGATGTCGCCGCCGGTGAGGACGTGCGCGATCTTCTTGCCGACCTTGGCGTCGTGCTCGGAGGCGAAGCCGCCCTGCTGGAATTGGTAGAGCTGCAGCTCGATGGCGGAGCGACCGCTGGGGCCGGGGAGCTTGAACTGCGCCGGGGTGGGCGCCTCGTAGCCGCCAGCCACCAGGCCGAGCGCGAGGCGCTTGGCGTCGGAGACCATGCTGTCGGCGTCGAGGGAGACGCGATCCGTCTGGCGGATGTAGCGCTTCTCGCGGGCGATCTCCGAGGAGGTCGAGACCCCCTCGGGGCTCAGCATGTTCATGATGATGGTCTGGACGTACGCGTTGGGGTCGTAGTTGAACGCGTTGGCGACCGGGCGGGGGACGGGGCCGAGGTAGCGGCGCAGCATCTCCTTGCAGCCACCGCCAGCGGGCAGGAGGCCCATGCCGGCCTCGACGAGGCCCATGTAGACCTCACCGGTGGTCTGGCAGGCGGCCGACTGCATGGCGAGCTCCAGGCCGCCGCCGAGGGTCAGGCCGAAGGGCGCGGTGACGATCGGACGCGAGCAGTACTGGGCGCGCTTCAGCAGATCCTGCATGCCCTTGATGGTCGCCTCGAGGGCGTCCCACTGGCCCTGCATGGCCATCATGCCGACCATCATCAGGTTGGCGCCGGCGCAGAAGGCGTTGCCGTTGGGGCCCACCGACGGGCGGAAGTGGCCGCGCTCATGGTTCTGAGCGCTGACGACCATCGCCTCCCACTTGCCCTCTTCCAGGGCGTTGATGCCCTTGTCGTACATGCCGAAGAGGTTCTCGTTGAGGGCGTTCATCTCGCTGGGGTTGGTCAGGCTCAGGCCCAGCACCCCGTCGCCCAGGTCGAGCAGCTCGGCGTCAGCGTTCTTCTCCACCAGCTTGTTCTGGGCCCGGAGGTCCGAGAAGTACAGCCAGGAGGCGTTGCCCGCGACGACCTTGGCGGCGCCGCTGGTGGGATCCCAGTAGGTCCTGGCCCCCGCGTCGTTGCGGCCGTAGAAGCTCTCGCGGCCGGCGGCCAGCATGTCCTTGACCCAGGGGGTCACGGTGCGGCCCTCGGCCTCCATGCGGGCCACGGTCTCGGCGACGCCGAGCTGGTCCCAGCCCTCGAAGGGTCCGGTGTCCCAGTTGAAGCCCCAGCGCATGGCCCGGTCGACGTTGACGATGTCGTCGGCGATCTCGGGCACGCGGTTGGCGGTGTAGATGAGGGAGTCCGCGGTGACGGCCCAGGCGATCTCGCTGCCCTTGTCATCACCGGCCAGCAGGATCTTGGTGGCGGCGGCCACGTTGGTCTTGGCCTTGGCCTTGGCCTTCTTCACCGAGTCGAACTTGGGGAAGGCCTTGGGCGCGTACTCACCGGTCTCGAGGTTCCGAGCCAGCGTGATGCGACGCCCCTTGGCGTCCTTCTGCTTGGTGCGCTGGTAGAAGCCCTTGCGCGCCTTGTTGCCGACGGCGCCCTCCTCGACCATCTTCAGCAGCCACGCGGGGGGGTTGAAGTCCTCGCGGCGCTCATCCTCGGTCGCGTTGTCGTAGACGTTGCGCAGGACGTGGGTGAGGGTGTCCAGGCCGACGAGGTCGCCGAGGCCGAAGACGCCGAGCTTGGGGCGGCCCATGGCGGGGCCGAAGACCGAGTCGACCTCCTCGATGGTCAACCCGAGGCGGTCCATGTGGCGGGCGACGGAGCCGATGCCGAAGGTGCCGATGCGGTTGCCGATGAAGTTCGGGGTGTCCTTGGCGTAGACGACGCCCTTACCCATCTTGTTCTCGACGAAGTCGGCGAGCACCTTCACCGCCGCCGGGTCGCTGTCCTCGTTGGAGACGATCTCCAGCAGGCGCATGTAGCGAACGGGGTTGAAGAAGTGGGTGATGGAGAAGTTCTTCTTCATGCCCTCGGGCATCTCGGCGGCCATGTCAGCCAGGGAGATGCCGGAGGTGTTGGAGGAGACCAGGGAGGTCTCGCTGCGGTGGTCCGCGACCCACTTGAAGGTGCTGCGCTTGATGTCGAGGCGCTCGACGACGACCTCGATGATCCAGTCGCAGCTCGCGAGGAGCTTGGAGTCATCGCTGTCGTGGTCACCGCCGATCATGTCGAAGTGACAGGGGGTGATCAGCTTGGAGGCCTGGGACGTGAAGAACGCCGCGGGCTTCAGCTTGGTGGCGTTCTTGATGGCCGCCCTGGCGACAGCCCGGGGGTCACCCTCCTTGGTGGTCAGGTCGAACAGCAGAGACGGGATCCCCGCGTTGGCGAGGTGGGCAGCGATGCCCTGTCCCATGACGCCGGCGCCGAGGACGGCGACCCGCTTGATCTCAAAGCCCATGCTACAACTCCTGTGGGGCGACTTTAGAAAAATGAATGAGCGTTCACTCAGACACAGGAGAGATGTCTATACCGCCTGATGGTCGCGTCAAGCCCCGGCGACGAGATCCGACAACTCGCCGCGCCGTCAGCCCACGTCGAGGCGATGCCCGAACCACTGAGCGCGCGGGCTCACGGGACCGGCGCTGCTCCCCTCCGCCCTCACTGAGCCCTCACTGAGCCGGGGCAGTTAGCGGAGAAACGCCCGTTCTCGGTGAGCGGGCACACCACATTCTTGTAGCATATTGGCTTCAATGATCTTATTCTCCGACCGCCGTATGAACCGGCGTAGCGACGCGTGAGCGTCTAAGCGACGAACAAGACGACAACGTCGGCGAGGTTAATAATCGCGTCGATGCCCTGAGTGGGTCATCCAGACCCCGAAGAAAGCTAGGCTCTCCGCCTGCGAATCTGCCTGCCCACGCATCAGCCGAAGTAAGCAGACGTTCAACAAGTAAAGAAAAGAGAAGAAAGAAATGGGCAACAAGCTCTTTGTTGGTGGTCTCTCCTGGGACACCGATGACAACTCCCTCCGCGATGCGTTCTCCGCCCACGGCACCGTGTCCGAGGCCAAGGTCATTCTGGATCGTGATACCGGTCGTAGCCGGGGCTTCGGCTTCGTCACGATGTCCTCCGACAGCGAGGCGGCCGATGCAGTCGCCGCCCTCGACGGTCAGCCCATCGATGGCCGCAACGTGCGCGTCAACGAGGCCCAGGAGCGTAGCCGCGGTGGCGGCGGCGGTGGTCGTCGTGGCGGCGGCGGCGGTGGCGGCTACGGCGGCGGCGGCGGTGGCCGTGGCGGCGGCGGCGGCTACGGCGGCGGCGGCGGTGGCCGTGGCGGCGGCGGCGGCGGTTACGGCGGCGGCGGCGGTGGCCGTGGCGGCGGCGGTGGCTACGGCGGCGGCGGCGGCGATCGCTGGTAGTCAGCCCCCCTCTCACATCCTGGAGTTCACCAATGGCTAGAAAGCCCAATCACGCGTACGAGCGTCGTCAACGAGAGCTGGCCAAGCAGGCCAAGCGCGCTGAGAAGCTCGAACGGAAGCGTGTAGCTAAAGCCATGAAGGAGGCCGCTTCGGCCTCCGGTGGTGACACTACACCGACCGAGATGTCTGACGTCTCTGAAGCGTAAAACGCTCCCGGATGAGTGACTTTGAAGCCCGCCCTGCAAGGGGCGGGCTTCTTCGTCTCTGGCGCTCCCCATAGACCAGGCTCGCTCAACCTCACTCCGCGGCGGCGTCGCCGTCCAGCTCGGCGAGCTGCGCCTCCAGACGCTTGATGTAGGTCCAGGTGCGGACCTCCTCGCCCTCCTGCGGTCGCTCCACACGCTCCAGCGCGTCCGTGAGCACCTGTCGGGCGTCATCGATGCGCTCCATGGCCTCCAGGATACGCGCCTGAGTCATGGCCGCCCGGATGCTCATGTCGCCGTAGGCGTACTCCGAGGCGAGCTGCGCCTTGGCCAGCGCCTCCTCGTAGCGCTCCTCATCCTCCAGGATCCCCGCCGCCGAGTAGTGGTAGGTGAACTCCTCGGGGAAGGCCTCGGCCGCGCCCTCCAGCACCGCGAGCCCCCCCTCCGGATCCCCCGCCGCGCTGTAGAGGTGCGCCAGGAAGGTGTAGTGGCCCCGATCGAGCCGGGGGTCGCCGCTCAGGCCGGCGCTCAGCAGCGCGGCCGCCGCGGCGTTGAAGGCCTGCGCCTGCGTGCCCTCGCTGAGCGAGGCCGCCACATAGGCGTAGTCGGAGGCCTCCAGCGGCGCCGCGCCGGCCATCTCCCAGGAGACGAACTCCATCACCGCCTTGCGCTCGGGCTCCAGCTCGCCGGCCTCGACACCGGACAGGAGCTGATAGGCGCCCCAGATCCAGTCGCCCGCGCGCTCGGGCGCCGCCGCCATCAGCTGCGCCAGGCGCGCCAGCGTGGGCTCCATCTCGAAGAGCACCAGCTCCTTCTCCACGCCGTCCGCCGCGCGCTCGATCATCGCCGAGGCGGCCTCCTTCTCCCCCTCGTTCAGCAGCCGCTTCGCCGCGTCGACCGCCTCCTCGACGGGCACGGACTCCGGCGACGCCAGGAGCTCGGGGATGGTGAGGATGTCCCCGGCGGTCGCGGCGAGCCACTCGCGGGTGCCCTCCTCACCGGGGTAGCCCACCATGCGATCCACCAACGTGCCGTCCGCCTCGGCCACGACCACGGTGGGGTAGCCCCCCACGGCGTAGCGGCTCTTGAGGGCGAAGCTCGACGGGTCGTCCGCGTCCAGCTCCACCACCACGAAGTCCGCGAGGACTCCAGCCTCCTCGGGATCGTGCAGGATCTCCGCCGCCAGCACCTGACAGGGCGGGCACCACACGGCGGAGAAGTCCAGCAGCACCCGCTTGCCCGACGCCGCGGCCTCAGCGAAGGCCGCCTCGGCGTCGTGGGAGTGGTTCAGCACCTCGGGCGCGGCCTCCGCCGGCCCATCCACCAGCGCGCCAAGCGCCACGGTGCCCTTGCGACCGTCCGTGGCGCCGCCGAAGGCCAGCTCGACCATTCGGCAGGTGGTGCCGCCGTCCTCACAGAGAGACAGGGACAGCGCCCCGGTGACGGTGTGCCCGCCCTTTCCGTTCAGCAGCACGGGGTAGCCGCGCTCCAGGGCGACGCCGGTGGTCTCCAGGTCCACCCGCACGCCGTCGGACTCGATCCATCCGGAGACCGGGGCGTCCGGGGCCACGTGCTCGCCGTCCGCGAGCACCATGACGGCGCCGTCGTCCTTCTTCCAGGTGAACCAGACCGCGGCGTCGCCGGTGCCACCGGCCAGGGCGGTGGGGGCGAGGAGCGAGATCAGCAGGGGGGTCATTGGTTCTCCTTCCATTCGCGGCCAGCGTACACCTCGACGGGGATGTCCAGTGCGCGGACCCTGTCCGCGATGGCCTCCAGCGCTGATGTCGGCAGGTGGCCGATGGCTTCATCCGAGGGCCGACGGGCCACCGAGTACACCTGAACCAGCGCCACGCGTCCGCCGGCCGCCTGGATGCGCGCCAGGCGACCGGCCCAGGCGTCCAGCTCGGCCTCGGAGGGGGGCTCGCCGTCCATGGTGAGGAACATGGATTGGATCGTGATGGGGCGGACCCGCGCGGCCTCCTCCAGGTTCTTCAGCACCCGGGAGAAGGGGAAGGTCGTCCCATCGACTCTGGCGAAGTACGCCGCCGTTCCCGCGTCCAGCTTGGCCCAGATCTCCCCACCCAGTCGATCCAGCTCCGCCAGCCCCTCCCGCACCCTCGGGCGATGCAGCAGGGTCGCGTTGGTGAGCACCACGGGCTTCACGCCCTCCAGGCCGTGCTCCTCGATGAGGCGGCCTGCGATTCGTACGGCGTCAGCGAAGCCCGCGTAGGCGGTGGGCTCGCCGTCCCCGGCGAAGGCCACGTCGTTGACCCGGCGCAGCCCCGGGGCCACGGTGTCGAAGGGCGGCTCCTCCCAGAGGCGCCCCGACGCGGCGACCGCCAGCAGCGCGTCCAGCTCGGCCTCCAGCCGGGACAGCTCGACCTCGGTCACCGCCGGGGGGACGGTCCGATCCACCTGACAGTAGGGGCAGTCGAAGTTGCAGACCTTGTCGGGGTTCAGGTTGACCCCGACTGAGAGGCCCTTGGAGCGGCGGGAGACCACTGGGTAGATGTAGCGGTTCTCGCCCAGCTCCCGCCTGTGGTCCGTGTAGGAGAGTTCGCGCATAGGGCTGACTTATCCTGACACGGGGCGGAATGGCGGTGTCCGGGCGCACGGGATACGTGCCCGGGCCTTCAAAACCCCGGATTGTTGACCATGCGCCTGCTCCTCCCGCTGCTCACGCTCGTGACCGTCGGCTGCAACCAGCCCGCCGCCGCCCCCTCCCACGTCCCGGGCGAGCTGCCCCGCACTGGCGAGGTGCTCGCCACCGTGAACGGACAGAACGTCACCCAGTCCATGCTGGATGCCGTGCTCTCCACGATGCCCGCCGAGGTCCGCGAGCAGCTCGAGTCCTCCGGCCAGATCGCGCAGCTCAAGGACCAGATCATCACCCAGGAGGTGCTGTATCAGGAGGCCATGAAGCAGAACATGCACGAGCAGGACGACGTGAAGAGCCGCCTCGCCCTCTCCGAGCGCGACGCCCTCATCGAGTCCCTCCTCCGCAAGGCTGTCGACGAGCAGACCACGGACGAGGCCCTCAAGGTCTGGTACGACGCTCACCTCGTCCAGTTCCGCAAGGAGCAGGTCCAGGCCTCCCACGTCCTCCTCAAGGACGAAGACGAGGCCAAGGCCGTGCTGGAGGAGGTCATGAAGCCCGGCGCCGACTTCGCCGCCGTCGCCTCCGCCAAGTCGACCGACCCCTCCGCCAAGACGAACGGCGGCGACCTGGGCTGGTTCGAGAAGGGCCGCATGGTCAAGGAGTTCGCCGACGCCGCCTTCGCCGCCGAGAAGGGCAGCATCATCGGCCCGGTGAAGTCGCAGTTCGGCTACCACGTCATCAACGTGGTCGACAAGCGCGACGCCATCCCCTTCGAGGACGTCAAGGAGACCATCAAGCCGCAGGTGCAGCAGGAGGTCGCCCAGAAGTACGTCGAGGATCTGAAGGCCGCCGCCCTGGGTGGCGACGACGCTGCGGCCGGTGACGCCGCGGCCGGTGACGCCGCGGCCGGTGACGCCGCGGGCAAGGCCGACGGCAAGGCCGCGCACGGTACCGATGACGGCCACGGGCACTGAGTCGCACCGCATGCGCCGCTGGATCCTTGTCCTTGGCAGCTCTTCAGGCTTCGGCGCGGCGAGCTGTCGCGCCTTCGCAGCCGCGGGCTACGACGTCCTGGGCGTCCACCTCGATCGCCGCAGCACGCTGCCGCACGCCGAGGCGGTCGTCGAGGCCGTTCGCGCCGAAGGGCGCAGCTGCCGCTTCTTCAACGCCAACGCCGCCAGCGAAGACACCCGCGCCGCGGTAGTGGCCGGCATCCAGGAGATCCTGGAGGCCGAGGGCGGGCGCCTGGAGGTGCTGCTGCACTCCCTGGCCTTCGGCTCGCTGCTCCCCTTCGTCCCCGCCGACGGCGGCCGCGGCCTGAAGCCCCGCCAGCTGACCATGACCATGGAGGTCATGGCCCACTCGCTCGTGTGGTGGACCCGCGATCTGGTCGAGGCCGGCCTGCTCGGTGACGGCGGCCGCGTGTACGCCATGACCTCCTCCGGCTCCCACACCGCCTGCGACAGCTACGGCGCGGTCGGCGCCGCCAAGGCGGCCCTGGAGTCCTACGTCCGGCAGCTCGCCTACGAGCTCTCCAGCCGCGGCGTCACGGTGAACGCCGTCATGGCCGGCGTGACCGAGACGCCCGCCCTCCAGAAGATCCCCAACAACGAGAAGCTGGTCCGCAACGCCATCATGCGAAACCCCCACGACCGCCTCACCCAGCCCGAAGACGTCGCAGCCTGCCTCGTCGAGCTGGCCCGGCCGGGGACCTACTGGTTGACGGGCAACGTCCTGCGCGTCGATGGTGGCGAGGACGTCAGCTCCTGAGGTGACCATGTTCGGTGCTCTGTTCTTCCTCCTGGCCGGTGCCGTCACGGCCTGCGGCGACAAGGACACCACCGAGCAGACGCCGCGCGCGGACGACACTGACGACACTGACGCGGCGACGACGGACCTCACCGACGACACCGGCACCGACCCCACCGACACCGGCACGGGCGGAACCACCGGCACACCGGGCGACGACACCGGCGACCCCGGCCCCTCCACCTCCCCCGACGAGCTGCTGTTCGACGCACTCCTCGCCGGCAAAGCGGACGTGGACTCCGTGCTCTGGGAGGTCTCCCAGTCCGACGGCTGGCCCATCCAGGGCGAGGACGGCTACCTCTTCGTCGTCACCGGCGCCGCCGGCCCCTACGAGCTCGCCGGCGACCACAACGACTGGGCCCCGCAGCCCATGACAGACGGCGGCGGCTTCTGGTACGCCGTCGTGTCCCACGCGGACCTCCCCCTCCCCGACGGCTCCATCTACAAGTTCGTCGACCGCAGGAGCACCTACGACGCCGACCCGTACGCCCGCGCCTACAGCTACGACGAGTACGGTGAACACTCCCTCATCAGCGGCGCTGGCGCGCACCTCGAGCGCTGGCCCTGGGTCGGCGACGGGATCGTGGACGCCCGCACCCTGCGGATCTGGATCCCCGAGGATCCAGTGACCCACCAGCTCTACGTACACGACGGCCAGAACCTCTTCGACCCAGACGCCATCAGCGGCGGCTGGCGCCTCCAGGAGAGCCTCGGCGGCTCCACCATGGTCATCGGCCTGGACAACAGCGGCGCGGCCCGCATCGACGACTACACCCACGTCCCCGACACCCTCGACGGCTACGCCTACGGCGGCGCGGGCGACGCCTACGTAGACTACATCGAGGCCACGGTCCGCCCGCTGATCGAGAACAACTACGGCGCCGCCCCAATCCAGGGCGTGATGGGCTCCTCCCTGGGCGGGCTCATCTCGCTCTACCACGACCTCCGCTACCCGGACGCCTTCGACTTCGTAGCCTCGCTCTCGGGCACGGTCGGCTGGGGCTCGATCGAGCGCAATAACGACACGGTCATCGAGCTGTACGCGTCGTCGGGGCACGGCTCGGCGGTGCTCTATGTCGACTCTGGCGGTGACGGCGGTACAGGCTGCGTGGACAGCGACGGCGATGGGATCGAGGATGACGCTCGGGGGGCTTCGGACAACTACTGCGAGACTGTGCAGCTTGCGGATATTCTGTCTGGGGTCGGATACGCCTGGGAGGTCGATCTCTACCACTGGTGGGAGCCTGGGGCTTCGCATAACGAGGCGGCTTGGGCTGAACGGGTTTGGGTTCCTTTGTCGGTCTTTGAGGGGCTTTAAGCTCTGATCTTGGTCGGCTCGTCGGTTTGTTGGTTTGTTGGGGTCGGCGGGGTCGGCGGTTTGTTGGGGTTCGTTCGGTTCGTCGGGGTCGGGGTTCGTTCGGTTCGTCGGGGTCGGGGTCGGGGTTCGGCTCGGTTTGACAGAGGTCAGTGGGACTGTCGAGAGCGGTCTTGGCAGTCGCGGGCTCGGTTTTTGAGCGTCACGGCAAGGCGCCGTCGTGCTGCCTGTTGTGCTGTTGGACTTCCCGATCGTCGTTGGCGGCGCGGTGCCCCTGGGTAGATTCGACGTGTGCTCGCTGCGCTAACGAATCCCCGGACGATTCGTTAGCGTCAAGTCGACAAGGTCTGGTGGCCGGTGCCGTGCAGCTTGCGTCACACACGCCCGAATCTCCCTGGTCGGGGCACTTCGCCTCAACGGTCCCAGAGCGTCCTCAGCCGGCAGGCAGACGACTGAACGTCTGGTAGCCCTCTAGAA
>Ga0316204_10002741_pt1 | contig 38433 bp, 29 predicted proteins | sample 6monrhotite_MG_2_FD_205661 | JGI IMG/M metagenome (GOLD analysis project Ga0316204, IMG submission 205661) | Microbial mat bacterial communities from mineral coupon in-situ incubated in ocean water Damariscotta River, Maine, United States -... | ecosystem: Environmental > Aquatic > Marine >...
AGGCTTTGCCCAGCGTCTCGGTCAGGTAATCGGCCAGGCCACCGGGGAAATGGAACGTGGCTTCCTTTGGCGTGTCACCGTCTTCGATCGCCGATTTCCAGCGGATTTCAACGCCGGAAAACAAATAGGCCTTTGACCGCACCATGCCCAGCAATCGCGACGGGCGGAACCGGTGCGAGCCGAAAATCTGTTCGTCTGCGTGGAACGTCACGCTGGTGCCACGACGATTGGGCGCCGGGCCAACCTTGGCAATGGGACCCTGCGGAATTCCGCGCGAAAACTCCTGAACGTGCAATTCACGGTTGCGAGCCACCTCAACACGCATGTGATCCGACAGCGCGTTGACCACCGACGCGCCCACGCCGTGCAACCCGCCCGAGGTTTGATAGGCTTTGCCGCCAAATTTTCCGCCTGCGTGAAGCGTGCACAAAATGACCTCCAACGCTGATTTTCCCGGGAACTTGGGATGTGGATCAACCGGGATACCGCGCCCGTTATCGCGAATCGTTACGGAATAATCGGCGTGCAATTCGACCTCGATCCGGTTGGCGTGGCCCGCGACGGCCTCATCCATCGAATTGTCGAGCACTTCGGCCACCAGGTGGTGCAGCGCGCGTTCATCCGTGCCGCCGATGTACATCCCGGGGCGCTTGCGCACAGGCTCCAACCCTTCGAGCACCTCGATGGAGGAGGCATCGTAGGTGTCTTGCTGGCCGGAAAGGAGATCGGTCATCGGGCTGCTCGATTCTGTGTTGTCGGATTGTTCCCCCTAATAGACCACCCGCCGCGCGCCCACGCAAGGGATCGGCGCGGATCAGCCCCCACAGAGCGAGGCCAAGAGTTTTGCAAAACTCTTGGGCGCCATGGCATGGACCTGGAGGCGAAAACGGACGAAAGTCAGGTCGGAGCGCGTGGCCCGCCTCAGGCTACTGTGCCGCGATCATTCCAGAGGGGGACGCAATGGACGAATTCGGACAGAATCTGGAAGGGATCATCTTCTTTTTCATGGCCGTCATGGCGCTGGTTTCCTTGGTCCTGTCCATCGGCTTTTTCTATGCGGGCTACCGCGCCCTTCGTGCCGGGGCGCTGCACAGGGCTTTGCGGGTTCAGAATGGGTTGATCGGATTTGCGCTGGTTCTCGCTTTCGGCATGTATCTCAGGGACGCCCGCCTGCAGGACGACTGGGTGCAATGGATGTTCTACGGCGCTGCCGGGCCAATGCTGTTGGGTCACATGCTGGGCACGTCTTTTGGGCTTTTGCGCGGGCCATCGGCGGCAAGGCCTGACAGCGATTGACCAGGCCAAAGACCCATTGTGGTCCAATGTGCGGGGAATGGTGGGCGATAACGGATTTGAACCGCTGACATCTTCGATGTGAACGAAGCGCTCTACCGCTGAGCTAATCGCCCCCGGACCGCTACTTAGCGCCCCGCTCTGTCAGGCTCAAGAGGGGGCGCTCGCTTTGGCGGATTTTTTTGGATCTGGGTGGGGTGTAGGGTGCGTGCTGGCACGCACCTGTCGAAACGGTGCGTGCCAGCACGCACCCTACGCCAAAACCAAACCGCGCCCTGCGGATTGCGGGGCGCGGTTCATGGGTGTGAGGTCCGGGATCAGTGCGTGGTCAGCCCTGGCCCATCCTGACGCGCGGCAAGCCGGGCGGCCAATGCGGCCTCTTCTGCCGCTTCGTCCCAGTCGATGGCTTCGGGCTGGCGAACCAGCGCGTGCTGCAGCACTTCGCGAACATGGCGGACCGGCACGATTTCCAGCCCCTCTTTCACGTTGTCCGGGATCTCTGGCAAGTCCTTGGCGTTGTCCATCGGGATCAGCACTTTGGTGATGCCCCCTCTCAGGGCTGCCAAAAGTTTTTCCTTCAATCCACCAATGGCCAGAACATTCCCGCGCAGCGTGACCTCGCCGGTCATGGCGACGCTTTTGCGCACCGGGATGTTGGTCAGCACCGAGACAATGGAGGTCACCATGCCGACGCCAGCCGAAGGGCCGTCCTTGGGCGTGGCACCTTCTGGCACGTGCACGTGAATATCAATCCCGTCAAACCGCGGTGGCTTCACGCCGATTTCCGGCGCGATCGAGCGCACGAAGGACGATGCAGCCTCGATCGACTCTTTCATCACGTCGCCAAGTTTGCCCGTGGTCTTCATGCGGCCTTTGCCCGGCAATTTCAGTGCTTCGATCTGCAACAGATCGCCGCCGACGCTGGTCCAGGCCAACCCGGTCACCACTCCGACCTGATCCTGATCTTCTGCCAGGCCGAACTTGTGGCGCTGAACGCCCAGGAAATCGGACAGGTTCTGATCCGTCACGGCAACCGAAGTGACCTCGCGTTTGACGATCTGGGTCACTGCCTTGCGGGCCAGTTTCGACAATTCGCGCTCAAGACTCCGCACCCCGGCTTCGCGGGTGTAGTAGCGCAGAATGGCCGTCATCGCGGCGTCAGACACGCTCAGCTCGTTCTTGCGCAGACCGTGGTTCTTGATCACTTTTGGCAACAGGTGGCGGCGCGCAATCTCGGATTTTTCGTCTTCGGTGTAGCCCGAAAGCGGGATGATCTCCATCCGGTCCAGCAACGGGCTGGGCATGTTGTAGCTGTTGGCCGTGGTCACGAACATCACGTTCGAGAGGTCATATTCGACCTCAAGATAGTGGTCCACGAAGGTCGCGTTTTGCTCTGGGTCCAACACCTCCAGCATTGCGCTGGCCGGATCGCCACGGAAGTCCTGCCCCATCTTGTCGATTTCATCGAGCAAGATCAGAGGGTTGGTCGTCTTCGCCTTCTTCAGTGCTTGAATGATCTTGCCCGGCATGGAGCCGATATACGTGCGCCGGTGGCCGCGGATTTCGGATTCGTCGCGCACACCGCCCAGCGAGATGCGAATGAATTCGCGCCCCGTTGCCCGGGCAACCGACCGGCCCAAGCTGGTCTTACCGACGCCCGGCGGGCCGACAAGGCACAAGATCGGTCCTTTCAGCTTGGCCGAACGCGATTGCACCGCCAAATACTCGACAATACGCTCCTTGACCTTTTCCAGGCTGTAGTGATCGGCATCCAGAATGGCCTGCGCGCGGTTCAGGTCTTTCTTCACACGTGACTTCTGCCCCCATGGCAGCGCCAGCAGCCAATCGAGGTAATTGCGCACAACCGTCGCTTCGGCCGACATCGGTGACATCGACTTGAGCTTTTTCAGCTCCGCGTCCGCCTTTTCCGCAGCTTCCTTGGAGAACTTCGTTTCACGAATGCGGTTTTCCAGCTCGGCCAACTCGTTCTGGCCGTCCTCGCCGTCACCCAATTCCTTCTGAATGGCCTTCATCTGCTCATTCAGGTAATATTCGCGCTGCGTGCGCTCCATCTGGGTCTTGACGCGCGACTTGATCTTGCGCTCGACTTGCAGGACAGAGATTTCCCCCTCCATCAAGCCATAGACCTTTTCCAGACGATCGCCCACATCGAGCGTTTCCAGAAGTTCTTGCTTGCGCTGGACTTCGACACCCAGATGGCCCGCTGCCAGGTCAGCCAGGCGGCTGGGTTCATGGGCATCGGCCACGGCAGTCAGGGCTTCTTCGGGCACGTTGCGCTTGATTTTCGCATACCGCTCAAAGTCATCCAGAACCGCGCGCGTCAGTGCCTCAATCGCCGCCGGCTCGCCCGGGGTTTCGTCCAGGTCAATCGCTTCGGCTTCAAAGTGTTGATCATTCTCAGTGAATTCGGTGATCCGCACGCGCGACTTGCCTTCCACCAGCACCTTGACGGTGCCGTCGGGAAGTTTAAGCAATTGCAACACGTTGGCCAGAACACCTACGCGGAACATATCATCGGTATCTGGATCTTCAGCGGCGTGGTCGATCTGCGCAACCAGCAAGATCTGCCGATCATCACGCATCACGGTTTCCAGTGCCCGCACGGATTTTTCGCGCCCGACAAATAGCGGCACAATCATGTGCGGGAAAACGACCATGTCGCGCAAAGGCAACACTGCGAACGTGCTCAAAGGACCTGACATACCTACCTCAACTCTGTTTGTTCGACTCTCCGGCAGTGTGTTGCCGGGTCCGACTCTGTTCACTGACATATTTGGGGCTGAACGGCCCCGGTTTCAACACTTGATCAAACCCGTTTGTGCCTGTGCACTGTGGCGCAAGTGTGCGGCGATTGGGACGGTTTTATGGATTGGTTACTAAATTGTTGCCGATTTCAGACCCTTGACCGCCCTATTCTGGGGCCACGTCCAGCGGTCCATTCACCCGCCGCCAGACATGCAAAAGATCCTGGCCCACCGCCTGAGCCTGATGCAATCGCCAGCGATGTGGTTCGATCCCGGTGACACCCATCGCCGCCAGACCGGCGGTGCCATCCGCGCCAAACAGGTGGCCTGCGCTGAACACGGTCAGATCATCCACCAGATCATCCTGCACCAGACTGGCCGCCAGCCTGCCGCCCCCCTCGCACAACACCCGCGTCAGCCCGCGTGCCCCCAATTGTGCCATCGCGTCCCGCATGTCCAACCGGCCCATCGGATCCAGCGCACAGGGGATAAGCGTTGCCCCCAGTTCAGCCCACATTTCACCAGCATCCACCGGCGCATTCGGGCCATGCAGCAGCCACACCGGCGCGTGATCAATGCTGCGCCCCAGCCTGCTGTCCGGCGACAGGCCAAGCCGCGCGTCGGCGACGATCCGAACAGGTTGGCGCGCAATGCCCAGATCCCGCACTGACAGGTCAGGATTGTCTGCCCGCGCGGTGCCCGCACCGACCAGAACAGCGTCATGCGTGGCCCGCATCAAATGCACCCGCCGCCGTGACTGCGGACCCGTGATCCAGCGGCTTTGGCCGGCGGCTGTGGCGATCCGGGCATCCAACGTCAGCGCCAATTTCAGCGTCAAAAGCGGGCGACCCCGTTGAACACGCGACAAAAACCCGGCGTTGACCTGCCGTGCGGCCTCGGCCTCGACGCGCTCTTTAACCTCAACCCCGGCGGCCCGCAGCCTGTCATGCCCGCGCCCGGCCACCCGTGGATCCGGATCGGTGATGGCTGTCACAACCCGCGAAATCCCGGCCGTGATCAAGGCGTCAGCGCAGGGTGGTGTCTTGCCGTGATGGGCGCAGGGTTCCAGGGACACATAGGCCGTCGCGCCCGCCGCCGCCGTGCCAGCCTGCGCCAGCGCGTGAGCCTCTGCATGCGGGCGCCCGCCGGGTTGTGTCCAGCCGCGCCCCCGAATGATCCCGTCGCGCACAATCACGCATCCAACCGCCGGGTTGGGCCAAACGCCCCCCAAACCACGAGCCCCCAAAGACAGGGCCAGACGCATGAAACGCTGATCCTGCCCGGTCATGGCATGCCCCTTGGTGTGCAATTGTCAGCTTTTGGGCCGTGAAAACGTGCGACACGGATCAACCCGGCCACCCGCTGTTTCAGTCGTCGTCCAACGTTGGCGGGCGCAGCTCCGAGACGAATTTATCGAAGTCATCCGCCGCCTGGAAGTTCTTGTAAACGCTCGCAAACCGGACATAGGACACGGTGTCGATCCGGGCCAGCGTTTCCATCACGATTTCCCCAATCACGCCAGAGGGGATATCGGTCTCGCCCATACTTTCCAGCCGCCGCACAATGCCCGAAATCATCTGTTCGATGCGCTCAGGCTCAATGGGGCGTTTCTGCATGGCGATCCGGATGGAGCGTTCCAGCTTGTCCCTGTCAAAGGGTTCCCGCTTGCCAGAGGACTTAACCACCACCAGATCGCGCAGCTGCACCCGCTCATAGGTGGTGAAGCGCCCTCCACATGCCGGGCACAACCGGCGGCGGCGAATAGACACATGATCTTCGGCCGGGCGTGAATCCTTGACCTGGGTATCGACGTTTCCGCAGAACGGACAGCGCATGGCCTCTCCCTCGGGGTAACAAACAAAATATCCACATCCATTATAGGCAAGACGCGAAACCTTGGGTAGAGCAAAAAAGCCGCCCCCATATTGTGGGGACGGCCTGTGGCATCAGGGACTCAGGGCGCTTGGGTCAATCGACGACGATCACGCGCATGTTTTCCATCCCATTGTCTTGCACCATCGAAAACAGCAAGGCCGCGTCATCGGGGTGCAGCCGCACGCACCCCGCGCTGGCCGGGCGTCCCAAACGGCTGATCGCCTCGGTCGCGTGGATCGCGTAATCCCCGCTGTAAAAGATCGCAAATGGCATCGGTGCATTGTTGTAGAGGCTGGACCTGTGCCACCGCGACAGCCATTGCGGTGTCCATTCGCCGCGCGGTGTGTATTTGCCGGCACGGGCCGTGGAGACCGGCCATTCGTAGCGCAATTGACCGTCGATATAGACGTGCATGGTCTGCGTTTCGACGCTGACGCGTGCGACAATGGTATTGTCAGCCTGCGCCAGCCCCGGCAGTGCCAGCAGAAGGGCCGCCAAAGCGACCTTGATGAAGCGAGACATTCCAACCCCCCGTTGGATAGCAAAGAACATGGACGTGGCAGCGTCCTGTTCCGATTTGCTGAATGTCAGACACCAGAGTCAAGGATTCGGCGAAACTCCGCCGGATCAATCTGTAGGCGTTGCAATTCTGCCTGCCTCAAGATGCAGTCGTCGATCCATCCGCGCGGCCAGATCCAGGTTGTGGGTTGCGATCAGCGCCGACAAACCGGTGTCACGCACCAGGTCCATCAAGACCCCGAACACCTGATCGGACGTGCCTGGATCCAGGTTGCCCGTTGGTTCATCGGCCAGCAGGATTTTCGGCTCATTCGCCATGGCCCGGCAGAACGCCACGCGCTGCTGTTCACCGCCCGACATTTCCGCAGGCCGATGCGCCCCCCGAGGGGCCAGCCCAACCTTGTCCAGCAAATCCTTTGACCGTGCCATCGCCGCCTTTCGCCCAACGCCGTTGGCCAACTGGGGCAACATCACGTTTTCCAACGCGCTGAATTCCGGCAACAGGTGATGAAACTGGTAAACGAACCCCACTTGCGCCCGCCGGACCGCGGTTCGCGCGTCGTCGCCCAAATGCGTCATGTCGGTTCCATTGATGATCACGCGCCCGCTGGTCGGCGCGTCCAACAGCCCGGCGATGTGCAGCAAAGTGGACTTGCCTGCCCCTGAGGGTGCAACCAGCGCCACAACTTCACCTGCCCCCAGGTCCACGGACGCATCGGTCAGAACATGCACCGATCCCCCGGCGCCGCCTTCATACGTCTTGTTGATCTGTTGCAGCGACAAGACAGCATCACTCATAGCGCAGGGCCTCTACCGGGTTCATGCGGGCCGCACGGCGCGCGGGGAAGATCGTGACCACGAACGAAAGTCCCAGCGACAACGACACGGCCTTCAGCACATCGACCAGCCGCAATTCCGCCGGCAAAGCATAGATGCCGCGGATCGCCGGGTCCCAGACACCGCCACCCGCAACGTAATTCACAAACGCAAAGATCGGGTCGATATAGAGCGCGAACAGGCACCCCGCGATCACCCCCGCCGCTGTGCCCACCAGCCCGACAAGTGAGCCGCACAAAAAGAAGATCCGCAATATCGACCCTTCGCTCAGCCCCATGGTTCGCAGGATACCGATGTCACGGCCCTTGTTTTTCACCAGCATGATCAACCCGGAAATGATGTTCATCGCCGCGATCAGAACCAGGATCGACAAGATGATGAACATCACGTTGTCCTCAATATCCAAAGCCCGCAGAAACGCGCCGGTGCTGTCGCGCCAGGTCCAGATCATCGCCCGCTCGCCCCCGGCTTGCAGCAGCGCGAAGGTCAGCGCTTCGACTTGCTCAGGGTGGGCCAGCATCACCTCGACCTCATCCGCCACGCCATCGCGGTTGAAAAAGCTCTGCGCTTCGGCAAACGGCAAATAGACGCGCGTGCGATCCACGTCATAGCGCCCGAGAGAGAAGATATAGACCACTTCATAGACATTGACCCGGGGCGAGGTGCCAAAAGCGGTGCGCACCCCTTCAGGTGAAATAATGCGGATACGGTCACCAACATGGGCGTTCAACTCCCTGGCCACGCCCGATCCGATGGCGATGCCCGCATTGAACCGCGAGATATCACCGCGCGCGCGGTCAGATTGCGTCAGGCGCGGGATCGCCAGTAGATCGTCCATCGCGATGCCGTAAACCTCGATCCCGGCGTTGCGCCCCTCATGCGCGCCCATCACCTGCCCCTTGATCAAAGGAGATGCGTGCACCACCCCATCGACCGCCGCCAACCGCTGTGCAAGGCTGTCGTAATCGGCGATCGCACGGGTCAGTTGCCCGCCCTCTGACACCGTGGCTGTGTATTGAATGGCGGCATGCGCGTTCGAGCCCAGAACGGTGTCCACAAACTCCGTCCGAAAGCCGGACCGCACAGACAGGGTGGCGATCAACGCGAACACCGCCAAAGCCACGCCAATCAGCGAAATCCAGGTCATGATGCTGACCCCGCCCTCTGCCCGGCGCGCGCGCAGATACCGCCAGGCAATCATCCATTCAAAGGCAGCAAAAGGGGCAGTCGAGCCGGTCATAAGCGATCCTGTGGCGTCATCGATGGGCGCGGACCGCCAAGAAAAGAGGCCCGGGCAAGGGTGCGCGCAACCTCAGGCCAAAGCCGGGCTTGGTCAAGGGCCAACTGCCGTGGCACCGCCACGCGCTGTTCAATTTGGCGCGCGCCGTCCCCGTTGGTCGCAATCCGCACCTGATCCGCCGCAGCGCGTCTTGCCAGCGCCCGCGCGCCGCCGCACCATACCCGCACCCAGCCGGAGGATATGATGACCACCGCCCACCCTCGCCTGATGGCCCCTTTGTCCCTGCGCGGCCAGACCTTGCGCAACCGCATCGTGTTCGGCGGGCATACCGCAAACATGGCCGATGACGGCCTGCCCGGCCCTCGGTTCCGCGACTATCTGCGCGAACGGGCGTTGGGTGGGGCTGGCATGATCGTCGCGGAACCGGTGCCCGTGCACCGAACGGGCGTGTTGACACGGGGCAACTTCCGGCACGAAGATGACAGCATCATCCCCGCCTTCCGCGCCGTCACCGACGCCGTGAAGGCCGAAGGCGCGGTGATCATACAGCAGCTCTATCATATTGGCGCGCATGGGGATTCCGACCTCAGCTTTCAACCGCATTGGTCGCCGTCCGGGCGCCCGTCCTACCACGACATCGACGGCTCTCATGCCATGTCCGAGGCCGAGATCGAGGAGCTTCTGGAAGCCCACGCCACCGCCGCCTACCGCGCGCATCAATCCGGGTTTCAGGGGGTGGAAGTCTGGGCCGCCTACAATTCCCTGATCGACCAGTTCTGGCTGCCCTGGTCCAACCGGCGCACCGACAAATGGGGCGGCAGTCTGGAAAACCGCACCCGGTTTTCCCGCCTCCTGATCGAACGCATCCGCCGCGATTGTGGTGAGGATTTCATCATCGGACTGGCGATCTCGCACGACGCCAATTTCCCCAAGGTCGCGCTCCAAGTCGAGGCCCTGAGCGAATTGGTCGAAGTGCATGACGCCACCGGTCATGTCGATTACGTGACCTGCGGCGCCGGCTCATATCTGGACTTCGGCCGCATCATTCCGCCCTTTACCGAACCCGATACACTGACCGTTCCGATCACCCAACACCTCAAATCGGTGGTGACACATGCGGCCATCACGGCGGAAGCCGGCGTGCGCACCCCCGACGTGGCCGAACAGGTCATCGCCTCGGGCGCGGCGGATCTGGTGTCCATCGTGCGCGGTCAGATCGCCGACCCGCATCTGGCCGCCAAAACGGCGGCCGGTCAGGCCGACCGCGTGCGCCCCTGCCTCAGTTGCAACCAAATGTGCTGGGGCCGCCGCTCGCGCGACTACTGGATCTCGTGCCTGATCAACCCCTCGGCAGGGCGCGAGTTTGAGTGGGGCGGTGACCGGTTCACCCCCGCCAAATCCGCCAAATCCGTGCTGGTCGTCGGCGGCGGACCAGCCGGTTTGGAAGCCGCCCGCGCCGCGGCAGAGCGCGGACATTCGGTGACTTTGGCAGAGGCCCAGCCACGAATCGGCGGGCAATTCCGGCTGGCCGGACAACAACCACGCCGCGCGCAAATCCTTGATCTTCTGGACTGGTTTGAGCGTGAATTGCAGCGCTTGGGCGTCACCGTCTTGCTCAACACCTTTCTGGATGACGACGACGTGCGCCGCCACAATGCCGATCACGTGATCCTCGCCACCGGCTCATTGCCAGATGAAGATGGCTTTCAGCGCTGGCTTCCGCATCTGGAGGCCCTGCCCGGCAAGGATCGTGGCAGCGTCTGGACCGCCGAAGACGTCATGCGCCGTGAGGCACGGCTGGGCAAATCCGTCATCGTGCTTGATGAGGGCGGCCACTGGAAGGGCGTCGGCACGGCATGGCACCTTGCCGAAGCCGGGCACCAGGTGACCCTCGTCACCCCCGACGCCTATGTCGGAAAGGAACTCACCCGCACCGCCACAGATGGCTATGCGCGTGCGCGACTGGCTCGGTTGGGGGTGCGCTTTGTCACGGAAACCGTAATTGCAGAGTGGCTCGGCACCGGTGACGGCGCGCGGTTGGTGTCCTTGCTGGACGGCACCGAATCCATGCTTGCGGCGGACAGCCTGGTGATGGCCACCACCAACCGCGCGTTCGATCCGCTCTCCGCCCCGCTCGCCGACCTGCAACCTGCACTGATCGGCGACGCCGCCGCCCCCCGCTACGCCCCCTATGCATTTCATGATGGGCGCAAGGTCGCGCTTGACCTGTAAAGGCATCTTTGTGCGTCAAATATCCCGGGGGTGACGGGCTGCAAGCCCGGAGGGGGCAGCGCCCCCTGCCCGGCCGCCTCAGGCCGGGCGCGGCAAGCGGGGGCTCGATGCCCCCCGCGCCGCGCGTAACAGCCCCTATTCCGCCGCGCGCCGAGCCGCTTTCGCCAACCGGCGCTTCAACAATGGACCCAAGTAGTGGCCCGTGTGGCTGCCCGCCACGCGGGCCACGTCTTCGGGCGTGCCCACGGCCACGATCTTGCCGCCGCCGTCGCCACCTTCAGGGCCGATGTCGATGATCCAATCGGCGGTCTTGATGACATCCAAATTGTGCTCGATCACCACCACCGTGTTACCCTGATCAACCAATTCGTGAAGCACTTCCAACAGCTTGCGCACATCTTCGAAATGCAGGCCGGTGGTTGGTTCGTCCAGGATATACAGCGTTTTGCCGGTGGATCGCCGCGCCAGCTCTTTCGACAGCTTTACTCTTTGCGCTTCGCCGCCCGACAGGGTCGTCGCTTGCTGTCCGACCTTGATATAGCCCAAACCAACCCGCAAAAGCGCGTCCATCTTGTCGCGGATCGACGGGACAGCCGTGAAAAACCCCTGCGCCTCCTCGACCGTCATGTCCAGCACGTCGGAAATTGATTTACCCTTGAACAAAACCTCCAGCGTCTCGCGATTATAGCGTTTTCCCTTGCAGGTTTCGCAGGTCACATAGACGTCGGGCAGGAAGTTCATCTCGATCTTCAGAACCCCGTCGCCATGGCACGCCTCACACCGCCCGCCCTTGACGTTGAACGAAAACCGCCCCGGTTTGTAGCCGCGTGCCTTGGCTTCGGGCAGCCCCGCGAACCAGTCGCGGATCGGACCAAACGCCCCCGTATACGTCGCCGGGTTCGACCGCGGTGTGCGTCCGATGGCGCGCTGGTCGATGTCGATCACCTTGTCCAGATGTTGCAGGCCTTGCACGGTTTCACAGGGCGCTGGCGTCTGGCGCGCGCCGTTCAACCGCATGGAGGCCGTCTTGAACAGCGTCTCTATCGTCAGCGTCGATTTGCCCCCGCCCGACACGCCGGTCACGCACACGAATTTGCCCAGTGGAAATTCAGCCGTCATGTTTTGCAGATTGTTGCCGGTCGCCTTGACCACGGACACCGATAGCCCGTTGCCCTCGCGCCGTGTGGCGGGCACCGGAACTTCGCGGGCGCCAGACAGATATTGCCCGGTCAGACTGGCGGGATCGGCGGCGATTTCCTCGGGCGTGCCCATGGCGACGATATGCCCGCCATGCACACCTGCCCCGGGGCCGATGTCCAGCACCCAGTCAGCACTGCGTACCGCGTCTTCGTCATGTTCAACCACCAACACCGTATTGCCCTGATCGCGCAGATTGCGCAGCGTGGTCAGAAGGCGGTCGTTGTCGCGTTGGTGAAGCCCGATCGACGGCTCATCCAGCACATACAGCACCCCGGTCAGCCCAGACCCGATCTGACTGGCCAATCGGATCCGTTGGCTCTCGCCCCCCGACAGCGTGCCAGACGCCCGGCTGAGCGTCAGGTAATCCAGCCCGACATTCACAAGAAACCCAAGCCGCTCCCGGATTTCTTTCAAGATTGCGGCCGCAATCTGGTTGTTTTGCTTGGTCAGTTGCTCGGGCGCCTTTTCAACCCAGGTTAGCGCCTCGCGGATCGACAACTCATTGATTTCGCTGATGTGCTTCATGCCGATCTTGACCGCCAGGGCCTCTGGCTTCAGACGCGCGCCGCCACAGGCCGAGCAGTGGCGGTTGTTTTGATACCGCTCAAACTCCTCGCGGATCCAGTTGCTGTCGGTCTCACGGTAGCGGCGTTCCATGTTGGGGATGACCCCCTCGAACGCGCGCGATACGTTGTAGACGCGCCCACTGTCATCATAGCGAAAGGCGATTTCATCGCCGTCGGATCCATACAGCAAGACATGTTTTACCTTGTCGGTCAGATCGCGCCACGGGGTCTTGGGATCAAATTTGTAGTGCTTCGCCAGCGCCTCGATGGTTTGCAGAAAGTAAGGTGTCTTTCCTTTGCGCCACGGTGCAATCGCCCCGTCTTCCAGCCGCAGCATGGCGTCGGGCACCACAAGGCGTTCGTCAAAGAACAGTTCCACCCCCAGGCCATCGCATTGCGGGCAAGCCCCGTAAGGCGCGTTGAACGAAAACAGACGTGGTTCGATTTCGGGGATCGTGAAGCCACTGACCGGACACGCGAAATTCTCGGAAAACGTAATGCGCTCAGGCTCTTGCCCTTCCGGCGCGGACGCCATTTCCAGCACTGCAATTCCGCTGGCCAGATCCAGCGCGGTGCGAAAACTGTCGGCCAGCCGCGTTTCGATCCCCTCGCGCACCACAATCCGGTCCACCACAACATCAATGTCATGGCGATATTTCTTGTCCAGCTCTGGCGGGGTGTCCAGGTCGTGGAACTGACCATCCACCTTGATCCGCTGGAACCCCTGCTTGCGCAATTCCAGCATTTCCTTTTTGTATTCGCCTTTGCGGTCGCGCACGATGGGGGCCAGCAGAAAAGCGCGAACCCCGTCCTCTAACTTCAAAACCCGGTCAACCATGTCTTGAACTTGTTGCGCCTCGATCGGCTGCCCTGTCGCAGGGCTGTACGGCGTGCCCGCCCGGGCGAACAACAAGCGCATATAGTCGTGGATTTCGGTGACCGTGCCAACGGTCGAACGCGGATTCTTGCTGGTGGTCTTTTGCTCGATGGAGATCGCCGGCGACAGACCCGCGATATGCTCCACATCGGGCTTTTGCATCATGTCAAGGAACTGCCGGGCATAGGCCGACAGGGATTCAACATAGCGCCGCTGCCCTTCGGCATAGATCGTATCGAACGCCAGCGACGATTTCCCCGATCCCGACAAGCCGGTGATCACCACCAACTGGTCGCGCGGAATGTTCACATCGAACCCCTTGAGGTTATGCTCACGCGCACCGCGGATTTCGATGTACTTCTGATCGGCCATAATACTCACCCGGCGCCCCACGCGCCCCAAACCGGGAACATAGACCGCTGTTCTTGAGTCTCCAACCAAAATTGCAGAACAAACCGTAAACTTGCTGCCGGTGTGCAGAAAAAGAGTGTGAGGGATGCAAATTACATATTCTTGATATTGAATGTTTCGATGAAAGCCGTATATACGCCCTCAACACCCAACCAACGAGGACTGCCATGTTCAACTTGTTTCGCGCCGTGACCAATTCGGCACCCTCCGTCAGCGCCGCAGACGCCGTAGAGGCCGTTTCCCAAAAAACAGCGGTGCTGGTTGACGTCCGCGAGGAGGCCGAACTGCGAAGCGGGCGTGCCAAAGGCGCCATCAACCTGCCGCTCAGCCGTCTGCATCTGAACGCCGACCCGCAATCGGGGCATTTCGACAAACATCTGGCGCGGGCGTTGAAGGCGGGGCATCCGGTGTATCTGTATTGTGCCTCGGGCGCGCGGTCCGGCCGGGCGGCGGGCATTCTGCGGCAGCATGGATTTGAGAGCGTGCACAACCTTGGCACCCTGCGCCATTGGCAATCCGGGGGCGGTGCGATTCTGCGCTGACGGCACCGCGCCGCGGGTTTCCAAGCGCTTCGGGTTTGCATTCGCGCCAGTTGAGATCCTCAAGTGCCGCTTTCAAACCATTGATTGGCTTATGCCTTGATAAGGTGGCGTGATTGGCTGATTGCCTTTCATGTCACCGTCAAGGATTGAGCCGATGCTGAAAGTTCTGGGATCCACCTGGGCGTTGCTTTTGGGCATGATGCTTCTGATGCTGGGCAACGGCATGCAGGGCACTTTGCTGGGCATTCGGGGCGCGATCGAGGATTTTTCGACCCTTCAGATGTCGATCGTGATGTCGTGCTACTTTGTGGGCTTCCTGTTTGGATCCCGCATGGCGCCGACGTTGATTCAGCGTGTCGGCCATGTGCGGGTCTTTGCCGCCCTCGCCTCCATGGTGTCGGCTGTCCTGCTGCTGTACGCGGTCGCCCCCAACTGGATCCTTTGGGCCGTCATGCGCGTCGTGATCGGGTTTTCGTTTTCCGGCGTCTACATCACTGCGGAAAGCTGGCTGAACAACGCCAGCACCAATGAAACACGCGGGCAAACCCTGTCGCTGTATTTGATCGTTCAGATGTTCGGCATCATCGTGGCGCAAGGCCTGCTGAACGTCGGCGATCCCGGCGGATTCATCCTGTTTGTCATCCCTTCGGTGCTGGTGTCCTTGTCTTTTGCGCCGATTCTGTTGTCGGTCACCCCCGTCCCGGCCTTTGAAACCATCCGCCGGATGAGCTTTGGCGATTTGTATCGCGCCTCCCCTCTGGGCGTGGTCGGCATGTTCCTGCTGGGTGGCGTGTTTTCGGCGCAATTTGGCATGGCCTCGGTCTGGGCCACACAAGCGGGGCTGAATGTGCGTGATCTGTCGATCTTCGTCGCGGCGATCTATACAGGTGGATTGCTGTTGCAATACCCCATTGGCTGGATGTCGGACCGGCTGGACCGACGGATGCTGATCCTGTGGCTGGCTGTCATCGGCAGCGCCGTGCTGATGATCCCGGTGATTTTCGACACACCCTTCCTGGGTCTGCTGATGGTCGGGTTCGTGATCGGCGGCACGTCAAACCCGCTCTATTCACTGCTTTTGGCCTATGTGAACGATCACCTTGACCATTCGGACATGGCCTCGGCCTCGGCCGGGTTGATCTTTATCAACGGTGTCGGCGCGATTGCCGGTCCGGTGATCACCGGCTGGATGATGGGCAAAATCGGGCCCAGCGGGTTCTTCCTGTTCATGGCCCTGATCTGTGCGGCGCTGGCCGGTTACACGGTCTGGCGCATGATCCAGCGCCGCGAAACCCCGGACGCGTTGGGCAGCTATACCGCAGTTTCGCCGTCTGCCTCTGTTCTGACGGTCGAAGCGGCCCTGGAATATGAAGAAGAAGATGCGACAACGGGTTGACCCACGGGCAGGGCAATCGCAGGATATACCGAATACAGGAGGTGTCCCATGTCGTTGCCCGCCAAAGCCGCAGAGGTTCTGGATTTCTGGACAGGACTGGATCCGTCCGATTGGTATAACAGCGACCCGAATGTTGATCGCGCGATCACCGAAAAATTTCGCGACACCTGGGACGCGGCTTTCAGGGGCGACCTGACAAACTGGACGTCCTGCCCGAATGGGATGCTGGCCTATGTCCTGCTGACCGACCAATTTCCCCGCAACATGTTTCGCGGCGACGCCCGGTCCTTTGCCACCGACCCCTTGGCCCGCGCCGTCTGCACCCGCGCCTGGCACAAGAAGCGCGACTTGAAAATTACCGGCCCGCTTCGCCAATTCATGTATGTGCCGTTCATGCACGCCGAAGATGTGCATGCCCAGATGATCGGCGTATGCCTCATGGCCTCGCGCCTTCCGGGCAGCAAGGATGGCAATTTGCTGCACGCACGCGTGCACCGCGAAATCATCCGCCGGTTTCGCCGCTTTCCGTACCGGAATGAGGCACTGGGCCGCGCGACAACGCCCGAGGAAGCCGAATTTCTGGCCAACGGCGGTTACGGCGCTATCTTGCAGGACATGCAAAGCTGACGGCCTCAGCCTTGCGCTGCGTGCAACTCTGACATTCACCGGCGGTATTTGCCCTGCCCACAGAAATAGTTTAACGCTGAACTATATTCATGGGCCGCCGCGTTTCACCGTCGGCCTCAGCCAGAACGCGCCTGCCGCAGAACTGCGGCGCCCGGCGTCCATCGATTGCAGGAGGGGTCACATATGGCCGATCAGAATTTCGACGTTATCGTAGTAGGGGCTGGTCCGGGGGGCTACGTTGCCGCCATCCGCGCCGCACAATTGGGCAAGAAAGTCGCCATCGTCGAACGCGAGCATCTGGGTGGAATTTGCCTGAACTGGGGCTGCATTCCGACCAAGGCGCTGCTGCGTTCAGCCGAAGTGTTCCATCTGATGAACCGCGCCAAGGATTATGGCCTCAGCGCTGGTAGCGTCAGCTATGACTTGCCGGCGGTCGTCAAACGCTCGCGCGGGGTGGCAAAGCAGCTCAGCTCGGGCATTGGCCACCTGATGAAGAAAAACAAGATCACTGTGGTCATGGGCACCGCCACCTTGCCCGCCAAGGGCACCGTGTCCGTCAAAACCGACACCGGCACCGAGACGCTCAAAGCCCCGGCGATCATCCTGGCCACCGGCGCACGCGCGCGCGAACTTCCGGGGTTGGAGGCCGACGGCGATCTGGTCTGGACCTACCGTCACGCGCTCGATCCCAAACGGATGCCCAAAAATCTGCTGGTCATCGGCTCCGGCGCCATCGGTATCGAATTTGCCAGCTTCTTCAATACCCTGGGTGCCAAGACCACCGTCGTTGAGGTGATGGACCGCGTGCTGCCCGTCGAAGACGCCGAGATTTCGGCCCATGCCAGGAAAATGTTCGTCAAGCAGGGCATGGACATCCGCGAAAAGACGACCGTGACCAAACTGGACCGCAAGGCCGGCGTGGTGACAGCGCACCTTGAAAAAGACGGCAAGACCGAAACCGCTGACTTCGACACGGTCATCTCGGCCGTCGGCATCATCGGCAACATCGAAGATCTGGGGCTCGAAGCCCTGGGCGCGAAAATCGACCGCACCCATGTCGTCACCGACGAATTTTGCCGCACGGGTATTGACGGGCTTTACGCCATCGGCGACATCGCCGGCGCGCCCTGGCTCGCACACAAGGCCAGCCACGAAGGCGTCATGGTGGCCGAATTGATCGCCGGACAAAAAGTCCACCCGATCAAGCCGAATTCGATCCCAGGCTGCACCTATTGCCACCCGCAGGTGGCCAGTGTCGGCCTGACCGAAGCCAAGGCCAAGGACGCCGGCTACACCGTCAAGGTCGGCCGCTTCCCGTTCATCGGCAACGGCAAGGCCATCGCATTGGGCGAACCCGAAGGCCTGGTGAAAACCGTGTTCGACGCCAAGACCGGTGAATTGCTGGGCGCGCATATGGTCGGCGCCGAGGTGACCGAGATGATCCAGGGCTATGTCATCGGCCGGCAGTTGGAAACCACCGAAGAAGACCTGATGCACACGGTCTTCCCGCACCCAACCCTGTCAGAAATGATGCATGAAAGCGTGCTGGACGCCTACGGCAAAGCCATTCACTTCTGACCCCACCAGCCCCTCATCTTTGTGCTGTAAATATCCTCCGGGGGCGTGCAGAGGGGGTGGAAAACCCCCTCTGACGGGGGTGCGGGGGCTGGCCCCCGCCGGTCGCCCGACGCCCCCGGTTTTCCGGGGGCTTGAGGGCGACCGCCCTACCAGAAAATCACGTCGCCCAGGCCCCCTTGCGCATCACCGCCACGCGGGTGCCATCCTGGCTGATCCCGTCGATGTCGATCTGATCCGACCCGATCATCCAATCAATATGAATCGCGCTCGAATTGCCGCCCCGCCGCGCGATCTCATCCGCGTCCATCTTGTCACCACCATGGAAACAGGTCGCATAGCATTGCCCCAGGGCAATATGGCTGGCCGCGTTTTCATCGAACAACGTGTTGTAAAACAGCATCCCCGACTGCGAAATCGGCGACGCATGCGGCACCAGGGCCACCTCTCCCAGACGCCGCGCGCCTTCGTCGGTGTCCAGCACCTTGTTCAGCACCGCCTCGCCCGTGCGCGCTGTCGCTTTGGTGATCGCCCCGCCCTCAAATTTCACCGCAATGTCTTCGATCAGCGTGCCCTGATGCGACAGCGGCTTGGTGGCCGCAACGACACCGTCAACTTTCAGTTTGTGGGGGGTGGTAAACACCTCCTCGGTGGGGATGTTCGGGTTGCAGGTGATGCCGTTCTGCGCCCTCGTCGCTCCGGCGATCCAGGCGTGCCCCTCGGCCAGTCCGATCGTCAGGTCGGTCCCCGGCCCGGTGTAGTGCAACGCGGCGAAATTCTGCCCGTCCAACCAGGCCGCACGGCGCCCCAGTTCGGCGTTGTGTGCGGCCCAATTGGCCACCGCGTTGTCGTCATTCACGCGGGACGCCGCAAAAATCGCTTCCGCCAGAACACGTTGCGCATCGTTGTCACTCAACTCGGGCGACACCAGCCGCGCCCAGGCCAGATCCGGCCAGGCGACAATCGTCCAGTTCGTCTCGAACCGCGTGATCCGCTCGCGGGCGGGCGTATAGGCCATGGCCATCGCCTTGTTGGCCCGCGCGACCTTTTCGGGGTCTTGCCCGGACAACAGCATCGGATCCCCGCCCGACACCGCCATCCGCGCAGCCCCCGTATCATAGGCCGCCGCCATGCCATCGAACAGCCATCCGGCAGCGTGATCGAACCCGGCGTCCTGGCCATGCTGGTAACGGGCCAGCGTCACCTGATCGTCGGACAAGATCGGGGTGACCAGCCCTGCCCCCGCCTTATAGGCGTGTTCGGCGATCCGCCGCACCAACGGCAGCGCGCTGACCGGCGCGGTCAGGATCAGGTCCTGCCCGGGTTGCAGGTTCAGTCCTGTGCGAACCGACACTTCGGCCAGCCTGTCCAACTTGATCGGATCGATGGGGGTATTCGTTTCGGACACGGTGTGTTCCTGCTCGTTGATTGCGTCTGATACCGCCAGAGGATAAACCCGCCTTCGCCGCCGTCAACGCCCCTGCCCGATTGGAGCCCCCCTTTGACCCAGCTCATTCGCCATCTCGCCGACATCGCTGCGCCCTACAAGGTGCTGTATTGTGATTTGTGGGGGTGCTTGCACAACGGCAAGGCATTGTATCCTGACGCGGTTGCGGCGCTTCAGGCGTTCCGGCGCACGGGTGGCGCGGTGGTCTTGCTGACCAATGCGCCGCGCACCCGTCATGCGGCGAAGAAACGTCTGGACAGCATGGGCCTGCCCGAAGACGCCTATGATGCAATCGCCGCCTCAGGCGACGCAACACAGGAAGCCATGTTGTCAGGGGCTGTGGGCCGCAAGCTGTGGCATCTGGGGCCGGGCAAGGACGAAGACCTGTTCACCATCATCCCCGATTGGTTGAAGGACCAGCCGCCGATTGAGCGCGTGCCGTTGGAGCAGGCCGAAGGCATCATCTGCACCGGCCCCTTCGACGAATTCAACGAAGTGCCAGACGATTATCGCGCGCGGTTCCTGTTGGCCAAGACCAAGGGCCTGAAAATGCTGAACGCCAACCCCGATCTGGTGGTCGATTTTGGCGACCGGCGGATTTACTGCGCGGGCGCATTGGCACAGTTGTACCAGGATATGGGGGGCGAGGTTTTGTCCTTTGGCAAACCCTACCCGCCGATCTATGACTTTGCGCGGCGCCAATTGTCCGCGAAGGGGATCACCTATGATGACCAGGATGTTCTGGCAATCGGTGACGGGGTGCGTACCGACATTCGCGGCGCGCGCGCCGAAGACATCGACGCAGTGTTCATCACCGGCGGGCTGGAAGCGCAGCGGTTTGGCGACGACCCGGCCAACCCGGATCCGGCGATGCTGACCGATTGGCTGGCCGCCGAAGACCTGCACCCGCAATTTGCGATGGCACGGCTGGCATAACGTCGGCGGTTGTGCCGGGCCCTTGCGCCCCCCATGTAGTGTGGAACCCGCACGGATATAGAGCATGACCATGCCCCCCCTGACGCAGAAAACCGCCCTGATCACCGGGGCCGCCGCGCCCCGGGGGATTGGCCGTGCAATTGCCCTGAAACTTGCGTCACTTGGCGCAGATGTCGTTGTGACAGATGTTGCCGGCAGCCTTGATCTGGACGGCGTGGCGCATGATCGCCTGGCGCTGATTGACGCGCTGGCTTCGGACCTTCGGGCGATGGGCACCCGCGCCCTGGCTATGCCGCTGGACGTAACCGATCCGGCCGCCGTGCAGTCCGGCGTGGCGCGCACGCTTTCAGACTTTGGTCACTTGGATATCCTGGTGAATAACGCCGGCTCGTTGGCGGGGTCCGAGGCATTTCTGTCCACCACGCCAGACCAGTGGGACGCCAGCTTTCGGGTCAACCTTCTGGGTCCGATGATGATGTCTCAGGCCGCTATTCCCGTCATGCAAGCGCAGGGCGGCGGGCGGATCATCATGATCGGCTCAACCGGAAGTTTGGGCGCAGAAGCCGGATTTGGCGCCTATACGGCCATGAAACACGGGCTGGTCGGCTTGGCGAAAACCCTTGCGGCGGAGTTCGGCAAAGACGGGATCCGCTGCAACACGGTGTGCCCCGGATACATCGCCACCGACATGCATCAGGCTGCAAACCTGCGACTGATGCACGACCGTGGCGAGCCGTTGGACAAGATCAAATCCCAACGATATGCCGCTGTCCCGTTGGGGGATGCAGGCACGCCCGAAGACGTGGCAAATGCAGTCGCGTTTCTGGCGGGGGACCAGGGGCAATATGTCACCGGGATCAACCTGCCCGTCACCGGCGGTGTTCCGTTCGGAATTTAGGGGACACGGCAACTCTGCCCTTTCCTTTCATCTGTTTCCCGGCTATGAGCCGCGACGGTGCGCATCCACCCTTGGAGGGGCGTGCCAGTTGAAACCAGAATTTAGGAGAGCCGATATGGCAAAAGAGATCCCAGATCTCAACGCCGAGGTCCGGACGGGGACAGGCAAGGGGGCCGCTCGTCAATCTCGTCGTGAGGGCAAGGTACCGGGCGTCGTTTATGGGGGCGGTTCGGATCCGCTTTCGTTGAACTTCGACTTCAACTACCTGTTCCACAAGCTGAAGGCGGGTCGTTTCCTGTCGACGCTGTTCAACCTGAAGGTCGAAGGCCAGGACGACGTCCGCGTTATCTGCCGCGGTGTTCAGCGCGATGTCGTCAAGGACATGCCGACCCACGTTGACCTGATGCGTCTGCGCCGCACCTCGCGGATCAACCTGTTCATTCACGTCGAATTCGAAAACCACGCCGAGGCCCCCGGCCTGAAGCGTGGCGGCACACTGACCATCGTGCGCCCCGAAGTCGAACTGAACGTGCTGGCCGGCGAAATCCCTGAGCAGGTCGTCGTTGACCTGACCGGTCTGGATATCGGCGATGTCGTGCACATCAATGACGTCAAGCTGCCCAAGGGTGTCAAAGCCTCGGTGCAGCGGAACTTCGTGATCGCCAACATCGCAGCGCCGTCGGGCCTGCGGTCGGCGGGCACCGATGGTGACGAAGATGAAGCCGAAGCAGAAGAAGGCGGCGAAGAGTAATCTTTGCGCCTTTGGACATGATCTGAACCCTGCCCCACCCCGGGCAGGGTTTTTTTGGTGGATCATCCGTCCCAGGGGCATTCGATTGCCACGGCACATGCTGAATTCGCCTCTTCGCACACAACCTTCCTGCGAAGGCGCTTTCGTGCAACACTCTGGCAAGCAAGCTACGCCAGTCACCCCATGTTCCCCTGCCACCCAACAAGCGCCCTCTGTTCCATGCCATGTGCCCACGCGTTTCCGCACAAGTTCAGTGTTGAACACCCAGAACCCAGGACAGCGTGACCCTTGCGAAAATCCTTTGCACGGCCAATCCGTCCCTGACAGTCTGTAAGGGCCCCAGTTGATCCAAAGGAAGCGTCGCCATGCCACGTCTGACCCATGCCATCTGCTTTGCCCTTTGCACCACCCTCGCCCTGCCGGCCGCCGCGCAATCGGGCAAACCGCAGGCGAACAGCGTCCAACCCGCTGCCCCCCTTGACGACCCGGCGGTCACCTGCGCCAACCTCTTCAACTGGGGCGCCCGCAATGCCGATGCCCTGCCGGAACCGCGCCAAAACCGGTTCTATGAGCTGCTGTCCTCCATCGCGGATCCACAAGTCTATGCCACGCCCAGCCCGACCGATTGCGCCAGCGTGCTTCAGATCATGGCGCAGGAAGGCTTTGATATCTCGGACCTCGGTCTGCACGCAGTAACCGGTGTCGCCGCACAGTGTGACGAGGTGCTTCCGTTCATCCAGCAACGCTATCTGGCTTTGGAACCTGATGATCGATCCCGCATCCGGAACATGATGGACTTCATGAACGTCCCGCTTTACGGGCGCTCGGACGATCTTCTGGCGTGTGCCATCCTGCACGGCACCCTTGACCGGCTCAACCTGTTCGAGGTGATGCAGGAGATCTGAGCGCCCGCGATGGACAGCCCCCCCGTACGGCGCTAGAAACAGCGCATGAAATTGATCATCGGCCTTGGCAATCCCGGCGCAAAATACGCGCGCAACCGACATAACATCGGCTTCATGGCGCTGGACCAGATCGCTGCTGATCACGGGTTCACAGGGTGGAAATCCCGGTTTCAGGGCCAGATTTCCGAGGGGCGCCTGGGGTCCGAACGGGTCAGCCTGTTGAAACCGATGACCTTCATGAACCTGTCCGGGCAGGCCGTCGGTGAGGCAATGCGGTACCTGAAACTCACACCCGCCGACGTCATCGTCTTTCACGACGAATTGGATCTGGCCCCCGGCAAGCTGCGCCTGAAACAGGGCGGCGGGCACGCGGGCCACAACGGGTTGCGCTCTATCCATCAGCATATCGGGCCAGAGTATGCCCGCGTGCGGCTGGGCATCGGCCATCCGGGGCACAAGGACGCCGTGGCCGGCTATGTTCTGCACGACTTTCCCAAAGCCGATGATGACTGGCTGGACGATCTGATGCGCGGCGTTTCGGATGGCGCACCGTTTCTGGCCCAAGGCGATGGTGCGCGGTTTCAAAACGCCGTTGCACAACGCACGGCCCCGGCCCGCAACAAAGGGCCTGACCACGCCAACCGTCCGGTCAACGCCGCTCCTCTGGACCCGGCCGCATCTGCATCCGCACCGCGCCAAAATGGCCCGGCTCCTGCCCCGCAAGATGCGCGCACCGCCCTGCAAAAACTGGCGGACCGGTTTCGGTGACGCCCCCGCTTCAGGCCGCATTGCGCCATCAGGCAGAGGCCTGCGTGGGTTTGGGCTCTGCGTTTATGGGTCAGATCATGACCCTGCTTGCCACGCGCCTGCAACCAGACACCCCCCTCAAACAGCGCCTGTTTGACTGGCCCGGCGACATCTCTCCTGCCGGGGCTTCGGTTCCCTTGCGGCTGGCTGGGGCGCTTCATGCCTTGAAACTGAACGGCAATCCAGAGTTGGCAAAGGTCTATCCGCCCCACATGCCGGGGGACGATGCGCTTTGGACGGCGGTCAATGGGGCGCTGTCCGAACATGCCGGTTTCATCGACCGGTTTCTGGACAGCCCGCCCCAAACCAACGAGGTGCGCCGCGCCGCCGTTCTGATCGCCGCGGGTCACTGGCTGGCAGCGCGCCACAACCTGCCGATGGTGCTCAGTGAACTGGGGGCCAGCGCCGGGCTGAATTTGATGTGGGACCGGTTCGCGCTGGCCGTCGATGGCGCACGTCTGGGACCTGCGCACCCGGTTCTGACCCTCTCGCCGGAGTGGCATGGCACGCCGCCCCCGGCCGCCCAACCGCTTACCGTCGTTGACCGGGCGGGCGTCGATCTGAACCCAATCGACGTCCGTGATCCGGACCAGACCTTGCGCCTGATGTCCTACCTGTGGCCGGACCAGCCGCACCGGACCAGCCTGACCCGTGCCGCGATCTCGGCGCAGCCCCCGGCGCCGGATCAGGCTGATGCGATCGACTGGCTTGAAGCCCGGCTCATCCCGCGCCCCGGCGCGCTACACATGATCTGGACCACCATCGCCTGGCAATATTTTCCGCCCAATGCCCAGGCCCGAGGCCGCGCGCTGATCGATGCCGCCGGCCAAAAAGCCACATCCGACACCCCATTGGCCTGGCTATCCTACGAGGCAGACGGCGGGGCACCGGGCGCGGCCCTGTCACTGCGCGTGTGGCCGCCGGACACGGGCCCAGAGACTTGCCTGACCCTCGGTCGCGCCGATTTTCACGGCCGCTGGGTCGATTGGCGCGCGCCGTGACCGCCCGCCGGCTGACCAGCGCCGACCACGCCGGCGTCTTGGCCCTTTTGGCCGACTTGCATCCACATCCCCCCAGCGCCGTGCCAGCCGCCTTCGACCAGCTTCTGGCGCACCCTGGCACCAGTGTGTGGGGCGTCGCGGATGACACGCGTCTTGTGGCAACGGCCACGCTCCACCTGTTGCCCAACCTGACGTATGGGGGGCGTTGTTACGGGGTGATTGAAAATGTCGTAACCGCCCACGATGCGCGCAGGCAGGGCCACGGCCGCACCGTGCTTGGCGCAGTTTGCGATCACGCCTGGGCCAATGGCGCCTACAAACTGATGCTTCTATCCGGTCAGGCCCGCACGGCCCTGGGGTTTTACGAAAGCCTTGGCTTTTCAGCCCAGGAAAAACACGGCCTCATCTTGCGTGCGCCCTGAACCGCCGGGCACTCCATCCCCCCTTCATCTTTCCCCAAATACTCCTGAAACCGCGACATCCGCGCGCTTCCCTTGCCCGCTTGCGCACCGTAAAACAGCGGCAACAACAAAGGGCCCAACGATGACCGATATGGACAAACGCAAGGCGCAAGCTGCCGACTGGTTCAAAACACTGCGCGACACGATCACCGCGCGGTTTGAAGCGTTGGAGGACAGCACCCAAAGCGATTTGCCGGCGGGCCGTTTCGACGTGACCCCCACCCAACGGGACGAAGGGCGCGGCGGCGGCGGTATCATGTCGGTGATGCGCGGCGGACGGTTGTTCGAAAAAGTTGGTGTCAACTGGTCGGCTGTTCACGGCACATTGGGTGCACGCGCCCAAAACGCCATGGCGGCACGGGGTGTGCCCGGTATGGCCGACGACCCGCGCTTCTGGGCCTCTGGGATCAGCTTGGTCGCGCATATGCGCAATCCCCACTGCCCGGCCGTGCACATGAACACGCGCATGTTCTGGACCCCGAACGCCTGGTGGTTTGGCGGTGGCGCGGATCTGAACCCGTGCCTGGAATACCCTGAGGACACAGCCCATTTTCACGCCGAACTGCAACGCGCCTGCGATACCCATGACCCTGCTTATTACGACCGCTTCAAAGCCTGGGCAGATGAGTATTTCTTTATTCCTCACCGGGGGCGTGCGCGCGGCGTCGGCGGGATCTTCTATGATGATCTGAATTCCGGCGGATCAAAAACCGACAGCTGGGACGCCGATTTCGCCTTCACCCGGGCTGTCGGTTCCGCCTTCCTGCCTGCCTTCGCCCCCCTGTGCGAAAAGCGCCGTGACACCATCTGGACAGACGCCGACCGGGACGCGCAATTGGTGCATCGCGGGCTCTATGCCGAATACAATCTGGTCTATGATCGGGGCACCAAATTCGGGCTCGAAACCGGGCATGATGCAGATGCCGTGCTCATGAGCCTGCCGCCGTTGGCGAAATGGGTGTGACTCAAAGGGCGCAAAGTCGGCGCTCCGGGGGCGTCACACCCGTAAAATGGATGCGGCGCACCTTTCGGACAAACTAAGCGCCCAACCCCCGGTCAGATATCGCCAAAATCGCCGCGTCTGCCCTTGCCGGATGCAAACCGTCTGGCGCCAGTGATCCCTTCGGAAGCGGCCATGCCGGCACTGGCCCACTCGCGTCTCAGCGCGGCGGCCAGATCGGACGGCGCCATGCGCGCTGACAGAAAGTCTGCCCGCATGCACCCTTGCGGGAAACGGGTCAAACCCTGCGCCATGTCCAATGCCGCAGTCAGCGCCCCGCCCGGTGGGCTCACACGGTTCGCCAACCCCATCGCCAGCGCCTCCTCTGCGCCAACGCCGCGCCCAGTCAGGATCAGATCGTTCGCACGGCCCTGTCCGATGATGCGCGGCAGGCGCACGGTTCCCCCGTCAATCAAGGGCACGCCCCAGCGGCGGCAAAAGACGCCAAACTGCGCATCCACCGCCATGATTCGAATGTCAGACCATAAAGCCAGCTCCAGTCCCCCCGCGACGGCAGGCCCCTCAATCGCGGCAATCACAGGTTTGGAGAGCATCAGCCGGGACGGCCCCATTGGCCCGGGCAAGGGATGCGTCTGTGGGTCGGTCCAGCCCTCAGGAATTGTCAGACCTTTGATCCACTCGATCCCGGCGCCAGAGGCCGCAGACTTCAAATCGAACCCGGCACAAAAGGCCCCATTCGCCCCGGTCAGAACCGCCACATCGACAGTATCGTCCGCGTCGAACCTCAGCATGGCTTGATACAGATCTTGGGCCAGCGCCGGGTTGACGGCATTGCGGGCCTCTGGCCGGTTGAGCGTGATCACGCGCACGCGCCCCCGCGTTTCAACGCATAACATCCGTGTCAGACCTCCTCGACCGCGAGCACGCCCTCAACGCTGCGCAGCAATGCCTTGATCGCGGGGGTAACCGGCACCTGGCGTTTGGCGTCGATCTCGATCTCGCCGCCCGTTGCAGGGTCGGGCACGGCAAATCTCAAATCCCCCAATGACTTGCGGGACACTTTGCCGTCCGCCCCCTCTGCCAGCGCCGCCCCCAATCCGGCCAACGCATGCGGGCCTTCCAGCCGCAACAACAGGCCCGACGCCCCGGCATCGGCCACCACGTCATCAATTGGCTGCGCCGCACGGGCCAGAAGCTTGAGCGTATCAGACTCCATCGTAGCCTCGACCGTCAGAACGACATTGGTTCCGCTGTCCAGATGCTCCCGCGCTGTTTCCAACGTATCCGAAAACACCGTGACCTCATAAAGCCCTGTCGGATCAGACAGTTGGACAAAGGCAAAACGGTTCCCCCGCGCTGACTTGCGCTCTTGCCGGCCGGAAACGGAGCCGGCGATGCGCGCCACCAAAGCACCCCGCTCGGCGCGCTTGGTCAGTTCGGTCAGTGTCAGCACATCCTTGCGTTTCAGCGCCCCGGCGTAGTCATCCAACGGGTGGCCTGACAGGTAGAACCCGATCGCCTGATGCTCATGCGCCAAGCGGTCCATCGGCAGCCATTCGCCTTTTGGCGCCAGTCGCGGCGGCGGCAGATCATCCCCGCCGGCAAACAACGAGACCTGACCGGACGCCGCCGCCTCATGCGCGGCCGCCGAATAGGCGGTCATCGCATCCAGGCTTTCAAAGACCCGTTTGCGCGACGGTTCAAGCCGATCCAGCGCCCCGGCCCGCGCCAGCATTTCCAACGACCGTTTGCCAACCTTCTTCAGGTCCACCCGGTTCGCAAAGTCGGTCAAATCTGCAAACGGCGCTTCACCCCTTGCGGCGGCGATCATCCGCATGGCCTCGACACCGACGTTTTTCAGCGCACCAAGCGCATAGACCAATTTCCCGTCCGAAACACTGAAACTGGCCTGCGAGCGGTTGACGCAAGGGGGCACCACGCTGATCCCCATACGGTCCACCTCTCGCTTATAAACAGCAAGCTTATCAGTAAGATGGATGTCGCAGTTCATGACAGCGGCCATGAATTCTACGGGATGATTGGCCTTCAGCCATGCCGTCTGATAGCTGACCACGGCATAGGCCGCAGCGTGAGACTTGTTGAATCCGTAGTTCGCGAATTTTTCCAACAAATCAAAGACTTCCCCCGCCTTCTTCTTGTCGACGCCGTTGTCAATCGCGCCTGTGATGAACTTGGGGCGTTCCTTGGCCATTTCCTCGGCGATTTTCTTGCCCATAGCCCGCCGCAACAGGTCCGCGCCGCCCAGCGAATAACCGGCCATGACCTGCGCGATCTGCATCACCTGTTCCTGATAGACAATGATCCCTTGGGTTTCCTCAAGGATAAAATCAATAGAAGGATGAATAGATTCAATGGGTTTCAGGCCGTTCTTCACCTCGCAGTAGGTCGGAATGTTCTCCATCGGGCCGGGGCGATACAGCGCCACCAACGCCACGATATCCTCGATACACGTTGGCTTCATGCGCCGCAGCGCGTCCATCATGCCTGAGCTTTCCACCTGAAACACGGCCACGGTGCGGGCGCTGGCATACAGCTGGTACGAGGCCTCATCTTCCAGCGGAATCGCGTTGATCTGGTTTTCGGCCCCCGCTGCGGGTTCATACAGGATCCGGCCATCTGGCGCGGTATGCAGATCACGTCCGGAATCGTGGATCAGATCGATCGCGTTCTGGATCACGGTCAATGTCTTAAGACCCAGGAAGTCGAACTTGACCAACCCCGCAGCCTCGACCCACTTCATGTTGAATTGCGTCGCCGGCATGTCGGAACGCGGATCGCGGTAAAGCGGCACCAGCTCATCCAGCGGCCTGTCCCCGATCACCACCCCGGCGGCGTGAGTGGAGGCATTGCGCAGCAACCCTTCAACCTTCTCGGCATAGTCCAGCAAACGGGCGACAATCTCTTCCTTCGCGGCCTCTCGCAAGCGCGGTTCATCGGCCAGCGCCTTGGTGATGGACACCGGCTTCACGCCTTCGACCGGGATCATCTTGGACAGCTTGTCAACTTGTCCGTATGACATTTGCAAAACGCGGCCCACGTCACGCACGGCGGCCTTGGACAAAAGCGCGCCGAAGGTGATGATCTGGCCGACTTTGTCACGGCCATATTTTTCCTGCACATAGCGGATCACTTCTTCACGGCGATCCATGCAAAAGTCGATGTCGAAGTCCGGCATCGACACCCGTTCCGGGTTCAGGAAGCGTTCGAACAGCAATGCGTAGCGCAGCGGGTCAAGGTCGGTGATCGTCAGCGCATAGGCCACCAGCGATCCCGCACCTGAGCCACGGCCGGGCCCCACCGGGATGCCCTGATCCTTGCTCCACTTGATGAAGTCGGCGACGATCAGAAAATAGCCCGGGAACCCCATTTTCTCGATGATATCCAGCTCAAAATCCAGACGCTCCTGGTACTTCTCTGGCGTCACGGCATGGGGGATCACGCGCAATCGGTTTTGCAGCCCCTCATTGGCCTGCCGGCGCAGTTCCTGCACCTCGTCGTCTGCGAAGATCGGCAGAATGGGCGCGCGTTTATAGGCACCAAACGCGCAGCGCCGGGCGATTTCGACGGTGTTTTCCAGCGCTTCGGGCAGATCGGCGAACAGGGTCGCCATTTCCTCGGCCGATTTGAAATAGTGCTGCGGCGTCAGGCGGCGGCGCGGGGCCTGTTGGTCCACATACGCGCCGTCCTTGATACACAACAGCGCGTCATGGGCCTCATACATCTCGGCCTTGGGGAAATGTACGTCATTGGTGGCCACCAACGGCAGGTCCATCGCGTAGGCCATCTCGACAAACGCGCGCTCTGTCAGGCGTTCGGCCTCGGGCAGCGCACCGCCCTCGCCGGGGTGGCGTTGCAATTCGACATACAACCGTCCTGGAAACAGCGCGGCAAGCGTTTTCATCAATGCCTGTGCCTTGTCCGCCTGCCCGTCGCGGATCAAGCGCCCAACCGTCCCGTCCGCGCCACCCGTCAAACAAATGAGGCCGTCCGCGTGCTGCGCCAGATCTTCAGGCGTGACGTGTGGCAACTGCCCGTCTGTGCGTAGATACAGGCAGGAATTCAGCTTCATCAGGTTTTCATACCCGGCCTCATCTTGCGCCAGCAAAACCAATGGGGCCGCCGGGCGCGGCTTTTCGCCCGGATGTTCGGGCGGCAACATGACATCAATCTGACACCCGATGATTGGCTGGACGCCCGCGCCCTGCGCCAGCACAGAAAACTCCAACGCGCAAAACAAGGCATTCGTATCGGTCACCGCAACCGCCGGCATCTTCCGCTCAGCGCACAGTTTGACCAGCTTTTTCAGCGGCATGGCACCTTCAAGCAAGGAATACTCGGTATGGGTGCGCAGATGAATGAATCGGGGATTTGCCATGGCGTGATGGTAACCGTCCGAGCCGCCGACGCAAGCCAAACTCACACGCAACATCCGGGCATTTGTTGATCCTGCTTGAAACTGCTTCAAGCGATTTCCGAAGAATAAGACTTGCCAGAACGGCGAACTGGCTGTTCACTGAGAAAAAAGACAACAAGGTCGCCAGAACGCTTTACGCCGCATCGGGCACTGGCCATGACCTCAGGGAGAGAAAGCGGCGGATCGTCTCATGACGGATACAAGCTTCGTGCTCAACGGGGCGGTCGTTTCAATCTGCGACCAGCCTGAAACGAGGACCTTGTTGGACTGGCTGCGCGAGACTCGCGGCCTTACGGGAACCAAAGAAGGATGCAACGAAGGCGATTGCGGCGCCTGCACCGTCATGGTCACGGACAGCCACGGAACCCGCGCGCTGAACGCCTGCATCCTGTTTCTGCCCCAGCTTCAAGGCAAGGCCGTTCACACCGTCGAGGGTCTGACCGGGCCCGACGGCGCAGCGCACCCCGTGCAGCAGGCGATGGTCGACCACCACGGCAGCCAATGCGGCTTTTGCACACCCGGCTTCGTGATGTCCATGGCTGCGGCGCACTTGAACGGGCAAGAAGACCACGACACCCAATTGGCTGGCAACCTGTGCCGTTGCACCGGCTACGCGCCGATCATCCGCGCCGCACAGGCCGCAACGGCTGACCCTGCGCCCGATTGGTTGGTGCAAGCGACCGATCCTGATTTCATCTTTCCCCAAATACTCAAAAATACCGCCGCCAACCGCCCTTGCACCGCTGACGCGCTGGCGGATTGGTATCAGGCCAACCCTGACGGGCGCTTGATCGCCGGGGCCACCGATGTCGGTCTGTGGGTGACCAAGCAGATGCGTGATCTTGGCCCGGTTGCCTTTATCGCCGGGGTTGAGGATCTGCGTGGCATCGCCGTTTCCGACACCGAAATCCGCATCGGCGCCGTGACGCCGATCGCGGACTTGATCCCTGTCCTGGAGCCGTATCATCCCGGCTTCACCGCGATGTTGCGGCGCTATGGTTCGGCCCAGGTGCGCGCGGCGGCGACGATTGGCGGGAACATCGCCAACGGCTCGCCAATCGGCGATGGGCCGCCTGCCCTGATCTCACTGGGGGCCACGGTGCATCTGCGACGTGGCGGTGACCGCCGCTCTCTGCTGCTCCAGGACTTCTTTCTGGATTATGGAAAACAAGACCGCGCGCCCGGCGAGTTTGTCGAGGCCATCACCATTCCCCGACAGCCCGACCGGCTGCGCTGCTACAAGATCTCGAAACGCTTTGATCAGGACATTTCCGCGCTGCTGGGGTGCTTCAATATCACCCTGTCCGACGGCAACGTCACCGATGCCCGCATCGCGTTTGGCGGCATGGCGGGTATTCCCAAGCGCGCCTCGGCTGTGGAAGCCGCGATCACCGGCAAGCCGTGGACCGAGGACACGGTCATGGCCGCCCTGCCCGCCTTTGCGCAGGATTTCGCGCCTTTGTCGGATATGCGCGCCTCGGCCGACTATCGTCTGGACTGCGCGAAGAACCTGCTGATCCGCGCGTGGCTGGAAGATATTGGCGTGCCCATTGATGTGCAGGGGGTCACGGCATGAGCCTTCACAAAGCCACACCACATGACGCCGCGCCACTGCACGTCACCGGGCAAGCACGGTATGTCGATGACATTCCCATGCCCCGGGGCACGCTGCATTTGGCTTTTGGGTTGTCCAGCGTCGCGCATGGCGACATCACCGCTATGGACCTTGACGCCGCACGCAACGCGCCCGGTGTCGTTGCGGTTGTGACCGCAGACGATATTGGCGCGATCGATTGCAGCCCGTCAAACCATGACGAACCCCTGCTGGCGACAGGCACGGTGCACTATGTCGGCCAACCTGTGTTTCTGGTGATTGCCGAAAGCCACCTGGCGGCCCGCCGCGCGGCAAAGCTGGGGCAGATCAGCTATGCGGAACACCCCGCGATATTGACGATCGACGCGGCGCTGGCCGCAGACAGCCGGTTTGAAGATGGCCCACGCATCTGGGCGCGCGGCAATCCCGCCGCCGAAATTGACCGTGCAGCACATGTCATTGACGGCCAGATCGATATGGGCGGGCAAGAGCACTTCTATCTGGAAGGGCAAGCCGCGCTGGCCCTGCCGCAGGAAGGGGGCGATATGCATGTGACATCGTCAACCCAGCACCCCACGGAAATCCAGCATAAGGTGGCCGAGGCGCTGAATATCCCGATGCATGGCGTGCGCGTGGAGACGCGTCGCATGGGCGGCGGCTTTGGTGGCAAGGAAAGCCAGGGCAACCATTTGGCCGTTGCCTGCGCGGTGGCCGCACGGCTGACGGGCAAGCCCTGCAAGATGCGGTATGACCGCGACGACGACATGGTGATCACCGGCAAGCGCCATGATTTCCGCGTCGATTACCGCGTTGGCGTGGACGCGGACGGGCGCATTCAGGGGATCGAGTTCACCCACTACACCCGCGCCGGCTGGTCGATGGATCTGACCTTGCCTGTGGCCGACCGTGCGATGCTGCACGCAGACAACGCCTATTTCCTGCCGCATGTGCGGATCGAAAGCCACCGGCTGCGCACCAACATGTGTTCGGCGACCGCCTACCGGGGGTTTGGCGGGCCGCAAGGGATGCTGGGGATCGAGCGGGTGATGGATCACATCGCGCATGCGCTCGGGCGCGATCCGCTACAGGTGCGCCGCGCAAATTATTACGCCCAAGTCCCTGTTGCGAAAACCGGCCCCGGCACTGCCAAACGGTTTGGCGGCGCACATAGCCCAAAGGTGGCGGCTGACGATGGCCCGCAAACCACCCCCTTTGGCCAACCGGTAGAGGACTTCGTCCTGCACGGCCTAACCGATCAGCTTGAGCGCAGCGCCGACTATCAGACCCGCCGCCGCGCGGTTCAGGCGTTCAATGCGTCCAGCCCGGTGCTGAAAAGGGGGTTGGCGCTGACGCCCGTCAAGTTCGGGATCAGCTTTACGTTGACCCACCTCAATCAGGCCGGCGCGTTGGTGCACGTGTATCAAGATGGCTCTATCCACCTGAACCACGGCGGCACGGAAATGGGTCAGGGACTGTTTCAAAAGGTGGCGCAGGTTGCGGCCCATGCTTTCGGGGTCGGGCTGACTGCGGTCAAGATTACCGCCACCGATACGGCGAAAGTGCCCAATACTTCGGCCACCGCGGCCTCCAGCGGGTCGGACCTGAACGGCATGGCCGTCAAAGCGGCCTGTGACACGCTGCGTGATCGCATCGCCGCGCATCTGGGCGAACGGTTCCAAACGGATCCCGCACGGATCGTCTTTGCCGAGGGGCAGGTCAGCATCGGCGCTGAACGTCTGACCTTTGCCGAAGCCGCCATGTCGGCCTATCAAGCGCGGGTCAGCCTGTCCTCGACCGGGTTTTATGCCACGCCCAAAGTGGCCTGGGACCGCATCGCAGGACAGGGCCGGCCGTTTTTCTACTTTGCGTATGGCGCGTCGGTGTCCGAGGTGGTGATCGACACGCTGACAGGCGAATCCCGTATCCTGCGCACGGATATCTTGCACGACGCGGGTAAATCGTTGAACCCGGCGCTGGATATCGGGCAGGTCGAAGGCGGCTATGTGCAGGGCGCAGGCTGGCTGACGACCGAAGAACTTGTCTGGGATGACGCAGGACGACTGCGCACGCACGCCCCGTCAACCTACAAGATCCCCGCCTGTGGCGACCGCCCGCGCGTGTTCAACGTGGCCCTGTGGGACGGCGAAAACCCCGAAGAGACGATCCACAAATCCAAGGCCGTGGGTGAGCCACCGTTCATGCACGGGATCTCGGTGCTGATGGCCCTGTCTGACGCGGTCGCGGCGTGTGGTGATGGAACGCTGTATCCTGATCTGAACGCCCCAGCCACGGCAGAGCGCATTCTGACCGCCGTTGCGCGGCAAAGGAATGACGATGCTTGATCGCGCCGCATTGGAGCAGGCCGTGCTGCGTCATGGCGCCGTGGTGCGGGTGGTGATCTGCGCGCATCAGGGATCCTCGCCACGAGAGGCGGGCGCGGCCATGCTCATCTGGGCTGACACAGCGGATGGCGGCGGGCAGTCCGGCAGCATCGGCGGCGGAACGTTGGAATATGAAGCAACGCGCAAGGCGCGTGCGATCTTGTCCGGCATGGCAGGCGTGGGGATCGAGCGTCAGGCGCTGGGCCCCAATCTGGGCCAATGCTGCGGCGGGGCGGTGACGCTGGGCTATGAGCGGTTCGAGGCGCAATCGCTGGCCGCGATCCCGAACGAGGGCCTCTTCGCCCGTTCAATCGGCGCTGAAACCGGGATGCCCTTGGCCATCCGCCGGGCGTTGAAATCGGCACGCGAAGAGGGGTTGGCGACGCTTCGCTATGCCCAATCCTGGCTGGCTGAACCCGTCGCGCCGCAAAAACGCGCGCTTTGGGTCTGGGGGGCCGGCCATGTCGGGCGCGCCGTGGTCAACACCTTGGCACCCCTGCCCGATCTGGACATCACCTGGATCGACACCGCGCCAGACCGCTTCCCTGATGCGCCACCTGACGGCGTCACGCCTTTGCCCGCCCGCAATCCGCAGGCGTTGGTGCCCACCGCACCGCCGCACGCTGAACACCTGATCATGACCTACAGTCACGCGCTGGATTTCGATCTGTGCCACGGACTGCTGATCCACGGATTTCAAACCTGCGGCTTGATTGGTTCGGCCTCGAAATGGGCGCGGTTTCGGAGCCGGTTACGCGGATTGGGTCACGCACCCGCCGAAATTTCGCGGATTAATTGCCCAATTGGCGAACCGGCGCTGGGAAAACACCCCCAGGCAATTGCCATTTCCGTCGCCGCGTCGTTTCTTGCGCCCGTTGAAGCCGTTCGCGCGATGCCCGCATCATTGGCCCAAAGCCAGGAGATCCGTCGATGACCACACCCCTTTTGTCGATCAACGGCCTGACCAAGACATACCCCGGTGTCATCGCCAATGACGATGTCACCTTTGATATCGCCGAGGGCGAAGTGCACGCCCTGCTGGGCGAAAACGGCGCAGGCAAGTCCACGCTGGTCAAGGCCATCTACGGGCTGGTGCGCCCGGATACCGGCACGATGACGTGGCGTGGCGCCGCGTATTCACCCGGGGCCCCGGCGCAGGCGCGCGCCACGGGCGTGGCGATGGTGTTTCAACATTTCAGCCTGTTCGACGCCATGGATGTGGCCGAAAACGTCGCACTGGGCATGGACAACCCGCCGCCCATCCGGGAACTGGCGGCGCGTATCACGGATGTGTCGCAGAATTACGGCTTGCCGCTGGACCCGTCCCGCATGGTGGGCGATCTGTCGGCGGGTGAACGCCAGCGCGTAGAGATCATCCGCTGCCTGTTGCAAGACCCGCAGCTCTTGATCATGGATGAACCCACATCCGTTCTGACCCCGCAAGAGGTGGATATCCTGTTCCACACCCTTCGAAAGTTGAAATCAGAAGGGAAATCAATCCTCTACATATCGCATAAGTTAGAGGAAATCCGCGCTTTGTGCGAAAATGCGACCGTGTTGCGGCTGGGCAAGGTGGTGGGGCGCGCAGACCCCCGTGATGAAAGCGCGCGGTCCCTGGCCGAACTGATGGTCGGGCAAACGCTGCATCAGCCTTCTCGTGAACAAGTGACGCCTGGCGCGCCCTTGCTGGAGGTTCAAAACCTGTCCCTGCCGCCGCAATCGGCTTTTGGCACGGCTTTGAAAAACATCACCATGACAGTGCGCGAAGGCGAGGTGTTTGGCATCGGCGGCGTCGCGGGGAACGGACAAGATGAATTGCTGGCGGCGCTTTCGGGTGAAGCCCGCAGCGCCCCGGGGGCGGTCAGCGTGATGGGCGACAGCATTGGCCACATGGGCCCAACGGCGCGGCGCGCTTTGGGATTGCTCAGCGCCCCCGAAGAACGATTGGGCCACGCAGCCGCACCAGACATGAGCCTGTCTGAAAACGCCTTGCTGACCGGTGCGTGGCGCGAAAAACTGGTCAACCGGGGCTTTGTGAATTGGCGCAAGACCCGCGGATTTGCCGAACGCGTGATCGAAGCATTCGATGTGCGAACCCCCGGCGCCCATGTTGCGGCACGGGCGCTGTCGGGCGGGAATTTGCAGAAATTCGTGGTGGGCCGCGAAATCATGCAGCGCCCGCGTGTGCTGGTGGTCAACCAACCGACCTGGGGCGTCGATGCCTCGGCTGCGGCGGCGATCCGGCAGGCATTGCTGGATCTGGCGCACAATGGCGCGGCGGTCGTGGTGATCAGTCAGGATCTGGATGAATTGATGGAGGTCGCGGATCAATTCGCGGCTCTGAATGCAGGCGCCCTCAGCGCGCCGCGACCGGTGAAGGGGCTCACCATGGATCAGATCGGTTTGATGCTGGGCGGCGCAGAAGGAGACAGCAATGCTGCGGCTTGAAAAACGTCCCTCACCGTCCCAGACATGGAATTACCTGACGCCCGTGGTGGCCGTCATCCTGACAATGATTGTCGGCGGCATCCTGTTCGCGGCCCTTGGCAAGAACCCGTTCGAGGCGATCAAGCTGATCTTCTGGGATCCGCTGTTCTCGGAGCAATTCGCGGCCTATTCGCGCCCGCAATTGTTGGTCAAGGCCGCGCCGCTGATCTTGATCGCGGTGGGGCTGGCGATTGGCTTTCGCGCCGGGATCTGGAACATCGGCGCCGAAGGGCAATACATCATCGGTGCGCTTTGCGCGGCCAGCGTCGCGTTGGCGTTCTACCCGGCGGGCGGCTGGTATATCTTTCCGCTGATGATTATCGCCGGGGCGGCCGGTGGCTGGGCTTGGGCAATGATCCCGGCAATCCTTAAAACGCGCTTCAACACCAACGAAATCCTTGTATCGCTGCTTTTGGTCTATGTCGCCGAGAAGCTGTTGGCCGCCGCTGCGACCGGGTTCTTGCGCAATCCAGAGGGCGCGGGGTTTCCCGGCTCTCGGAACATCTTCAACTATGCGCCCGCGTCAAACCAGGAATTGATCGCCAACAGCGGGATGCATTGGGGCGTTGTCGCGGCGTTGATCTCCGTGATCTTTGCTTATGTCTTGTTGCAAAAGCATATCCTTGGCTTTCATGTGCAACTGGCCGGTCAAGCCCCGCGCGCCGCGAAATTCGCAGGCGTCGCCCCGGCGCGGCTGGTTCTGATGTGCCTGGGCTTGTCGGGGGCGCTGGCCGGATTGGCGGGCATGTTCGAGGTCTCTGGCCCCGCCCGGCTGATCACCATTGATTTCAACGCAGGATACGGCTTCACGGCCATTATCGTGGCGTTCCTGGGGCGGCTCCATCCTGTCGGCATCGTGCTGGCGGGGCTGTTGCTGGCGCTGACCTATATCGGCGGTGAATTGGCGCAGTTCATGCTGAACCTGCCGGCGTCCGCCATTCAGGTGTTTCAGGGAATGCTGCTGTTCTTCCTGCTGGCGCTGGATGTGTTGTCCAACTACCGCGTGCGCCTGAACACCAATTCCAGCAAGGAGGCCGCGTGATGCCGGACCTGTCAACGATCAACCCCATCGTCTTGATCGCCTCGCTTATGGTGGCGGCGACGCCGATCCTGCTGGCCGGGATCGGGGAACTGGTGGTGGAAAAAGCGGGCGTCCTGAACCTGGGCGTCGAGGGAATGATGATCACCGGCGCCGTCGCGGGCTTTGCCATCGCCGTGACCACCGGCAACCCCTATGTGGGGATGCTGGGCGCGGTTGTCGCTGGCGCCCTGTTGTCGCTGATCTTTGGGCTGCTGACGCAGGTTCTGATGGCCAATCAGGTGGCATCTGGCCTGGCGCTCACATTGTTCGGGCTGGGGTTCTCGGCCTTGCTGGGGCAGAGCTTTGTCGGCGTGGTGCCGCCGCAGACGCCGA
>Ga0316204_10002742_pt1 | contig 38432 bp, 33 predicted proteins | sample 6monrhotite_MG_2_FD_205661 | JGI IMG/M metagenome (GOLD analysis project Ga0316204, IMG submission 205661) | Microbial mat bacterial communities from mineral coupon in-situ incubated in ocean water Damariscotta River, Maine, United States -... | ecosystem: Environmental > Aquatic > Marine >...
CTCGGCTTCTTCCTCGGCTTCCGCCTCAGCCTCTTCTTCTGCCTCTTCCTCGGCTTCCTCCTCAGCTTCCTCCTCGGCTTCCGCCTCAGCCTCTTCTTCTGCCTCTTCCTCTGCTTCCTCCTCGGCCTCTTCCTCAGCTTCGTCTTCTGGCTCTTCTTCGGCCGGTTGCAGTGCAACCATAGCAAGGTGCGTTTCGATCTTTGAAGCATCAAGCGCCGACGCCGTTCCCATTGATGTCCGTGCACGATACCCAGATGCGGATAGGGGTCCGGATGCCACAATCATCAAGCCGATCGCGCTCACTGTTGTCAGGAGTCGAAGCTTTTCAGAAAAAATATTAGGCTTGGCAAGCCGCATAAAAGTTACTCTTTTGTTGGCGGTGGAGGAACGGCATCAGGCAAGCGCCACCCGGTCCTTGATCGCATAACGATACACCCCACGTATTTATTCCGCACAAAAACCTTCGTTATTACTGTTTTACCGTCACAGATTTAATACCCGGTTAGCATATCAATAAAATTATATACGGTACCATATTGATACTAGAACAGGAAAACTGTTGAAATAAACACGGTAAACGGGCACGCATGAAAATAGCATTCCTGGGATTTAATAGAATTTTATTGGAATAAAATACGGCCCTGGGTCGTTTGGGAGTAGACGGCGGCTATGAACAATCCGTCAGCAACACAAGAGTGGCGCGATGAATTGGTGGCATTACTGCCGCGCCTTCGCCGTTACGCTCTCTCACTTACTGGCTCGTTGCCGGACGCTGAGGACTTGCTGCACTCGACCGTCGAAAAGGCTTTGTCAAAAGCGGATCAATTCCGAGAGGGTACCGATCTGGACAGGTGGATGTTCAGAATATGCAAGAATCTCTGGCTGGACGAATGGCGCCACCGAAAGGTCATAGGACCAACGGTAGATGCAAGCGAGGCGCAGCACGAACCCTGGGTGGACGGCGAAGACCATGCGTTGAACCAAATCAGAATACGGGAGTTAACCCAGGCTCTGAGCGAGCTGCATGAGGAACAAAGGACGGTTTTGGTGTTGGTGGTGATTGAAGGATATTCGTACCGGGAAGCGTCGGACAGGCTTGATGTGCCGATCGGAACGGTCATGAGCCGGCTGGCGCGGGCGCGCAAGAAACTCGCCAGGCTGTTGCCAGACCATGAACAAACGAAAGCAGCAAAACTCGGTCCAGCGACCGAAGGAGCCGAAACATGTTAGTCAATAACGAAACGTTAGTCGCTTATCTAGACGGCCAACTGTCGACTGAGGAGATGGATCGCATCACCGACCTGGCCGCCTCTTCGCCGGATTTGGCGGCAGAACTTGAAGTTCTGCGTGCGGCAGACGCCCGGCTCGCAGCGCAATTCGCCGCGGTCGACCAAAACCCGATCCGGCAGGATACACTGGATTTGATCAAAAACTTCGGCGCGAGTAACGCGCCAGCCCCGGAGGTCAACGAAACCAATATTGTTGCTCTCAAACCACGGAACCGTGTGATGGCGGCAATAGTAGACAATATATCCTGGGGCCAGGCGATTGCGGCATCAATCGTGCTTGTTGTCGGCATTGGCACCGGCATGCAATTGACTGCACCTCTAAACGGTGACGCCGGCACCTATGCGGCGCTTCAATCCGCGGGGCTGATAACACCCGCCAGTCCTCTGTATGATGTACTTGAAAACAAACCGAGTCTGACGGCTGCAACTCTGGCGGGCGCAAACGGCACGGTGGCAACACCTATTATGTCTTTTCGCGCCAAAGAAGGCACTTATTGCCGCGAATTCATAGTAATCTCGGGACCGGCGCACAGCCGTAACGTTGCCTGTCGCGCCAACAGCGGCTGGTTGATAAAAATAGCTATCGCAACTGCTGGTGCCGGATTGGCCGCGTCTGTAGCAGATGGCTTCGTGCCCGCCAGCAGTGCGGAAGACGCGCTCATGGATAATGTCATCCTTGACTTGATGGTGGGCGATGCCCTTGACGGCGGACTTGAAAAAACGCTGATTGATCGCGGCTGGAACAACTGAATACTCCAGCCTAAGTCGCACCTTCTGCTGCCTACAAACCAGCCTTGTTTGACCTGACCTGAGAAGGCCGGGTTTTTCGTTTCTGGTCGCTTGCATCTGGTCGTACTGCTGGATGGCCATGGCTGTATTGGGCACAGACGCGCCAAAAAAAAGAAAAAATCGGGAATAAATTTTAAGGCCAGTCCGTTACTGCGATGAAGAAACACGTTTGCAGGTACGCGAACGGCAACCAACGGCCAAGCAGGATTGGGCCAAAAACAAGGAATGAGACCCATGTCTAATATCGAAACCCCCACTGCGGCAGCGACAACCCCTGATGATCTGGTTGCCCTGTTGAATGATTTGATCGCGCTGGTGAATGCAGGCACCACCGAAGACGAACTAGAGGAAATCCAGGAAGCGCTTGCGGAGGTAGAAGATATTTTGGCTGGCGAAGACGAGGAAGATGATGAGAAAGATGAGTCTGGGGAAGACGACGAGGAAGGTGAGTCTGAGGATGATGATGAAGAAGACGAGTCTGAGGAAGGTGAGGACGATCATGATGGCCTTATAACGGCGGAAAGTGTCGTGGCTCAGGCTCAGTCTCTTATCAATGCGATCGAACAAGGCGCTACCGATGTGCTCTCTGAAGAAGACCGTAGCGACATCGCGGAAGAGCTAACCGAGGCCCTGAACGGCGAAAGCGAAGAAGACGAAGAAGAGCAGGATATCGAAGGCTCTGACGACGACGACACGCTCTCAGGCGCTGAAAGCGACGATAAAATCGAAGGTAACGGTGGTGATGACGCCTTGTCCGGAGGTGCCGGAGACGATGACATCGAAGGTGGTGACGGCAACGATAACTTGTCAGGCGGCGACGATAACGACGAGCTTGAAGGTGATGACGGCGATGACACGCTATCTGGCGATGAAGGCGAAGACGAGCTCGAAGGGGGGGCAGGCGATGACCAGCTGTCAGGTGGTACCGGCGACGATGAACTTGAAGGCGGTGACGGCAACGATATTCTCGACGGCGGCGACGGTGACGATGAACTGGAAGGCGGCAAAGGCGATGATACGCTAATCGGCGGTGCTGGTGCTGACGAATTCGAAACCGACGGGAAGTCCTCCGATGTCATAGAAGACTTTAACCCTGGCGAGGGTGACGTCATCGATCTGGACGACCTCGACAGTATTCAGAGTTTTGACGACCTGCTCTCAGCGGCACGCCAGGAAGGCGTGGACGTGGTTATTGATCTGGAAGGCGGTTTCACGCTGACGATCAGAAACTTTGATATTGCATCGCTTGATCCATCACATTTCCGTCTCGAAAACGACGATACCCTGCGCGGAGACGAGGACAACGACGACCTCACTGGTGGCAGGGGCGACGATCTGTTGATCGGCGGTGACGGCGACGATGATGTGGACGGCGGCGACGGTGACGACGTGATCTGGGCTGGCAAAAGCGACCAGGGTGACGACTTTTTCACTGGCGGTGACGGTGACGACCTGGTTGGTGGCGGTGACGGCAACGATATTTTAATTGGCGGCACAAACGACGGCTCAGGCAACGATGACGGGTCTGACACGATCTTTGGCGGTGCCGGTGACGACCAGATTGTTGCCTCCGACTGGACCGATGACGGCGACGGTGTTGTCGACGCAGACGACACGTTCGGCAACGATGCAGACGACGGCGAAAATAGCGTTTGGGCAGGCGACGGTAACGACTTTGTTGTCGGCGGCGGCAATTCAGATTCGCTTGGCGGCGGAGACGGTGACGACACCATAAACGCACAGGACGGCGACGACGTTGTCTTTTCAGGCAAAACAGGCGACGACGTTGTCGATGCTGGTAATGGTGACGACACCGTCTTTGGCGGGGCGGGCAACGATGATGTTGCTGGCGGCGAAGGCGCGGACCTGCTGTTCGGTGGTGCCGATGACGACGATATCGACGGCGGCGCAGGCGACGACAGCCTGTTCGGCGGAGACGGTGATGATACCATCGCTGGTGGCTCTGGTGATGACACAGTGTTTGGTGGCAGCGGCGACGATATTATCATCAGTGGCACAGGTGACGATGTGATGGTGGGTGGCACGGGCGCAGACACCTTCGTGTTCGGCTCAAATGCCGGCAGTAACACCATCAACGACTATGACGCTGAAGATTTGCTGGACCTGTCAGCGCTCAACATCACCTTCGATGATCTGACGATCAGCCAGACCGACGGCAATATGCTGGTGACTTGGGTGGATGGCAGCGTGATGCTGTCAGGTGTGAGCGAAACCCTGGATGTGAGTGATTTTATTTTCTGATTGTCGAATTAACATCCAAACATGTCGAAAGCGGCGCTGGCAACATAATGTCGGCGCCGCTTTTTGGTTAAGGTACTCTGAGAAAATTACCATGAGATCATATGTCTGAGCGGAGAAACTTTAGATATCGCAAAACAGCTAACAGCAATTGTTAGGCAAATCCATTTTCCACGTGAAGGAGCCAGACAGAGGGGGCGATTTTCCTAAATTTATGTCTCCATTTTATGCATATACAGCGACGCACAATAGTCCGCATTGGGTCATCTTGAGCTATTAATGGCTAGGAATATCTCCTGCGTGCGAATGTCTGCTTATGGGTAGTAAGCAGCCTTTTCAGAGGTTCCAATTAACGGACTGAGCTACGCCCTTTAAATCGGTCCATTTAAAAGTAGAGTCTGTCACAAGGAGACAGACGATGAAGAAGAGCTATTGCACAATCGTTGCAAAACTTCGCTTTTTATGGTCTAATGTAATTGCTCTATTTGATCTGCGCGTGACCCAATCAAAGGGTCATTAATGAAAACCCTCCTTATCTTTACGCGACTTGTTACTCGCGAAATCGATTTATGTACGCCTAAAAACCAGCGCATTTTGTCGCTCAAGATCGAGTGCAAAAATATCCGTAGCTCAGCGCTGGAGAGTTGCAATGCCTAGTGCATTGCAATGCGAAACTATGGGGGAAACGCTAAGAAACCTAGCTCACATAGTGGATCGATACGGTAATGCTTATCTACCGCTTTTTCGAGAATTACAACGGCGCTTTGAAATATTGCATTCTGAAGAAGCCGCCAATGAAGAAGCAATGAAGCTTGTTCATTCTCTACTTGGTCACGACCCTACAACTACGGAACAAGGACGATTTGTACAAGCCAGTCCCTCATCTCTTTCAAAGGTAGCCCTTCGCCGTACCGAGGCCGTGAAAGCGCGTGTCCCATTAAATCGGCCTGCACCCTCTCCGGTGGCCCCAAAGCGGTTAGTCGGTCCTGAAACCCGTGCCTCAAGCTGTAAAGTGTCGCGCCTTCGGGTAGCACCCGATTCTCACGAAAATATTTGTTGATGGCAGTAACACCAGACGCAGTATTTCTCTGGTACCGTGGAAACCCATTCGGGAATTGCTCAAAGGCCCGCAAAGCGGCTCCAGTTAACGGAATGTTGCGCCGACTAACCGTTGTTTTTAGTTTCCCAAACTCATTCTTGCGAATTTTAACATGGGGGACTGGATGATTAAGGCAAATGTCCTCTGGTGCGCGCGTGAATACTTCTGATGGTCTTGCACCTGTTTCAGCACAAATATGCACGACAGCGCGACACTCTGCATTCATTGATTGGAGTTGGCCTTTAGCAAATATACTATCCAGTGTTTGCTTGGGCGTGAGCGATTTACGCGCTTCGGAGTCATCTTTTTTTAATCTTATTTTATGAAACGGATTATCTCTCTTAATCGCAAGCATATCAAATGTGGTTTGAAACACATTGCTCAAAATATCCATATCTTTATTCGCGGTCTCTGCTTTTACCTTCCCTGCGACAACGCGTGCCATCCACCAACTGCGATAAGAAATCACGTCTTGTCTCGAATATTCCTCGATAGGTTTGTCTCCGGCGACTTCAATAAAATTGCGTACAGCTCGGGTGCGAACATGTTTCCATACCCGAATTTGCGTTTCATTTTTTCCAGTCCGACGATCCTCAGTCCATTCCCAGTAGCGTTCCAGTGCAACGGACAAAATGACTTCTGGCTCTTCAACAACCCCAAGCAATGCTTCCGCCGCCTGCTCTTGAAGGGCACCTTCTTTATGCTGCATCACGGCAGTTACCCGCTGCGATATTTCATCGTCAGAAGCTGACAGCAATTCTTTCAAAGATTTGTAACTGAAGCCAAGTTGTTTTGATGCCAGTACCGCTCTTTCGTACCGGTCAATCGCCAACTCATCTCCACCGGTTAATCGATACCTGTTCCAGAATTCTTCCGTTGCGCTATTAACTGCATCGCGCCTTGATCCGGCTACGGCGATGTCTTTTGTGCCAAGGGCTTCTTTGATGAAATTCTTACCGTAATATTCAAGCAAATCTTTGGGCACCCGACGAAAATAATAAGCATACCCGTCGACCCATTTGATGTATCTCTCGCGCCTAGTGGAGGCCATGAACAAATCCATTTGTTGCCTGATTTGTAGCCTAATAGTTGCAAAATTGCAAATAAGTTCACCCACAAATCAGGCCGAAACCATGTTAATGCATTGAGATACTTATACTTTTTGAAAACAACACTAGAATCTTCTGACAGAAGACTGGCTGGGGCGGCAGGATTCGAACCTGCGAATGCCGATACCAAAAACCGGTGCCTTACCACTTGGCGACGCCCCACCATTAGGTGTGGCGCGGTTTGTAAAGAAACTGGCTCACACTGTAAAGCTAATTTTTCAACAGAAGACAGCAAAAGAGTTACTGTGCCTTTCAGAGCGCCAAAAACCGCCTAAAAAGTCATTTTTAGCACTTTGAAAATTCCTCATGGATGCGTTTTAGTGGCCGATTATATCGGCCATAACCCACCAATTCGGGTTATGTTCCTTCGCACGGCGCGCTACAGATTCGGCAGCAGTCTTGTCGTGATAGAGCGCAAAAACTGAAGCACCGCTGCCGGACATGCGAATAAGCTCATTCTGGGTATTCAACCGCAGGAAACGCTCTGCCATCATAATTTCCGGGCAAAGTTCAACGGCTGCGTCCTGCAAACTGTTGCTGGTAAGCACATCCAACATGGATATATCTTTCACGACTTTGCCCAAATCAGTGATTGCAACATCAAACGGAGGCAGGCCGCGCCTTTCCCTGAAGGCGCAAAACCCGCCAAAAACTTCAGGCGTGGAAACATGCTTGCCGGGGTTGATAAGTACAATACCTGCTGACCACGGCAATTTAACTGGCGTTCGGACATCGCCGATGCCGCGTACTATCTGCGATTGGCTGGAAAGGCAGGCCGGAACGTCAGCGCCTAATGATAGCGCAAGCTCGGTCAATTCACCGTCGTTAAGACCGGTTTTCCAAAGAGCGTTCAGCCCCAAAAGAGTGGCGGCAGCATCTGCAGAACCACCCCCTAATCCCGACGCAACGGGCAGGTTTTTTTCCAACTCTATCGTTGCGCCTTCATGCACACCGGTATGGCCTGAGAGAACAGCAGCGGCTTTCATCACAAGGTTATCTGAAACATTTTCGGCGGCCAAAGCGCCCGAAAATGGGCCAGAAACAGAAAAATTCAGCGTTTTACTGGGCAAAAATCTTAACAAATCGCCCTTTTTTGTGAAAGAAAACAAGCTTTCCAGAAAATGATAACCATCATTGCGGCGTCCTGTGACGTGCAAAAATAAATTAACCTTGGCGGGCGCTTTGACGAACAGGCTTCCGTCCGGTCCAATTTCGACCCTCTTTTCTAGCCAACTATCCATGCCTACGATTCCCCTGCCAGATTTCCTTGCCAGATTTCCCCAGTCCGAATTTCTCAATTACGATTCTTCCGGCAGACCCATATCAAGTTTATCAAGCAGCTCGCTTAGTTCGTCAGCATCAGGTTTGGCATCAATGGCATGTTGCCACTGAAAGCGTGCTTCAATCCGGCGGCCCACCCGCCAGTAGGCATCACCCAAATGATGATTGATGGTCACATCATCCGGTTCCATCCTGACGGCCTTTTCAAGTTGTTTCACTGCCTCAGTGTAATCACCCGTCAGAAAATTCACCCAACCGAGGCTGTCGACAATAAAACCATCGTCAGGGCGCTGCTCAACCGCTTTCTCGATTAATCCCTTCGCCCTGGAGATATTCATGCCACGATCAATCCAACTATATCCCAAGTAATTGAGAACGCTGGGCTCTTCAGGGCTTAGCTCAAGCGCCTTAAGGAAGTCAGCCTCGGCATTTGGCCAGTCATCCAATTGCTCGTAGCAAACCGCCCGAGCGAAATACGCGAACCAATCCTGGCGGCGCGCCTGATCATTCAGACTAATGGCCTGCGTATAGTTTAAAATCGCTTCTGGAAAATCTTCTCTCTCGCGCAAAATATCACCGAGCGAGATAAGGTACGATGGTTTTTTTGGGTTATCCCGCAGCGAAGTTCGTAGTCTATCCTCAGCTTCTGCAATCTGGCCCGCACGCCTCAAAGCATTAATCTGTCTTTCGTCTGCGGCTTGCCACAGACCACTTGATTGTGGCACCGAGCCATAAACCTGCGCTGCTGCTTGCGGCTTGTCCAACTGGTCCATCAGGTCGCCAAGCATAAAATAAATATCAGCAACTTCCGGCGTAAGGTAAGATGCAATTCTCAGATAAACCACAGCGGCCTGCGGTGAACTTGTTCGAGAAAACTCACCTGCAAGCCGGTAGAACATGCCCCCAACAGCACCGCGCGGGTTAGCACTGGATTGGCTGGGTGTTCGCCCCGCTGCAATCAGCATCCCTTCCCGTATCAAAAAACGATTGTTGTTAAACCGCTCGGCTTGCTTACCTAAAAAGGATCGCGCCTCTTCAATTCGACCCGTACGTGCCAACATGTGAGCATAGGAAACAAATGGTTGCAGCGAAACCGGTTGTGCTGCATCAGCCAAAAGCAAATACTGGGCCTGTGCAAGGTCGTAACTTTGCAAATGATCCAGCATATAGGCGCGGTGTTCATCAGCAATGGGTTTCAGGCGCTGATCAACCATCATTGGTGCCAAAGACCGTTCCGCCGCTGCAAAGTCGCCCTCCGCGACAAAGCTCCAAGCCTCCAGTAACGGTGACATCAGGCCACCGAATCCAGACATTTTCACCCTGTTAATCCGTTGCCTTACGCCTGCCCAATCATTGCGGTTGAACGCTTCAAGCACAAAAAGTATGGAAACCAAATCGTCGCTTTTTTCTTGAGCAGCATTGTTTGCCATACCCACTGCAACCTTCGCCGCATCGTCAAGGCGGCCAGCATAAACCAGTTGGAAAAACGCCTTGTCAGCAACAAACTTGCTATCAGGATCAACCTGAAGTGCCTGCAGGTAATATTTTGCGGATTCTGCAAACTCCGAGTCACTTTGAGCCAACGTTGCCGCTACAAATGACCCATACTGACTGCCTGCCGTTTCCACGCTGTAAAACTCGCTACGAAGCATGTCGGTCACAGGAGCATAGTCAGCGCCATTTTGCGCCGACGCACAACCTGCAACTAATGCCGCCAAGGGCAAATATTTAACAAACGACGCCATTAAAGGCTTCCTCAACTAAAAACAAACCAGCGGCAGGCTATCACATATTTGGATAGTTTGGTCCACCGCCGCCTTCGGGCACTACCCAATTGATGTTTTGGGTAACATCTTTGATGTCGCAAGTTTTGCAGTGAACACAATTTTGCGCGTTGATTTGAAGCTGCTGATCACTGCCCTCACCAATAAATTCATAAACGCCAGCAGGGCAAAAACGTTGCTCAGGTCCTGCATAGTTTGCCAAATTCACAGTCACAGGCACAGTTTCGTCTTTCAACGTCAAATGAACCGGCTGGTCTTCTTCATGATTGGTGTTCGACAAAAATACCGACGTCAATTTGTCGAATGAAATAACACCGTCAGGTTTCGGATAATCAATCGGCTTGGCATCCGCCGCTTTTTTGGTGGCTTCATTGTCTTTGTGCTGGTGCTTGAGGGTTGGCATTAAACCACCCAACCCCAATGTGTTCATCCACATATCAAACCCAGAATACAGCGTACCAACCTTCACGCCAAACTTGCTTAAGGCAGGGCGCGCGTTACGAACTTTATAAAGGTCTTTGTATATCCAACTATCTTTGAAAGCCTGTTCGTAACTGGCAAGTTCTACATCACCGTTAGATCCCGCTACAATTGCTTCAAAGGCACTTTCAGCGGCCAACATGCCTGATTTCATAGCGTTGTGGCTGCCCTTAATACGCGGCACATTTACGAAACCGGCTGAACAGCCAATCAACACACCGCCCGGGAAATAGAGCTTGGGAACAGACTGAAGTCCGCCCTCGTTAATGGCGCGCGCACCATATGATACGCGCCGACCGCCTTCCAGGATTTCACGTACCGCCGGGTGGTTTTTATAACGCTGCATTTCGTCAAAAGGCGACAGATAGGGGTTTTCATAGTCAAGGGTGACAACAAACCCGATGGCAATCTGGTTATTTTCCTGATGATAAATAAAGCCGCCGCCAGCCGTGTCATTATCCAGAGGCCAACCCTGCGAGTGGATAACCCTTCCCGGTACATGTTTGGCAGGGTCAATATCCCAAAGTTCTTTAATACCAATGCCGTATGTCTGGAATTGGCAATTTTCACGCAGGGAAAACTTCTCTTCCAATTGTTTAGACAAAGAACCGCGACAACCTTCAGCAAAGAATGTATATTTGGCATGCAGTTCCATGCCCGGCTCATGGCTACCTTTGGGTTCACCGTCGCGGCCAATGCCCATATCACCTGTCGCAACGCCTTTTACGCGCCCGTCTTCATGGAACAACACCTCTGCACCAGCAAAACCAGGGTATATTTCAACACCCATCGCTTCAGCCTGCTCCCCCAACCAACGTGTCAGGTTGCCAAGCGAAGTAGTGTACATGCCCTTATTTGATAAAAGCGGAGGCATAATGAAATGAGGTAATGATTTCTTGCCAGTTTCCGTCAAAACCCAATGCTGATTATCGGTGACAGGCGTACTAAGCGGCGCGCCTTTTTCTTTCCAGTCAGGGATCAACTCGTCAAGTGCAAGAGGGTCCACAACAGCGCCCGACAGAATATGTGCGCCTATCTCGGAGCCTTTTTCGATCACGCAAACTGTCAGTTCCTGGCTTTTTTCTTCGGCCAATTGCATCAACCGTATCGCCGCAGACAAACCCGATGGGCCACCACCTACAATCACAACGTCAAAGTCCATGGATTCTCGTTCCATGTTAAGCTCCTTACTTCTTACATCAGCCAAGGCTAGCGCCTTGCACCACTAATATCTTTTTCTTGTGCCCTAAAATGGATCAAGAGCGCAGCATTTCAAGTCTTATGCCCTCGCCGCTGGTAAACGTCAAACACTAGCGATCCGCATGTTACCACAATTAGTTTAGGCAAAATTCAACCTTATTTATTTTTCGCCAGATTTTTGATGCATTTCTCCCCCATTGACCCTTATTATCGTTAACCGGAAGGATGATATTTCGACCATGACAGCCAAAGAGCCTCAAATTAGCGACCAAAACGCCAGCCTGACGCTTGATCCCGCATCATTGCTGGCTTGGCAAGTTGCTGTTGGGGCAGATGAAGCTATTGGCGAAGAACCTGTTGATCGCTTTGTTGCTGCCCAACAGCCACTGCAAGTGCAATCACGTCAAAATATTTCTCACGAAACAGCCCTGCCCAAAGGACAATCGGTTTCAACGGATCGTTCTACTGGCGGGCCACGGCCCGTTGCGGCAAGGCCAGTGCAGTCTGTGTCTGGTGCTAGTGCCGAGCTTGCAGAAAAAATAGCGGCCGCAGCCACATCGCTTGAACACCTCAAGGCTGCTATGAATGATTTTGATGGCGGCCTGTTAAAACGCTCGTCTAAAAACCTTGTATTTTCGGCTGGCACAGTCGGTGCTCCGATTATGGTTATAGGCGAAGCGCCTGGCGCTGAAGACGATCAACAAGGTACAGCCTTTGTTGGCAGGTCTGGTCGATTGTTGGACAAAATGCTGCAAGCGGCTGGTTTTGACCGCGCAGATAACATTTATCTTACAACACTTTTGCCTTGGAGGCCTCTCGGTAGCCGCAAGCCCGATGCCACAGCCATTGAAATGTGTCTGCCATTCATGCGCCGCCATATTGAATTGGCACAGCCAAAAATGGTCATTCTGCTTGGGGGTGTTTCCGCGAAAGCATTACTGGAATCAAGCGAAGGCATAACCCGCCTGCGTGGTCGTTGGAGCGAACTAAAGTTGGGCGAACAAAACATACCTTGCATGCCTTTATACTCACCGGATTATCTGATTAACCAACCGCACCTGAAAGGATTAGCATGGCGTGACCTGCTTGCTGTCAAACAGAAGTATCTGGAGATGACATCATGACGAAGGAGATGGTAATTTGGGCATTTTGTGCGGTCGCAATCTTTTCTACCGGCGCACCCCTGGCAAATGCTCAGTCGGCCGCCGTGCCTTCTGTGTCCATTCCGCAAATTCTCTCCGATGAAGACATCAAGAGATACCAGCGTGTTTTCGAATTGCAGCAACAAGCACAATGGAAACAAGCTGACAGAATGATCAAGCGTATCGAAAATCCGATATTGCTTGGCCACATTCAATTCGAACGCTTAATGCACCCAACCGGCTACCGCAGTAAATATAGTGAATTAGCGGCGTGGATGAAACGCTATGCCGACCATCCCAATGCGTGGCGGGTATACCGGCTTGCAAAACGACGGCAAGGCAAAGCCCGCGCACCGCGTTCACCTGAAAAAACCAGATACCCGGGCGTGACCGGTCAATCTGCACTGCCCAAACCAACATTGCCCCGCCGAAGTCGCCTTGAAGCGAAGGCAGTAAGAACATTTTTCGCCAATATCAGAAAATATGTTCGTGGCGGCACGCCTGAGCGGGCTGAAAAACGCTATTGGGCAATGGATGCCAGAGGGCTTCTGGTGCCGCATGAAAAAGCGCAAGCATTGGAGCGTATTGCTTCCAGCTACTATTATGAAGGTGATGACTTTCGAGCAATGAAGCTGGGTGAACTCGGTGCCAGCCTTTCCCGAGAAATCATCCCTCAAGTGGACTGGATCGCGGCACTGGCCAACTGGCGGCGCGGCGACCTTGATGCAGCTTACCGGCATTTTGAAGCGCTATCGGAAGCTGAACGCGCCGGGCCTTGGCTGCTGTCCGCTGGTGCATTCTGGGCGGGACGTACGGCCCTCAAGCTTCAGAAACCGGATGTTGCCGTTCAACACCTTAAAAAGGCAGCCACCTTCAATGAAACCTTTTATGGGCTGATTGCTTCGCGCCAGCTCGGCATTACACCTGCCATTGACTGGTCTGTACCGCCGTTGCAGCAAAAATCTGTCGATCATTTAATGAAATTTCCTGCTGCCAAGCGGGCGCTTGCGTTGTCCGAAGTCGGCCGCGACGACGTGGCCGACGAAGAGTTAAGGTTACTGTGGGGCCGCGAAGGTGTGGCGGTACAGGAAGACATGCTCGCTTTTGCCACTGCGCTTAACCTGCCCGCGATACAAATACGGTTGGGCCGCGTGGGCGGCACCGGCGACCCTGCACCAACCGCCACGCGGTACCCGATGCCAAACTGGATACCCGCCGGTGGTTTCACGGTGGACCGTGCCTTAATATTTGCAATGGTCCGTAAGGAAAGTGACTTTCGCAGCCGCGCCCGCAGCCGGGTGGGGGCGGGCGGCCTGATGCAGGTGATGCCTGCCACAGCCAGTTATATTACCAACAATCGTGCATTGTTGCGACGCAGCAGAAACCAGCTTTACGAGCCAGAGTTTAACATCGCCCTTGGGCAACAATATATCGAGTATTTGCTAGCAACTGAATATGTGCAGGACAACCTGTTGATGGCACTGGCGGCCTATAACGGAGGACCAGGCAGCTTGCTTGGTTGGCGCCGCGATGTGGATTTTGGGGTGGACCCATTGTTGTTCATCGAATCCATTGGCTTTTATGAAACCCGAAATTACATCGAGCGCGTGATGGCTAATTTCTGGCTGTATCGCATGCGCCTTGGTCAACCCACACCGAGCCTTGACACCCTCGCCTCGGGCGCATGGCCAACGCTTGAAAAGCTCGACACCAATGAGACACCAAACGCCATGTTACGTGCCATAAATTTAACCCATAATAGTGTAAGTATTTCCGCCGATGATTGATGAAACCCGCGAGTTTATTCCAGTAAACCTAGGAATAATGACAGTTTCAGACACACGAACACCTGCCGATGACCGGTCTGGCGACACCTTGTGCGAGCGGGCGGAAAAGGCAGGCCATGTCATCAAGGCCCGCACCATCGTGAAAGACGACAAACCTTCTATCACAGCGCAACTGGAGGCCTGGATTGCTGACGACGCCATTCAGGCTATCATTTCAACTGGCGGCACCGGTATAACAGGCCGCGACATAACGCCGGAGTGCTTTGAGCCTCTTTATACAAAAGCCATCCCCGGCTTCGGAGAGCTGTTTCGCATGCTTTCCTACGACCTGATAGGCACTAGCACTATTCAAAGCCGAGCGACCGGCGGCATAGCTGGCACCACCCTGATGTTCGCCCTACCCGGCTCAACCGGCGCGGTGAAAGACGGCTGGGACAAAATTCTTGTAACCCAGCTAGACAGCCGTTTTCGACCTTGTAATTTTGTTGAGCTAATGCCGCGTTTTGGTGAGAAGTAGATATGAACTGTTTCATGCCAATTTTCCCCTTCCATACACCGGGCCGGTCGCTTAGGGTGTTGATCAATCAGCAATAGCAACCGGGCGGCCTTGAGCGCCCGTGCATTCGGGGGAATAGCGTGCTGCCAGTAAACCGATTTATCAATTCAATTTTTGTGGCTCTTTGCGCGGCCTTCACCTCAACTGGGGTACATGCCCAAGAGGGTGAAGGCTCTGCGTTCGTTCAAGCCGGCGCATCAATAATAGACGCTTTCAATAATTTCGTTTTCAGCGAAGTCATTGTATTCGGCATAACAACGCCGTGGATTGTGGTTTGGATGGGCTTTCCCATGCTGATCCTCACAGTTTATTTTGCGTTCATTAATGTACGCAGCTTCAGACAAGCGTCAAAAGTTGTTCGTGGTCATTACCATGATGACATGGCTCCCGGCGAGGTAACTCAGTTTCAGGCCTTGTCCACAGCTCTCTCAGGCACCATAGGACTGGGCAATATCGCGGGCGTGGCGGTTGCAATTTCCATTGGTGGGCCGGGCGCCACTTTCTGGATGATCATCATTGGTTTCTGTGCCATGTCGCTTAAGTTTGCGGAATGTACCCTGGCGGTGAAATACCGCGATGTGCGCGAAGACGGTACAGTTGCTGGTGGTCCCATGTACTATCTGGAGCGCGGGCTGAAAGCACGCGGCTGGGGCAAGGTAGGTAAAACCCTTGCCTGGACTTATGCCATTTTGGCCATCCCCAGCATCCTGCAAATTGCGCAGGTAAACCAGTCATACGAGGCCATTGCGGCCGTTACCGGTTTTGAGGGCGAAGCCACCGCATGGGGCTTCGGGATATTTATCGCCCTTCTGACTGCCATCGTTATCATTGGCGGCATTCGATCCATCGCAGGCGTTACCGCCAAGCTGGTGCCTCTCATGGCCGGGATTTATATCCTTGGCGCGTTGGTAATTATTCTCGGGCACATCACCGAAGTGCCAGCCGCCTTTGTAACCATCTTCAATGGTGCGTTTAACCCTGAGGGAGTTGCCGGCGGCATTGCCGGTGTAATTATCATCGGCATGAAACGCGCGGTTTACTCCACCGAAGCTGGCCTTGGGTCATCCTCCATGGTGCACGCAGCTGCTAAAACCCGCGAGCCGGTGTCTGAGGGCATGGTTGCCCTGATGGAACCCTTCATCGATACGGTTCTGGTTTCCACCATGACGGCGCTGGTTATTGTTATCACCGGCAACTATATGATCGGCCAGGAAGTGCAAGGCATATCCATGACCTCTGCCGCCTTCGGCAGCGTGATTAGCTGGTTCCCATACGTTTTGGCAGTTGCGGCCTTCATGTTCGGTTTCTCCACCATCATCAGCTGGGGCTATTATTCCAGCAAGGTTTGGGAGTTCGTGTGGGGTGGCAGCAGTCGGTCAATGAATATTTTCAAAGTAACCTACTGTGTACTGCTTGTTCCAGGCGCGGTTTTCAATGTTCAAACCGTATATGACCTGATGGACAGCATGTTCTTCCTCATGGCCATTCCCAATATCATTGGTATTTACCTGATGGCACCTGAACTAAAGCGCGACCTACAAAGTTATCTTGCCAGAATAAAATCCGGCGAGATTAAGGAAACGCACCAACATTAATGCAATCTCCGTCAAGGACACTGAACATGAAATATCTAGCTATCATCGCTGCAGTTTTCCTCGCCAATGTCTCGGCAAGCGCCGACGACAAGGCAGATATATCCGGCGTCCTTGATCAGCTTCATGCAAATGCCGGCAGTGCAAGTTGGGACGCCTATTTTGCCCTTTATACCGATGACGCCATATTCCTTGGCACTGACGCCACAGAGCGCTGGGACAAGCCAACATTCAAAGCGTACGCAAGCCAGACTCAAGGCTGGGTTTACCGCATGACAGAGCGCAACATCGACCTGACACCGGACGGTGATCATGCCTGGTTTGACGAACTGCTGATCAGTACCAATTATGGTACCAGCCGCGGAACAGGCATACTGATTCGCACTGACGTGGGCTGGAAAATTGCTCAATATCATTTAGTTTTCCCAATTCCAAACGACTTGGCAGCCGGAATCACACAACAAATTCAAACATTTGAAGCCCGGCAAAAACCTGCATCAAAGTAGGTCAACCCCGTTGTCTTGAATTTGCAGCAAATTCGGCTCATGCTCTAACTGAGTCAACCATGCTGTTGGCGCTGAGAGGAGGCACTAATGCCCCTGTCCGGTGTATTGGAACAGTTACACGAGTATTGGAATTCACTACCGCGCGGCGAAGACCAGCTTTTGCCGGCGCGCAGCAAACTCATACCAACTGATCTGCACCATGCAATCCCGCGATTAAGCCTGCTAAAACGACAACACCGCTATCAGGTGCATGTCTGCATGATTAGAACAGCCTACAACAGTGCGTGGCAGTCGCCCTTTGTCGGCATCAATTCCTTCGACCTGACAACCCCCAGCATGCGTGAAAATAGTGCGATGCTCTATGAAGCATTACTTGACCATCCATGCGGCGCCCTCTTGACTGAAAATATCGTCAACAAAGAAGGTAAACAGCGCTGTGTTCATTCGTTGTATTTGCCGCTTGTTGATAGCGCTGGCAATGCCAAATACATAGTCGGTTGCTCGGTATACCGCCGCAAACCCTGCTACAACAACACCAACGAACACTTGGTTCCCGCCCATGAAAATGTTTTGGACGTTGAATTTCTGGACGTGGGTGCAGGCAAGCCTGTGATCGCATTTGAAAAAGTTCCGCTTGATCAAATGCCTACCCTCAGCCTGCACTGGTGGGACCGGTTTTTACCTGACTGGAGCAAACAAAAGCCCGATTATCGGCAATTCCGAGAGGCGCGCGAAGATACTTCCGCTGACCGAGGCTGGACTGAAACCAGCGGCCCCCAAGGTCCGCGCAAACATCTATAAACTAATAAGGCGACAAGAGCCACATGTTAGGAATTGGTGTTTAGCCGATTTTTTCTACCATTTTGAATAGTTTGTTCGGGAAAAAGCGTTTTATCAAAAGCGCTTTCATTTCAATACCTTCCCCAACTGGAATTTCATATTTACCTTTTTTGAAACCCTGCATAATAACCTTGGCGCACTTAGTTACATCCATACCGGACGCGATATTCTTGTCCATTTCACCAAAGACAGATCCATCGCCGTTGAGGGCATTCTCAGAAACTGCCGTGCGAATAAAGCCCGGTGTAATTGTGGTAACTTTAATGCCATGGCGCGCAACTTCTGTACGCAACGCATCGAAAAAGCCCATCATCGCGTGTTTCGCTGCACAATAGCCCGTGCGTCTTGCAGCGCCGATTTTCCCCGCGACGGACGCCGTGACAGCGACATGGCCAGAACCTTGCTCAATCATGATTGGCAACACTTGTTTGGTCAGCGCAATTTGGCCGAAAACGTCGACATCAAACAGTTTGCGGTACGTCGCCATTTCAGTATCAACGCACAGCGAGCGCTGCGAAATGCCTGCGTTATTCATCAGCATATCTATGCGGTCCCATTTCTGGCAGGCTTCCGACACTTTATCTGGCATCGTAGCTTCGTCCGTAACATCAAGCGTTAGAACAAAAACATCGTCTGCTGCTGCTCCGCTGGCAACACAGGCAGCTTTTACGCGCTTAAGCTCCGCTTCGCGCCGCGCTGACAATATCAACCGGGCGCCATCCGCCGCCATTTCGATAGCGAGCGCCTCGCCTATCCCGGAGGATGCGCCGGTAATCCAAACAACCTTTTCCTGAAACATCCGATATCTCCCCTATAAAATGTCGACAAATCTATGGTAATGACCTAGCACAAACATCCATTGATTCAATGGTAACAGTTTTCACGTTCGTTTTTCGGGCATTGCAAAAGCCACGACATTTTTTTGGAACCATACATGACGCTTAAACCTGTCAATATTGCTTTATTGTTGTCGACCGCAGTTCAACGAACCGGCCACCGGTGGCAGCTCATGGCCATGCTGGCAATACTCTATGGCATCCTTTCAAGTGTTATCAATCAACCAGCCTACGCTATTTTTGAGGCCTTCTCTGCTGCTGCAAACTCAACGGCGGATGGCGCAGCAACCTCAGACTCGGTAGATTATTCCCGCGAACTTGAAATTTTAAACGATAGCCTGCCTACTTTGATTTGGATTTACTTGGCGACTACAGCATTAAATGCGACTCTACTAATTCCTTGGTCGCGTGCTGTTGCTCCCGGCGAACTAACGCCGAGCCAAGGGGATGCCAAAGCGCATTCCGTAAGATTTATAAGATCTTTCAGCCACTATGTCACAGCCACTTTGTTAACGGGCGTGGCAATTATATTGGGTGGCATGCTTATAACAATATTGGCATCAATTCTTGGTTTTCTGGCAACGCCTCTGGTTTTTGCTGGTGGCCTCAGCCTTGTGTGGGTAACCATCATTCTGAACGCTGTTGCAAACTACTCAGTTCTTTTTGAGGCTCAGGACAAGCCGATAAGTTACTCGGATGCGTGGCGCAAGTTCAGGCCGGCGTTTATCCCTTTGTCCGCGTGTCTCGCCACATTCTACATGGCTTCAATCATTGTTGGGCTTGTTATCAGTGGTTTGTTTGGTCCGACTGGACTGAACAGCCCACTGTCCGGCATGGCAATAAACGGCGCATTCAGCTTTGCGGTTGGTGCTCTCCACATCGCGGCTCTAGTCCACTATAACAACCTTCGATAAACAACTTGGACAGCGTCAATCACCCCCATGAAACCACGTGAATTTAGCAGGCCTTTTGGCTAAAAATGCTTTAACACCCTCGACGGCATCATCACTTTCATGGGCATCCAGAAACATTTTTTCTGATTGTTTGTCGTCATCGACCTGCCCATCCAATATTCGCTGCATATTATGCTTTATGCCGTGGATTGAATATTGCGATACTACGGCCAATTCGCCCGCGAACTCTTCTACGGCCTTATTTAACGCATCCGCAGTCGTCAGTCTGTCAATCAAGCCAATTTTTTCAGCTTCAATGGCCCCTAACAGTCTTCCTGTGAATAACATCGATTTAGCTGCCGATACGCCGACCAAATCCATCAGTTGTTTAGTATCATTCAGGGGATAAATAATGCCCAGCTTGGCCGGCGTTATGCCAAACCGAGCGGCATCAGAGGCAAATCGGAAGTCGCAGTGTATGGCAAGGCCGCATCCACCACCAACACAGGGGCCAGAGATTTGAGCAATGGTTGGTTTTTTAGCCCTCGCCAAGCTTCTTTGTGCCTCGCGGATAGCCTCGCGATTAGCCTCCCTGCGCACTGGGTCTGTGGCAATAACCTCTAGCTCGGAAATATCCGCACCTGCAGAAAAAGACGTCGGTGTCGACGAACACAATATGATCACGCGCACTTCAGGCACAGTATCTAAGGCGCTAACCGCATCAGCAACACGCGTCCACATCGCCTGCGACATAGCATTCTTTTTCTCGGGCCTATTTAGTGTAATTCGCCCCATAGAGCCATCAATCTGAGCGAAAACTTCAGTATTGGGGTCAAAAATATCGCTCATAGAGCCAAAATCCTTTTAAAAAAGCGAATGTTGCGGGTCAATTTCTGCTAGTGCAAGACATGCTTCGTCGTCAAAACGAACGTTGTTCACTTTATTACTGACAGAACGCCAATGGAAAGCGGTTTCAGGAGCCCAGTCAAAGCTGTCAAGAAATCCCCTCGGCAAAGGGTCTTGCGGTTGCAACCATGCATCATACTGGTCCGGCGCCACTACCAGCGGTCGGCGATGATGCAGTTTTTTCATCGGCCCCGTGGTCGATGCTGTGACAATAGCCATGGTTTCCAACCAAAAATCACCCCCTGGGCCATGCCATGTGGACCATATGCCGGCGAACGCGGCTGGATCGCCGTCCACCGGTTCAATCAGATAGGGTTGTTTTTTACCGTTTTCAGTTTTCCATTCGTACCAACCACTAAACGGCACCAAGCATCGTTTACGTTTGATGCTGGAGCGAAAAGATGGTTTTACTTCAATGGTTTCCAGACGGGCATTGATAAGTGGCTTGTCACCAATTTCTTTCTTCCATTCAGGTACCAGCCCCCATTCAACTGCGATCAGTTCACGGGCACTCTGCTCTCCAACTCTAACGATAAGCACTGGTTGGCGTGGCGCAATATTGTAGCGCGGCATAATGGCAGCAGCAGCGTCAACATTGAACAGCCTGCGAACATTCTCAACGGGAGAAGATAAAAGATAACGGCCGCACATCTGATATTGCTTCCCTTGCTGGTTATGACCACTATTGATCAGGAATATCATAAACTTTGTTTCACAATAACTGATTGGAGACAAGCCTATGCCAACAAGTCCTGAACACGCAGGTCGCACCTATCCCGACCGACCCATCGTCGGTGTTGGTGCCGTTATTGTGAAAGGTGATCAGATCGTTTTGATCAAGCGCGGCAAGCCACCACGCGAAGGCGAATGGAGCTTACCGGGCGGCGGTGTTGAACTGGGCGAAACAACCCGCCATGCAATTGAACGAGAAATTCTTGAAGAGACCGGCCTATCGACGGACTTAGGCGACATCATCGACACGGTTGACTTCATTGAGCGTGATAAGGAAGGGGCCGTCAGTTTCCATTATGTGTTGATTGATTACATCGCCTTTTATCGTTCTGGCACCTTGCAGGCGGGATCTGACGCTAAGGATGCTTGCTTCATGTCGTTTGGCGATGCGCTCGCCCAACCCTTGTGGGATGAAACCAAACGGATTATACGTGCGGCCAAAGATATAGCCGAGGCAGTTAAAGTATAATGACCAAAGAACACCAAAAACCTTCATCTCGTAGTTTTATTGGAATGGCGGCCATGATTATCGGTTTAACGCTCTACGCTTTTCTTGCAGCGGGCATAGGCAATTTGATGGACAATTGGCATCTCGCCTTCCAAATGACCTACTATCTGATTGCAGGACTGGTGTGGCTATACCCGGCAAAAAAACTATTGCGATGGATGGGCGGGCAATAATTCAAATATTGAACCATTAAGCATTTAAGACACAAAAAAAGCCCCACCGAATGGTGAGGCTTTTGGTTTTTTGCAAACACTGTCTAGGCGTCTGGGAAGCTATAGTCCTTAAACTTATCCCGTAAATCTTTCTTGGAAATTTTGCCAGTGGCTGTATGGGGAATTTCATCAACAACCACCATATCGTTTGGCAGCCACCATTTCGCGACTTTATCACCTAAAAAGGCGTGCATTTCTTCAAACGATACTGTTTTACCTTCTTCCAAAATCACCAGAAGTAGCGGACGCTCGTCCCATTTTGGATGCGGCAAGCCAATAACGGCGGCCTCAAACACCGCTGGGTGCGATACAGCTGCATTTTCCAGATCGATGGAACTGATCCATTCACCGCCCGACTTGATTACATCTTTCGCCCGGTCGGTAATCTGCATATAACCCTGCTGGTCAATACAGGCCACATCGCCAGTATCGAACCAGTTATCATCGTCGAGTATTTTTCCGCCGTCGCTGCGGAAGTAGCTGTCAATCACCCAAGGACCGCGCACCATCACCCTGCCCGATGTTTCGCCGTCGCGGGGCAGGATATTGCCGTCATCGTCCTGTATGGACATTTCAACACCCAGAACCGAGCGCCCTTGCTTGCACTGAATGTCTAGCTTTTCTTCGGCGCTCAGGTTCTCGACCGCAGCATTTTCACTGCCGAGACTGCCGAGCGGGCTGGTTTCTGTCATGCCCCAGGCGTGGTTAACGCGGACGCCGTAATTATTCTGGAAGGCTTCGATCATCGAACGCGGCACGGCCGAACCGCCGATAGTCACAATCTCCATTTTTCCGGTGTCTTTACCTGTCGCCTCAAGATACTTGAGCATACCAAGCCATACGGTCGGCACAGCTGCCGTAACCGTAATGCCGTGCCGCATCATCAGTTCATGCAGCACATCGGGTTCATGATGCGGGCCGTTCAGCACCAATTTCGCGCCGGAACCAGCCGCCGCATATGGAATACCCCATGCATTGGCATGGAACATGGGCACTACCGGCAAAATGACGGATTTAGCAGTTACGCCAAGCGTATCACCCGCCAAAGCCACCAGCGTATGCAAGAAATTAGACCGGTGAGAGTATAGAACACCCTTTGGGTGACCGGTTGTGCCAGAGGTATAACAAAGACCGCAAGCCGAGTTTTCATCAATAACCGGCCAATCAAAGTTCCCGTCCTCGGAACCGATGAAATCTTCATAGGCTACCGCATTCGGCAGTGATGTTTCCGGCATATGGTCGGGGCCGACCATTACAACGTATTTTTCAATAGTGGTAAGTTGGTCTGCAATTTTTTCGATCAAAGGCACAAAGGTTATATCGAGGCAAAGCACCCTGTCTTCCGCGTGATTAATAATATATATAAGCTGTTCGGGGAAAAGGCGCGGGTTAATTGTGTGCGTGACCGCCCCCATGCCTGATGCAGCAAACCATATTTCCACATGGCGATGAGTGTTCCAAGCCAAGGTACCTACACGGTCACCGTTCGTAATACCGTGGCGCCCTAATGCCTGAGCACATTGCCGTGCGCGCTGGGCCATGCGTTCATTATCATAACTGAATTCGCCGCCTTCTGGCAGCATGGAGAATATTTCTCGTTTTGGGTGATTAATTTCTGCGTGTGTCAAAAATTTGGACACTAACAGTGGCCAATCTTGCATCTGTCCTAGCACATTCATTCTCCTAGCAAACGATCAGGTGGTTCCTATCAGATATAGCTTGTGGGCACGACTTTGCAAATAGCTAGTCAATAGCCCTTCACAAACTACGAATTCAGGAAAGGTTCAGATCAAAAAAACGCGGCACTGCAATGGAAGTTTATCGATCAGAACCGGTCACATTCAGCGTTGACACTTTACCGTTCAAACGATTGAAAATTATGACTTTATCGTCGCCGTCTTTTCCGCGAAAGTGCAGAAACACTTCGCTGCCAGATGGAACAACAGCGATCAACTCCGTGTTGGGGGGCCGAGTGATTTCAAAGTCACCGCTTGCCAACAATGCAGGCGAAGTTGCTACAGGCGCTGCAACTACCTCAAGCGGCGTTGGTTGTTGCTCAGCCATATCGCCAACACCGGTAATAATTTTGTATAGAATAAGGCCCAGCATGCAAATAATCGCTATACCCAGGCCAAAAACGAGCATTTTCAACCAAACCGGTGTCGGCGTAACCACATCGTCGTTCTGATGCGTGACATTTTCTGTGGTTCCGTTCATAACACCCTCATGATAAATTCAATCGACATTTTGGTCACTGACGATACCGCGGGGTTGCGGTTAGACAAGCTATTGTCCTCTCATCTGACTGATATGTCTCGTTCTCGTGTTCAGGCACTCATAAAACAGGGCTGTGTTGTCCTCGTCTCGTCGAACCCTGCGGTTAATACGGAGCGTACCATAGTCAGCCCATCGGTCAGCGTCAAACCAGGAGAGCAATATCGGCTTGTTATACCAGACGCAATAGATGCGGAGCCCGTAGCCGAAAATATTCCGCTTTCCGTCACCTATGAAGACGAACATCTGATTGTTATCAACAAGCCCGCCGGAATGGTTGTCCATCCGGCGCCCGGCAGTCCAGACGGCACACTCGTCAATGCGCTTTTGCATCATTGTGGTGGTAGTTTAAGTGGTATCGGCGGTGTTAAACGCCCCGGTATTGTCCACCGTATTGACAAGGACACCAGCGGCCTTCTGGTTGTAGCGAAACATGACAAAGCCCACACCGGACTAGCGGAGCAATTTGCAGCACACACGATTGAGCGGCGGTATCATGCAATATGTAAGGGCAAACCAAATCCTTTAAGCGGTCGCATTGAAGGCAACATTGGCCGTAATCCACGGGACCGGAAAAAAATGACTGTTGTGCCGTCGGGCGGTAAACACGCTATCACCCATTATCGGACCTTGAATTGCTACCAACAAAGTGGCCACGCCGTCGCGACCTATCTGGAATGTCAATTGGAAACTGGCCGCACCCATCAGGTTCGAGTTCATATGATGAATCAGGGGAACCCCTTAATAGGCGACCCCCTATATGCCCGTTCAACGCTGCCATCATTCCTGAAAGGGACGGCTAGAGCTGGTATCGCAAAATTCAAACGCCAAGCACTTCACGCAAAATCACTGGGATTTGATCATCCAATTACAGGTCAGCCCTTTAAATTTGAATGCGATTTACCATATGATTTCATTGAGCTTCTTGAAAATCTGGAACCATATAAAGTGGCATGATACAAGGAAGTGAAAATGGGAAATCTATCTGGATACTGGATAGGAAATGGGGTAGATAACGCTTATGTCTAATATTTCAAACCTTCCAACTCTGACGCCCGAGGGCAGCCTGAGCTCTTATTTGCAGAGCATTCGCAAGTTTCCCATGCTTGAAGCTAATCAGGAATATATGCTGGCAAAAGCATGGACCGAACATGAAGACAAAGAAGCCGCGCACCAGATGGTTACCAGCCATCTGCGTCTTGTTGCCAAAATAGCCATGGGTTACCGCGGTTACGGTTTGCCCGTTGCCGATCTGATTTCGGAAGGCAATGTTGGTATGATGCAGGCGGTCAAACGCTTCGACCCAGAGAAAGGTTTCCGGCTGGCAACCTATGCCATGTGGTGGATCAGGGCTGCTATTCAGGAGTATATCCTGCGCAGCTGGAGTTTGGTGAAGATTGGCACAACTGCTGCGCAAAAGAAGCTATTCTTCAATTTACGCCGCTTGAAAGGCCAAATAGAAGCGATCGAAGAAGGTGACCTTCATCCGGAGCATGTTACCACCATTGCTGATAAACTTTCGGTTTCTGAAGACGATGTTGTCAGCATGAACCGCAGGATGACCGCGCACGACCATTCGTTAAATGCACCGCTACGCGCTGATGCGGAAGGTGAATGGCAGGACTGGTTGGTCGATGAAGCGCCGGACCAAGAATCTGTTGCAGCTGACAATGAAGAACGCACGATCAGGCTGAATTTGCTAAAAAATGCCATGCAGGAACTAAACGAACGCGAGCGCAACATCCTTAGCGAACGCCGTTTGGCAGACCCTGCAAAAACCTTAGAAGCTTTATCTCAGGAATACGGCGTCAGCCGAGAACGTATTCGCCAAATTGAGGTAAGAGCCTTTGAGAAGGTGCAAAAACACATGCGTCTGGCATCCAGCAACTAAGCTCACGGGTTAAATATAACAGCAAAGACTCTAAATCTTTCTAGGCTTGGCTGCGAAATGGCGCTTTTTGGTCAATCTCTTCGTCTTTGTCGCCCAATACTTCATGGCTCCACATGTCCACTAACGCTTGCCGCTGTTGGGCTATTTTCTTGATACGATCCTGATTTAGGCTCTGAAGAACATAGGAAGCCACCATTGGCCCGACATAAATCAGAGCATAGCCAATTGCCGCAGATCCAAACATGGCAACAATGTTAAAAATATCTCCAATCACAACCTGAGAGTCATTTCGAGCGACAACTAGTGGAATGAAAGGCAGTACACCAGCTAAATTAGTAAAACCAACACACTGAAGTCGTTGAGATTTATGTTCACCGCGGCCGGTAAAACCTAAAACAATAGTCGGGACAAGGCCAATTGCAGCGACAAGAGCTGCATGGTGATTGATCACTGCCGTCACAACAAGACCAAAAAACAAAAGTGGTCCAAAGGCAGACATTTCCCTTTGCGGGGCCCGCCGTTTTCTAATTACTGGTTTTTTTTGTTTCTTTGCCATTGTCTATCTTAGAAAAATGTTAAAAACGAAACGACTGCAAGCCCAAATAGTGCGACCATTCGGACCCCTTTCAGGCCTGCAGCGATTGCATCTGGATCATTGGGGAGAACCTTTTTGGTTAGCTTTTTGCGCTCCCGCTCAAGTCGGCTCACTAGCGTTCTGGCTTGGGCAAACTCCCTTGCATCCTCAGCTTGAACTTTGATCATATTCACTTCGCTGCATAGCTTGCCGATGTCACCACTTTTTTTACTCTTGTCTAGTGCGGCCTGCACCGCTTCGCGGCGCTTCTTGTTTTTCAGTCCTTTAATCGCAGGCGCTAGACCGTCAACAAGCTTGGATGTTAAATGCGGCAAGGTTTCCATTTTACAGCGTTCCTGGAGCAAGCCGAAAAAGTTCAATGATAAACTATTAAACTTTGCAGGGTTATGCTGCGCTGCAGCCAAGTTGTTGAACTCTCGTTCCAAATCAACACCGTGGGTGGCACAGAATGCAGCCAAATGCCGGTCCAACAGAATATTCCGGGCGTTACTATTGCTCGCTATTCGCTCAAGTGCGCGCATCAGTTGAATGATAGACCCAATCCACACATTTGAAAAACGTAGGGATACACACGGCAAAATGGGGTTCAATTCATACAACACACGTTCCATGCCTTTACCCAATTGCTTGCTGGAAGCATGTGCCATAATCCTGCGAAGTTCACCAATCTGTTTGCCAAACTTTACACCCTGAGCTTCACAAATATCAGTGATTGACTGAAGAAATTTGCCGTCCAACATATCAACCACCGCAGAGAGCGTTTCACGGTCATCACGAGAAAATGCTTCAGCAACCATTGATGAAATACCGTCTAAAAACAAAGACTTGCCTTTGTAATGAAGCGGGCCAGTCGGATGCAAAAACATGCAAACTCTGGCGACCATTTTATAATCATCCGCACGCATACCACCGAAGCCACTATCAGGTTTTACATTCAATAAAGATTCCTGCCGTTCGGATAGAACTTCTTCCCGGAACGACATTTGGACCCAGGCTGGGAAATCAACAGACTTTAAAAAACTGGCGGCCTCGGCTGGGTCTCGGGAAAATGCATTGGCAAGAAGTCGTCGGTCTACGACCGCAACACCTTTGAAAGTAGTTGGGCGGCTCATTGACCACGCGCGCATCGTCGTTCGCTTGGGTTTACCGACGCCTTCGAACCAATCTAAGACATCTTCAGCGCCCCAACGCTCTTCTGGTTCATCTGCCGTCAAACCGCGAATCAAACTACCTAGTGCACCGGGAATTTCACGTCCGCTGCCCAACGCCCAAAAAGATCCTTGGTTTACCCGGGCCATAAGCATGCTGTCGCGGTCTCTTCCGCGCCAAATCATTTCACCGAAGTATAAAGCCTGTAATGATGCACCCATTTGAAAATAGTCAGAGCTTACATCGCCCGCACCTCGTGCAGTTGCATCTGCCATTGCAAGGTCAAGTGTTTCCATACCAAACGGCTGCATATACCCTGGAGGCATACTGTAACACTCACCGAGCACAACATCGTCACTGCTGGGCGAGCTAAAATATATGTTGGTTGGCATTATCGAACGGTGAATGAATCCGCGTTTATGCAGTGCTGTAATCGCTTTTAGAATTGAAAGTGCAACATTTTGGCGCAAGCGATTAGCATTTACACGAGGGTTTAACTTACCATCCAGACCCATAAGTGCGCCGCCCGTTGGCCGGCCAAAAATTGTTACAAGCCGCTGAAGTTTGCGGCCATCAACCGAAAGATTCATGAGGCCGCGTTCTTGCGGGCATACTAAATTCGGAACAGGCTTACTTCGCAGCGTTTTGTATACTTCATTGCGCAAGGGAACTGCTGGATGGTGCACAAGTGCGTAGCAATCACTGCCCGTCTTTTCGCGGTCTTTCACAGCGAAGGCATCACCACCATAGGTACTGAACTCCGGAAGCGGAGAAGACATTATGACTTCATACCGATCGCCGAAGGCGCTTTGACTTTCAGGAACTGGCGCGTTTTCTGCGCTCACCACTCTTTCCCCTTACACCGCGCATAACCCATTGGTCGCAACGACAGACCAACAAGGCATAGTTTCAGATGCAATAGCATCAAAATCTGATTAAAATCGTCTAAAATTAGAACGATTCAAACTGCATGCTACATGCGAAATATTAACGTAAAGAAAATGTAGTGAAGAAAAGTAAACGGGCTGTTAATCAAGAAACGGATCGCGCACCAAAATTGTATCATCCCGTTCCGGGCTTGTAGAAAGCATCGCAACCGGCACACCGATAAGCTCTTCAATCCGCCGAATGTATTTTACCGCTGTTGCCGGTAGGTCAGCCCAACTTCTGGCGCCGAAGGTAGTATCCGACCAACCTTCCAAAGTTTCATAAACTGCTTCTACAGCGGCTTGGTCTTCCATGCCGTATGGCAGATAATTAACGATTTCGCCGTTGTGCTTATATCCAGTGCACACTTTAATTTCATCAAGGCCGTCCAGAACATCCAGCTTGGTCAAAGCAATACCGTCAACGCCGCCTATTGTCAGGCTTTGACGCACGAGTACTGCGTCAAACCAGCCGCAACGGCGCGAACGTCCGGTGACTGTACCAAATTCATGACCTTTTTCGCCCAAATATTGGCCAACGTCATTGTCTTGTTCGCTAGGAAATGGACCCGATCCGACGCGCGTCGTATAGGCTTTCGTGATGCCAAGAACATAGTCCAGACTACGCGGCCCCATGCCAGAGCCGCCGGCCGCTTGCCCGGCAATAGTGTTGGATGAGGTTACAAATGGATAGGTGCCGTGGTCGATATCAAGCAACGTGCCCTGTGCGCCTTCAAATAAAATACGTTTACCTGCAAGCTTTGCATCATCGAGTGTGCGCCAAACGTTGTTCATATACGGCAGAATTTTTTCCGCCATTTCCATCAACTGGTCAGCAATTGCGGCCCCATCAATTTCATCATGCCCCAACCCTTTACGCAGCGCATTATGATGCGTAAGCGCAACCGCCAGGCGGCTTTCAACAATTTCACGAGATTGCAGGTCGCAGATGCGCAGCGCACGACGGCCAACCTTATCTTCATAAGCTGGACCAATACCCCTGCGAGTAGTACCAATTTTAACGCCCTTAGTCGCATCTTCGCGAAGGGCGTCAAGCTCCCGGTGATAGGGCATGATAAGCGTTGCGTTAGCTGCAATTTGCAAGCTTTGGGGATTAATATCCACACCTTGCCCACGCAGCATCTCCATTTCACTCAGCAGTGCCCATGGATCCACCACCACGCCGTTACCGATAACACTGATTTTGCCACCGCGAACAATGCCGGATGGAAGGAGAGATAATTTATAAACTTTGCCATCAATAACCAGCGTATGGCCAGCGTTGTGACCACCTTGGAAACGCACGACAACGTCGGCGCGCTCAGATAACCAATCGACAATCTTACCCTTGCCTTCGTCGCCCCATTGAGAGCCAACAACAACAACGTTGCCCATAATTTATCCCCTTATCCGGATGTCTCGCAAAGTTAGTTTCAAGCGGGCTTAACCGCCCCGTCCTGCAGAATGTGGCTACAACCAAGCCGAAGCGCTTCTTTGGAAGGATCAGCCTCTTCTGTCAAGCCTTGAATCGTCCGCCAACCACTTCTACGTAAATCAGCTGCGTCCTTGTTGCTTGTTCCCATTGGCAAAAACAATTTTTCTGGTTTTTCTGGTGCAGGCAACGCGCCCTGAAGACTATCTAAATATACAGAAAAACCGATCGCTTCTTCCGTGTGACCATCTGGATGCTCTACCAAATAGCGTCCACCACGACCTAACTCACTTTGGCTGCCCTTTGCAAATATGCCAAAACCAATACCACTTTTGTATTCAAAGCCCTTGCTTTCACATGGGTCAATCGTAACTGACAATAAAGGCAATTGAGCCTCCAACATGTCAATCAAGCGACCAAGGCGCGCAATAAGTTGTCCGCCACTACCAGCAAGCTCCAAATCACGAAGTACAGTTAGCGCAGGTTGTGCCGGACCAGCAGCCGCGAGCAATTGCGTAAAGTCGGCATGGTCGGCGGCGTTAATTTTACTAAGAGCACCGCTATCTTTAGCATTCAGGGCTTCAACAACCAACGCGCGGTCACTGTCACTTACCTTATGAGTGTCGCACAAGTATTGCACCAGGGGCGCAATAGTCAGGTCAAGCGACAACGACTGAATACCTGTCGCAGCCAACGAATCGACAGCAATTTTGATAATCTCAAATTCAGCTTCCAGGCTGGTTGATCCAATCAACTCAATACCGGCTTGCACAAACTGCCGCGTGGGGCGCAGCTGACTTCCTTTGGTTCTTAGAACATTGCCAGAGTAACATAACCGAAGCGGCCGCTGAGCATCCGCCAGACGCGTTGCTGCGAGGCGGGAAATCTGTACGGTCATATCAGCGCGTACCGCCATCATTTTCTGTGTATCAGGATCCATCACACGGAACATGGCGTTTGACCGTGACGCACCGGCACCTATAAGCAAGCTTGTTTCATATTCAACGACGGGCGGTGCAACCCTGTCATAGCCATATGACTGGAAGCTATCTACCAGCCCGCGCACCAACGATGCCTCATGCTCTGCTTTGGGGGCCAATTGGTCTCTAAAGCCTTCCGGCAACAAGGCTTGACGAGCATAGTCACTGCCCGCCAGCTTTCCAGTTGATTTACCGCTAGGACCGTTCATTTGGTCCGCTCCTATTCGTCATTTAAAACGCCAGTTTTTTCGCCTGACGTACATGGGCCAGTGCAGCAAGCTGGTCAAGAACAATATCTTTCACTGGCTGATCTACTGCAACCAATGCCACCGCCTCCTCGCCTTCAAGCTTACGTCCTAAAGCGAAGGTTGCAACATTGACACCGTTGTGACCAATGAGCGTGCCAAGAGCACCTATAAAGCCAGGTTTATCATCATTAACAACATACAGCATATTTGGGGCAAGCTCCGCCTCCAACTGCACATCGTTAACTTCAACAATCCTTGGTTGCTGGTTGGCGAACAGCGTGCCTGAAACCGTGCGAGTGCCGCGCTCGGATTCGACGGTTAGTTTAATCAGCGTCTGATAGTTGCCGTCTCGGTCATGCTTCACCTCTGTCACCTGAATATTGCGCTTTTTTGCAACTACCGGCGCATTGACCATATTCACGCTGCTCATCAAAGGCGAGAGAAGCCCTTCAAGAACAATTGCGGTCAAAGGGTTAGTGTTAAGACGCGCAACATGCCCTTCATATTCAATCACAACGCGCTTAAGGCCGGACTCAGTGATCTGCCCGGCAAACCCACCTATTTGCTTGGCTAAATCCATATAGGGCTTCAACTTCGGTGCCTCTTCCGCGCTAAGTGACGGCATGTTAAGCGCATTGGTGACACCGCCAGTCAGTAAGAAGTCTGACATTTGCTCAGCAACCTGCAGGGCCACATTTACCTGGGCTTCACTGGTGGAAGCGCCGAGATGAGGCGTGCAAATGACATTTTCATGACCAAACAATGGGTTTTCAGTGGCGGGCTCAGTCTCAAAAACATCCAGCGCGGCACCAGCAACCTTGCCGCTATCCAGTGCGATCTTCAACGCAGCCTCATCAATCAAGCCGCCACGCGCGCAGTTAACGATGCGCACGCCGTCTTTCATTTTGGCAAAGGCGTCAGCGCCGACAATTCCGCGCGTTTGATCTGTGAGCGGTGTATGAAGGGAAATAACGTCAGCTTTGGCAAACAGCTCGTCCAATTCAACCTTTTGAATGCCCAAATCAGCCGCGCGCTCAACGGCAAGATATGGGTCAAACGCAACAACCTTCATCCGCAAACCGAGCGCTCGTTCCGCAACAATTGACCCAATATTACCGCAACCAATCAATCCGATTGTTTTGCCGGTTACTTCTACGCCCATAAAGCGGGACTTTTCCCATTTGCCGGCATGTGTTGAGGCATTCGCGTGCGGTATTTGACGCGCCAGCGCCATCATCATGGCAATGGCATGCTCTGCGGTAGTGATTGAGTTACCGAAAGGCGTGTTCATCACCACCACACCGGCGTCGGTCGCAGCTGGCAAATCAATATTATCGACGCCGATACCTGCACGCCCTATCACTTTCAGGTTTTTGGCAGCTTTTAATACGTTCGGTGTTGCTTTGGTTGAAGAACGAACAGCCAGGCCATCGTAATCACCGATAATCGCGATTAATTCTTCTTTGCTAAGACCGGGTTTCACGTCTACTTCAATGCCACGCTCTTTGAATATTTTTTCTGCAAGCGGGCTCATTTTGTCTGAAATCAATACTTTAGGCATTGGTTCTCTCTCTCATCATTTGTTCGGCATGACGCCGTCTGTCGGGGAAAAGACCAGCGGCAACTGGCCCTGAAATTCTGTTTAGCTATGGGAAGCTTTAACTTCGCTATATGCCCAATCAAGCCAATGGGTTAGAGCCGATAGGTCTTCTGCTTCAACGGTCGCACCAGCCCAAACACGCAGGCCCGGAGGCGCATCGCGGTAGGCGCCAATGTCGTAAGCCACGCCCTCAGCATCCAGCAGTGCCGCAAGCTTTTTCGGAACTGCGACTTGGGTATCGGCATCCAATGTTGCTAACCAAGGGTCTTTAACCTTAAGGCACACGGACGTATTGGAAATGGTTGCCGGATCATTGGCCAGAAACGCCGCCCAATCGGACGCCGCTACCCAGTCAGCAATAACCTTCAAATTGGCTTCTGACTTGGCCACAAGACCTTTCAGCCCACCCAACTTCGCAGACCACTCAAGGGCATCAATATAATCTTCAACACAAAGCATAGAAGGCGTGTTGATAGTGGCACCTTTGAAAATGCCCTCAATTAGCTTGCCGCCTTTGGTTAACCGGAAAATCTTCGGCAAAGGCCATGCAGGCGTATAATTTTCTAACCGTTGGACAGCTCGTGGTGACAGGATCAGCATTCCATGGGCCGCTTCACCACCGAGAACCTTTTGCCAGCTGTATGTCACCACATCCAGTTTCTCAAACAGCAAGTCCATTGCGAAAGCTGCTGATGTTGCATCACAGATGGTCAGCCCCTTACGGTCATCTGCAATCCAGTCCGCATTTGCCAGCTTGACGCCAGACGTTGTACCGTTCCACGTGAAAACAACGTCGCGGTCCGTATCAACCGCCGTCAAATCAGGCAGGTTGCCGTAGTCAGCAGTATAGATATTCACATCATCAAGTTTTAGCTGCTTGGCAACATCTGTCACCCAGCCGGCACCGAAACTTTCCCATGCCAGCATGTCAACACCGCGCTCACCCAGCAATGACCATAGGGCCATTTCAACCGCGCCTGTGTCTGATCCCGGCACAATGCCAATCAAATAATCATCTGGCACGCCGAGAACTTCGCGTGTTTTATCAATAGCATACTGGAGTTTTTGCTTGCCCGGCTTCGACCGGTGAGAACGCCCGAGGAGAGCGTCATTTAGGGCGTCCGATGTCCAACCCGGACGTTTTGCGCACGGCCCAGAGCTAAACTCTGGACGCCGAGGCGCCGTAAGTGGCTTCGTCATATAGCTATCCTTCCAGATAGTTGCGCCCCGTTGGGGAGGCGTGTCCCAAAAATGTTTGCCGACCTCTCAGACGACTGCTTCCCGTTTGGGGGAAGTACCGAGGCCGATAAATAGACAAAGTTCGCTCCGAGTCAATCAAGATATTCTCTCGGTCCAATGATTTTTTCTATATCAACGAAGGAAACAAGCGTGCACTGTCGTATAATCAGCAACAAAGGTGTCTCGAGGTTCGTTATGAAAAACATTATTTGCCAATGTATTTTGGCGCTAATCACCCTTAGCCTGCTTGCTGGATGTGCCAACAATCGAGATGACAGAAGGAAACGCCCGGAACTTTCTCCCGAGCGGAAAGCTGAGCTTTATGAAAGGTTTGTCCGGCGCTGGGACCTGAATGCAGACGGACAGGTAACCTGTGTTGATGTCAACCTTCAACGCCGTGCTTTATTCTCGGTGCTAGACAAAAACGCCGATGAAAAGCTTACGTCCGGAGAATATCGCTACGCAAAATTTGAGGATAAGAGCTTTTTATTCCACTTATTTACCGATGTGGATACCAACACCGACGGCACGATTAGTCTGATGGAATTGGACGGGGTGACGCACAGCCAATTCACCAGTTTAGACAAAAATGGTGATTGTATTGTGAGCGAGCTTGAAGCGGAAGCGGAAGCCCGCGAACGGGCACGCGATGGACGAGAGGCGTCCGGCGGCAGAGGGAAAGGTGGCCGCGGAGGTAGAGGCGGACAACGCCCGAACGGCTAAAAGACAATTATCGAGCCGCAACCGTACCTTTTTTGGGCAGCTCATTAAATCGTTCTTCCCAAAACTCAGCGGTAAGGTCATCCACAATCCGGCTTTCGGCGTTCATCAATATTACCAAACCAACGCCCAGTTCCGGCGAAAAGCTAACGATGCTGCGGAATCCAGAAACACCGCCCGCGTGCATAATAATCTCGTGGTCACCAAAGTCGTATATGCGCCAACCAAGGCCATAATGCGCGTCGGCAAGATAGGGGCGCCACTGACGTTTATACAGCTCGCGCTTGGTGCGAATTCGCTTTTCTGTCACCATATCAATGACTGCCGGGCTAATAACTTCCGGGTACCAGCCTAAATAGCTTTCAACCCACTTCACCATGTCACTGATACTGGCATTTACGCCTGCCGCTGGAGACAGTCGATAATAGTTCGGCTTTACTTTGGTTTTATACCATCCGCGACGCGTATTTACGTGCGGCTCTGCTCGGTCTGTTTTCGCCAGATACCCCTCCAGCCCAATGGACGCATTTTTCATGCCCAGAGGTGTCAGAATTCGCTGTTCGATCAACGTTTCAAAACTGTTATCAGAAGTACTTTCCACAATTGGTTTAACCAAGCTAAAGGCAATATTCTGGTACCCGTAACAAGCCCCCGGCGCACATACCGGAGACAATCTTCTGAAACGAGGCAATATCTTCGGTAAATCCCAGCCGTCCTCAATCATATTATCGTATGCATTGGGGATAAGGCCAACCGAATGGCTGAGTAGGTGCTGCAGTTCCAACTGTTCTGCATGCCCCCTTTTTTTCAGCTGAAACGCTGGGGCGAACGGTGAAATTTTGGTATTTAGGTCTAGTTGCCCCTCTTCAACGAGCATAGCCACAAGACTGGAGGAAAAAGTTTTGGAAACTGACGCAAGTCGAAAAACCGTGTCATTGGTTATGGGTAAATTTTTACCCCTGGCGCGTGTGCCATATACGCCAGTTTTTAAAGGTTCACCCATTTCCACGATTGCATAAGCAGCACCCGGAATATTTTTAGCCTTCATACCGGATTTGAAGGCGCGGTCATAGGCTGCGGTGTCTGCCGCTTGAACAGCGCCCAAAGCGCCAACTGCCAAAGCATAGAAAACCTTCGCTAACAAAACACCAAAATATCGCAAACTGGCCGTCATTGTTCCAAAAACCGTTTAATCGTGCGGGCAACCAAGTCTGGTTTTTCGGCATGAAGCCAATGACCAGTTCCCCCAATTGTTTTCACTGTTGCTACTGGAAATAAATTCAAAATTTGTTCCTGATGTGACGCCTGTATATAATCAGAATTTGCGCCGCGCAAAAATAAAACTGGGCCACCATACTGCCCGGTTTCCATACCTGACGCAATGGTATCATATTGCCCTGCAATTGCATCCAGGTTTATGCGCCAACCCCAGCGACCATCTTGCTGACGTCGCCAATTTGTCATTAGAAAACTCAGCACACCGTCTTCATTAACATATGGCACTAAAATCGCCTGTGCCTCACCCCGCGACTGCGGCGCAGCATCTGCAACTGCGCGCATGCCCTCAATAATACGATCGTGATGATTTCCGTAAATAACAGGCGCTATATCACCGACAATCAGTTTATCAACCCTTGCGCCGTCCATAAGGGACATCGTCATTGCGACTTTCCCGCCCATCGAATGACCAAAGACAAAGGCGCTAGCGATATCATGCTGGTCCATCGCCTCAAAAACGTCTTCCGCCATTTCTTGGTATGACATCGAAGGAGCATGAGGACTGCGTCCATGATTACGCAGGTCAACCATCAAAATTTGGAAGTGTTCCTCAAGAACGCGTGCCAAACCACCCAAATTGTCGCCCGAGCCGAATAGACCGTGCAACATAACCAGCCAGGGGCCGTCGCCACGCACCCGGGCATATAGCTCAACCATTGAAACTTTTGTTCCTAACAAGAGCGTGACCAATGGGGCCGTGCCCTGCCCCGAAACCTGGTGCCAACTGGATTGCGCTTTGGACAAATCTATGAGCCATCGGAAAAGCAGATTCTACGCCGTGCCCTGCCGCAAGAAGACTGGCGAAAGCACTGGCATAGGTGCATCCGGTGCCGTGCGTATGACGAGTGTCGATTTTGCTGCTGGAACGTTCAAAAACGCCCTGTTCAGTGATCAAAAAGTCTGTCAACTGGTCAGACTGGAGATGCCCGCCTTTCATCAAAACAGCAGATGTCCCCATCGAAAGGATAATCTGCCCTGCTTGTTTCATGTCATCGGGGCTGGAAACCTTTATACCAGTTAACACCTCTGCTTCGGGTAAATTTGGCGTCACAAGCGATGCCATTGGGATTAACTTGGACCGTATCAGGTCCACGGCAGTATCGTCCATGAGTCGGTCGCCTGACGACGCTACCATCACCGGGTCAACAACAAGCGGCCCGTCATATTTCGCCGTCCCCAGCGCTTTGACTACAGCGGAAACAACATCAGCAGAAAACAACATGCCGGTTTTCACGGCGTCAGCTCCAACATCTTCCAACACGGCTGTAATCTGATCTGCAACAATTCTGGGCTCAACACCCACGGCTTCTTTTACCCCGATTGTGTTTTGTACTGTAAGCGCTGTTATCGCCGCCGCAGCATATTGGCCGTGCATAGTCACAGTTTTTATGTCGGCTTGAACCCCTGCCCCGCCTGACGGATCAGACCCTGCTATGATAAGCACCCGGCCCATATGTTTATTGCCGGAAACAGTTGCGCCCGGTTCACTCATCAGGATGCCGCCTCAACCTCGTTGCATATGTTGGCGACATGCTGTTCCACTAGTGCAGCGTCATCACCTTCCGCCATCACCCGAAACAAGGGTTCTGTGCCGGACTTTCTGATAACCAGTCGGCCGGTGCCATTCAGTGCGCTTTCGGCAGCATCAATTGCATTTTTAACGTTAGGCACTGCCATCGGGTCTTCGACGTTGAAGCGAACACTCTTAAGAAGCTGAGGGACCGGTTCGAATTGCCGGCAAACCTCAGATGCAGGCTTACCGGTCTGGATAATTTCAGTGATTACCTGAAGCGCCGATACAATACCGTCACCGGTGGTTGAAAAATCAGACAAGACGATATGGCCAGATTGCTCACCGCCTACATTCATACCGCGGTCACGCATTCTCTCCACAACGTAGCGATCACCCACCTGGGTTCGCTCCAACGACAAGCCTTCCCCAACAAGAAGACGCTCCAACCCAAGGTTAGACATAACCGTTGTTACAAGGCCTCCGCCTTTCAAAACACCGCGTTTCGCCCATCCGCGCGTAATCAGCGCCATAACCTGATCGCCATCAATAATCTTGCCGTTCTCATCACACAGAATCAAACGGTCAGCATCACCGTCCAGTGCAATACCGAGGTCTGCACCTTCAGCAACCACTCTGTCGCACATAGCTTGCGGATAGGTAGATCCACAATTATCGTTAATATTGAAGCCGTTAGGGCTGACACCCATCGCGATAACTTCTGCACCGAGTTCCCATAGCACATCAGGTGCCACTTTGTATGCCGCACCGTTGGCACAGTCCAAACCAC
>Ga0316204_10002743_pt1 | contig 38425 bp, 51 predicted proteins | sample 6monrhotite_MG_2_FD_205661 | JGI IMG/M metagenome (GOLD analysis project Ga0316204, IMG submission 205661) | Microbial mat bacterial communities from mineral coupon in-situ incubated in ocean water Damariscotta River, Maine, United States -... | ecosystem: Environmental > Aquatic > Marine >...
ACTGATTATATTGTGCATGCAGATGAAGGCATGATTGAAATTTTATCAACCGGCACCATTGTTGATGCAGCGGTGATATTGGTTGATTACAGCTATGCAGCACAGGGCCACTTAACTGCAAACCCAACTAATACAGATAAATACCTGGTATTTGCGGGCAAAAACTCAGCTGATAATGACAAGCAAGTGCGCTGTGAAATTTACAAAGTTAAATTAGATGCCAGTGTGCTTTCAATGATTACGGCCAATGCTGCTGATATGACGCTAACAGGTGAAATTGTGCTTGATTCACTACGCGCGGCGGGTGATCAATTTTATGGCTGGAAGCTTGAATCTTAATTAATAATTCTAATGGATCTAATTTTTAATATTTTACAGGTGAATAAAATGAGTATTGATAAAAAAGTGAGTGTAAAACTGCTAGACAGCACCCACCAACATGCTGGCACTGATTATACAAAAGGCGATGTTATTACCTTGCGTGAAAGTCAGGCAAAAAAATTAATTGATTTAAACAAAGCCGAATTATCAAAAGGTGAAACCAGTGACAAATCAACAAACTAATGAAGCGGCTGTTTTATTTCCTGATATGGAGCTAAGCATAAAAGATGAGCTTATTACCGTTAGGGAATTTAGCTTTTTACAGGGCATAAAAACCCAGGCTATTGCAGCTCCATTCATAAAGGGCTTATCTGCTTTTTTTGATGATGAGAATGAAGCCACTTTTGAAAAAATGCAGGCAGTTTTCTCTGTGCATATTGAAGCACTTATTGAATTAATGGCTATTAGCACAGGTAAAAGCGAGCAATGGATATCTGAGTTAAATGATACAGATGGCCAGGCATTGTTAATGACTTTCTGGAGTGTTAACAAAGCTTTTTTTATAAATCGTCTGCTGCTGAAGGGGATGCAAGCTCAACAGGTGCAGGCCTCGGACTCATCTTTAGCAGGCTAATTGAGCATGGCCACAGTAAGCAGACGATTGAAAGTTATACCAGCCGGCAAATAAGCCTTTTTTTTGAGCAGGCAGAAAGGCAGAAAGCACTTGACAGAGCTGACAGATTAGATGATTTAAGCCTGTCATTTTCAGGCAAATTAAGCGAAGCAGCAGCGGAAATTAGAAAAGCATATGGCTGATAATAAAGAGTTTTTAATTCGTGTTAAAGCAGATATTAAACGGGCCACTAAAGACCTGAAAACAGTCTCGTCTGAAATAAGTAAAACCAGTAAGAGCTCTGCTAGTGCAAAAACTGAGGTTAAAAAATTAGGTGAAGGATTTGATTTTTTAACTAAAGCGGCCGGTGCATATTTTGCATTTGATATATCAAAACGACTTGTTTTACAGGCAGATGCTTATAATGTTTTACAGCAACGCATTAAAACAGCAACCAGAGAAACAGGTGATTATGTAAAAGTCTCACAACAGCTGTTTGATGTTACGCAAGCCAATGGCACCCAGTTAAAAACCACGGTTTCACTCTTTCAAAATTTAGCCCGTTCAGCCCCTGAGTTACAGGCCACTAATGATGAAATGATACAGCTAACTGATTTGGTTCAGCAGTTGGGTATTATTTCTGGTGCCAGTGAATCAAGCCTAAATTCTGGTTTATTACAGTTTAGCCAGGGTTTATCTGCAGGTGTTTTTAGAGCAGAAGAGTTTAATTCATTATTAGAAAATATACCTGAAGTAGCCAACCGCATAGCCAAAGGCATGGGTAAAACAACAGGTGAACTAAGAAAAGCGGTTGTAGATGGTAAGGTTTTATCTAAAGACGTATTTGAATCATTGATAAAGCAGGCCCCTGAAATAGCTGACCAGTTTAAAGAAATTCCCCTTTCTGTTGAACGCGCTGGCACAAGCTTAAATACCAGCCTGACTAAAATGGTGGCTAAATTAGATAAATCATTAGGCTTAACGACAAGCATTGCTAATGCTATGAATTCATGGTCACAGGCCATTGATAGGCTAGACGGTAACCCATTAGTTGAACAGCGTGAAGATTTAAAGAAATATCAAGATGAACTTAAACACACGACTGAGCAGGTAAACATATTAAAGGCCTCATTAAGTGAAAATTCGACACTTGCAGAAGATGGCCGTGCTGCGCTTGAATTTGGGCTTATTAATATATCTTCAGCAGATAAATCAGCAAAATTATTAGATGATTTACAACAGCGCGTAACTGATATTCGTTCAAAAATGCAGAAGATTATTGATGATGTTACTGCACCTGAAGCCACTGCAGGCATAGAAAAAACTACAAGCAATGAGCCAGCTATTGACCCCAAACAGTTAGAAAAAATTAATGCTATTAATGATGCGTTAAAACAGCAGGCTGAAACATTTGGTAAAGCATCTGAGGAAGTTGCTCTTTATAAATTAGAACTGCTGGGTGCTGATGAAGCACAATTACAGCTTGCACAAAATACAATTAATACAATTGATGCACAAAAAAAAGCAAATGATCTTTTTCTAGAAGCTGAACAAATTTATAAAGACACCAGAACAGAGCAAGAGCAATTAGCAGCCAGCCTGCAAAACCTTGATTCATTATTAGAAAAAGGCGCTATTGACTGGGATACATATTCACGGGCTGTATTTAATGCTAATGAAGAGTTTGACTCACTCGCTGATGCAGGTGATAAATCAATGGATAAATTGATTGCGGCAACCCGTGGCTGGGGTGCTCAGTTTACTAACACCCTTGCTGATATGGTTCAGCAGGGAAAACTTGATTTTAAATCATTAGCCGATTCAATTATTAATGATTTATTGCGCATAATGATTCAACAACAAATAACCGCCCCTTTGTTTGCAGGGTTACGCATTCCCGGTTTTTCTGCAGGCACAAATCACACAGGTGGGCTTGCTGGCACAGGGCCAAGCAAACTTGTTAACCCGGCGGTTTTTTTGAATGCGCCTAAATATCACACTGGTGGTTTAGCCGGTTTAAAAACCAATGAGGTGCCAGCCATTTTAGAGCGTGGTGAAGAGGTGCTTACCCGTAACGACCCAAGGCACCAATTTAACCAGGGCGGGGGCAGCGTTAAAGTAGAAATTGAAAACAAGGGCACGCCTTCTGAAATTAACAGCGCTGAAACGTCTATTGATGTTGATGGCATGGTGGTTAAAGTGATTATGGATGATCACCGCAGAGGCGGCCCCATTCGCCAACTTTTTAAAGGGGGCAGCTAGTGGCATTTCCTGATTATGGTCAATTTTTACTTAAAGGTTTTAGTGAAAGCCCTGAATCACCTGTTGTGCGCACAGAAATGGAAGATGGCTATGCCAAAGAAGGCCTGGTTAGAAGCAGAGTATTAGTGCCCAGGTCAGTTACTTATTTTTATACGTTATCTGAATACGCTAACTTTAAAACATGGTTTCAGGCAGAAGCTAAAGGCGGTTTGTTTTTTGACTGGGTAAACCCGGTTGGTGGTGTTGTTACCTCAGTGCGCATGAAGCAAAGCATTTACTCAACAAAATTTGTTAATCAAAACAACGGTAAAGAGCTGGCTGCTGAAGTGAGTTTTATTTTAGAGAGCTGGGAGTTTTAATGCCTCGTAATGTATCGAATAATTATTTAGATGCGGTTATTAGTAATGCGAAAGAACTGCCACTTACCTTGCTTGAAATTACACATGCTGGTTTAACTGTGCCGGTAAGAGTGGTTAATGACACGCAAGATATAACCGTTAATGGCGATGTTTTTTCTAAAATGGCATTTCGTGCCACCCTGCCAGATGATTTAAGCAAGGGCCAGCCTAGGGCGCGTATTGTTATAGATAATATTGGCCATGAATTAACCGACTGGATAGAAAGCACGGGTGGTGGCAAAGATGCACAAGTCAGGTTAATGCAGGTGCTCAGATCAGACCCGAATGTTTTAGAAATTGATATAACACTAGGCCTTGATGATGTGAATATGACTCAAATTGAGGTAAGTGGAGAATTAAGTTTTGATGATATTTTAAACAGGCCGGCTGTTACGGTTAATTACAGGCCTGAAATTGCGGGTGGTTTATTTTAATGGCGCACTTACAAAACCAACCGGCAAAACATTGGGCTGAAAAATATATAGGCATTACTTATAAAGAAAATGATTGTGCTGAGCTGGCCTTACGAGTGCAAAAAAATGAATTTTCTAAAATTATAGATTTACCGAATCATCGTGAAACAGGTATACGTAAGCTTTCAAATCAAATTCAGAATTTACAAAGTGATTTTGCAGATAAAACCTCACAACCTGTAGAGGGTGATGCTGTTCTGATGCGCAGCAGAGGGCGCATTAATCACATAGGTATTTATTGCTTTATGAATAATGAAGCGTTTGTTTTACATGCCATGAGAAATGCAGGCTGTGTGTGTTTACATAAGTTACGAGAGTTAAAAAACATTGGTTTAGATTTAGAGGGGTTTTATAGATGGAAGTAAAACCCGAGTTAACTAATTTACCTGTGCCTTTTAGGCCTACACCTAATTTGGTTTATAGCCCACACCCAATAAGTGCCGCTACAGACAGGCAGGTGCATTGTGTGCCGTTTTTGCCCAGAGAATCTATATTAGATTATTTAATCAGGCTTAATATTAAATTTACGCAACCGGTTGCGCTTTGCTTAAATGACAAACGTATTAAACCTGAATACTGGCAAAACACCTACCCTAAAACAGGTGATGTAATAACCGTTAGAGCCATAGTGCAAGGTGGTGATGAGGGGTCGGACCCTTTGCGCATAATATTAACAATTGGTGTGCTTGCTTTATCATCTGGCACATTGGTTGGTGGCTGGGCGGCTGTTATGGGTGCGGGTGCTGCTGGCCCAGCACTGGTTGCTATTGGTGGCATGTTATTAGTTAACGCATTAGTGCCTACACCTGAGCCACCTGATTTTGGTGATAACACAAGCCCGACTTATTCTATTACTAATGGTTCAAACCGTGCGCGGTTGTTTCAGCCACTGCCTTTAGTTATGGGCACACATAAAGTGGTGGCAGATCTAGGGGCTAAGCCGTTTACTGAAATTAGGGGTGAAGATCAGTTTTTATATCAAATATTTAATTTTGGTTTAAGTAATGTAACTTTAAGTGATTTTAAAATTGGTGATACACCCACCACCAGTTTTGATGATGTAAGCATTGAAGAAACAACAACATCAAACTATAACCTGACTTCTTTTCCTGCAAATGTAGACACCGTTCAAGGCGGCACACTTGAACTTGATGGCACATGGGTTCAGCGCACTACCTCAATAGATACAACGGCAATTGGCATTGATATATCAGGGCTTATTTTTTACAGTGATAAAAAAAGGGGCATTGTTACATTAAGAGTTGTTTTGTTATTTGAATATCGTTTAGTTGGTTCGGGTACCTGGCTAAACCTAACGAGCTGGACAATTGACAATGATGATAGAAACCCTTTTAGAGGCGGCTCAAAATTTAACGTGCCAAGTGGTCAATATGACGTTAGGGCAAGATATGTTAGTGCGGCTATTCCTAGAACTTTTTGTTCGTATGATGATTTTATTGAAGAAACAGTATGTAATACAGTTGAAGTAGCTGTTGACCCAGAAGCTGATGATAATGCAAGTGCGGTTGTTAATTGGAGTATTTTGCGTAGTTATCAACCTGATACCTCAGATTATACAGGGCAAAAAAGAGTGGCTATTAGCATTAAAGCTAATGGTCAACTACAGGGCCAGATAGAACAGTTCAATGCTATTGCTAGTGCACGTTGCCCAGTGTGGACAGGCTCAGCATGGGTAACTCAGGCAACCAGTAACCCGGCATGGTGGTTTTTATGGTTTGCCAGGGGCGATTTTTCAGGCTCATTGCGTTTATATGGTGCGGGGTTACCAGATGCGAGAATTGATATTGCAGCCATTCAAGCGTGGGCCGTGTGGTGTGATGCAAAAGGTTTAACTTTTGATGCAGTTATTGACAGGGCAATGAACTGCCAGCAAGTGCTGCAGTTAATTGCACGTTGTGGCCGTGCTGCACCTACATGGGCAACAGGTAAATTAGGCGCGGTGTGGGATGCAGAAAACCAGTCACCCGTTACTGTTTTTGGTATGGGCAATATAGTGCGCAATACTTTTCAGGTAAATTATTTAACCGGGCGAGTTGCAGATGAAGTTATTGTTAATTTTATAAACCCAAACAATAACTGGCAGCCCGACACCGTGCGCTCAACTGTACCCGGTGTAACCAACCCACAAAACCCGGTAACTATTGATTTATTTGGCTGCACCAGTGAAATAATGGCCGGCCGTGAAGCTAATTTAATTGCAGCAGAGCAAGCCCATAGACGCCGCCAAATTAATTTTGAAACAGATATGGAGGGCATGGTTGTTCAGCGGGGTGATGTGTCTGTTCTGAGCCATGATTTAACAACATGGGGGGTTTCTGGCCGTTTAATAAGTGGCACCACAACCGTGCTTAGACTCGGCCGTGAAATTGAAATGACACCGGCAATAACTAACTATATAGGTGTTAGAGCACCCGATGGAAGTTATGATGTTTATAGCCTGTTTTATGCAGGCGGTTTACGTGATGTTGTAACACTTACCAGCCCATTGCCTTTAGCCCCTGATAATGATTTAAATCACCGCCCTGAAGATTATCTTTTTGTGTTTGCTCCACAGGCAACACCGGGCAAGTTAGTAAAAATAACGGATATACGCCCACTTTCAGCAACTCGCGTTAAAATCACGGCAACAGATGAAGGCCCCGCATATTACTTATCTGAATTTAATAGTTATACCTATATACCAGGTGCAAATTTTGGTTTAGATTTACCGTCTATTTCGGGTGTAATTTTTAGCGACACATTAATTAGAATTGGTGCTGGTTTTGGTGTGCGTGTTGGTGCTGTTTGGGATGTTGTTGGCCAATATGGTAGCGCAACAATTAGAGCGGCAAGTTATGGCCAGCCATTAAAAGAAATTGGCAAAACGATTGGCAGAAGCTTTCAGTTTGACTGGAACGCTGAGGGTAATATAGATATTGAAATAACCCTGGCAAATTTAAAGGGTCAGTTTGGCTCTAATAGCCGATTCACTAAAACCTATGTAATTCAGGGTAAATCTGCGCCACCTTCAGATGTAACAGGTTTTCAGGCTTCTCAGGTTGGTGAAGCCGTAGTTATGCACTGGAATGCAGTGCCCGATATAGATGCATCGGGTTATGATATTCGTTACGGCCCAAGGGGTAACAGCAGCTATGCAGATGCAACGCCTTTCACAGAGATAACAAAAGGTACCAGTCTGACAACAAAAGATGTGCCACCAGGTGACTGGACAATTTATATTAAAGCCGTTGATACAACAGATAATAAAAGCCTTAATGATGTGAGCTCTAATGTTAATTTTATTAGTACATATGACATTATTGACCAAGTTGACCAGGCACCTGACTGGTTAGGTACAGTCGTTAATTTTGTTAAGCGTTGGGATGGTACTTTAGTACCTTCAAGCACTTCAAATAATGCAGCCATAGGCTGGCGCGTATTTGATGAATTTGTACCAGATCCCGCTTTAAATTGCAGTTACACAGCACCTGAGCAAGACATTGGCTATGATGACACTGTGCGTATTTGGGGCAACGTAATTTCAGCATTAGGCCCTGGTGAGATTGGCAAGGCAGACCCTAAAGTTTCAGTTGATCATAGATTATCAGCGGGCAGTTATGACGGTTTTGAAGGCTGGACAGTGGGCAATATATTTTGTCGGTTTACTAAACAAAAATTAACGCTTGATACTAGCGTAGGGCTGGCCTACATCAGTGAGTTTACACCTACTGTTGATTTATTAGAGTGGAAACAAAAACTTAAAAACATTGTAATTGACCCGGGCGGCACAACAGTGCCATTTGATAAACAATTTCATACAGTGCCATTTCCCATTACCATCTTTATGGTTGATGGCAGCCTGTTAAAACCATTTATTACCAATATTACAGAGCAGAATTGTTTAATTAATGTTTATGATAACGCCAACACCTCAGTTGGCGGCACCATAAGCGCAGAATTTGAAGGGGCTTAATTATGGTTGCAACATTTGAACAACCTAACCATGTAACAACACACCCGGATGCAACGGCTTATAAAAATGCCATTGAAGCATCTATTAAAGTAAACCATGAGGTGGCCGGGCAGTTTGCACCGCATGAGGCGGCTGCGCCTGATATGACAATTGTAGTTGATGATGGGCGTTTTATGTATGCAGGTGGTCTGGTTATACAGCCACAACAAACAACGGTTGCTTTTGTGGCACCTATTAATAACCCTAGAATTGATAGAGTAGTTATTGATAATGTGACGGGTGCCATTTCTATTGTTTCTGGTGTAGAAAATGTCGCGCCTGTGGCACCGGCTATACCTATAGGAAAGCAGCCTTGTTGCCAGGTGCTCTTAATAAATACTCCTGCTACAACTGTTATTACAAATACTATGATTAGTGATGAGAGAGTTGGGCCCTCAGATAATGGTTTTGAAGCTGGAAACTGGACGCCAATTTTGATAGATAATAGTTTTACCGATGATGAAGGCCAGACATACAGCGAGCAAACAGGTCATTATATGAAAATTGGGAATATTGTATTTATCTCAGGCGTTGTCTGGCTGAATTCATTAGGCGCGCTTTCTGCAGCAGGTACCTGCCAAATTAAAGGCTTGCCGTATACTTCAAAGTCGAACAGCAGGCCTGGTGGAATAAATTGTAATGCTGGTGGTTCGTTAAATATTACAGCTGGCACGAACATATCTGGAGAGGTAGTGGCTGGATCTAATAGAGTGGCACTCCATTTATGGAATAGTTCTTTAGGCACTATTGGGTTAACAGTTGGTCAGTTTTCAGCTGGTGGTCTTATAAATTTTCATGGGCACTATTTCATTTAGGCTTATTTTAATTAAATAAAATATGAGAAGCGCAGCATCATTACCCAAACGAGTTATAGACAGGAGAAATTCCCAACCTATACTCAATTAAATAATAATATCGTCAATAATGACGAATTATGACAAAAAATGATAAGTTCTGATTCAATGGATAAATAAAGCACATGAGCAGTCGAAGTCAGTAAGAATAATAAGGAATTAACAAATGACTGGCAGCTCTGAAAATATAGTTAATTTGCATAACGTTAGAGATAGTCATAATCATAATGAGCAGGCATTAAGTGCCATTGCCATAATGAGAAAAAGAAAAAACATTAATGATATTAAAGACCCTGAAAAGCGGGTCGTTTTATTGGTAGAGTGGAGACTTGAAGCTGAAAAATATTGGTCAGAATATTGTTAACTAGTCAAAATCATCGTCTGCTTTATTGCTGTTAATCAGCGGCTTGCAGACGGTGTAATTTGCTTCAGCCAAATTTAACCAGGCATTTCTAGTTGCGCCTTTCTCGCTTCCTAATGTTGAATCAAACATAGAATAGACACCCGCTTGCATTTTTGATGTGCCATTAGTTTCTGTAATGATGATTCTACCTAAAACAATGCCACCAATGCCCCCTGAATCTGGGCCTGCATATATATCACAAAATAGCTGATTAGCTGATTTATCAAAGCATTTATCAAGGCCTATGTTAATAGAGTTAACTCTGTGTCCACAACGCCTGAAACCTTCAAGCAAATTAATTTTAACGGTTGCTAACGGAAGTTTGTATTGATTTTCAGACCAGGTAAAATCGGTTTCTTTTAGTTGCCCGGCTGGAATCATGCATGATGTTAATGTGATGATTAATGAAATTGATAAACTGAATTTTAAAAGAGTCATATTTGCGTCCTGTGCCACTATTAGTTTTGTGATATCGCTTAGTTGTTGGCTTTATAAACCTGAGTTACATATTTAGTAAAATTGTCTGTATCAGCAAAATAGTTAGGATATGCATTTTTTAGATCTCTAAGAGATTCTGCTGATACTAGAACTAGATTTTTTGGCGAATCGTCTCTGTATTTTTCTTCACTTATATAAACCCATTTAATATTGTATTTATTTTTAAGTTATATAGCATCAAGCGTCATTAACAAAATTTCTTTAGTTATTGTTTTAGTATGTGTACGTAACATGTTTTTATAAAGCGCGGCAATAACTCGGCTTTTTTGATCGGCATCGAGTTTAATCTGATCTTCAGTACACGTTTCTTCTGTGTATGAAATAGCTAGTTTTAATAACTCTAAATTGATTTTTGCAGGTTCTTTTTCAGATGAATCATATAGCTGTGATTCGCCTTTAAATGATTTTGATTCAAAATTTAAAAGGGCATCTTCAGCATTACCAATTATATCCTGGTTACCCATTTTCCCTGCATATAATCGGCGCATTGTAAATTCATCTAATGCTATTTCACTAGCTGCAATGGGTTGCATTTTTAGAGTGGACAGGGTTTCAGGCCCAATAGGCCCAGCGATAATTTCAACAGCGGTGTAACTAAATTCGTTTTTAGAAACCTGCATAACGCAAGGCAAGGTAAGAATAATTGCCGGATAAAGTGGGTTGTTTAATACCACAATTTGCCAGCCTTCATCTTCTATATGTGTGCTTAAAAGCTGGCTTGTTTCATCGTCTGTAGTGGCGTGATGCACCATATAAGGTTCACCTGAACCATTTAACAACCAGGACAAAGACACGTTTTCAGCCTTACTGATAGGAATTAATTTTTCAGGCCCTAATGTGTGCCCGTTTTTTATTCTGGTAACGTCAGCGGCCTTTAAACCAATGCTTTTAGCCCATGGCGTCATTTTCCTTTTGCCGAGAATATAGCTGATCCGGCCAAAAAACGTATTATTTATCATATTATTTATTTGACAAGTATGATTTATCATACTATTGTTTATACAGTAGTTAATGTAATACATATTACACCAAGGACTTAGTTATGAATACAGAGCAGAAAAAAGAATCAGTTACACGCGCATTGCGTATGCCAGCTGAACTTTCAGACAAGTTAAATAAAGTAGTAAAGCGTGAGCGCCGCAACTTTAACCAGCAAACCCAGATTTTTATTGAAGATGGCTTAGCGGCATATGAGGCAAAACAAGCCAAAATTAAAGAAATTGAAGCGAAGTTAGAAGAGGAGAAAGTAGCGTGAATACTTTGAATGATATTCAAATAGCGGTGCTTGAAGACGATAAAGCAGAAATAAATACATATCTTCAAGAGCTCGATCGTAAAACAGAAAGCAAGATGTATTTGCAGGCTGCTGAACATTGTGGATTCAAAACAGTTGAACTTCATGGACGCAGATTCGCTATGAGGGCCGAAATAGCCACTGTTATGGGGTACAAAGACGAGTCTGGTTTGCGCAAGTTATGCCAGAGATACGATTTAGAGACCCTGTCACCCGCATCATTCGGACAAAATGTCCGGAAGTTAATTTCAAATGAACTCGGCTTACACCCTAAGGATGGCCGTTCTGTTTTAGTGACATGGGATGTTTTTTTACTTGCGGGCATGGCAGGCACTACCGATGCAGCAAAGCAGATAAAACTGTATTTGTTAAAAATGGAAAAAGCGGGGCGTGTTGCTAGTGGGGTTGTTGATGGTGCAAACCGGCATGATACCGGTATAAATCGGGTTGAGAAAATAGTAAAAATTGTTGATAGAGCAACCCGTATACCTGACATATTTGCAAAAAACAATATGTATAAACTTTTGAATAAAGAACTTGCTGGCATTGTTAGGTTGCCAGTGCAAACAGAGCTATTGCCTTCTGACGAAAAAAGTAGCTGATAAGTAATAAGTGGGCTAACAAGAGTTACAGCTCCTGTTAGCCCTGTTGAGGGTACTGGCTTGAACACCGTTTCTCCTCCCGCAATAGTTTAATCATTGCGAGAAGAGCTTACCAGTGCCTTATTTAATTTCTACGTGAATAAGGGGCGTTTTTCACAATGTCACATAAATCAATTAGTGATATAGACCAGGCAAAGCACGATATTGTGCATGCTGGCAAGTTCACACCTAAAGAGCTCGCAGAGCTTACCAGCATTTCATATGGCACCTTGTGTAATAAGGTGCACGTTAAATCACCTAACCATTTTTTAATGGTTGATGAATCATTAAAAATTCAAAAAATTCAAGATGTGCGTTATTTAATTGAGGCCGAATGCCGTGAGTTAGGTGGCGTTTATATTCAGGTGCCTGATGAAATTCATAATACCTCTGATGTTGATTTAATTGCCGCCTGGGCGGCATGGCATAAAGACACAGCAGAAACCTGCACAGCTATTAGTGAAGCATTAAAATCAAAATCAATAACAAAAGATCATTTGAAAAAAATTCGTAAAGAAATGTTTGAAGATTTTCAACGCGAATTAGAGCTATTTCATCGAATGGAGGTGCTTTGTGATGAGTAACAGTCCATTAGCAATTACGCCACCAGAAGCATTAAAAAATCAAGGCATTACCCAGGCAAAAGACAACATACCAGAAGGTAAAGAGGTGTGTGTGTCTGGTTCATTAATTTTTCAATTTTTTAGCAAAGAACTACAAGCGCGATTTATTAAAGGTGGCCAGCATGGCAACACAAATGAGTCTGCCAGGGTTAAATCTGGCAAGTGATGAAGTGGCGCTACGTAATGCCTGGGCAAGTGTGCCAGGTGTTAATAAGAGCGACTTCAATTCTAGGGTTGAGTTAGGTGCAATTCGAATTTGTTTAGTTCGTATTGCCGAGGCACAGATGAAGAGGGCTAAAAAATGTCAGCGAAATTGATAAAAATAATAGCAACAAAAATGCCAGCTAAGAAAAATAAAACTATGCGGGCATGGGTAAAAGCGAACGAATTGGTTGAACAGGGGCAAGGTATTACATTTTTCCCGTATTTTTGTAATGAAGGTAGCCACTATTCTTTGCATTTGTTCTTTTTTAGTAAAAACAAGCAGAAAAATATTGAAGTAATAAATGGGTGTTGGGTTAAAGACTACATATTTAAAACAGGCGTTAAGTTGTTACCTATGGCTGTTTCATATTCTGATGATGGTAGACCTACAGCTGTTTTAATAGAGTTTTCAATAGTAAGCACATTAGAGAGTTTATTTTCAAATTAAAGGTTAAGCCGAAGGAGGTAAGCCAATGAGTTATTCAAGAAAACAGTTTGAACGTTATTTGACAGAAGATGATGAAAATAAACTTTTTAAATATGTGGCTAAGTTTGCTGATGTTATGTCACGACGAGATTATGCGTGGATGGGAATATTGAGACAAAGCGGAATGAGAGTTAAAGCAATGTCTCTATTTACCGTGAGTGATGCACGTAAAACATTATCTACGGGTTATTTTCATATCAGGGCTGAAACCAATAAAGGCTGTAAAGCGCATACATGCAGAGCCAATAAAAAAGCATTAACACATTTACGGGCTTTGTTATTGATTCGGCTTGAAATGGGGTATGTTGAGTTACCAAACAAGCCGTTGGTTATGAGTAGAAATCATAAAGGTTTGAGCATTCGCAGTTATCAGGAGCGTATGAAGCATTGGCGAATTGCTGCAGGTTTAGGCTGTGATGCATCACCGCACTGGTTTCGTCACACATTGGCAAAACGAATTATTAAAACATCTGTTAGCCGTAACCCATTAGCTATTGTGCAGGTAGCTCTTGGGCATTCATCTATTACCAGTAGTGGCGTGTATACCATGCCAGATAAAGAAGAAATGGAGCTCAGCATGGAGGCTGCATCATGAGTTTAAAAACAGCTGATGATATTTCAAAAACAATAACTGATTCATTAGCGGCATTATCAATTGAAAGCACAGGTAACGTTTCTGCTGCATATTGTCACGGCTATTTTAAATCATATGTAGCGTCTTTTGTTGCTGGGCTTCCAGGTAAGTATCGAAATGAATTTATTTACGATTTAAAAAATATGGCGGTTAATAACAATGGAGCTGATTAATACAATTCAAAAGTGCCCTGTTTGTGATGGTTTAGGTGAGAAATATAACGCTGACTGGAACGATTATATACAGGCCTGCACACACTCAGGTTTATGTGGTTATGTTTCGCATGCTATGCATCAAACAGAGTTTTTTAAGGGCAGAGGTTATAAGGCAATACCTAACGTTATTGAGCCTTGTGACTGCTGTGAAGGTGGTGGGCGAGTAGTTGGTAGCATCACATTAAACGATTATTACAAACTGCCTGCTAAAACCGCTTCCGAGCTCGGGTTTAGCAGGGTTAAAAAAGTAAGCTCGGGACGGCTTTAAAGCATGGTCATGCTTTAAAGATCTGGTAGACCTGGACATGTGCTAATAGCGAACCTCCTGCGTGTCTTATAACCAGTTTTAATAAGGGAAAACCGCAAGGCGAGTACCTTTTATTAATCAGTGGAGAAAATATTATGAATATTGAAGTTTATTACGCTTTTACAGCTGGCCTTGCATATGCATACATAGGCCTGATGGTTTTACTTATGTCTATGGAATCTGCAGATAGAGCCGTTGAATTGTGGGTTGATGACAGTTTATTTAAGAGCTTGTTTTTGCTGCTTACATGGCCAATAAGCATAACGTGTTTGTTGTGTGTTGCCTGGTTCAAAAAAATTGGCAGATATCTTAGTGGCTACTAAAAGTACGTGCTATTGGTCGCCTGACCATGTTCAGGCGAAACCTATAGTTCGTTTAGTTAGTGATAAGCGTCGATATGTATATGTTGATGAGTTACCCGACACTAAGAAAACTAAATTTTTAGCCGCGGCTGAAAAATTGAATAAAAAATATCATGACGTTATTGAAAATGACGCTCTGTTACAGGCTTTAAAATCACACTTCAACGCTTCGTTAGTTGTGCAGCAAAGCGCATTTGATAGAGCGATGAAGACTAACAAATAAAACCAGCACACCATAACTATATTTTGTTCTCGTACTAAGTAGGTGGGTGGTTTTTTTAATAATAGGAAAGTGAAATGAGTGATTTAACTAATGAAATTAAGAGCCAACAAAGAGTAGCGGCTGAAAACGTTATTCTTTTAGATTTGCGTAAAAAAGGTCTGCTTGAAGATAACCAAATAATAAGGCCGGTTAATGGCTCCAAGATGGCTAAGGCTAAAAATGACTGGTTTGCATCAAAAGTAGGCCAAAGCTGCTTGAAACCTGAAATTTTATATAACCCTGAAGCGGGTCAAAAATACTTAAAAGAGAGGTTAGAAGCAGCCTTTATAGCAGGTGCACAGGCATCAATAGCTATATTGGGTGCAAGAAAATGAAACGTCTAATTTTAATAATTTTAGTTGCCTTGGTATTTATCTTTTCATTTTTTCACCCATGTTCAGCTAAGGCTAATGGCTATTATGTATTTGGCGGTGCCTTTGCTTATAACGATGGCGATAATGGCACAGAACCAGATTATGACGGTTTAAGCCCAAATGGTTATTTCGGTATTAAATACATGTATGAATTTGATGATTTTATATATGTTCAGGCAGGGCTAAAACATGAAACTAGCATGTCATATCGTGAGGTAGGTTACGGGTTTAACGGTGTTTTTTTTGATGTTAATTTAAAATTATTCTGAGGTTTATCATGAGTGTTTATGTTGATGAAATAAGATTTGTTACAGAACAGTGTTGTAATTGTGGTGTGCCATTTGCAATGACTGAAGATTTTAGACGTAGACGTTTAAACGATCGTAAATCATTTTATTGCCCAAAAGGCCACGGTCAGTCATACACAGGAAAAACAGAAGTTCAGAAATTAAAAGATCAGTTAAGCCTTAAGCAAGATCAGTTGAATGTGCAGACAGGTAGAGCAATGATTCTTGAAAATCAGCTTGACGATATAGCTAAAACGTATAAGAGAGTACGTGAACGAATCAAAAATGGTGTTTGTCCATGCTGCAACAGAACGTTTGAAAACCTACTTAATCACATGAAGAGTGAGCACCCTGATTTTGGTTCACATGAAATATTAAAATCACTTCGTTTGGCTTATGGCTTAACACAGTCAGCACTGGCCACAGAGGTAGGTGTTTCAGACGGCTATGTTTCTTTATATGAAAATAACAAGCCTTTACCTGAATACGCTGAGCAATTACTTAAATCATGGGTAGAAGCTAATGCCGATTAATTTACCGTCATGTTTTAAGAGAAAGCTGGGTGTTAATGCCTGTGTAGAAAACTGCCCTGTTTCTAATGAGTGTTATGGGCTGGCACCTGACAAAGAGTTATTAAATTGCAGTTGTGGCAACAAAGCCACTTCATGGTTTGAGGGCCAGTGGATTTTATGTGGTTGTAATGGATGTGGTAAAGCGGCCGCCTCTACTAGTATTGAAGCGGCTTATTCTGATTGGAATAATATTATAGATATAGTAAATGGTGATTTATGAGTAATTTAAAAAGAAGAAAGGGAGAGATAATAGATTTTATTTTTGAGCTGCTTGAAAATAATTATGAAATCAATCGTGATAAATACTTATCTTGTAATGAAATAGTTGAAATACTTAATGAGAAAAAGTCGAGTGTACAAAGCGCACTAACCAGAATGAAAGAGCAGGGCGCACTTTCTCATAAGTCAGGCCCTAATCGAAGCAATTTATATCAACACAAGCCTGCTGGTGCTAATGCGCCACTCCCTGGTATTTGGAACCCGGTTGTTAATATGGAAACGATTTGATTTAATAAAGCAATATCAAAGGAGTAGTGAATGAGTAAAGAAATAGCGCTAGAAAAGCTAACTGAGTACGCTAAGAATAATTTGAAAGACAATCAGGAATTGTGCTCAGTTTTATTTTCATCAGAAAACATACTAAACGGGCGAATTGGATTACCTGTGCAAATTAAATATAAGCAAACGGCTAGGACTGGGCGAGTAACAATCAAGAAAGACACTATATATTTTTACCCGCCATTTGACCCGTTTACAGGTGAGTCAACCTCCGATATTAAGGATTAACAATGCTAAAACTAACCTTCTCACTAATGGCGTTATTGCCTTTACTTATTGCCGTACTTCAAAGATACGGCTTAAAGGTTACCTGCTCATTAATACCTTACATAGCTGGTATTGGCGCTATAGGTTTAATGGGTTTACTTTTAACAATTATTTATGAGGTGTGGGTGTGAATATTATTGATAAGAAAGCAGCAATGAATTTAATAAGAAGCATGTCTGATAATGGGCCTATTCTTCAGTTTATAGATTCTTTAATTGTAACAAAGAGATTGTCTATGCTTGTAAGTGACCCTTATTCAATCAGGATTGATTTTGTAAGACAGCCTGATGTTTATGATTTTTCGTCAATTGCTAAACAAGAAAGTTACCAGTCACTAAACAAAGGTAAATTAAGTAAAAAGGCTCGTAGACAATGAATAACATGACAGATGAAGAACAAAAAGCTTTCAATATTTCCTGTGCTGAGTATATGGGGATAGAGTACAGAGAGACACCATGCGGTTCTTTTGGCGTTGTCGATGTAAATTTCAAACCTGCCACTGCCAGCAACGACCTTGATCGTGTGATTGAGAAGATGTTATCTGAAAAACTAGTAGAAGAAGTTTGTATGTCTGTAACTGAAGGAGAATACATGTGTACTTTTTTAAAAAGTAAATTTACTGGAATAGGTCACATACAACCATCAATGAGACAGGCAAAGACCAAATGTATAGAACATGTATTGAGGGGGAGTAGATCATGAGCAAATGGGTAAATGTTACAGTTATTGCTGTAAAAGAATTAATGATTGAAATCGAAGATAGCCAAACAGAAGACGATGCCATGAGGCTTGCATGTGATGAAATTCCTGATGGTGATGAATTTGGGGCTTTAGATGTAGAAAGTGAATCTATAGACGCATACAAACGACATGCTGATTTAGTTATCAGTCTTAAGGGGTGAGGTATGTTAAATAAAAAAGCAATAAGGAAACTTGTTTTAGAAGGCCGTAGCGACGAGGTAAGAGATTTGCTTTTGTGTGACTCACAAATAGTTATTATTCAGAACATAAAGCAATCTGGAATAATTACAGCAGCACAATTAGCTGATGATTTATGTATTAGCGTTCAAAACGCATCATCGAAGCTTACTAAATTATCAAAGTCTGGGTATTTAACACGTAAATCAAGAACAGCTGAGAGTGGCGGTATTGAGTTTATTTACTGGTACGGGGCAGAGGTATGAAGACTATAACTAAAAAACCATGCACATCATGTATCCACTCTCGCAAAATTGGCTATACGTATTATTGCCATAGAGCGGCGTATATTGAAACCAGTCATGTAACAAATCATTCCTATACTGCAAATGTAATTGATTGCTATATCGAGAGATACAAAGGGTGCAAAGGTAAATACTTTAAAGGCAATATTAAATACAGATTTATTATGTGGATTTACAATAAACTCACACATAAAACCTGCAAAACCTGCGGCTACAGAAACAAAATAAACGGTCACTGTACATTAAACCAGTTAAGTAAAAAGGTTGATGATGATTTTAGCTGTAATGAATATAAGGAGAGATAGATGGCTTGCAAATGTATAAATATGTGCGGTTATGGTGACGATAGCTGGGGCAAGCATCACCATGTTAAATGCGAAAAGTATGAAACAGAAAAGCACTCATACTTGTTCTACTACGAGGATGCTTTAAGTGCATGGATACCGGCTCCTGACAAAATAGAAAATATATGTTCAGCCGTGGACAATCTTGAACCCGATGAAGAAATAGAGATAAAGTTTCGTCGTGTGGATATGACTGATAAGCAACTAAATGATCTTTCTGATGAGTAAATCGAAAAGTAAAGAGTTCGTCAAGGGGTACATATCCGCTGTGCTGGAGGGCAGATGCTTGAAATCCATAAAGACAGATTACGGATTCGGGTCAAGAGGGCTTGGGTTGTATGTGTGGCGGAGAGACAAAATTCTTTGCTTTATACCAGATGAAGATGAAGATATAAAGGGCGGAACAATGACCGATATTTCAGAATATGGTGATACGTAATGGCGTAAGGAACGGTAAAACATGCCTAGCCTGTTGGTGGGCCTGCTGATCTGATAAATACTTAGATGTTCATCCTAGACCATCTAGTGAATTTGCTTCTTTTTACTCAAATGAAGAACGTAAGTTAAAGACCTCAACATATAACAACGGAGAGTGAAGTTAATAGTATTACTATTCGACATAAAAAAATCACTATATCGAAAACCACATTTAAAATTGACATTAAATTATTAACTGGGCTAACAAATGGCAACAATACAACAATTAAAAGACCAAATAGACTTACACGAATTAGCAGCAAGATTAGGCATTCAACAGGGAAAAGGTAAAAATGCAAATTACTTTAGCCCACACCATGCAGATAAATCACCCAGCCTTTCAATAGATAATAAGCGTAACAGATGGAAGGACTTTAGTGACCCTGATTCAGGTGGCTCATGTATTGACCTGGTTATGTATGTAGAAAACGTTGAAGCCGCTGAGGCGGTGAATATTTTGCATGATCTTTATGGCATTGAAAAAGACAAACCAAACCCTAAAAAGCAGCAACAAAAATCAACAGTTGAATATATTGCAGACAAGTGCAAAGGCAACGAAGAAAAAATAATTGAATATTTAACGAGCCGTGGCATTACTCAGAAAGTCATTAAACACGGCATTAAAAAAGGCATGTTAGGTTTTAATACGTATACGGGTAAAACCGCTGCAGCCGGTGAGTTTGGTTATGGGGGCCCTGCAGTTGCTTTTATTGTTAAGTGTTTAAACTTATCGCGTATTGTTGCTGTAGATATGCGCTATCTGGAACCAGAATTAAATGGTGGTGTTAAAACACAGATTCAGGGAGAGAAAAACGGCTATTTATGGACAAATGATATTCAGAAACTTAAAAACGCTAAGGTTGTTTTTATTGTAGAAAGTTCGATTAATGCATTATCAGTTGATAGCTGTGAAATACCAGGTACGGCCGCTTTTGCATTAAGAGGCACAGGTAACACTGATAATTTAGATTTACGTTTTTTAATGGGTAAGAAGGTGGTTATTTGCCTGGATAATGACCCTGCCACAGACAAAGGAAAATATCCTGGTCAAGAGGCATCTTGGGTTTTACATTCGCGCCTTACAGCCATGAATGTGGCTTGTCATTTAACCGATCAAACAACCTGGGATGAATTTGAATATAACGATGTAAACGACATTCTAAAGGATGTAGGTGTGTCAGGTTTAAAAACGCATTTATCTAAACTGCAGGGTGGTTGTATACCTGGTGTTTATGTTTCAGAAGAATACCAGGGCCCTAGCCGCATATGGTTGCCGCCTCATGACTTTGCACAGTATTGGCGTTTTAGAGTTAAAGAAGATTTCACCACCTGCATTACAAAAATGACTGAAGATGATGATGGTAATAAAAAGCCTGAGTTTGCTGATTTATGCGGGTTTAGGGTGGCAGGGCTTTCACGTATAACAGTATCTAGCTCTGTTGCTACGATGACAGGTGAAGAGGACACATCACCCAGAACACAGTTTGCAGTGAGTGTGCAGACACCACGCCACGGCAATAAATTAATTAGACGTGTGCTTGAAGATGAGCGTTTACACAATGTTGATCAGTGGCGAAAATTTGGCCCTGTTTATGCGCAAAATGGATTTTTACGTATGATTAATATTTTAGAACGTGCTGCGCATATTGGCTCACGTGAAGCAATTAATTTTGTTGGTTTAGCCTGGAAGCAGGGCAAGCCTACGGTTAACGAGGGGCCAGATTGTTATTTCACTGACCCTAATAAGCAATGCCCATATCATAATTTATCATTCCCTTCAGGTTCAAAAAGTGACGCCAGAAAAGTGATTGAAGCTTACCAGGCTACATTTCAAAAAAATGCTGCTTTGCATACTTTAAATTGGAGTTTGGGTGGTCATTTAAAAGCATTTTTAGGCTTCTGGCCGCACTTAATTATGCAGGCTGATAAAGGTAGTGGTAAGTCTGTTTTAACTCAACGACTAGCAAGAACGGTTGCAATAACGATGTTTTCTGGCCAGTCATTACAAACTGAATACAGGTTACTCACATCTATTAGTGGTACCAGCCACCCAGTTGGCTGGGAAGAAATGTCAGCACGTTCTCAACAAATAATTGATAAAGCGGTTTCTCTTCTGCAGGAATCTTATGGTTATACGGTAACTTTCAGGGGCACTGATATGACAGAGTATTTAATTTCTGCCCCCGTGTTGCTTGCTGGTGAAGATGTGCCCGTAAAAGGCGTTACAGGCAAAGTGGTGCGGGTTAATTTAAGCCAGCGTAAAGGTGATTTATTACCTGAAGACCTGCCCCGTTTCCCGGTTCTGGAATGGATTAAATTTTTATCTGAGCAATCCAGGACCAGTGTTTTAGAGTTGCATAAACGGGCTGTTGATCATTGTGACTTTCATTGCAGAACAGATGGTAAAGATGAGGGTGCCAGCCGTATGATCAATAACTACGCGGCCATGTTAACCAATTGGCGTCTGTTATGTGCATTTGCTGATATACCAAAAGAAACAGGTAATTTTGAGGCAGATTTATTAGCTGAAATGAATGTGCATATAGCTGAGACCAGTGGTGATAGACAGCCATGGGTTTGGATTATAGAAACGCTCTTTAGTCAAATATCCTCCCATATGTTTAATTACCCTTATAAGTTCGTAGTGATGCGCAATGAGGGCGAGCCAGTTGAATGTTTGCTGATTCGTTGCACTCATATCATGCAGCATTTCAAACACAGCCCTAGCCTTAAAGAGACCTACAATGGTTTGCCTGTTAAGTCTGACCGAGTGTTAAAGCGGCAACTTAACCAGGCTGAAGTAATTTATAAAGACCGTGTAGATACCACCATTGCCAAGAAAAGAGAAAGCCACATGATGGCCCTCTCTATTGATGCGCTTGAAGGTTACGGCCTGCACGTGAGCCGCCCTGAAACACCTGATGATTTTGCAGAGAAATAAAGGGAGTAGCGATGCTTATATGTAAACACCCCCCCCACACCCCCCCACGAATTTGGCTGCGCCATTTTAATAAAAAAAACTTCGTCAGTTTTTTTTCTCTTAAAAACCTCCCTATAAGGTGTCGGGTATGGCTCGTTTTTTTGGCGGAATTACTGACTTATTACTCTATGTTATTGATTGATGGGGTTATTTTGTGGCGTGTTAGCTTGTTTTATACGCCAGTTACGCTTGTTTATGCGCGGGTTAGCTTGTTTTGTGCGCCTTTTCTGTTTTTTGTCTCTTTATATATATATTTATCTTATCTTATTGAAAAAGAAAGAAATAAAGGGCTGATAAATAGAGATATCCAGCTGTTTTATATGCGCGGGTTAAGAATATTAACATGTACTAACCTACGCGGGTTTTTACTGTCATTAGCAATAACACGCGCATTAACTCGCGCATTTTTTTCTTATAAAAAACAAATGGTTAGGTGTGAATTTAGCCTAATACGCCAATACGCGGGTAAATCTGCCCCTACCTTATTTTTTTGGAGTAATTCATGGAATTAATTGAACAGTTTTTGCAGTGGTTAGAATTTAATAAGGGAAGGTCCGTTAATACGTGTATTAAGTATCGCCTTTATTTGGTTCGTTTAAATGATTATTTACCTAGTGAATTAATTAGTGCTGAGAGAGGTGAATTAGAATCTTTCGTAGGTATCGATGCACACAAAAGCGGTATGTCACCTAAAAGCCGTAAACCGATGGTTGCCGCTATACGAGGTTTTTATACCTGGTTATATCGTGAAGAAAAAATATCTAATAACCCATCTGAAGCTATAAATTATCCCTCTGTTGGTAATAAGTTGCCAACTGCTGCAAGCCTTCAAACCGCTGAAAAGTTATTGATGGGACCAGACTTAAATACTTTAAAGGGTGTGCGTGATGCAGCTATTTTAGCTTTATTAATAGGGGGTGGGTTAAGAGTTTCAGGTTTACGTAAACTAAATGAAAGCCATTTACTTTGGACAGAGGACGATGATGGAACAGAAAGATTAACACTTAAGTTAACAGAGAAGGGTGATAAAGATAGGTTGTTACCAATGACAACAGAAGCCAGGTTGTTTATTAGAGCTTACCTCGGTCACCCGAACTTAAAACATATTGATAGAACATTAAGTAATAGCGATAAGGTGTTATTCATTTCATTAAGAAATAGGTCAATACCAGAATATGATTATCGTGGAGAGCTTAGGCGTTTATCTGCACGTTCTATTAATGACATGATTCATTTGTATGGCGAACAGCAGGGCCTACCTACTAATCAGTTACATTCACATGCAATGCGCCACCTCTTTGGTACTGAAATGGCAGAGTCAGATATTGACTTACTACAGCGCCAAACATTACTAGGTCATGCAGACCCTAAAACTACAGAGATATATACAAAGTTAGCTACAAGAAAGCTGGCCAGAGTAGTTGATGTTGCAAGCCCCTTGAGAAAAATAAAAACACCTATGACAGACATAGCTAAAATTATTGAGAATAATAAATAATGCACTTATTAAGGCACAGTAGCCGCTTAGAACTTATATACCATGGGGTTACTAGTATTCTTATAGGCCTGTTTCTCTGCCCTCGCAGGATGGGTGCGCACCTCCCTGAAACTTTCCTTTATAACGGCCTAACTGTTGCAACCTCCATAGAACTTTCAACTGCGTGTTATTACATAAGGCGCAGTTCAATAGCTTCCATTAACCAACAATCAAAGGGTTACAGCCATGAATGATGATGATAAGCGCAGTTCAAATAAAGAAGTGCACCTGGTTAAACCTTCTAGTAAGACAGATCAGCTAGGGGTGGGGGGTAGGCATAAGCAAAGTCAACCCTCTTTTGAGGTAGGTGGGTACCTAGATATATGCAATATTTCTGATTTTGATTTTTTGGCGTCGACTCGTAAAAGTGACCCGAGAATTAAGGCGCTACACGATATGTATGTAGGTGAGGAGTGGATACAGTTTGCTGAAATTGTTGGTTATGAGTCTTTTATGGTTTTATGGATGAAATTTGGAGAAGAAAATAACTCCAAATGCTTATATGTACCTACTTTATCAAAATATGTGCGATATCAACGAAACCTATTAATACTAAAGCTTTTCGACGAAGGTTATAGGAGCAATCAGATTAAAAAACACATAAAGAGAGAATTATGTGAGGACATAAGTATTCGCCACATAGATCGTATTTGTTTAAAAAGTAAAATGAAACGATGACTGATAAAACCGCAATAATATATGCCCGTGTTAGCTCAGCTAAACAGGCAGAAGAAGAATTACCCATATCTAGCCAGATTGAACAGTGCAGAAAGAAGGCTGAATCTTTAGGTGCAAATATAATTAAGGTTTACTCTGATGAAGGTATTTCAGGTAGCTCTGATAAACGCCCAGCATTTCAAGATGCGATGTTATTTTGTGAAATTGAACCACCAACATACTTAATTACCTGGTCAAGTTCTCGCTTTGCCAGAAATAAAGTTGATGCAGGGTTTTATAAAAAACGTTTAGCAACAGCTAACGTGAAAATAATGTATGTATCTATGGAAGTTGATACAGACACTACAGGAGGCTGGTTATTAGATGGTGTTATGGAAATTTTTGATGAGCTATATAGTAGGCAGGTAAGTGCTGATACAAGGCGTTCACTAATTAAAAACGCTAAAGATGGTTACTGGAATGGAGGGCGGGTGCCTTATGGATTCATAGCAGCTAACGATGTTGAAAACCCTAAAAGAAAACGCTTAGCTCATAATCCTGATGAGGTCGATGTAGTAAGAAAAATATTCGATTTAAAAATGAATGAAAATATGGGTGGTAAATCTATTTGTATTTGGTTGTCAGAAAACGGTTATAAATACAGAGGTTCAACCTGGAAGGTTTCAACAGTTCAAAGTCTCTTAAGAAATAAACTGGTCATAGGTAAAACAACATTTGGCAAACGTGATTCAAATAGAAAAATAAGACCGAAAGAAGAATGGATTATTGTTGATAGTCATAAACCCATTATTGACTCAGTTACATGGGACACAGTACAAAAAATAATGGATTCACAAACAGACCCAGAAAGTAATGGTAGCCCCAAAAGCCTGCACACATTCACAGGGCTCTTAACTTGCGGTCAGTGTGGTTCATCTATGCATACTGAAAGTGCTAAGGGTAAACTGAAAAGGTTTTATTACTATAACTGCTCGGCGGCTGCTAAGTATAAAAAACATAAACCAAGGCGTATTAACTCAGATGCAATGGATAAATGGTTATTGCAGGTAATTTGTGAAACGATATTTTCAGAAGAAAACTTAACAGAGATAATTAATAGTCTATTTGATATTGCTGGTACATGGTTATATGAGAAAAATAAAAGATTAAGTAGTGCAGAAAGCAGGCTGTTATCTTTAAAACAAAAACAAAATAACTTATATGATTTATTGGAACTTCATGGGTTAGATGCGCCAAATCTGGGTGATTTATCAGAAAGGCTAAAAAACAATAACGAGAAAGCTAAGATAATTGAACAGGAAATAGCAATAATAGACGCTGAAACACCTCCGGTAATAGAGAAAGCGTCTAAATCAACCATTAGAGAGGTATCTAAGTTTTTAACAGAATTAATTATTACTATGGAAAATCCCAAGAAGGTAAGGGCCCTCTTGGGAACATTCATTGAAAGCATCGTTCTTAAGGATACTTATATTACGGTTAACTATAACCCTAATAGCCTGATAGACCGGACTAGTGCCGGTGTTCTCAGTGACGTTGTATGGCTCCCCGACCTGGACTCGAACCAGGGACAAACGGATTAACAGTCCGTTGCTCTACCAACTGAGCTATCAGGGAATAGTAGATATTTGCAATGTTATTGCTGTTCGAAACATGTCGTTTCGAGGGGCGCTATAATACTGATTCACCCCTTGTCGGTCAACACTAATTTACTGATTAACCAACAAATTTCTTAATTCTACCTAGAGCTTTCTCTAAACTCCCCATATCAGTAGCGAAAGAGATGCGCATATGCCCCGGACTACCAAATGCTGAACCTGGAACCAGGGCAACTTCGGCTTCGGCAAGAATCTTTTCCGCCAGTTTGACATCGTCTTCAATGCCCATGTTTTTCATAACCTGGGTGAAGTCGGGGAAAATATAGAAAGTGCCGTCACTGGCAATGCTCTCTACACCTTCGATTTTATTAAGCTCACCTAGCACGAAATCATGGCGCTCTTTAAAAGCCTTATTCATCTCATCCAGACGTGACTGATCACCTTCGAGTGCTGCCTGAGCGGCAACCTGTGAAATAGAAGTGGGGTTTGAGGTGCTTTGAGACTGAATCTTTTTCATGTTTTTGATTAGATCAGCTGGCCCTGCAGCATAACCGATACGCCAGCCTGTCATGGCATAAGCCTTGGAGACACCATTGAGTACTACCGTGCGATCGTAAAGGTCGGGGCAGGCATTAACAATGTTACAGAAGGCTTCATCAGTCCAGAGGATCTTTTCATACATATCGTCTGTGGCAATGATGATATCAGGGTACTGACGTAATACTTCGCCTAATGCTTCTAACTCAGCCATAGAGTAGGATTTACCCGATGGATTAGAGGGACTGTTAATGACAAAGAGGCGTGTTTTATCTGTTATAGCGGCTTTTAGCTGGTCTGGGGTGATTTTAAAGCCCTGTGACTGGTTGCCCTGTACGATGACAGGTTCAGCATCGGCAAGTAATACCATATCAGGGTAAGACACCCAGTAAGGCGCGGGGATAATGACTTCATCCCCCGGGTTCAGTAATGCCTGAGCCATATTAAAGAAGCTCTGTTTACCACCGCATGAAACCAGTACCTGATCTGCAATGTAGTTTAAACCGTTATCTTTAGAAAATTTGTTTATAATGGCCTGTTTAAGGCTGGGCATACCATCAACAGCCGTATATTTGGTCTGGTTGTTATTGATTGCTTCAATCGCCGCCTGTTTTACGTGGTCGGGTGTCGCGAAATCGGGCTCACCCGCGGCAAGGCCAATGACATCTTTGCCTTCGGAACGTAATTGTTGGGCCAGTGCGGTAACGGCTAAAGTAGGTGATGGTTTTACTTTTTGTATTCTATTGGAAGCTTGTGCCAAAGCGATATACCCTGTCTGATTGAGTTCTTTGTATTCAGAGTGTGAGTATAAACAAAGTTGCTTGTGTTTGTCCTATCCCAAAGGGTAGTAAAACGCATTTTTTTAAAGTTTTTTTAAAGTTTTTTACAATGTCGAAACAATTTGAATTAGAAACGGATAAAACACCTGCCGGAGATCAGCCAGCTGCGATTAAAACTTTGCTGTCTGGACTCGAAGATGGTTTGTTAAATCAGACGCTTTTAGGTGTTACTGGTTCGGGTAAAACATTCACTATTGCGAATGTTATTCAGCAGTCGCAACGCCCTGCAATGATACTTGCCCCTAACAAAACACTGGCGGCTCAGTTGTATGGTGAGATGACAGAGCTATTCCCCCATAACTCGGTGGAATACTTTGTTTCTTATTATGATTACTATCAGCCTGAAGCATATGTGGTAGCCAGTGATACCTTCATTGAAAAAGATGCATCTATAAATGAGCACATAGAACAAATGCGTCTTTCTGCTACAAAAGCTTTGTTAGAAAGACAGGACACCATTATTATCGCGTCGGTTTCTTCAATTTATGGATTGGGTGACCCAGAATCCTATTTATCTATGATGTTACATCTGGTCAAGGGTGACATGATCAATCAACGGGATATATTACGCCGTCTGGCGGAAATGCAATATACCCGAAATGATATGGAGCTTGGGCGAGCAAACTATCGTGTGCGGGGCGAAGTAATTGATGTGCATCCCGCTGAGTCTGAATATGAAGCGGTGCGTATTGAGCTATTTGATGATGAAGTTGAACAATTAAGTTTTTTTGACCCATTAACCGGTGAAGTGCTGCGTAAAGTCTCACGTCTAACGATATATCCCAAGTCACATTATGTAACGCCCAAGACGGTTATATACGAAGCCATCGATAAGATTAAAGTAGAGTTGAAAGAGCGTCTGGAGCAGTTGCGAGATAATAATAAATTAGTAGAAGCTCAACGTTTAGAACAACGCACTATGTTTGATCTGGAAATGATGCGTGAGTTAGGGTACTGCAATGGCATAGAAAATTATTCTAGATATTTATCGGGAAGAAACCCCGGAGAAGCCCCTCCCTGTTTATATGATTACCTGCAGGACAATGCTTTATTAATTGTTGATGAAAGCCATGTATCCATACCACAGCTTGGTGCCATGTATAAAGGTGACCGGTCGCGTAAAGAAAATCTGGTTAATTTTGGTTTTCGTTTACCTTCGGCATTAGATAACCGCCCCATGAAGTTTGAAGAGTTTGAAGCGATTCGACCGCAAACTATTTATGTTTCAGCAACACCTGGCCCCTATGAAACTGAAAATTCAGATCAGGTGGCCGAGCAGGTAGTCAGACCGACTGGGCTGTTAGATCCAGAAGTTGAAATTCGTCCTGTAGCAACACAGGTTGATGATGTCCTGTCGGAAATAAATATTCGGGTTCCGAAAAAAGAAAGAGTTTTAATTACCACTTTAACTAAACGTATGTCAGAAGATTTAACCGATTACCTGACCGAACATGGCGTAAAAGTAAGGTACTTACATTCAGATGTAGATACTGTCGAACGTATGGAAATTATTCGAGATTTACGTTTAGGTGAGTTTGATGTGTTGGTCGGTATTAACTTGTTACGAGAGGGGTTAGATATTCCTGAAGTCTCATTAGTTGCCATTCTCGATGCAGATAAAGAAGGTTTTTTGCGTTCAGATCGATCATTAATTCAAACCATGGGCCGAGCAGCAAGAAACTTAAACGGCCGGGCTATTTTATACGCAGATAGAATCACAGGTTCAATGGAAAGAGCTATAGGTGAAACAGAACGGCGCCGTATAAAACAGAAAGAACATAATGAAAAACATGGCATTACTCCAGCGGGCATTACAAAAACAATTATGGATGTTATGGGTGTGGGTTATGAGCAGAGACATCAGCAACACACATTAAAAGTTGCCGAGCAGCAGGCACAATATGCACATATGTCGATGAAGGAAATCAGTAAGGAAATGGATAATTTAGAAAAACAGATGTTTAAACACGCTCAGGATTTAGAGTTTGAGGAAGCGGCTGCGGTAAGAGACAAAATTAATCAGTTAAAAGCTTTATCTTTAGAGGCGTAAGTGTCAGGTTTTGAGTCAGATTTCTCGTTCCCACGGTCCCCCGTGGGAATGCATAATGAATGTAAGTTAATCATTAGAAGGCAGCCGATAAATTTTATATGTATTCCCACGCAGGAGCATGGGAACAAGTTAATTTTCCAAAAAGGATTCTTACGGGCTTATTTTCTAGTAACTAATTAGCTCAAATTCTAAAAGTTGATATTAACGATTTGTTTTAATATACGTACACTTATTGTAAGGTGGGTTAACTAGTCGTATAACAATAGTTCCACTCAAAACCTGAAAACTCATTTAGTATGTCTAAAAGTTGATCTGTCGGTACCGCTTCATGTGGATAGATGTGGGCAATTTCAAAACCACCACGGGAAAAACCACACTCGTGTTTCCAGTTAAGCTCAGAATATAAAGTTTTATTCTGACATTTGTCACATAGGCATAATTGTCCTGGCTTTTGCCAGTCAGATGTTTTCCAGTCACTGATGCGTTTTTTACAAACAGGACATTTAGGGTTAACTGTTTGTGTATAACCCAGACATTCGGCTTCATAACTTTGCTTAATAACAGAAATAAAGCAGTGATTCTCTCCTTCAACTGGCTGCAGATTAATATTTGGAGAGCAGCCTAAAAAAGTAATTAAACTTAAAAAGCTATCACCTGGCAAGTACTGGTTATTATGTAGCTTATCGTCATTGATAAATTGTGCGTTGAGTAATGTTTTTAATAACAACTCATTATTAAAGGCTTTATCAGCCTGTTCTGGAAAAAAAATTAATTTTGAAATGTTCATTATTGACTATTGCTTGCTCCATTATTTCTTGTCTCACATGCGAGAATGATAACATGGCTGCAATAACTTGAATCTATTGTGTATTTAATTCTTATCTGAACTACAATCACTGGTTATGAATTTATTTGATTTTTCAATCGCGCGTTTACCCCGAATTATCTTTTCCAGAGGGTCTATTACGCAATTACCTGAACTCTGTTTACAGTATGGCAATCGTGTATTGCTGGTTACAGGGGGGCGCTCATTTGAGTCGAGTATTGCCTATGCAAAATTAAAAGCTGCATTTGATGAAAATGCTATTCAGATTGAACGCTGTTCGGTTCCGGGAGAGCCTTCACCTGAGTTAGTTGACACAATTGTGAGTGAGTTTAAAGACCATGAATTTGACGTGGTTTTAGGCATTGGGGGTGGAAGTGCTCTTGATGCAGCCAAAGCCATTGCGGGTTTATTAAAAATCAATCATTCAGTTATGGATTATCTAGAAGGTGTGGGGCCTGAACTCGCTTATAAAGGCCCCGCGGTGCCCTTTATTGCGGTACCCACTACTGCTGGCACAGGTTCTGAAGCAACTAAAAATGCAGTGCTAAGTGTGCAGGGAGAGAATGGTTTTAAGAAATCTTTTAGAGATGACAAACTGGTTGCTGAGTATGCGGTAATAGACCCGGAGTTATTAAGTACCTGCCCGAAAAATATTATTGCAGCTAATGGGATGGATGCTTTAACGCAGTTGATTGAGTCATATGTATCAACCGGTTCAAACAATATGACGGATGCGCTCGCATTAAGTGGTATCAGGGCGATTAGAGACAGCCTTCTGGCGTTATATGGTCATGAAGTGACCAATGAAGCTCAGGATAAAATGGCTTATGCCTCTTTATTATCAGGTATTTGTCTAGCGCAAACAGGTCTCGGTTCGGTGCATGGTTTGGCTTCACCTTTAGGGGCTTTTTATCCTATTCCTCATGGTGTTGTTTGTGGCACTTTAGTATCTGAGGCCGCGGATATGAATATTCATATTATGCTACAACGTGATCCCTCTAATTCCGCGTTAGATAAATACGCCATTCTTGGTGATGTATTGACAAAGCAGCGTTGCAAAAATAAACATAAATCATGGGAAGCGTTGTGTGGCACTTTGCAGCGTTGGACTGATACCATGCAATTACCAAAACTGGGTGAGTTTGGTTTGACTGAAGCAGGGCTGGATAAAGTGATTGCGAATAGTCGGGGTAGTAGTATGAAAACCAATCCCGTTGAAATGACTGATGAAGAGATTCGTGAGTTATTACTCAGGCGTTTATAAAAAATAGAATTTTCTATAAACGATTTAACATGTGTTTATAAAACTGAAGGCATAATAGAAAATGCTTCATGTTCAGTTTCTTTATTATTCCCGTTTTTGTCCGGATCAAGCTGGTATTCAAGTAGATCATAATAACGACGAATATTAGTAACGTACTTCACCGGCTCCCAGCCACGGGCATAACCAAATTTTGTTTTTTTATACCATTTTTTACGTGCTAGCAGTGGTAAAGTTGTTTGCAGGTCGGTCCACTTATTTGGGTTTTTCCCCAGCTGTTTAGCAATTATCTGAGCATCTATGACATGGTAATAACCCACATTATATGCAGCCATGGCATACCAGGTTCTATCGGGCTCTTTTAAGTCTTCAGGAAATCGACGACGAATTTGATCAAGGTATTTGGCGCCACCAAAGATACTGCTTTCTGGATCAAGTCTGTTTTTTACACCTAACTGACCTGCAGTATGGCGCGTTAACATCATAATGCCACGAACGCCAGTGGGTGAGACAGCCTTCGGATTCCAGTGAGATTCCTGATAACCCATTGCCGCTAACAGTTTCCAGTCTAGCTTATACTTATCGGCGGCCCCATGATACATATCGATATATTTGCTCAGCCGTGTTGCAATATGTCGTTTATAAATCCGGTTACCTACATAATCAAACTTATCCACGTGGCCATAATGTTTTTCAATCAGGTGTGTGATTTCACCGTCGTTTAAATTACGCCAGAAAAAACTCATCGCTTTATCATATAAACTGGAGTCTTTTATTTTAGGAAAAGCCCAGGCCAATTTTTTAGGTTTTGATATATCAAAAGCAACACGTAACTCGAGTAAGAAACGCTGGTTAAGAGAAACTTCATTTGAATCGGCAACCGTATAATCAATCAACTGATTTTCGACCAGGTACAGTAGCTGTTCACTATCGATATCTTTCTGGGTGTTCCAGTTTAGTTCGGGATTTTTTGTTTTTAATTCTATTAAGCTTTCTACGTGGCTGGAGCCATCTATCACTTCTAATAAACCATCACCGAGATCCTCTACCTTTCTGGGACGATAAGACTGATTGTTATAAATGAGTTGCTCGGTAATATCCATGTAACTTGGTGCAAAACGAACATACTCCTTACGTGACTCGGTAATGGTTAATCCAGCTGCCGCGAAATGAGCTTTACCTGAATTAAGAATTTCAAATATATCACGTAGATTATCGCTGGTAATAACTCTAAGTTTCACACCTAGAGAGTCGGCAAAACGTTTTGCAAGATCATATTCAAAGCCGGTTTTACCATTAGGGCCTTCGTAATAGGTGGTGGAGCTATTACGTGTGACAATCACCAGTTCACCTGTTTCCAGCACGTGATTAAGCATATTCGGCTTAAAAAGCACGGGCACTACTTTAAACATCATAAGAATGATACTGATTAACAATATCAGTGACAGGCCCATAAGACGACAGCGTGAGCTTTTTAAAGGATTATCCATTAATAAATGATACTTCTAGTTTTTATAAGAATTATTCATGCAGAGTAAAGCTGAATAGTTACTCTATTTATAGTTCAAATTCAGACCAGATGGGGCAATGATCGGAAGGTTTTATCATTGCTCTTACTTCATAGTCGATTCCAGCATCTATACATTGTTTTGTTAGCTTCTCTGTCGCCAGTATCAGATCTATACGTAGTCCACGGCGTGGCTCTTTATCAAAACCTTTGCTGCGATAATCAAACCAGCTAAAACGGTCATTCACTTCAGGGTGCAGGGCTCGATAGGTGTCTATGAGACCCCAGTCATATAAGGTGTTAATCCATTCTCTTTCCTGTGGTAAAAAGCTGCATTTTCCGGTTTTTAACCAGCGTTTCGCATTGTCTTCACCTATACCAATATCCAGATCCAGGGGGGCGATATTCATATCACCCATAAGAATAATATTGTCATCGGGGGTGTATTTCGTTTTTAATAAATGAGTTAAATCCTCATAGAATTTCTTCTTGGCAGGAAATTTGGTAGGGTGTTTTATACCGTCTCCCTGCGGAAAGTAACCATTCATAACAGTAACTATCTGGCCGTTTATTTCAAACTTGGCTGTTATAAATCGGCGTTGTGATTCATCCGTATCAGTTATAAAACCTTTAGTAATTTCCAGTGCTTTATGTTTATACAGCAGGGCTACACCGTAGTGGGTTTTCTGTCCATGGAATGCGCACTGGTAACCCAGTGACTCAATCATATCTACCGGGAAGTCGGCGTCCTGTGCTTTAGTTTCCTGAATGCCTATTACATCGGGTGAATGTGTATTTATGAGCTTTTCAAGTTGATGCTGGCGCATACGAATGCTATTGGTATTAAAAGAGATGACTTTCATTATGTTGCTTATTCATTTTAGGGGTAAAATGCACAGCATACACTATTCCAGTTCATATCTCCCGTTGAGAAACCGATGTTAAATGTAACCCCTATACGCGCATTTTCAGATAATTATATATGGATGATACAGCGAGATAACTCGCCACAGGTGGTTCTGGTAGACCCGGGGCAGTCAAAACCGGTGATCAAACACCTGCAGGAAAACAATTTACAGCCAGTCGCTATTCTTATTACGCATCAGCATTATGACCATACTGGCGGCGTGGCAGAACTGTTAGCAGAGTACCCACAAATTTCCATAATTGGACCTGATCGAAACCCGTCTAAAATTAAACTTGGCATTGACCTGCCAGTGCCAGACTTGTTTACGCAAAAGGTGAATGAAGGTGATGTGGTGACTCTAGCAGAGTTAAATATTAGCTTTGAAGTTATATCAGTACCCGGGCATACACTGGATCATCTGGCCTATTATGGTGAAAAACGGGTGTTTTGTGGTGACCTGTTATTTGGTGCGGGTTGTGGGCGAATATTTAGCGGAAGTGCGCAGATGTTTGCAGCATCTATTGAGAAACTAATGGCGTTACCGCAAGACACATTAATGTATTGTGCTCATGAGTATACGGTAGATAACCTGGGATTTGCCAAGTGGGTGGAACCAGAAAGTAGAGATATCATGCAACGTGATGAGTTAGCAATGCAAAAGCAGGAGCAGGGTTTACCTACTGTACCTGGTAGTCTTGCTCTGGAGTTAAAAACCAACCCTTTTGTTAGATTACATGAGCCTCAGGTTAAACGTGCAGCCGAAAATTTTGCAGGTTCTACTTTGCAGGAAAACTGGCAAATATTTGCGGCTTTACGCGAGTGGAAAGACAGTAAATATGACTAAGGCATCTCTAAATTATAATTAATATGGCATTGGGTTATTACGGTGTATTTTGCTTATTCCTTCATAAACCTCTTTCGATAATTTAAGATCTATAGAGTCTATATTATTTGTTAATTGTTCCATGTTTGTAGCTCCAATAAGTGTTGAGCTTACAAATGGCTGGTTATTCACAAACGCCAGTGCCATCTGGCAAACATCCAGATTATGTTGTTTTGCTAAATTAATATATTCTGTAATTGCCGCATCTGTGCGTGGATGTTCACGATGTTCTACACGAGGATCAAGTGTTAAACGGGTTCCTTCTGGGCGTGCACCATTTAGGTATTTTCCGCTTATTGTGCCCCTTGAGAGCGGAGACCAGGCGAGTAAACCACAGTTTTCATGTATGGCTATTTCACTAAGATCTGGTTCAAAGTGACGGCATAATAGAGAGTATTCGTTTTGAATAGATGCCATACGGGGCAGGTTATTTTGCTGTGCTAACTGCAGCCATTTAGTCATTCCCCAGGCGGTTTCATTTGATAAACCAATATGGCGGATTTTACCCTCATCAATTAATGCCTGCATGCTGTGTAATACACTGAGAAAATTATCTTCTTCAGCCTGTTTATCAAATTTTGGTGCGTATTCCCAAATTTGACCAAAATGATATGAACCCCGGTTAGGCCAGTGTAATTGATAAAGGTCGATATAATCCGTTTTTAGTCTTTTAAGGCTAGCCTCAATGGCAAGATTAATATTCTTTTTATCGATAATGCTATTACCGTCTCTTATCCAGGGTAACCCAGGTCCAGCTATTTTGGATGCAAGTATAACTTTGTCGCGATTTGAACGTGAGGAAAACCAGTTTCCAATAATGGTTTCAGTGGCGCCACAGGTTTCGCTACTAGGCGGTACGGCATACATTTCTGCAGTATCGAAAAAATTTACACCCCTTTCCAGAGCATAATCCATCTGTTCGAAGCCTTCCTGCTGAGTGTTTTGCATTCCCCAGGTCATAGTGCCAAGCCCTATAACACTAATATCTAAGCCGGTTAGACCTAATTTTCTGTATTCCATTTGAAAACCTTTTATGTAGTAAAGGAAGAGACGTTTTATTTTAATAGAATATTAGATCAATAGTATTAAGAATAGTTCTTTCTTAAACAGTATTTGATGAAATTGATAATGACAGTTTTATTGTTGGCAAGGTAATTTATTATTGTGAAAAATGAAAAAATTATTGTGGAATCTAATATTGATTTGTTCAGGTGAAAGTTAGCTAAATTACTATTAGTGGCAAACGGTTTTAATTCCCACTATCCAGTCTTTAATGAACTGGTTTATAGATTCTATAAAATCTTCATCTTCAATATTTTTATTGGTGGTGCAGTGAATGGAGATCTTGTTAGCGTCATTGTTTTTTGTAATGGAAAGCGTTAATGCATTTGGACATTGAGGAAAAGAAAATCGGATGCCGTTATTTAGAATTTCCCTGTGTATTTCATGTTGTCCCCATACGCAGTAAATAACCCCCCTGGAATTCTGGTCAGAAATAACATTATCTATCGAGTGACATAACCTGGGCAGGTTATTAATAGTTAATTCATTTTTTAGTTTAATCTGATCAAGATTAGGGCTTTCAACTTCTTCTAGTAGTTCCATGACTTACAATTCCATAAGATAATTTAAAACACTAAATATAGCTTAGTAAATATAGGGTAATTATCAATTTTTTATTCAATTTATCATTAAATATGGACGTGATATGGACAATTGAATTATAAGGATATTATTAAATGTCTTTATACAGCCAATACGGACGTAATATGTCCAGCTTGTTAATGTAGTGGTGGTTAGTAGAATGTGATAACTGCATATCTTCTATAAGTACCACAAGTTACATGGTATTTATATATGTTGTGATACAATTGGAGCACGTGAAGGTGTTTTTAAGCCTGAATTTAAATGTTTTTGTAATGGAAGTAGATCGAAAATGGAGTTGAAGTCTAAAAAAGAGCCGCTTAGTAAGTTAACTACGGCCTATCTGACCAAGTTTTTTAAAAGTAAAAATTTACCACGTGAAGAGTGGGAAATTATTACTGATGGCGTCTCTCACAAAATAGATAATCATTCGGTTATAAATTTAATTTTACGGGCAAAACCTGAAGAGCAGAGAATGCTTGCGGATACATTATACGAGTTAGAGTCTTCAAATCATGATATTAACGCTTTTCTAAAACATCTCGCATTTGAAAGCAATTGTCTTGGCAAGAATCTCAGTCATTAAAATTACAATGTAAAAAATATTGTAAATAAATTAAGCAAAAAAAAGCCCTGATATATCAGGGCTTTTTTTATAATAAGATCTTTTTATTATTTCTTATCAAGTTCCTGATAGTAACTAATTAAAATATCAGCTACTTCCGGGCGTGAAAACTCTTTAGGCGGAGCAATGCCCTGACCTAACATTTCACGAACCTTTGTGCCTGATAATAATACAAAGTCATCTTTTTCGTGATCAGGTGCTTCACACATCATCACAACCTTATCCAGTTTCTTGGAATAAGCGGTATGATCAGCTTCAAAAATTTCTATTTCTAAAGCGCCTTCAGGTACCTGGTTTTTGAAAATAGTCTGTGCATCGAAAGCACCGTAGTGATCACCAACGCCTGCATGGTCACGACCAATGATAAAGTGTGTAGCGCCCATGTTTTGACGGAATAGTGCATGTAATACTGCCTCACGTGGCCCCGCATATAACATGTCGAAACCATAACCTGTAACCATTGCGCTGTTTTCAGGGAAGTAAAGCTCAACCATCTTACGAATTGCCGCATCACGTACAGGTGCAGGAATATCACCAGGCTTAAGTTTACCCAGTAACATATGAATAACTAAACCATCGCAATTTAATCGGTCCATTGCCATGTGACAAAGCTCTTCATGAGCAAGGTGCATTGGATTACGTGTCTGGAAGGCGACTATTTTTTTCCAGCCACGTTCTTTAATTTCGTTACGAATTTCAACCGCTGTTCTAAATGTGTCAGGGAACTCAGTCTGGAAATAAGAGAAGTTAAGAACTTTGATCGGGCCAGAAAGACATACTTTGCCTTGTGAGTTGAATGCTTCAACACCAGGATGAGCTTCACCATCAGCTGGAGCATAAACTTTTTGACTGATTAGTGCCATGTCTTCATCAGAGAACTCTTCAACAGTCTCTACGTCCATAACCGCTAAAACAGGATTGCCGTCTACATTTGGATCTTTAAGCGCGATTCGATCACCGGCTTTAATGCTACCAGCGTCTTCTACTAGATTTAATACTGGAGTAGGGAAAAATAAACCAGAAGTGGTCTTCATTTCTTTAGCAACTGATAAAGCATCAGCTTTAGTCATATAACCTGTTAAAGGGTTGAAGTAACCCGCTCCCATCATTACTGCATTAGCAGCTGACGCAGAACTGACAATAATTGAAGCTAGACCTTCAGCTTCTTTCTGTAGGGCTTCATTTTCAGCTGTGTCATATACAAATAATGGGTTCAGCTCGATTGAACCATGTGGCTTGATCATTGTGTTCTCCTCTGCTTGAGCCTGTTTTTGACTCAAGGTTTATAAGATCATTTTAATTCTGTCAGCAGGTTAACTGTTCTGTTTATGTAAATGATTGATATTTATCATGATTCAATAACAATTTAGTTAATTCGGCCGCTTTACTAAAAAATTTTGTTTGAACATCATAAAGGGGAATAGAAGATTAGCTAATTCATATCGTTTTGGGCGCTATGAGTTTTCTTTATATTAGAAAGTAGTGGTAGATGTCCGGGTATCAGACATATATAAATCCTCGTTCTTTTATATCTGTAGGCAGGTTATGTATTTAACTAAATTTTAAATACTGAATTCTACGCTAAGCG
>Ga0316204_10002744_pt1 | contig 38402 bp, 47 predicted proteins | sample 6monrhotite_MG_2_FD_205661 | JGI IMG/M metagenome (GOLD analysis project Ga0316204, IMG submission 205661) | Microbial mat bacterial communities from mineral coupon in-situ incubated in ocean water Damariscotta River, Maine, United States -... | ecosystem: Environmental > Aquatic > Marine >...
GTATACCTGTGCAGAATATGATAGATCTTCTGGAGCAGAATAGCCGTATTCGTCGAATGGTTCGCCAAATGATTAAGGCTATTCATCTTCTTAATGAATTGAATGTTGTCTCTGAAGTGAAGGTGCCTGAGATAGATGATAATAAAATCGAAAACAACGCGTAAATATTTCGAAAAAAACACTCATAGAGCGTATTTTAATTTGTTGTTTTCATTCAGAGTTGCTTGACGTAAAGTGTACCGAATCCGTATTATTAACTAGGATATTAAATGGAAGCATTGTCTTTGAATATGTATGTAAGTTAGATATGAATCGTAAAAAGAAGATTGAAGGTTTATTTAAAAAGCGTCTTAAGCGTGCACGTGCAAAGCTAGATACTCGCCCTAAGGGTGAGCGATATGTATCAAAGGCAGATAGAGCGAAGGCAGAGGCTGCAGTACTGGAAGTTGAAAAAAATACATCAGATAATTAAAACTATATATAGCTCTATTTTTCAGCGCATCATGATTTAAGCTACTTAAAAATTGTAGATGTTTTTACTCTGAAAGCCTGTTGGGAATGGCTTTAGCGTATATAGTCTGCCCTATTGTTCCTTTGATCTATATCATCAAACGCATATATCTACTCTAATGGGTGATTTACTAAATTATTTCATATACTACAATTGTTCCAACTTAAATAATTACTAGCAGGGCGGCTTGTATGAAAGGTGTTTTGCATAGTGTACGAGATAGAGTGGGGCGATAATGGCGTTTACTGGAAGTATTATGGTGATATTTCCGGTGGAGAAATTATTGAGGTTAGCCAGCTTATTTATAGTGATCCGCGTTTTGCTAAAATAAAATATAAACTGATAGACTTTCTTGATATTGATTCGATTAGTTTAAGTAAAGATGAAGCATCTAATATAGTTAACCTGCATAAGACTGCTGCATTATCTAACCGAAACATTCAAAATGCAGTGATTACTAGTTCAAACGGCGAATTGGCAGATAAATTCGCCTTCTTTTTCAGTGTCCTATGCTGGGAATTCTTTGTGTTTCAAGATAGAGAGAAGGGAAATAACTGGCTTGCCAGCAAATATACCTGATGAGTTACATATGTGTGATGATTTTAATGTGTGATGATTTTAATTTACTTAATCACAATTGAATAATTAGTAGCTGTCCCCATTTAATATTTAGACTAATTTTCGAAATATCAAGATGATAAAAGATTACACAGAATTCCTCAAACAGGTTGAAGGCCTAAACGATGTATATGCATCTATCTATTTAAACTGTGAGCTAGAATCACTCACCATGCCATTCTGGTCGTGGGAAAAAATTCAGCAAGGTTTAGGTCAGAGAGATGAGTGGGAAGTTGATGAGTCATTAATACCTTTTTATGGCGACTGGCATGACCTATTTTGTCTTAATGCTGATAGTGGTGAAATAGTCGCACTAAATGATGAGCGACAGATATTATGTAAATGGGATTCTATAAAAGTCTTTTTGAGTAGCCTGTCAGAAAAAGAAATTATTTATGATGATGGGACAATGGCAGCAATGAAGCACTATGAAGTTGCAAAAAATCAGCAACTAAAACATTAAAAATACTGTTTCCTGAGTCAAACTGATATTAGTCGATAAAAAGGCGATATGGTTTATGTAATCGCCTACATTATAATTATGTTCTAGGTCGCTGAACACAGTTTACTTTCAGCTCATGATTATCATCAAATGATGTACGTTATTAGTTAACAGGAGTATTGAAATGAAAAATGTAGGTGGAATTGATAAGTATTTACGAATCGCTGTAGGTGTTGTTTTAATCGCACTGGTTTTTATTGGGCCTCAATCACCTCTGGGCTGGATAGGAATTGTGCCCTTGGCGACAGGGCTGCTAGGCTTTTGCCCGTTATATAAATTACTAGGGATTAATACCTGTTCAATCAGTCATAAGTAAATAAAATCTGGGCATTGTTTGTAGTCAATACCCTGCTTTTACTTGTTCAATAAATCTTTCAAATTAGCAAACGGGTTATTCGTTGCTTCTTTCTGCTCGGCTTTTCCCATGGTTATGCCATGTTCAGCCAATTGTTCTTCGTAACGCTGGTGTTCATTGTCGTGACAATACAAACAGAGTAATTCCCAGTTACTACCATCTTCCGGGTTGTCATCGTGGTCATGGTTTATATGGTGCACGGTCAACTCGTGCAGGTTGCTGCGATTAAATTCACGGCAACAACGGCCGCATATGTGAGGATATAATTTTAGAGCTTTCGCTCGATACCCATGTCCACGAGCCTCTGCATCTTTACGCGCCTGTGCTACGACACGATCGAGTTTTTCATTGTCTATTGTTTTCATAGTGGTAAAAAAGTTTCAGATAAATTTAACTTCATAAATTATAGCGCTAAAATAACGGTCATGAGTAGTTTTTGTGTGTTGCTTAAATTCTTATAAGAATTATATATAGGGATGAATTTATATTAATGGTTTATATTGTCTTCTTGTCGCAGGTATTATTTGAAATAAATTAGGTGTTGTTAATGTTTTTTAAATTAATTATGAATAAATATTAGGCAAGTGAATATACGACATAAAATTGCAAATTGGCGCGTACTGCGTGTATGGAGAAAAAATACCATACGTTTTTCTCAGTGGAGAAAGGTTAGGCAATTGTCCTGTGTGCGTTTTTTGTCGGCGGTTGAAAAGGCTCGGTTGAGGTTGCTTGTGGCCATGCTATTACAGCAAAAGAAATTTGTTGGTGTGCAGGGACTTAAGCTTACGTCTGAAATGAAGTTGGTTATTGCTGCACAGGCCTGTGTGCCAATATTAAAGCTTGGCACAAATTACTATTCCGGGTTTTCTCAGGTGAGTGTGTATCCTACCGCTTTTTGGGTTGAGAGAGATGAGCAGGATGCTACTGGCGTTGTGCATCATGTAAGGCGGTTACTCTCAGGAGAGTCCTGGTCCCATGGACCGGTGATTATTTCATGGGATGAAGTAGAAAAAGATAGCCAGCATGAGAGCTCAGGGCATAATGTCATTATTCATGAGTTTGTGCATAAAATTGATATGCTGAATCAATCTGCTAATGGGGTTCCTCCAATTCCAACAGAAATGAGTGCAAATGAATGGCAGGTGATTTTTTCAAAGGCTTACAAAATATTAAATGAAAGAATACTGCATCATCATAAGCCATATATAAATGCCTATGCGGCTTCTTCTCCTGCTGAGTTTTTTGCAGTTGCCAGTGAGTACTTTTTTACAGCACCGGAGAAGTTGAATGTGCATTGCCATGATGTTTATAAAGAACTGGTATTATTCTATCGGCAAAATCCTTTGCTTCAGCGTGTAAAGTGATTAGCTGTCTAATAAGGTCCAGTACAATTGATTGCTATGAGTGTAAGTTTGTTATGTGGTCTCCGTCAAAATGGCTTTATGAATGCATATTTTCGAGCGCTTGTTCGAATGTTGTGGCAAGCTATAAAAGACTCTTTATTTCCCAAAAACTGGCTGCTGTATAGATGGCCATAATATGAGATAGCCAGTGAATTCCTCCAATCTTATTAAAGTATATCGATTGAAAGCACTTCAGCTCATTATGTTATTACTGATGAGCTCATCAGTAATGGCTGTTGAGCTAAAGAATCCAGTTTTAGAAGGTAGCGATGGTATTGCCTACCACCTGAAAGACTTTATTGGAAAAGGTCGCTGGACGGCTATGGTTGTTTGGGGTGCGAAATGTCCAGCCTGCCTTGAGGAAATGCCTGATGTGCAGGCGCTTTATGACCGGCGGGAGAAAACAGGCATTGATGTTGTAGGCTTGGCAATCGATTATCCAAGCTTTGATTTCCCCGATATACAGGAAGTGCAGCTATACGAGGAAGATAATTTCCTCACCTTTCCCAATCTAATGATTGATTACCAGGTTTTTACGGATCTTGGTCTGGGTAGATTGAAGGGAACGCCTACCATTGTCGTGCTTAATCCTAAGGGGCAGGCTGTTTCTATGCACTTAGGAGTTATTCCTATGTCGGTGATTGAAAAGGCTGTTAATCAGCATCGAAATAAAAAATAGCGCCAAACCAGCGAGTGTTGCATCAAATACTCGTAAAAAGCCCACTTAATCGGGGTTTCTCACTAAAGACATAAATAACATTGTTAAATTAAAGTAGTGAGTGCCAGTAAGTACTTAATGCGTCTTTACTATAGGTAATTGGAATTTATTAGTGTAAAGAGGAATAGCAACTTAAGGCACATAGCCATATTAAAAGTAATGATAATATAGTCTATGATTGTGAAAAGAGCTGAACAGGCGCTAATCAGAATACTGGGTAAAATATGCCCATTCGAAGTGTTTGAAGTAAACGATAGTTTGTTAGATATGTCTTTGAAATGTCGGCTATCCATGAAGAGTAAGGTAAGTATATATGAGAGAAATTGATGCATTTAGCCCTAAAAATGCTCATATTTTAATTGTTGATGATGAAGCTTCTAATGTGCTGTTGTTACAAAGAATTCTGGATATAGCATCGTACAAGCAGGTGCAGAGTACACAGGATCCGAGGCAGGTTATTGCAATGTTTCGTCAACAAGCATTCGATATTATATTGCTGGATTTAAATATGCCCCACATGGACGGGTATGACGTTATGGAGCAATTGCAGGCAGAAACAGGTGAAAATATGCCTATGATTCTGATGCTGACTGCACAACATGCACAGGAGTATCGGCAACGTGCATTGGATAATGGCGCACTAGATTATGTTACAAAGCCATTTAATGCAGAGGAGTTGCTATCGCGAATACGTAACTTAATAGATGTAAAGTTAGCACGAGATTTTATACGTAAACAAAAGGTTATACTGGAAAAGGAAGTTGAACAGCGTACGCGAGAACTGCAATTACGTACCGCTGAATTACATGAGACACGTTTACAGGTGGTTCGTCGTCTGGGGCGTGCTGCGGAATATAGAGATAACGAAACAGGCTTGCATATAGTACGCATGAGTAAAATGGCGGCTACGTTGGGTAAGGCTGCTGGTATGAATGATTACGAAAGCGATCTACTCCTTAATGCAGCGCCAATGCATGATATTGGTAAACTCGGAATCCCGGATAATATATTGTTAAAGCCTGGTGGTTTTGAGCCAGATGAGTGGGCAATTATGCAAACCCATGCTCAGATCGGTGCTGACATTTTATCGGGAGATGATTCTGAATTATTAAAAATGGCAGAAGAGATTGCTCTGACTCATCATGAAAAATGGAATGGTAAGGGTTACCCCAATGGTCTAAAGGGTGAAGATATTCCACTAACAGGTCGTTTGTGTGCCCTATCTGATGTGTTTGATGCATTAACATCTGTACGACCATACAAAAAAGCCTGGCCAGTGGATAAGGCTGTTGATCTTATAAAAGAAGAAAGTGGAGAGCATTTTGATCCAAGATTGGTCGAGCTATTCATTGAATTGTTACCTGAAATGGTTGCCATAAAAGATCAATATGCAGAACCAGAAAGTGATTAAACAGTATCTCAGTTACTATTCTAGATAGTGCGTTTTTAATCTGTTAATAAAGCCTGTCATTGGCGATTTAAATTATTGCCTATTTCGTCAATCGACCGCATGGAATACCTCTGTTTTGGTTTTAGTCAGCCTGTTGCTTTAGCATTAACCGAGTAATTGAAGCTATTTAAGCTTATAATTCAGCCAATAAATTTTGCCACCTGCCATGAGTAGAGGAATAAATGTGACCAATAATGATGTTTTACGCCGTATCCGCTATGCATTTGATTTTAACGATTCAAAGATGATTGCTATATTTGGTATGGCTGATTATGAGGTTACAAGAGGGCAAGTGAGTAATTGGTTAAAGAAAGATGATGATCCAGATTTTGATGAGCTTAGTGATATTGAATTAGCTACTTATTTGAATGGCTTGATTAATGAGAGGCGTGGTAAAAGAGAAGGCGTTCAACCCGAGCCAGAAAAGCGCATAAATAACAATATTATTTTAAGAAAATTGAAAATCGCACTGGATCTTAAGGCAGAAGATATACTTGAAATATTGTCCTTATCTGATACCAAAATCAGTAAGCATGAGTTAAGTGCGTTTTTCCGCAAGCCGGAGCATAAGCATTTTCGTAAGTGTAAAGATCAAATTCTACGTAAGTTTATTGATGGAGTTCAGACGAAATATCGACAGCCTTAAATAGCTTTTTTCTTGATGAAAATAAAATTAAATCAATAATATCAATAGTTTATAGGTTTATTGAGGTGTCGTATTCTTTCAGCGAGACAAAAGTGTTCAAAAAACCTCTGAGTTAATCTGTATAAGTACAGGGTATTTTTGTTTAAAATCTTGCCGAGTTCACCTTATATTGGACGCGATTAATATACTGACTTAGAGAATCAAAAATAGATACTTTTAACTAAAGAGTAAAGATTGAGAACTTTAGAATGAATAACCCATTTCAAGAGCAGCTGTTAAAAGCAGGTTTGGTAAGTAAGCAGCAAGTGCAAAAAGCTAATACTGATAAAAACAAAAAGAAAAAACAGCAGCGGAATAAAAAAGATAAGCCTGTAGATGAAGCGGCAATCAAGGCTAAACAAATTGCGGATGCGAAAACACAGCGTGATCGTGAACTAAATCAAAAAAAGCAGGCGCAGGTAAAAGCTAAGGCGCTCTCTGCAGAAATTAATCAGTTAATATTAGATAATTTAATAAAGCGTGATGAAACATGTGAAATTGTTTACAACTTTGAGCATGATAAAAAAGTTAAGAGAATTTATGTAAATGAGGAAATGAAACAGCAGATCATCAAAGGTAAGCTGGGTTTGGCGAGGATTGACGGTCGTTATGAGCTTGTGTCTGCATCAGTGGCTGAAAAAATTAAGCAACGTAATGAACGTCGTGTTGTTATTTTCACTATGGATGATGAAACTAAAGATGAAAATGATCCTTATGCAGATTTCGAAATACCAGACGACTTGACGTGGTAGTTAAGTCGCTATCAGTTTATTCATATTATTAGTACTGTATTCATTTGTTAGAACAAATAAAATTAACAATAAGTAAGCTTAAATATGAATTGTCGATGTCTCGGCAGCGTATAGTCATTGCGTCACACATATCAAATAAAACAACTCGAGAAGAGTTGGCTTCGTTTATCAAAGACCTGAATTGTCCAGAACTTTTAATTGTTTCATCATCTATAGAAAATTCCATTTCACCTGAGAAGACCTCCCTAAATTTGGGAGAGGAATATGATGGTGTGATTTTTGATGCGCGAGATAAGTTTTATCCAAATGCACTGGGAATTGTTTCAGGTGTTTTACGCAGTGGCGGTATGCTAGTTATATTTTTGCCTGACAAAAAAGACTGGCTTGAATGGAATAGCAGCTATATGTTGCACTTTAAGAATTTTCTGGATAACAGGGATGGTGTCTATTACATTGACAAGGACAATAAGCAATCAGAAAGTTTTCGATATATCCCGGCATGTGTAGAAATACCAGATGATGTTCAGTCGCCATATAAGAATATAGAACAGAAAGAAACAGTTGATGAATTAATACATTTGATATCGACAGAAAGCGATGTATGTGTTGTTCTTACCTCGGGAAGAGGTCGAGGTAAAACATCTTCGTTGGGCTTGCTGGTTGCTAAGTTGACGATGTCAAAAAACTATAATGTACTAATTTCTGCACCTAGAAAGTCTATTACAGAGCCTTTTTTTAAACACTTGTTACTGCAATGTCCCGATGCTCAAGAGACCAGGTACGGCTATGAAATAAATAAGTCTTCTATTGATTTTATAGCCCCGGATGCCTTGTTAAGGGATACGCCAGAAGCAGATGTTTTGCTAATTGATGAGGCTGCAGCTATTCCATTGCCCATGCTTAAGGACGTGCTGAGAACCTATCGAAAAGTGATTTTTTCATCAACAACGCACGGCTATGAAGGCACAGGGCGTGGTTTTGTGCTCAAGTTTTATAATTTATTAAATGAATGGCGCCCTGCTTGGGTGAAAATGGAACTGCACCAGCCAATTCGGTGGGCACGTAATGATTACCTGGAATCATGGATAGAGGACGTATTATTTCTTAAAGCGAAATCAGCCAATATTTCAAGCCTTCCAGAACAGGCACAAGATTGTCAGTTTGAGTTGGAGGATAGGCAGCTTTTGATAGATGATGAAAATAAAATATCATCTATTTTTTCATTGTTAGTGTCTGCGCATTATAGGACCAGTCCCGCTGATTTTCAGTACCTTTTAGATGATAATAATGTGCGTATTTATTCTTTAAGTTATATGGGGAATATATTAGGTGTATTGGCTATTAGTGAGGAGGGTGGATTTGCTAGTAGTTTGTCAACGGATATATACAGAGGGGAGCGCCGACCTAAAGGACACCTATTGGCACAAACATTATGTTTTCATGCAGGTTATGAATCAGCTGCTGAGCTTAAATACGCAAGAGTAATGAGAATTGCTATTCACCCAGATGCTCAGCAACAAGGTATTGGAAGTTATTTTATACAGCAAGTAATTAAACAGGAGCGCGCTAAGGGTATTGATATTTTTGGCAGTAGTTTTTCGGCGACGTTTGAGTTATTAAAATTTTGGAAAAAGGCGGGTATATCTATCCTGCGATTTGGTTTTAGCCGTGATCATGTAACCACTTCTCATGCAGTCGTTGTAGGAATGGGGCTGTCAGAAAAAGGAAAGATAGCAGTCGATATTCTGGCGAGTAAATTTGAGCGAAATTTTGAAGTCTGGGAGAAGGGCGCGTTGTCTTCACTTCCCGAAGCTATTAAAAATTATTTACATAATAATATTCACAGGCATCATCAAAGATTTTCTAAATTAGATATCCTTGATGTGGAGTCATTCGCAAATCACAATCGTAATTATGAGGCCTGTATGCCGTCTATAAATCGATTGATTTCTGAGTACGAGTATTTGCCAGAAAAGTTAAATCGATTAGAGAAAGATATTGTATTGATTAGCAGTCAATACACGGGTGATTGGGAAAAAATTGTTAACTGTATGAAACTTAGCGGAAAAGGTGAAGCAGTTACTTTATTGCGGCTTGCGCTCAGGATTTTGTTAGAGGATTACAAAAACAGACATGATATATAAATTTTTTATTCGAGGTGTTGATGGCTATTGTTTGGTCTAAGTGCGTATCTGGTGTGAGTTACGAGGTTCGTTCTGCCGGGAATAGTTTGCGCTTATATACTGATGGTGTTTTTCATAGTCAGTATAATTCCAGACAAATACTAACGGGCCATGTTTGGGATTTATTATTACTACCTGCCTTTTTTTACCCTAAGAAAAAGATAAAGCGAATACTGATCATGGGTGTCGCTGGTGGTGCGGTATTGCATATGCTACGTTATTTTTTTTCTCCAGATGAAATTGTGGGTATTGAGTTGAACTCTACCCATGTTTCTATAGGTAAGCGTTTTTTTGATTTAAATAAAGCGCCCATTCAATTAGTTGAAGCTGATGCGATAAGTTGGCTAAAAAATTACCAGGGAGAAAAGTTTGATATGATCATTGATGATTTGTTTACAGAAAAAGATGGTGAGCCTGTGTCAGTTATTCAGGCTAATCATAAATGGTTTGGTGTAATGCTAAAACATCTGGTTGATGATGGTGTGATTGTAAGAAATTTTATAAACCGGCAAGAGTTACTAAATTCCGCTGGATTAGCACATGCATCAACGAGTAAAAAATTTAACTCAGTATTTCAATTTAATAGCTGCTTCAATGAAAACTTTGTAGCGGCTTATTTAAGAAAACCTGCGACGAGTCAGCAGTTGCGTAAACATTTGATGCATACTCCCGGTCTCAATCCTACTTTGAAGACGAGTCGTTTGAGGTATCGAATACGCAAGCTTGTTTAAGAGTTGTGCTTGTGCTGAGGAAGAGAGTACATGTAGCTGTCTTCTGTTAAGTCTTCAATTCTCCACTGAAGATATGTTTTAAACAACTGCCACTCTTCCTGCAGCTGCTCATCCGTTAGGCCTTCGTGAGATTTTACAAACTTTGAAAATTCATCGATATGATCAAGCAAGGCATCCATATCGTCTATGTCGCAAGTGTGTGTATTATGGCCTTTTCGCCGACGTGTTGTTTGATGCTTGTTCATGCGGCATTACTTCTGAGTAGCTGTAACTGGCTGCAAAAATCGACTAAATTGTTTGACCAGCGATAGGTGTTAGATATTTCCAGTGAGTTGGATGCAATTAGACTGCTAAGCACGTGGAGCTGGTGAGTAATGTTTTGTATGTTAGTGAGTGAGCTTTGTTCTACAAGACTTGAGTTAATTATTTGTAGTTGATGCTCCATGTATTGACTAAATAAGTTACAGGCATTGCGGAAATCTGTATTTGAAGGGTTTTCCGTAGAGCTAACAATGTCACCGAATTTAAGTGTTTCTCGGGTTAGCTCGTTTAGTCGGTCTTCAATGCCCATGTTGCACCTATCCATTTAGCTAGTTGTGTTAGTTTGAGCAGTGTATTTTAGTTGAGTGGTTGATGTTTAATTGTTAGTTAAGCTGAAATGCATGTCAGAAAATTCCTACAAATGTGCGCAAGAGAGTTAATTGCTGAAATCTGTACGAATCGTTAAACCTTGCTGTACCAGTGTTTCAGCCATGCGAGCCAAGTTGTCTTCATTAGCGAATAGAGCGTCGCCCTGTCCTTCTGCCTGAAGCACAATCTTTTGGGTTTTAGGGTTTGTTACAGTGAGTTGCCAGGTGCTTTTATCTATTTTATAGCGTTTAACACTAAGTTTGCTGCCACCAAACCCCCAGTTGTTTTTTGAAGTTAAGGCTTCTTTGGTGTTTTTCTGTAAATCAGACAGCCCTGTTGTTACCTCAGTTTGCCTGTAAACGGGATGGTAGCTAGCTGGTAATTGAGGAGAGTTTTTCATAGCTTTTTTTTGCCGTTAAATTTATTGAGTGGTTACAGCTTGTTAAGTGTATATTTAGTAAGAGAATGTGAAAAAGTAGCAGAAATAATTAAAAAAGTGAATTAGTTAGTTAGTTATTTTGAATAATAGCCGTTATATAAATATGTTTGTATATTTTTATATAATATAAGTTATTGTATTATATATATAAAAATATCAATTTACTGTTTAATATAATAATATTAGTAAATTAATAAAAATGCTTTTTTATTGCCTATTTTTAATTTTTTATCAAGTATGGGTATCCGAGGGTATAAGTTATAGATATCAAATTAATTTGTCTGGAAAATTTTATAATGCTTAGACTTAATAATGTTTTCCTATAAAATACTCGGTTTTCTCCGTTTCGGACTACCGAAGGTGATGTATGAATAAAAAAGTTGGTGTAGTCATGGGTAGCAATAGCGATTGGCCTGTGATGAAGCTTGCAGTGCAGCAGTTAGAAGCATTTGGTATTGAATATGAGGCGCGTGTAGTGTCTGCCCATAGAACTCCAGATTTGTTATTTGAATACGCTGCAACAGCGCGTGAACGTGGTTTGGCCTGTATTATTGCAGGTGCGGGTGGCGCTGCGCACTTACCTGGGATGCTGGCCTCAAAAACCACTTTACCTATATTAGGTGTGCCGGTTAATTCAAAGTACCTTAAAGGGATGGATTCATTACTTTCAATTGTACAAATGCCAAAGGGAATACCCGTTGCAACATTCGCAATTGGAGAGGCAGGTGCTGCAAACGCCGGTTTGTATGCTGTTTCATTGTTAGCGTGTCAGGATGATGAGTTAGCGCAAAAGCTTGATGATTTTCGTGCAGAGCAGCAGGAAGCCGTATTTGCAATGCAGCTTCCTCTCGATGAAATATAGGTTAATTTGATGTTACTACCAGGTTCTACTCTTGGAGTGTTAGGCGGTGGTCAGTTAGGCAGAATGTTTTGTATGGCTGCGCGTAGCATGGGGTACCGTACAGTTGTCCTTGATCTGGATAGTAATAGTCCTGCGGGTGAAGTGGCTGATCAGCAAATACTCGCTGATTACACAGATCAAGACGCATTGGCTGAGATGGCTGAATTATGTGATGCCATCACGACAGAGTTTGAAAATGTACCGGCGGAAAGTTTGCAATTTCTCTCTGCTCGCAAGCCGGTGCACCCCTCCGCTGAGGCCGTAGCGGTGGCGCGTCACCGTATTCAGGAAAAAGACTATGCTCAACAGGCTGGATTGGCTCCGGCACCCTATGCCCTAATCAGTACAGAGAGTGACTTTGAATCTGCAATAGCGATTACGGGGCTTCCAGCTATTATTAAAACAACCACGCTTGGTTATGATGGTAAAGGTCAGCAGATCGTAGAAGATCTGCAGCAATTGAAAGATTCCTTTAGCTTGTTAGGTCGCGTTGAATGCGTTTTAGAGCGAAAAATGGATTTGGCAGTAGAAATTTCTGTCTTAATTGCTCGCAATTCTCAGGGCGAGGTGGCCTGTTACCCTCCAGCAGAAAATGAGCATCGCAATAGTATTTTGCATCAGTGTGTAGTTCCAGCACGCGTAGACAATGACCTGGCCGAAAAAGCCAGAGCTCAGGCCATTGGTTTGGCCGGGGCGCTAAACTATATTGGCATCATGGCGGTAGAGTTTTTTATTACGACTGACGGACAACTTATTTTTAACGAGATGGCGCCGAGGCCTCATAATAGCGGGCATTACACCATGGATGCTGCAGTGACTTCGCAGTTTGAGCAGCAGGTACGTGTGATGTGTGGCTTGCCACCAGGTAATGCACAGCTTATTAGTCCTGTTGTAATGATTAACTTACTTGGTGATTTATGGCCGGTCGATTGGGCTGAATGCTTGTGTAACCCAGCCCTTAAGCTTCATTTGTATGGCAAGCGTGAAGCAAGAGAGGGGCGCAAAATGGGGCATTTTAACTTACTGGCGGAAAACGTCGATGCGGCCATCATGGCGGCAGATCAAATTTTTCAAAAAATATCATAAAGAACCAATTCAATTGAAGACGATTCAGTTGAATTGGTTCTCACTTCAGTAGATCGATTTACTGTATATGAGCCAAGCGGATTGATGTTTGCTCACTCTCTGTCATAATCATTTAGATAAAAATATAGCAATGATCATTCAGATAAATTAGGTATTCATTATGAGCTTGTCAGAGCCTGTTAGGGAATTTGAGGGTGACCTGGATCGACCCGAGAATGCGCAAATAATTCAGTTTCTAAAGCAGCATCAGCCCTCCGCATATGCGGACATTGTTCAATTGTTGGTTGAGTCAGCAAAGGATCTTTCGGATGTGAAATTTTATTGTCCAGATACGGATAATCACGCCTACTACCTTGCGCATACTCCTGACGGTGTTATTTTTGCTGCAGCGATGGGAATGAGTGCGCTAATGTATCGCTTGCCTAAACAGTCTATGTCAGCTGCTCTCATGAAGGGCGGTGAAGTGTTTCCTGAGATAGGTGAGCCCTGGGTAAGCTTTAATCCTTTTTGGCCCGAAGAAGAGAAAGGCGATAAAGTGAATATGGATGATATGAAGCAGTGGTGTAACCTGGCTTCGCATTATGCGATGTCGAAAGATTAATTATGTCAGAGCCAATACCAACAGTTATGCGTTTTTATAAAGTATGTGCCTTGTTGGGTACCTTGATTATTTTATTAGATGCCGGTTTCTCCTGGATGCGAATTCAGTCTTTTGAAAGCACTGTGACAGAAGTGTTTGAATCAATTGTTAGAACTCAAATGGAAATGGATGGTTTGCAGCAAGAGTTATTGCATATGGATAAGGTGCTAAAAGCAGTTGAGGGTAAAGAAGCTGTATCTGAAATAGTTGTTGATGATATTGGATACTCACCTTATGAAGTTGAACGATTAAAAAATGAGCAAGGTAGTATAAAACTATATTTGCAAGAAAAGCAGTTAGCGCTTGTGGCATTAAGTAGTGAAAAAAAATATATTATGAATGAAGTGAGAATATTGTTTTTAATGTCACTTATATTTTTAATTTTAGGAACTTTATTAGCTGCGTTTGGATATCTTGCCTGGTATTTTAAAGTCGAGCTATTTGAAGATCGTCGAAAAAATGCAAGGTGATTGGTTTTGAGTAGATAGAAAAATATATAAAAACAGGAGTTTTTTTGAGGAGACGAAAGATAAACTTAACACCGGTATTTCATTGAGTAAAGTTATTTATTTTTTTTCTTTTTTAAAGATATAAATTCATTATTTTTTCTTGACCTAAGTATTTGCATCCTCTATAAAATCTAGTAACACTAAATGATTAACAGGAGGTGGTTTCAGCCAAAAAGTAAGCAATTTTTTTAGTTTTCATTGTTTAACTCATTTTAAAGGTGATATATGGCTAGGAAATCAGGCGCACAAAAAAAAGCATCTAGGCAAACAAGAAAAAGAGGCCCAGATAAACCGAACGTTGTTGATATACGCTCGCGAAATTCCTTCCTCGATACACAATCAATTCCCCCGAAAGCTGCTCCTCCTCTCCAGGCAAAAACTCTGTCACAAAGCCAATACATAACAGCTATAAAATCCCATAAATTAACGTTTGGAATTGGCCCTGCAGGTACTGGGAAAAGTTACTGTGCTGGTGCTATTGCTGCAGAGGAATTATCTGGTCGTCGGATTGATAAAATAATCATTAGTCGACCAGCTGTAGAGGCGGGTGAGAATTTAGGTTTTTTACCGGGTGACTTGCATGAAAAATTTGATCCGTACTTTGATGCATTCCGTGATTGTTTGAATGAGCGCCTGGGGAAAGGTGCTGTTGAATGCGGTCTAAAAAATGATCGCATAGTGGTGTCGCCGCTAGCCTATTTAAGAGGTAAAACATTTAATGATGCCTTTGTTGTTTTGGATGAAGCGCAAAATTGTACAGCTGCGCAATTAAAAATGTTTTTGACTCGAATAGGTGAAAACTGTCGTGTTGTTGTGAATGGAGATATCAAGCAGTCGGATATAGGGAATAAGTCTGGCTTGCAAGATGCCGTTGACAGATTAGGTCTGCTTGATTCAGTATATGTTCACCAGTTTGAACGTGAAGATATTGTGCGCAGTGGACTGGTTAAAGAGATTATTGAATGTTATGAGTTCTAAATAATAAAAACAATAGAACACTTTTTTATGGGCGCTTATGCGCCCTTTATTTTTTATTTAATTGTATTGTATAAATTATGGGTAGATACCGACCACCTGATATAAAGGGCTCGCCTTATATTACGCCAGAAGGAATGCACTCGTTAGAAGAAGAGCTTGATTTTCTATGGAATAAACGCCGTCCTTTGGTTGTGCAGGCCTTGTCTGCAGCAGCAGCTGAAGGTGACCGTTCAGAAAATGCAGAATATATCTATCGAAAAAAAGAATTAGGAGAAATAGATAGGCGTGTTCGCTTTTTGTCTAAACGTGTTGATGAGTTAAAAGTAGTAACAGAAACGCCTAAGGATACAGAGCAAATATTTTTTGGCGCATGGGTTGAACTTGAAAATGATGAGGGTAAATTAATCCAATACCGGCTTGTTGGGCCGGATGAGTTTAATGCGGAGAAAGGCTTTATCAGTATGGATTCTCCGGTTGCCAAGACTCTAATGAAAAAGCACAAAGGCGATGAGGTATCTATTGAAACGCCCGGCGGTATATTAAATTACTATATAAACCGCGTTCAATATCAGTCATTCAGTTAAATACAGCTAAAGATTTGCCTATGCTGGACGCTAAATAAGGGTGAGATAAAAATAAATTAACGACTTCCTAATAGCCAGCCCAGAATATTAGCCATGTTCCGATTGATCGCATTTCTACTATGTTGCAGCGTGTCATCTAGCCTGTATGCCGTACAGCGCTATCAGTCGTCTATCGATTCATCTGAGTGGAATGTGAGCAGTAGTCCTATTTTTTGTGAAATGGAGCATCCGATTGATAGTTACGGTAAAGGGCGATTTACCTTTGCATCAGGTGGAGAGCTGGCCTTTCAGCTTCAGGTCCAGCAAGCGGCTATGCCAATTAATAATGTGGCCAACCTATATTCTGTATCCCCGTTTTGGCGTGAAGCAGAGCAGAGAGAACTTGCTCAGATATCCATTTCCAAAGGCAGAGTGCCAATCTATATTGGTGGTAATTTAGCTAAGCGCATGTTGCATGAGTTAGAAGCGGGTCGCCACCCAACCCTGCACTATAAGGATTTAACAAGTTACGAAGATGATGTTGTCGTTGCTTTATCATCGGCAAATTTCCATCAAAAATTCAGTATGTTTCAGCAGTGCATAAGTGATGCGCTGCCGTATGGTATTGATCAGTTGCAGGATACAGTCGTTAATTTTGCAAAAAATAAACACAATCTGAGTAAGAAACAACTAGAAAAACTGAAAGATATTGTGCTGTTTGCGAGTATTGATAAGAATATGCAAATTAATTTACATGGGCATACCGATTCACGCGGGCGTCGCTTATATAATAAAAAGTTATCTCAGCGTCGTTCAAAGGCAGTAGAAAAGTACCTTTTGGCGAAGGGGGTATCTATAGATCAAATAACACGACACTCCTATGGTGAGGATAAGCCAGTGGATTCCAACAGGACTAAAGCCGGTCGTGCCAATAATCGACGTGTAAATATCCTAATCGATTTAGAATAAGCCTTAATACAGGACACGTCAGTCCAGCTCCGGTATAATACCTGCCCCAGATTACAGTTAGTTGCGGAGCATACATGTCCAAAATCAATAAAGTCGTTTTAGCCTATTCGGGCGGTTTAGACACATCTATCATTCTTAAATGGCTAGAGGATGTATATGGTTGTGAAGTAGTGACATTCACGGCTGATATTGGTCAAGGCGAAGAAGTAGAGCCTGCTCGTGCTAAAGCACAGGCGATGGGTATTAAAGAAATCTACATTGAAGACCTGCGTGAAGAATTTGTTCGTGATTATGTTTTTCCTATGTTCCGCGCCAATGCCATATATGAAGGTGAGTACCTGCTAGGTACATCCATAGCGCGCCCACTGATTGCTAAACGTCTAATTGAAATTGCCAATGAGACAGGTGCTGATGCTATCTCGCACGGTGCGACAGGCAAGGGTAATGATCAGGTGCGTTTCGAACTAGGTGCCTATGCGCTTAAGCCGGGTGTGCAGGTGATTGCGCCATGGCGTGAATGGGATTTAAATTCACGTGAATCCTTAATGGCTTATGCTGAAAAGCACGGCATCGAAGTTGACTTTGCTAAAAACAAAAAGAAATCACCTTATTCAATGGATGCCAACTTACTGCATATCTCCTATGAAGGCGACATTCTGGAAGACCCCTGGGCGGAAGCTGAAGATGATATGTGGCGCTGGTCGGTATCACCGGAAAATGCACCAGATAAAGCAACGTATATTGAGCTTAGCTATGTGAAAGGTGACATTGTTGCAATTGATGGTGTGAAGATGACGCCAGCAACTGTACTAGAAACCTTGAATAAGTTAGGTGGTGATAATGGTGTGGGGCGTTTAGATATTGTCGAGAACCGTTATGTAGGGATGAAGTCTCGCGGTTGTTATGAAACACCAGGTGGCACGATTATGATGAAAGCTCATCGTGCCATTGAGTCTTTAACCCTGGATCGTGAAGTTGCTCACCTTAAAGATTCATTGATGCCAAAGTATGCTGAGTTAATATACAACGGTTACTGGTGGAGTCCTGAGCGTGAAATGATGCAGAAGATGATCGATGAATCGCAAACCCATGTAAACGGTGATGTACGCGTTAAGTTATATAAGGGCACAGTATCTGTTGTTGGCCGTCGTTCAGAATCAGATTCTTTATTTGATGAGAAAATTGCAACTTTTGAAGATGATGATGGAGCATATGATCAGAAAGATGCTGCTGGGTTTATTAAATTAAATTCACTACGCTTACGTATTGCGGCTAAACGTAATAAGCAATAAATGAACTCTTCATTGAAAAGCCGTTCAATTTATATTTGAACGGCTTTTTTTTGCTTAAAATTATGTGATTGAGACATTGTTGGCGATTATCTTTATTTGTACTGGAATGAAAGTTGAAATTAAATCTATCCACTAAAAATCATCCTGTAATATCGTTATTGAAAGTAGCTTTAATATTTAGTGTTATCTCACTACTGATATTGGGGCTTACGCGTATAGGTGTACTAGCTTTTATAGTTGATGCGAACAATATTCAGAATGGCGTGTTGGGTGATTTGTTGTTCATTGGCTTGCGATTTGATTTAAAAATAATTGCCACTGTTTTACTCGTCTTTGTATGTGTTCCTGCGCTTGTATTTTCAGTTATTGATCGGTGGTATTTATTTACACATTGGGTGAGGTTTTCACTGTTATCCATGATTGCATTTTTTATATTTTTAAGCTTTCTGGATTTTGGTTTTTATATGTACTTCGGTACGCCCATAGATAGTCTGGCGTTTGGTATTGTTGAAGATGGAACATCTGAAGTTGTCAGTAGTATTTTTAGTGATGTGCGTTTAATTAAGATAATGGCCTTATGCGTTGCTAGTGTAATGTTTTTTGGCTACTGGTTTATAATGAAGTCGCAGGTATCGATACAACGAGTTCATTCTTATCATTCACGTTTCAAAAATTTTATTCTGTTGTTTGTTGTCAGTTTGTTGATGATAGTGCCTGCTCGAGGTAGTTTTGATACGTTTCCTTTGTCTAGAAAAACTGTCAGCATTAGTGATGATAATTTAACTAATTCATTGATTTTTAATGCTCCATATCATCTGTATTACACGATGAGCGATCGTGAAGATGATAGCTTCGGTAAGTTATCCAGTCAACAATTGCTTAGTAATAATGGTATGCGGTCGTTTGAGGAATTGATGAGGTCTGCTGGTTTTTTGAGTGAGAATGCGTATAAACAACACTCGTCAAAGAAGTCGAATGACTTTCAAAATCCTCATGTTATTTTTGTGCTAATGGAGAGTTGGTCAACGCATATTGCATTGACGAATAGTCTGGATAATGACGTGTTTGGTGCCTTTGCAAAGCATGCAAAAGACGATTATTTCTTTCCATACTTTTTTTCAAATGCTTATGGTACTAATCCAAGTATCGATAGTTTGTTATTAAACAGCCCTATTTCGCCGATGTCCCAATCATCAGCAGTTGGTTTTTCGTTTTCAATGTCTAATGTATTACCGTTTAAGCAACAGAATTATAATACCTTATATTTAAGCGGCAGTAGTAGTACCTGGCGTAATCATAATAATTTTTGGCCTAATCAGGGATTCGATCGATATTTAGGGCGTGCAACCATAGAGTCACATTTTGGTGTTAAATCAGACAATCCGTGGGGTGTATATGAGGCTCATTTGTTTGATTATTTGAAAAAGACGTTGCTTGAAGCAGAGCAAAATTCTAAACCGTTATTTTCATTTGTGATGACAACCAATAATCATCCGCCTATACGTTTACCGGCTGATTATCAGGCGCCGTCATTTAAAATGGAAAAATATGGTTTTACAAATGAAGATACAAGTAAGCGTGAGGTTCTGTCAGGGTTTCATTATCAGACCAATGCATTAGGTGAATTTTTAAGCTGGTTAAAACAGTCGCCTTTAAAAGATAAAGTGATTGTAGTAGCCACGGGTGACCATATTTATAAAGGCTTTGTGAACTATACTGGACCAGATATGGCGTACTTGCGTTATTCAGTGCCAGCTTATTTTTATATCCCAGAGCAATATGATCGAATGCAAAATATAAACGCAAAAATGACAGGGTCTCACGAAGATCTGTTTCCCACATTATATGAGTTAGCGCTTTCAGAGAGTGAGTATATGGCCTTCGGTACGCCACTAATGGATAAAAGCATGGATACTGCGTATGGGTGGATAGATCGAGGTAGTTATTTGTTCAATGAGGGTGTTGCGACTGAACAGGGATTCTATCCGTGGCAAGATGAAGCACGAATGAAATTAAGTTTACAGCACAAAGAAATATCGGATCAGCAGAAAGCAATTATTAAGCAGCAAAAATACAGGGTGTTATTGAGAAAATACTTATTAGTAAATGAGTTCGAACAGGCAGACAAGTGATGGCTGTCTGTTCGAAAATTCGATTCTTATAAGAAAGAAAGTATCTCCGCTTCTATGTCTTCCTTGTTAATGATTGTTGATTGAGCAATCTCTTTCTCAAATAAATCGCTAATAACTTTTGGTATCTCGATATTTGCATTTTTTGCAATTGATTTTAATGCATCAATATCATGAGCATCTTTTTCATTTGTAAGCGCATTTGCAATAACAGGTGAGAACTTGGTCCATTCCGCTGTCGAGTAAACGATAGTCTTCAATGGTTTTTTACGGCAGGTGTCATAAGCCTTAAAGCAAGTAGCCGTATGAGGGTCCATTAAGTAGCCTTTAGCAAAAGCATCTTTAATGTATTTTCTTCCTTCATCATCATTGCAAAAATCGGCAATAAAAATCTTTTGTATTTCAGCCAGTTCATCATCGTTTAATTGGTAATGTTTTTCTGTGTCTAGTTGATGCATTAGTTCTTTGGTGCGTGCTTCACCAAATAAATCAAATAAGATGCGTTCAATGTTTGATGACTTTAAAATGTCCATCGCGGGTGATGTCGTAGGGATAACAGATTTATCTCTTAAGTCATAAGAACCATTGTTGATGAATTGCGTGAGTATGTTGTTATTGTTTGAAGCAATGAGTATCTTTTCTACGGGTAAGCCGAGCTGCATTGCATAATAACCTCCCAGTGCATTACCAAAGTTACCGCTAGGTACATTTAAATAGACTTTATCACCAAGAGCTATTTCATTTTGGCGTACCAACTCAAGGTATGAATGAATATGATAAATAGTTTGAAAAATGATACGGCCAAAGTTTACTGAGTTGGCTGCAGACAGAAAAATATTTTTTTCCTGTAGTTTTTGTTTGAAGGTTGCAGAACCTAGTAGTTGTTTGAGTGCGCTTTGCGCATCATCAAAGTCACCATGAATACCAATTACTTTCAGATTCTTTGCATCTTCGGTCACCATTTGTAGGCGTTGTACATCTGACGTTCCACCGTCGGGGTATAAGCAGGCAACTTGAACATTAGCGCGATTTTTAAATGTTTCTAGTGCGGCAGGGCCAGTGTCGCCAGAAGTGGCAGCAAGAATAAGATAATTTTCATTACGCTTTTGTGCAAGTGCTGAGAGTACTGTTCCAAATGGCTGTAAAGCCATATCTTTAAATGCTCGTGTTGGGCCGTGGTATAGCTCACTGACAAATAAGTCATCGTAAACTTTTACAACGGGTACAGGGTTGTTACTGTCATCAAACTTATCATAAAGGTTAAGGGCCTGTTCAATTACATCCTGATCAATATCAATTTCAAAGGCTGCCAGTATGTCTCGGGCGAGGCTTTTGTAATTAGCGTCCAGATGTTTTTCTAAAAAATCAGTGCCTAAATGAGGCAATGATTCTGGTGAGTAAATTCCACCGAATGAAGAGATAGGGCTTAAAATAGCCTCTGAAAAGCTAATTTTCGCTGGACGTTGGCCGTCATTGCCACGAGTTTCAATAAATTGCATATGCCTGACTGTACTTTATGAGTATTTAAGAAAGGCGTGATTATAGCGAATATATGGCTTTATTTCATTAAAGCAAAAATACAGTGGCGAGTCCCAAAAAGGCAGCAAGTCCGATGATGTCGGTGATGGTGGTTAGAATGACGCTGCCTGCGATGGCTGGGTCTATATGAAATTTCTTCAGCATTACAGGGATGATGACGCCCGAGGCTGCGGCAAATACCAGATTGATGATCAGTGCAGCAGCTATAACCAGCCCAACAGAGAAGTCATTGAACCAGATTGTAGCAATACCGGCAACTACAAAGGCCCAGACAATACCATTGAGGAGGCCAACGATGACTTCCTTATTGAATACCCATTTTCGGTTACTTCGACTGAGCTGCCCCAGAGCCATACTACGTATAACGAGTGTAATTGTCTGGCTACCGGCAATACCACCCATACTTGCAACGACGTTCATTAAAATGGCTACAGTAACGACTTTTTCTAGTGTTGTTTCAAAATTGCTTACTACCCAGGATGCGAGAAAAGCAGTAATCAGGTTTATGCCTAGCCAAATAGCACGGCGGCTAGCGCTGGGGATAATAGGTGCGAATAGATCTTCTTCGTCATTTAAGCCGGCCATACTTAATACAGAGTGATCGGCCTCTTCACGAATAACGTCGACAACATCATCTATAGTGATTCGACCTAGCAGCATATTATTACCATCGACGACGGGTGCAGATATAAGATCTAGATCTTCAAAGATCTTCGCTACTTCGTTATCTTCCATGTCTGAAGGAATGGCATCTACCTGGTCATTCATAATTTCAAATACGGTGCTATTCGGTTCATTTATAAGAAGCTTGGATAATGGCAGTGTGCCTAGAAAATGGTTTTCTCTATCAACCACAATTAGGTGGTCGGTGTGATTAGGGATATTACCGAGCAGTCGTAAGTAACGCAGCACCACGTCCAGTGTGACTTCTGGGCGGATAGTGATGGTGTCGGTATTCATCATGCCGCCGGCGCTGTCTACCGGGAATGACAATACAGATTCCAGCAATTTTCGGTGCTGGCTATCTAATGAATGCAGTACCTGGTCGATTACGGTATTGGGCAGTGACTGTACAAAGTCAGCTGAGTCATCAACCTCCAGACCTTCGGCAACTTGAACTAATTGCTCGGGCGACATGTCTTTAATGAGACTTTGACGAATTTCATCGCCAAGATTCATTAAAACTTCAGCTTCGGTTTCTTTATCAACTAGAGACCAGATTACAAAACGTTCACGCGGTGGGAGTGATTCTATAAGGTGGGCGATTTCCGCGGGATGCAGGGCATTCAACATGCCTTCGGCATGTTGCAAAGTACCAGATTCTAATGCTTCAGATAAAGCGAGAATTTGTTGTTCTGTTTTTTCAGCGATGTCGTTGCTGTCTACCATGGATAAGCCCAATTCATGGTTATAATTTTATGTGCAGTTTATAGAAAGTTTGAATCGAAGTGTAGCTTAAGAAGCGGTGTAAGTGTGTGTTTTGCTAAGTTGTTAACTAAACTTACGATTTAGTTCATCTACTGCCTGTTTAATTTGATCGGGATGAGAAAGGTTTAATATCTTTTCACTTTCGCAACGCAACTGCTCAACTTGGCTAGTATTAATAATGTGTTTGATATCAAGTAGGCTATTTGCTTGTACACTAAAGTTCTTCAACCCCATGCCTAGTAGGAGACGAGTGTATTGGGTATCGGATGCCATTTCACCGCACATAGATATATTCACATCTCCCGTTTCACCCGCATTCAAAGTCATTTTAATCAGTTTAAGTACGGCTGGGTGTAATGGGTTGTATAAATAGCTTACTTCGTCATCAATACGGTCAAAAGCCAAGGTGTATTGAATAAGGTCATTGGTACCAATTGACAGAAAATCTAATCGGCTTGCCAGACAATTTGCTGCTAATGCTGCGGCAGGGACCTCGATCATGGCGCCAATTTTTATATGCTCATCAAAGCGCATACGACGTGATTTGAGTTCTGATTTGGCCTGATCTACAAGCTTTATTACCTGATCAACTTCGGAGACGCAGGTGATCATTGGGATCATCATTTGTACCGGACCATAACCAGAAGTGCGTAATATCGCTCTAAGCTGATTTAAAAAGAGCTCTGGGTCTTTTAAACAGCGTCGTATAGCACGTAGGCCTAGCGCAGGATTATGTATTAAAGGGCCATGCTGTGAACTGTCACTAAGTTCTTTGTCTGCGCCTAAATCCATGGTGCGAATAGTTAGTGGGTGTCCTTTCAGCGAGCGTAGTGCGCGTTTATAATTTTCAAATTGAGCATCTTCACTGGGTATTTCATTATGTTCAATAAAAAGAATTTCAGTTCTATATAAACCAACACCAGTGTGATCAAATTGACGTAGTGTGCGCACATCCTCAGGCCGATCTATATTGCCATGCAGGGTGATTTTTAAACCATCCAGAGTTTGGCTAGATTTATTTTTTAAATCGAATAAATTTTTGCGACGCTGACGCTCGTCACGAATCAAACTTCTAAAGCGGGTTAAATCTTTTTTCGGCGGATCAATATGTATCTCACCAGTACTTCCGTCGAGTACCAGCCATTCATTGGCCTGAAGAAACTGCTTTGCATTATTTACACCGACAATCGCGGGGATTCCAAGGCTACGTGCAAGGATCGCAGTGTGCGAGAGTGGGCCACCGTACTCAGTAATAAAACCAGCAATTTTTTGATGTTGCATTAGTAGTGTGTCGGCAGGTGTTAAATCATCTGCGACTATAATGCGGTCTTTTAAATTAGAATCTATTTTTTCATCGGCATTATTAATGCCTGGCCCATTTATTAAACAACGTTGAATGCGATCGGCTACATGGGTAATGTCATCTTTACGCGTTTTTAAATAAGGATCATCCATTTCATCAAACACTTTTATAATGCGTTCGACCTGTGCCTGTAATGCCCATTCAGCATTGCATAAACGAGCATGAATATGACTGACCGTGTCTTCATAAAAAACAGGGTCGTTAAGCATCAGTAAGTGCGTGTCAATGAATTGCGTAATGTCGTGTGGTGTGTCTTTTGCAATTGTGTTTTTAATGTTTTTTAATTGAATTTGCGCCTCTTCACGTGCCATTTCGAAGCGTTTTATTTCTTTATCAACATCATATTTTGAAATTGAATATTCAAGAACTTCAGGTAACTCACGATAGTATACATAGGCTTGTCCTATGCATATTCCTTTTGAAACAGCGATACCTTTTAGTGCGGCAGACATAAACTATTCCATTGAGTTAAAGTACTTAAAAAATACTCTTTTTTAAGTATTGGTTTATTCAGCTTCATCGAAGCGGTTATTAATAAGTTCTATTAATGCTTGAACGCAATCATCAGCATCTTCACCATCTATATGTAAAATAATTTTGCTGCCTTTCCCTGCGGCAAGCATCATTACGCCCATAATGCTTTTTCCATTAATGCGGTGCCCCTGTTTTTCGATATCAACATGGCTGCTAAAAGATGATGCGATATTTACTAGTTTTGCAGCAGCGCGAGCATGTAAGCCTAGTTTGTTAATGATTTCAATTTCGTGGTTTATAGTGCTCATTTTGTTTCCGTGCAGTCACATAATAAGATGCCGTCGTGACCACCGCTAACGGCTTTAAGGGCCATGTTTTCCAGACTTAGTTGTGGGTAATTTAAAATGCGAATCAGCATTGGTAAATTCATACCTGCAACTAGTTTGCATTTATATTCATCAGCTAGGCGCTTGGCAATGTTGCTTGGTGTGGCACCATATATATCTGTTAAAATAAGTACGCCATTTCCTGTGTCGAGTGAGGACATGTAATCTTTGGCCTGCTCTAAAATCTTTTCAACTGGATAGTCTAAAGGTACTTCAAGTGCGCGTGTTGCCAGTGGGCAAGTGTCCAGCATTTGCCTGGCTGTTTCCAGTAAGTTGGAAGCAATGTTCTGATGACTAATAAGGAGTAGGCCTACGCTCATGATTTTTAATTACTATTAAAAGTTTATTCCATTTCTCGATGACGAAGTGAAACGTTTGCAAAATTGTCACGGAAATAGGTGTTAAGTAATTCTGCTATGTATACTGAACGATGTTGTCCACCAGTACAGCCAACAGACGCTGTTAAGTAATATCGATTTTGGTCTGCAAATTTTGGGATCCAGTATTCTAAAAAATTTCTAATGTGGCTATACATGTCTACGACATCATCCTGGTCTCTGAAAAAGGCCTGGACTTCAGGATCCTGTCCCGTGAGATGTCTTAATTGTGGCTCCCAATGTGGATTAGGTAAGCATCGAACGTCAAATACAAAATCTGAATCAGTAGGGACACTATGCTTAAAGCCAAATGACTGAATTAAAATAGCCAGCTGCTGGTTTGGTCTGGAAATAATACGTTGTTTGATGATCGCGCGTAGCTGGTGAACATTGGTATGTGTAGTGTCTAAACATAAGTCGGCTTCAAGTGCTATGGCCGATAATAAGTTGCGTTCTATATCAATCGCTTCAGCTAACGGGATACCCTTTCGAGTAAGAGGATGGCGACGTCTTGTGTCACTAAAACGTTTTATTAATTCATTTATTGCAGCTTCAAAATAGATGACTTCAACATCTATTGTGTCCGTTTTTGCAGCCCGTATGATTTCATTAAAACGGTTTAAGTCCTCAGCACCGCTGCGTGCATCAATTCCGACAGCAACTTGATCATAGATTTGCATTTGTCGACTAGTTAGCTGTTTAGTAAGATCTGGTAATAAACCTAGAGGTAAATTATCCACACAGTAAAAACCTTCATCTTCGAGTGTATGAAGAGCAACTGTTTTCCCTGATCCTGAAAGCCCGCTTATAATAATTAGTTTCATATTTTTATTGTTGTCATTTTTACTGGTTGCTATAGCTTTATTGTTTTTGCTGCATGTGTTCTTGTTGGCGTTTAATAAATTCGTCGCTGGCATTATGCCCGCTTTCTAGCAGTATATGATTTCTAACCGCCGCTTCAACCATAACAGCCAGATTTCTTCCTGAAGCAACCGGTAGTTTTATTTCTGTAATGGGGACATCGAGTATGGTTTTTACAGAGCGGGAGCCATAAAGTCTGTCGAGCTGTTGCTGACTCTCCTGTGTCATACGCTCAAGATGGATGACCAGTCGTAAATGTTTATTTGGTTTAATTGCATTTTCACCATACATAGCACGAATATCTAGTACGCCTAAGCCACGCACCTCCATGAAATCTTTAAGTACATCGGGACATGAACCATCTAGCAGGCTTGGACCTATGCGTGAAAAAATAGGGGCGTCATCCGCAATTAAGCGATGTCCGCGTGTTATAAGCTCAAGCGCTAATTCACTTTTGCCTATGCTGCTTTCGCCTGTAATGAATACGCCGCTCCCCATGACCTCCATAAATACACCGTGTAAGGTGATTTTTTCAGATAGCAGGTCGGAGATATAAAAACGTACAGCATCAATTAGGTCACCACTATTTAATCCACTTTGTAATAGAGGTGTGTTGGTTTTATTTGCTTTATTAACCAGCTCTTTAGGTACTTCCAAACCATTGGTAAATACAATTGCAGCTGTACGACGAGTAAAAATATCATTCAGATTATTATTTAAAGCATTATGCTTTTGCAGGTAGTGCCACTCTTTTTTGCCAATCACCTGAATACGATTTGGATGGATTAAATTTAAGTGGCCGATTAGGGTAGATTGTTTATTTAAATATAATGAGCTTCTAAGAGGGCGCTGTGCATCTGCTTTACCTGCGATCCATTTGAGATCTATGTTTTCTTGCAGATGATGGAATAAATCTAGCGCTGTTAGTTGTTGCAGCATAGTTTAGGAAGCGGCTTGATGTGTGAGTGCCCAACCAGAAAGCTGCGAATATAATTCTTCATCTGTTGTGCAATCTCGAAGTTGATTGCAGAAATCGGTATCACTAAACATACCAGCCAATGTGGCGAGTATTTGTAAGTGCTCGTCGGTACACTGTTCTGGTACCAATAGACCAAACAACAAGTCAGCAGGCTGATAATCTGGGCTATCAAAATCGATACCCTGATCCAGTTTTATAAAACAGCCTATGCTTGTTGATTGCTCTGATGGCTCGAAGTTAAGCCGTCCATGAGGCAGGGCGACACCATGACCCAGACCAGTTGAGCCCAACCGCTCGCGCTCAATCAGTCGATCGAAAATAAGGGTTGGGTCAGTGCCAACTGCTCCCTGACCGAGTAGTTGGCTAAGAGATTCTAGCGCACGCTTTTTGCTGCTAATACCGCTTACGCATTTGATTCGGTCAGGTGCAATTAAATGGTTGATGTTCATACTGCTTATTCAACCTGATTACTCAGTGTCTTCCTCTATAGGTTGCGGTTGTGCCTGCTTTTGATGATGGTCGGTTATTTTTTCTTTATGTTTCTTAACCTGCCGATCAAGCTTGTCCATCAAGCTGTCAATGGCTGCATACATATTGTCTTCTGTACTTTCAGCAAAAACATTATTGCCGCGCATATTGATAGTTGCTTCTGCTTTGTGGCGAACACTTTCTACTGTAAGAATTACGTGAGAGTTCGTCACCTTATCGAAGTGCCGTTCGATTCGCGCCATTTTTTCTTCTACGTAACTGCGAAGTGAATCGGTAATATCTATATGGTGTCCAGTTAGATTGATTTGCATAAGGACTCCTTAGTGCATTGCCTTAAGATAGGCGTTTGCGTTCATTTGATGGCGGTATCATCATGGCTTCTCTATATTTTGCCACAGTTCTACGCGCCACATTAATGCCCTGATCAACCAGTAAGTTGGCAAGCTTGTTGTCACTCATTGGTTTACGGGGTTCTTCACTTTCTATCAGCTTTTTAATCATGGCTCGGATGGCCGTAGCTGAACATTCCCCGCCATCGGATGTACCGACGTGGCTGGAAAAGAAGTATTTGAATTCAAATACACCCTTGGGTGTATGCATGTATTTTTGTGTAGTGACTCTAGAAATCGTCGATTCATGTAGTTCCAGTTCTTCCGCAATTTCACGAAGTACTAATGGCTTCATACCTTCTTCGCCATAATCGAGAAAGGTGCGTTGGTGCTCTACTATAGATGTCGCTACACGCATCAAAGTTTCATTTCTACTTTGTAAGCTCTTAATAAACCAGCGAGCTTCCTGCATATTGTTTTTCAGGAAAGTATTGTCATCACTCTGTTTGCCGCGTTCTATATACGAGGCATACGTTGGGTTAATACGCAGTTTAGGTGCGGATTCTCCGTTAAGCCTAACAATCCAACGTCCTTCGTCTTTACTGACAAACACATCAGGTACTACATACTGAGTCGATGATTTACTGATATTGCCACCCGGCTTAGGGTTTAGGCCTTGTATAAAACGAATAATATCTGCAAGTTCATCGTCGTTAATACGATTATAGCGCTTTAATTTTGCATAATCATGACTACCCAGTAAATCGAGGTGATCTTTTACAATTTGTCGGGCTTTTTTAAGGGAGGGAACATCATCTATTGAGAATTGTTCCATCTGTAGCAGCAGGCATTCTTTGAGATTACGTGACCCAACACTGAGTGGATCGAAGTGTTGAATTAGGCGTAATACGGCTTCTACTTCATCTAATTCGATTTCGAGTTCATCGACTAGGGAGGCATGAATATCTTCAACCGACTCTTTCAGGTAGCCGTCTTCATCGATGCCATCAATAATAGAAAGTGCAATAGTGCGGTCAATATCACTCATGGTAGTGACAAGTAATTGATCCATTAAATGATCGAATAAATCGGCATCAGAGCTGCTCTGATTTTCCAAAAACTCACGGGCTTTGTCATCGTCGCCAGATGGCGCAGAGCTCGTAGTAATTGAGGGCTCATAAATATCATCCCATTGAGAGTCTACGGGTAATTCATCTGGCATGTCGTGATTGTTATCCAGATCCATATCCTGAGCGGCAATATCTGATTGTAAGTCGGTTACATCAGTGTTTTCAGAACTGCTTTCATCCGAGTTATTGTTCTTCTCTGTTGCCAGTTCTTTGGTGGTATTGTCTTCGGCTGACTGGCTGGTGTTTTCTAATGGATCAGACGATTGGCCGTCTTCTTCCACTTCCAGCATTGGGTTGGATTCCAGTACTTCCTGAATTTCAGTTTGTAATTCTAGTGTTGATAATTGCAGCAGGCGGATAGCCTGTTGTAATTGGGGAGTCATGGTCAGTGATTGACCAATGCGTAATTGTAGGGACTGCTTCATGCCTTAAATTAATACTTCTTATGATTTTTTTTAGATGAATTTTTCAAAATCGGGGCCTTATGCAGATGTTGTGCCATTAATGCTAATCATAGCAGCCTTCACGGAGATTGTACTCAATTTATAAACTAAAATGTTGACCTAGGTAAACATCTTTAACCTTCTGATCCTCTAGGACGACTTGTGGGCTTCCTTCAGCAATCACCTGTCCAGCACTTAAAATATATGCTCGCTGACAGATGCCTAGTGTTTCTCGTACATTGTGATCAGTGATTAAAACGCCAATACCTTTTTCTGTGAGTTGCCTGATAATGCGTTGAATTTCGAGTACAGAAATAGGGTCGACACCAGCAAACGGCTCATCAAGCAGGATGAAATTAGGTTCAGCTGCTAGTGCTCTGGCAATCTCCACACGTCGACGCTCTCCACCAGACAGGCTAATACCCGTGTTGTCACGAATATGGTCTATCTGTAACTCATCGAGCAAATTTTGCAGTTCCTGGTCCTGCTGCTGCTTACTGAGCCCTTGTCGAGTCTGTAATATAGCCAATATATTATCTGCAACGGTGAGCTTGCGAAAAATAGAGGCCTCCTGAGGAAGGTAGCCAATACCCTGTTTAGCACGATCGTGTATAGGTAGATGAGTAATGTCCTGCTGATTAAGGTAAATATGTCCTTCATTCACGGGAATCAGCCCGACCATCATATAAAAGCTAGTAGTTTTTCCCGCGCCATTTGGGCCGAGTAGGCCTACGACTTCACCACTTTGTACGTGAATGGATGCATCGTCAACCACGGTACGTTTGCCAAAGCGTTTTACGATATGTTCTGCACGAAGAATATTCATTGAGCCTGTGTTGTTGTAGTTGTCTGTTCTGGATGGAGAGTTATTTTTACCCGCGGTTGCCCATTGGTGGTGGGTTTGTCGCCGTGGCCGGCTTTAACAATGTCATTATGTGCGTCATAAATAATATGTTCGCTGCTAAATCTGTTTTGATTTTTTACAAGCAAGGCCTGTTGATTAAGCTCTAGCATGCTATTTTCGGCCAAATACATCATTTCAAAACTCTGTGCGCTGACTTCTTCATTTAGATCGTTTAGTTGAAAGAAGGTGGCTGGTTTGCCATTCACTTTAATGTGTTCCAGTTTGCCATGACGATTTTGAATGAGTATTTTGTCGCCGGTAATTCGTATGCTGCCTTTGGTGATTTTTACATTTCCCTTATAAATGCTGAGGTCGTCACGCTCGTGCATTTCCACGCTGTCTGCTTCAATATGTACAGGTGCTTCCTTATCGGTGTTTTGTGCGAATAAAGGCGTGCTCACGAGGTATACAAATAGTAGTAATGATTTAAGGTGCATTTTTATAAACCCCTTTTACCTGCGATTTTAGTACAAGCTTAGCTTGCGAATTATCCAGTAGTAGACCTATAGCATTGAACTCAGCATATGATGTTTTTATGCGCGACGCATGATCATTTTCAGCTACTTTACTCATGGTATCTATTTTCAGGTAGTCTGTGTAAATAAAAAGCTCATTTTTTTGTTGAGCCGACTCTCGGTGGATAATGACCTTGCCGTGTAAGTGCATCAGGCTTTCGCTTTTTTGGTAAACCGCGCGTGTTGCCTGAACCGTGTAGCTTTCGTGATTCTGTTTATATTTAATAACGGGATTTTCTAGTTCTGCGCTATCGTCATCTTCAAAGTGAAACATTTTCGCTGCATATAAAATGTAACTGACCTGTCCAGATTCGTTCAAATTTGTAACGCTAAAATTTTCCATAAAGTAATCGGGTAAGCGCTCATTGGGCAGCCCTATGTCTTCACGTTGTTGTTTCACATCCTCCTGAAACCACAGACTGAGAATGCCTATAATAATAACCAGGACGAGGGTAATATAAGTGCGCATAAGCTAAATGAAATGACTAGCTGATGTAAGACTGCAGCATGTCTTGAAGTTTGCCCTGTGCTTCAAGAATTAGCTCGCATACGTCGCGGCCTGCGCCACAGCCACCATTATTATCAGTAATCCAGTGTGAGTGTTTTTTTACAAAAGCGTGGCCATCCTGTACGCATATCGCTAAGCCCACTTTTGTCATTACAGGTAAGTCGACTACGTCATCACCCACGTAAGCAACATCTTCATGGTTTAGGCCAGTTTCGGCGAGTAGCTCTTCATAGGCTGGGAGCTTTTCTCGCTTGCCCTGATAAATGCGTGTGATACCCAGATCGTTTGCACGATGTTTTACCAGTTCAGATTGACGTCCAGTAATAATGGCAACTTCTACACCGCCATCCTGTAGCATGCGTAAACCATGGCCGTCCTTAGAGTTGAATGCCTTATACTCTTTGCCATCGTTATCTAAAAATAATGCGCCCGTTGTTAACACGCCATCAATATCAAAAATAACCAGTTTGATTTTTGCAGCTTTCTCTAGAATATCTTGCATCGCTTTTAATCCTTAAAATTCTGGGGGCGAGCGTTAAACAACGCCTGCACGTAATAAGTCATGCATATTAAGTGCACCAATTACGACATTACTATTATCCACTACTAACATGGCATTAATCTTATTTTCTTGCATAACGGTTAGTGCTTCTGCAGCAAGAATGTTTTGTTGTATTGTTTTGCAGTTAATAGTCATTACATTTTTTACAGCTGCTGTATGTACATCAATATTTTTGTCCAGAGTACGGCGCAGGTCACCATCGGTGTATATGCCAATAACTTGTTGTTGTTTATTTACAATGGCCGTCATGCCCAAGTTTTTCTGCGTGATTTCTAGCAACGCATCGCGCAAGCTGGCATCCTCATTCACCATTGGAATATCTTCACCCGTATGCATAATGTCTTTTACATGGAGTAATAAGCGTCGGCCCAGACTGCCTCCAGGGTGTGAGAGTGCGAAATCTTCTTCGGTAAAGCCGCGTGCATCGAGCAGGGCAACGGCCAGAGCATCGCCAAAAACCAAAGCGACGGTAGTGCTAGAAGTAGGCGCCAAACCTAATGGGCAGGCTTCCTTTTCTACGGTTGCGTCTAGATTGATATCTGCCTCTGTAGATAGAGTGGAATTGGGTTTGCCGGTAATGCTGATCATGGGTACAGAAAGGCGCTTTATGATCGGTAAAATAGTTAATATTTCACCCGTCTCACCGGAGTTGGATAGCGCAATAACCACATCGTTTGCTGTGATCATTCCCAGATCACCATGACTGGCTTCACCGGGGTGGACGAAAAATGCGGGAGTGCCAGTACTTGCAAGGGTAGCGGCGATTTTATTGCCAATATGCCCCGATTTCCCCATACCTATTACGACAACGCGGCCCTTGCAACCCAATATGATCTCGCAGGCTTTAACAAAATTGTCGTCAATACGCGACTTGATTGCCTCGATCGATGCAAGCTCTGTTTCTATAACCGCCAACGCAAGTTGCTTGGTTTGTTGTGGGTTGATCTGGTTTTTTTTAGGGACTTGATTCACGGCTTATCCAGAAATTGTTTTATTGTGTCACACTAAAATATAGGATTACCTGGTAGGCGGCAAATATTGCTAACAATATACCTCCTTCAAGGCGAGTGATGTTGCCTGCGCTTTTGCGCCCAAATGCCATTACAAACATTAATATTGTAAGTGCAACCATGATAGGTAAATCACGGGTTAATACGCCATCAGATAGTAGCGAGGGCTGGATTAAGCCAGTAACACCTAATACACCCAATGTATTGAACATGTTTGAACCAATAACATTGCCTAAAGCAATATCATGTTCACCTTTGCGGGCACTCACTATTGAGGCAGCTAATTCAGGTAAGCTGGTGCCGATAGCAACAATGGTTAAGCCAATAATTAAATCACTAACGCCTAAAGTAGTCGCAATATTAATAGCACCCCAGACCAGCAATTTTGAGCTGAGGAGTAAAATAGTGATACCTGACACTAATAGCCATGTTGCTTTCTTCGAAGGCATGCCTTCAGGGATTTCCTGCTCGAACTCACAACTTAAGGGGTCGGCTTCATCGCCATTTTCGCTATTACAGCTGCGTTGTTGCAGTGCGCTGTGCACGATCCATGTCATTAATGCGCCGAGTAATAGGATCATTAAAATACCGTCAAGTGTGCCCAAATGATTGTCATATGCTAGTAAAACAACGGCTAAAATGGTGGCAATGAACAGTAGTGGGTATTCGCGCTTTAGAATGCCTGAGTGCACGCTAAGGGGAACAGCTATGGCGGTAGCGCCCAGTACAAGGGCGATATTGGTAATGTTAGAACCTATGGCATTACCCACGGCGAGGGCTGGATTACCACCCATAGAGGCGATGGATGCAACCAGTATTTCCGGGGCAGAAGTACCAAGGCCAACGACGGTGAGGCCGATGACTAAGGGTGATACGCCTAAATTACGTGCAGTAGCAGAGGCGCCCATTACAAATAAATCGGCGCTCCAGATTAATAGAGCAAAACCCGCGAGTATGGCGGTTATATCAATTAAACTAGACACAAAATATCCAACAACAATTTAAAGAGCGCAATGATACACGATAATTTACAACAAAATGAAACTGCATATGTTGAAGATTCAATAAGGGTAGGTGTTTTTGGTTGGGAGCATGAGCACTGGATAGGTACGTTCTACCCGGATGATTTGCCTGAAGACTGGCGTTTAAGTTATTACGCCAATGAGTTCTCGGTGGTGTTAGTTGCTGAAGATAAATGGCGTTCAAATTTGGACAAGCTAGACGAATGGGTCGATGAGGTGCCTGAGGATTTTTTGTTTTACTTGCAATCATCGCTCGATGTGCCATCTGAGTTAATGCAAATAAGGGATCAGCTGGGTAATAATTTTGCCGGGATATTTGGTGAATCATCAAACTCCGTAATGATCGAGTTTTCCAGTAAAAGCTTAAGAGAGTGGCGGGAGTGGCTCGAACAAAATGCAGCGCAGTTAGATGCTATTTTTCTGATCGATGAAAACCTATCGGCAAAACAATTGTCGGAATTTAAATCTCTGGTTGAAATGTTAAATCTGTAGTTTGCGATTAAATTCTTATTGAAGCAGTAAATAAAGCCCTTTGCGCGCTTTGATACTTATAGATACTTGTATATAGTACGGGGTTATTTGACGCTGAGGGCTAAGTGCCAGCGTATTTTGTATATTAAGGAATAAATATTATTTCAACTGACACATCAGATATTTTGGTTCAGGTTCGCGGCCTAAGTTTTTCTCGGGGTAATCGAGTGATCTTTGACAATATCGATATGGATATTAGGCAAGGTCAGGTGACGGCAATTATGGGGCCGAGCGGTACAGGTAAAACCACATTGCTGAAACTCATTGGTGGCCAGTTAAAGCCAGATTCAGGGACGGTGCATGTGGCCGGTGAGAATGTGCATCAATTATCAGCGACAGCCCTCTATGATTTGCGTCGGCGTACTATGGGTATGCTGTTTCAAAGCGGAGCCCTGCTGACTGATTTGAGTGTTTATGACAATGTTGCCTTCCCTCTGCGCGAGCATACGTCATTACCTGAATCGGCTATTCGCCACCTGGTCTTATTAAAGCTAGAGGTGGTTGGCTTGCGCGGAGCACGTGATTTAATGCCGGCAGAACTCTCTGGAGGTATGTCCAGGCGTGTTGCTCTAGCGCGTGCGATTGCCCTCGATCCCGAAATGATTTTGTATGATGAACCTTTTACCGGGCAAGATCCTATTTCCAAGGGTGTGTTGGTTAAATTAATACACGATATGAATCATGCTCTGGGTATGACCTCGGTGGTGGTATCACATGATGTAGATGAAGCCGCGAGTATCTCGGATTATATTTACGTGATTTCCGGCGGTAAAGTGGTGGAACATGGAACACCGGTGAATATTAAGCATTCGGCATCTGACTGGGTGAAGCAGTTTATGGGTGGTTTGGCAGATGGTCCTGTACCATTTCATTACAGCAGTAAACCGATGATTGAAGACTTGATGGCTTCCCCGAATGAGGGAAGAAAATAATGCTGGACTGGTTACAAAATATTGGCCACAGAACATTTAATCGCTTCTCTCGCGTCGGCAGAGGCACTTTGTTTTTGTGGCAGTGTCTACTAAGCCTGAGTTATGTCTTCACTAAACCGATGCTGTTAATACGTCAGATTCACTCGGTGGGTGTGCAAACCCTACTTATTATCTTAGTGGCCGGTCTGTTTGTGGGTATGGTATTGGCGTTGCAGGCCTATATTGTGCTGGTGGATTTTGGTGCAGAAGAATCTATTAGTTTAATGGTGTCGTTGAGTATTTTGCGTGAGCTAGGGCCGGTGTTTACAGGGCTTTTATTTGCGGGTCGTGCAGGTTCTGCGTTGACGGCCGAAATTGGCTTAATGAAGAGCACAGAACAATTATCCGGTATGGAGATGATGGCGGTAAACCCGATGAAATATGTTATCGCACCACGTTTTTTGGCGGGTGTAATTTCGGTGCCATTATTAACCGCGATATTTATGGCCATCGCTATACTGGGTGGCTACTTTGTTGCAATTGAAATGCTGGGGATTTATGAAGGTGTCTTTTGGTCTCAAATGCAGACCAAGGTCGATTTTTATGAAGACGTAATGAACGGCATGATTAAGAGCCTGGTGTTTGGTTTTGTAGTGGTGTGGATAGCTGTATTTGAAGGCTATGATTGTGTGCCCACTTCAGAGGGACTGGGGCAGGCCACTACGCGCACGGTAGTGCACGGCTCATTAGCGGTGTTGGGGCTAGACTTTTTACTGACAGCATTGATGTTCAATGTTTAGATTGAATAATGTGTAAGGCAATATACAAATGAATACTCGAAATTTAGAAATTACAGTCGGTGCTTTTGTGGTATTAGCAATACTGGCGATGATTATGCTTTCCCTAAAAGTGAGCAATTTGGCCAGTTATGGTGCTGAAGACAATGTTTATGAAATACAGGCTCAATTTGAAAACATCGGTGGTTTGAAGGTGCGTTCACCGGTGAGTGCTGGTGGTGTAAGAGTCGGTAAAGTGGCCGATATTAGCTATAACAATAAGCAGTTCACTGCAGTTGTGACAATGCAGCTTGAAGGTGGCTATCAGTTCCCATTAGATACCTCGGCGAGTATATTAACAGCAGGCCTGTTAGGTGAGCAGTATGTAGGTTTAGAGCCGGGTGGTGATGAAGAATATTTAGTTCAGGGTGGCGAAATAGAACTAACTCAGTCTGCTTTGGTGCTTGAGCAGGTGATTGGTCAGTTTCTGTTTTCCAAGGCGCAGGAAAAGGACGGAGAATGAATAATATGAATACACTACAAAGATCCATATTCCTTTTTTTATCATTTGCTTTGCTGTCAGTATATGCCGCAACAAGTTCTGCTTCAGATACAGGGCCAGATGAGCTAATTAAAGCAACTTCAGAGCAGGTGCTGAGCGCGCTTGAGCAAAACAAAGAAAAGTATGATCAGCAGCCTGAAGAACTACATGCTTTAGTGAAAGATATCATTTTACCGCATCTGGATTTTCGTGCGATGAGCAAGTTGGCATTGGGTAAAAACTGGCGTAAGGCCAACGATGCTCAGCAAGAGCGCTTTGTTGATGCATTTAAAAGCATGCTTATTAGAACCTATAGCAAGTCACTAACAGAGTATGCGGGCCAGGCAATTAAGTTTTTGCCGTATCGTCCACCTGAGGAGGGCAAGCGTACAGTCAAAGTAAAAACGGTGATTAGTCAAAGTAATGGTCCTGAAATACCCATCGATTATAGTTTGCGCATTAAGGATGATATCTGGAAGGTATACGATATTAAAATTGATGGCATTAGTCTGGTGACCAACTATCGAAATAGTTTTGCCTCTGATATTAATCGCGTCGGCATTGATGGTTTAATCGATAAATTGCTGGCCAAGTCGACTAGTCAATCGGAAAAGGTTTAACCGTAAATGTTGTTCAAGTACGAACAGAGCAAGGGGCGAATTAAGCTTATTGGTCAATTGAACTTCACTTCAGTTGCCCAGTTGCTGAACCAGGGCGGTGTGAGTTTTGATGCAGAACAGGCAGAAAACGGTCAAATTGCTATCGATTTGTCCGAAATTAGTCGATGTAACAGTGCTTCACTCACACTTTTACTGGATTGGATGAAAAAGGCTCAGCAAAAGGGCGTGCAAATCAAGTATCATAGCGCCCCTAAGCAACTCATGATTATTGCGCAAGCGTACGGGATCGATCATGAGCTTCCGTTAACGACAGCATAGGCTGTAAAGACTGTTGAATGAATAAGCTGTTAATTCAGGGTGGTGCCACCCTCGACGGAGAGGTACGAATCTCCGGTGCAAAAAATGCGGTATTGCCAATTTTAGCCGCAACAATGTTGGCTAAAGGCAAGTCGAATATACAAAATGTGCCACATTTACAGGATGTGACAACGACCATGGCCCTCTTAGGTAGCATGGGTGTAACGGTTGTGCTCGATGAAACCATGAGTATTGAGGTAGATGCTTCTACTTTAAATACACAGGTAGCTCCCTATGAACTGGTGAGCACAATGCGCTCGTCTATTCTTGTGCTTGGCCCATTGTTAGCGCGTTATGGTTATG
>Ga0316204_10002745_pt1 | contig 38349 bp, 66 predicted proteins | sample 6monrhotite_MG_2_FD_205661 | JGI IMG/M metagenome (GOLD analysis project Ga0316204, IMG submission 205661) | Microbial mat bacterial communities from mineral coupon in-situ incubated in ocean water Damariscotta River, Maine, United States -... | ecosystem: Environmental > Aquatic > Marine >...
CCCCAATGTTCAAGACGACCTTGATTATCGCTTCAGCCTTGATCTTGTCTGCCTGCGGGACGCCCAGAACGGTGTTACAAACCCAGATTGCCCAACTGAAGATCAGTGAGGCTCTATTGATAGCCTGCCGCCGCCCTGAAGGGCTCGTCAGCGAGCGTGGGACTGAAGAAGCGATCCACAACTCGGACCAGTGGCGAACGGCCTTTGATGTGTGTTCTGGCGAGCATGACGCCCTGATTGACGCGGTGCAAGCCGCACAGGATGGAGGCGAAGTCAATGGCTCAACCGATAACGATTAGTCTTGACTGGAAATGGCTTGTCGGCTTGGCGGCGGGCTTTTCCACGATTGCAGGCGGGGCGACAACCGGCGTCCTGATGCTCGACCGGCATATTGAGCGGGTCCATAACCGTATCGAATCGCGGCACACTTTGGAGGCGCTTTGTTCCAAGGGTGAAACCGGCGATGAAGAATTGGATGCGGCAAGAGCGCAGATGATTTCCGCGCTTGGTGGGTGTCCTTAGATGGCTCCCGATCCGCGATTGCTGGATTTCTGCACCACGGAAAAACAGACCGAGAAGATTCAGGCGTGGATTGAGCATGGCAGTTTGCGCAAGGCGGCAACGGCTTTAGGTTTTAGCAATAAGAACGCGGTCGGCAATGTCGTCAACGCGGTGCGGGCAAAAGCCGCATTGCATGGATATGCGCCTGATCACGATATGACGCGCCCTGCTGCACCTGGCTACACGGTCAAAGGCACGTCAACGCTATACGACAAAGACGGCCACATGGCCGCTCAGTGGGTCAAAACGACCGCTGACCAGACCGCCAAGCAAGAGCGGTTTGAAGCGATGCTCGCAGAATTATGCGAAGGCGTCGAAGGCAGGTCTAACCCTGCACCCCTCCCAAAATCACAATCATCTGACCTGATCAACGTTATACCTATGGGCGACCCCCATTGCGGTATGCTGGCATGGTCAAAAGAAACGGGCGAGTCGTTCGATTTAGACGAATTTGAACGCCGGATGCGCGGGGCCGTGTCTCACCTAGTATCAAGCGCGCCTGAATGTGATGAAGCCCTGTTTATCAATTTGGGTGATTTCTTCCATTCGGACAATGAAAGCAACCGGACACCTGCCAGCGGAAACCCCCTCGACGTTGACGGGCGCTTTGCCAAGGTGGCGATGATAGCTTTCCGGTCGATGGTTCATGCAATCGACTTGCTCAAGGCCAAGCACCGAAAGGTCACGGTCTGGAACAAACCGGGCAATCACGATCCGCACAGCTATCTGATGCTGGCAATGAGCCTCAACGCCTATTACTCAAATGATGACCGCGTTGATGTGCCGGTTGACCCTTGCATGTTCTCTTACATGCGCTTTGGGAAATGCCTGTTTGCCTCGACACACGGCCACGGTCCAAAGATAAATGACTTACCCCTGATCATGGCGGCAGACCGTAAAGAGGATTGGGGCGCTACTGAACACCGTTTCTGGTTTATCGGTCACTTCCATCACAAGCAGAAAATACAAGACCTGACAGGCTGCACAGTGGAGATAGCGCGCACCTTAGCCAATGGCGATGCGTGGCATCATGGCAAGGGCTACCGCTCACAGTCTGACATGCAATGCGTCACGCTTCACCGGGAACATGGCGAGGTGTACCGTACAACGTGCAACGTCAGCATGATTGGCTAGTCCGGGTTTTTATTGCGCGGCGCACGCGGTCAACACGCGCTGTCCTCTCGTGCCAGTATTCACCTGTATAGAGATTTGCGCCGCAATCGCGGCACTGGTCGCCATAGGACGGCTGAAAAGATGTGTCTGGGTGCATCCCGCATGAAGGGCAGCACTCGGCATAGTGCCTTGTGCGTGCGGCGCGACCTCCTGTCGCCCAATCTTTAGCCGCCACAAATGCCAAGACCGGAACAATAACAGGCCAAACCATTGCGATGATTGGGAGCATAAGAAGTGCTGCCCCGTCCTTGGTCCCTATGCCGCCCGGTTTGAGGCAAACCCAGCCAAACATGGCAAAGGTGCAAGCGGCCCCAATCACATATATCGTTGCTAATATCATCACATCGTCTCCATTCATCATGATTGAGTAGGGGCAAACGGAACGTCACTTCAGGGCGCGCTTGAATTGTTCTGCTGCCCCGTCATCGGGGAGTATGGCCTCAATCTTCCCGTCCACGGTTTCACCGGGGCTGCACTGTTCCTCCGCCTGTTCCCAATTCGAGGCGATGACATAACGGGAATAAATGCCGCCGTCTTTTGGGTAGCTGATTGAATACAGAAGGCCGTTGTAAATAGCCTCGGCGCTATCGAGTGGGTCGATCATGTTGCGTCCCATATGTCTAAAGTTTTGGCTGCGCTGGCGATATTATCCGCCCCTGCCTTTGCCCCGTCCTCTGAAGTGTAGCCGCGACCTGTCAGCATGATTTCGCCATTGCCCGCCTTGAGCGATAGGTAGGTTTTGCCGTTCGGGGCAGATTTATAAACAAACCGATCTGGATTGACCGCCTCGCGCCGGACAACCTCAATGCCGTGTATCGCGCTGGCCTTGGCTTTGTAGGTGTCAGACTTGCCGAGAGGCTTTCCATTGCCCGCATACAGCGTGAAATAATATTCGCCGTTCTTGGCTTTGGTGAGCCTGAAATATGGGGTCATGGCTTCACCTGTGATCTAATCCATTCCTCTAGTTTTTCTTCAGTAGATTGGTCATCCCTAACGACCCACAAATAGCCATCGGCCTCCGCCAGCTTAGCCAGCCGCTCGCGCTCTGCTGCCACCAGTTCGGCTTTCTCTTTCATCAAGGCGCAGCGTTGAGCGCATTGCGCTTCAGCTTCCTTTGCCAAGTCGTCTATCTCTGCTTCTGCTGCCTTCAGGGCGGGGAGGGCTTCGTTGGCGAGAACAATGATAAAATCAGCGTTCTGCTTCTCGCCCCAATATTCAGGGAACGCTTGCTGCCACATTCCAGCATCCCGTTTGCCGTCCAGTGCTTCAAGCCGTTCAATAAGGGGTTTAAGGTCAGTCATTTGTCACTCCACCCTTTATCAAAATTGCACATAGCTTCGTCGGGCGTGTCACCAAAGGCCGCAAACCCTTCCTGCAAATTGTCGCCAAGCAGGGCGCACCATTGATCTCCGTCGAGAGACAAGCGCGGCTTGAATAATACGGATGGCCGCGTTAACTCGGCGCGTATAATCGCAGCTTCCTCGCAAATTGTCGCCTGTATTGCGTGTGCCTCAAAACTAAAGTCAGTCATTGTTGTTCCTCGCTTTGCTCGGGGTGGTCGGTCAACAAGACAAGCGTGTCCTCTAGTAGGCGCGCTAAAGCCAAGACCTCCCCAATATCGACCGTGATCACCTCATAGGTTAAACCGGCCCTGATCGGCGTGCGTTGCCCTAGCGAGACGCGCAAGTCTGTCGCCCTACGCAACAACAGGGCCGCAGGCGAAGCCGAGGACACGGACCCGGTTACGGGCTCATCTGATTTACTCATCTCTCTGCTCCTGTGGTGTGGAAATGGTTATTTCCGCTGCCTGAATGTAAGCGATGGGATCAATGGGCGGAGCGGTCCAGCCATTTGCTTTTAGCAAGGCAATCGTGGCCTGTTGCTGCTCGCAGGTCATGCTGTTATCCAGCACACGGCAACGCGTTATTAGATCAGCCATCACTTTTCACCTGCGGTGCAAAAGCCAACACAACGCGACTTAGCCTGGTAGCCTCTGCTTTGGTCATGTCTTTTGGCAAAACCAAATAGGCGCTCATTGTATCACGAAGCGGAACCGGCATGACGAGGTAGCCGTTCGCCTCAAGAAAATCTTGTGTTTTCCAGTCAATCATGTCTCACCTGTCGGCGCGTCGGCCTTCGCGTAATCCAAAGCCTCATCCAGACCATTGATGATATTCTGTCCCGGTGTCTCTGTAGGGGCGGCGGAGAGCATGGCACTGTAGCCTTCCACTATGTCCCAAGCGAACAGGGCTGCGCGCTCTGTGTCGGTGTGCTTCGTCAGCGCAAAAGCGTTAGCCGCCAGTATCATCCCCGCTGTAAGGTTACGCGGAACCATCACCATGTCGTCATGTTTGCCGCTGTAACATAGCTCGGAAGTATGTTCGGTTTTCGGCGTTTCGGTAACATGGGTAGGCTCACTTACGGCGCTATCTGATGCACAAGGCTCCAAGGCTTCACGGATTGCGGCTAGGCGGTCCTCCTGAGAAGAGATGCCTTTAGAACCGAGGGCGACATTGATTTCATCAAGCCATTGTTGGTATTGGTCTACCTGTTCTTCGCGCTCTGCCAGTCCTATACCAGTGTCCGGCTCCAAGGCTTCACGGATTGCCGCATCATAGTGGGCCTGTGCTGCGGTTTTGGCGGCTTCTAGGGTAGGGTGATATTCCGTCGCTCCGGTATGGAACGGCGTGAGCCAGAACGGGCGATCGTCTTTGCTCATGAGGTTTATCTCGTAAAAGAAGGCCGCGGTAGCGTGTACGGTGTAACAATCGCCCGCCCCGTCCTGCACCCACTCCAACGCCTTAACCTTCACGGCTGGTTGGATAAGAGCAAGGATGGCGTCGGTGGCTTCGTTTAGGGCTTTTTCGCGAGTTCCAGCTAAAGGGGCATGGGGAGCATCCATTGCATCGCTGATGATGAATGCAACCCGATCCGCCAACCAACTGTCACGTAAAGATTCTCTATCAACGGTCTGACGGTCCAGCATGTCGGCGTAGGCTCGAAGGGTGGCTGGTATTTCATCCTTGTGGTGTGGTAGGCTGTTCTCAATTTGATGCGCGACCATACGCGCTTCTTCTGGTGTCATTGGTTCAGTCATTGGGTTTACTCCTGCGAAGTGCGAGCCGTGAATTACGGAACCGCCGCTCAAGGTCGGAGTGTTGCTCAAGCAGATCACGCACAATGGCGATCAGGTCTGTGATGTTTTGCGAGTTTGTTTTCCCGCCCGCGTCAATGTGAGCCTCAATCTGGTCTATGTGCTGATGTGTTTCGTTCGGCGTCATGTCATCCTCCGTGACGCCCGTTCGTTGGCGTTCTCTGTCTGCCAAGCCCCTAAGATGGCCTCAGCTTTCACGCGCTGGTCGCGGTAGTATTCATGCCGTCCTGCGGCGCTGGCGTGCTTGTCAACGGCTTGCTGATAGTCTGGCTGGATGCGCGCCCAATCGTCCTTGTCAGCGTTTGACTTGGCGACGTTGCATTCACGCTTCAGGCGGGACAGACACGCCTTGCGCGCTTCATCTGCCCTGACTTCATCGGCCTTGGCCTTCCCGGCATATTGGGCGGTTTCAACGGAGAGGGCAGCAAGCGCAGCCTCCACCATTTCATCTGTGACTAGCTTGTTCATTGGCTAATCCGTCAACGCTTCAAGAACGCGCATGTAACGGGCGTCTATCTCGCCCCCGATTGCGTCAAGTTCAGTCTGTTTGCGGGCGGCTGCGATTTTCTCAATCCATACCGTCGCCAAGCCATCGGCTTCGCTGGCAGACTTCGCACGCGCATCCTTGAGCGCACCAAGAACAAGATCAGAAAACGCGCCGTTGAGAGGGTTGGGCAGGTTGGTTTGTTCAACCGGAGCGTCAAAGGCAGGAATGGGCGCAACAGGCGCGGGGGTTTCTGCCTTGGCTTTTGGTGTAGCAGATTCTTTTGTGATGGGCCGAATCGCTGGCGTCCAATCTGCCGGAATATTCCCCGCCGCGCGCTGTTCGTAGAAGATGGAGACAACTTGTGTCTTTTTTGTCCTGACGCCCGCTGACGAAAGAGCCTTGGCGATGCTTTCTGTGGTTTTTCCTGCGAGAATTTGCTCCGTGATATATTTGCGGCGGGCTGTAAGGTAGTCACGCCCGCCCTTTTGCCAATGAATGCCAGTGACGCCGCCGTGGCGGTCCAGTTCGATACCCGCAGGCAGGATTGGAGCGCCTTCGCTAGTGGTGTAGATTTCCACAGGCGCGGGGCGAGGCTTCGCCTTCGATTGCGGCGCTGGCTTGCGACCAATGCCGACCTCGTATAGCGCCCGCTTCAAACTGGTGACGGCGTTGCGGCCTGCGTTGCGGCTGTCGCTTGGGGTCATACTAAATGGAACTTTCACGGTCTTTCCTTTCGCGGTGACAATCAAGAAGGGGTGGCCCTTTGATCCGGGTCGCTCAACAGCAAACGAAAATCCATTTTCCCGGCAATACTTCGTCATTGCCTGTGCAGGTTCGCTTGCGCGTATGTAATCGCTGGCTTGCATGGTTTTCCTCCTAAAACGGAATCTCCGAATCCAGATCGTCATTGCTTGGCGTTGTCCCGCCTGGCACATCATCCAGCCGTGCGCGGGGTTGTTCGCCCTGATCCGGCTTCACCTTCAGACCCACATTGTAATATGGGTTTCCGTCTCGGTCGGTCTTGCGCTCGCCGCTGTCACGATCCGTGGCGATGTAAAGATTGACCCAACAGTCTGTACCGTCTGGCAGCTTGATTGATCCGCCGTAAGAGTGGGGGCGATCAGGGTCCGTATTCTTGAAAACGGTTCCCTTGCCGGGCTTGTGTTCGAATGTACTCATGATGCTTGCTCCATTTGCGCGAGTTCTTCGCGGCGGGTTTCGTATTGGTCTTTGATTGCGTCGGTCCACGCCACCGGCAGGATGGGGAGCCAATCGGCCTCGATAACCTTCCAGCGTGAGCCCAAATCATCGCGTGTTGATGCGTCGGCAATCATCGCTTTAATGGTGTCGGCATCGCCGTCACGTTTAGCCTGCGCGCTTGATTTGCGGGCTGGCGGCGCATTGGGGTCGCTCACGGCGCGCTGCTCTTTGTCATAGAGCGCAAGGCCGAACGGGTTGCCGAAGGTCATCAGCGCCCGTTTCATGGCGTCCGTCTCTGCTTCCTTGATGGCGCTTTCGTGGGCTTGCCCTGCGTCAACGTCGATTCCGTGACCGGCTCCCGTTCCTTCACGAGTGATGCCGGAAACCGTGACACGAACGCGGGCGGTGTATGTCACCCCGAAACCGTCCCGCTGGTTAGGCGCGCGGCCTATCTTGCGTTCGCGCTCGGAGACACACCGCACGTCAAGCGTTTCGCGCTCCCATGCGTCAAAGCCGAATATTCTGTTGGCCTCTGCGATGGCGTGCCACCCCTCAATATATGAGAGATTGCGCCCGGCTTGCTGGCGGGTCTTGACGGTGTTTTTGTCAAGATCAGCGTTCAACATGCCAATCTGTTCTGGACTGAATGTCATTGCTGGCCCCTTTCATTGTCAAGAATTGCGGAAAGCTGGTCACGCGCCTTTTCGATAAGGTCACGCTCGACCATTGCGATTTTGTGGTCGCGGATTTGTCGGCACATAAACTCAACGTCCATGCAGGTGCGGACAATTATGCCTTCGCCCGGCGTCGGGATTGCGCCCACATCTTCCAAAACTGGAACTTGAATGTTGATCATGGCGTCACCGCAAAGATGAACCACACGCCACCCCAAACGATTGCAGTTAAAATGACCGCGCGGGTTAGCTGTTCGAGGAATGATTGATTGCGCATTATGCAAACCCCTTTCTTTCGAGCCAACGGCGGCGCTGCCTTGTCATTTTAGATGCGTCAGGGGTGTTCGCCCATATTTTCTTGTGCCTCGAAAGGCGTAGTTCGGCGCGGGCAACCCCGGCGCACTCGGCCTGGACCTCTCGCGGCCCATTCCAGCCGGGCTTTTTGTTTCTAAACATTTGACCTAGACCGCCCGTCGTGGCGGCGAACGATAAAAAAGACTTTGACATCATGCTATTCCTTTCGGGCCGGGATCATCCGGCATTTTGAGATTGTCAGAGCGAACGATTTTGAAGGCAGGGCGCTGGCGTGTTTCCGCCAAGCGGTTAGCCATAGCGGTCAGCATCCGGCCCGTTTCTTTGTGTTGTTCAACAATGGCGTCAAACTCGCGTGATATGTCGTCAGGTCGGGTCATTTCTTCCCCCCTTTTTCCAGCGACAATGCGGGTCGATTGGCCTGCATGTCTGTTGGTCGGTGATTTCCAGCTCTCCGGCCCTGTGATGCGCAACAAGTTGGGCTGCGCTCATTTGGTCCTTGCAGTCAGCAAGGCGAGGATCAGGAAAGCCCGGCGCTTCGTCTTTGGTGAAGTCATCACGCGGCGGGGTGTATGTGTCTTGCATAGCCATTAGGACTCTCCCTTTGCTTTAGCGATGGCGGCGACAACCTGCGGTTCTATGTCGCCTGTCAGGCGAACCAGCGGACTTGAAAGAACCCGCTCCAAAACATCCAACAAGTCAGGAGCCGCAGCTATAAGACAAGCGTTGGCTTGGTCTATTCGGTCGCCACCCGGCGTCCCATCGGTTTCGGAGGAAATCAAAACGCCCGGCTCTAGACACCATTCGCGCTTGTTCACTTTGTCGGACCATGACCAAGGCCCCGGTGTGTGTGTTGTGCCAGTCATTACGCTGCCCCCATCAAGCCAACGGCAATCATCATGGAACCGATGGTCAGGCTCGCGCCGATCACAATGCCGATAAGCAAAATTGTGAGAGTGTCGGAGTTGTTCTGCGTCATCGCACCAGCTCCCTCTTGCTGCGCGAAGATACCAACGCGGCATCGCTGTTTACGCGGTCGATACGGTCAAGCGCGGCGCGAAGGTCGCGGTATTGTTCTTCGGTGAACTCGACCACTTCGCCGCCCTCATCGCTGGCAATCGTAAGGCTCCAGCCACCATCGGGGTAGCGGACCGCCTCAAGCGGCTCTGTGCTGTCCTGCGCGCGGTCCAGAAACAGAAGCGCCTGATAAACCGCGTCCCGTTGTGAGTATGTGAAAGTCATGTTTGTCTCCCTTATCCGCTGCCGCTGCCGCTGCCGCTGCCGTAGCCGTCGCCGTAGCCGCTGCCGTCGCCGTTGCCGTAGCCGTCGCCGTTGCCGTTGCCGCTGCCGCTGCCGTAGCCGTCGCCGTAGCCGTCGCCGTTGCCGTTGCCGATGCCGTAGCCGATGCCGCTGCCGCTGCCGCTGCCGCTGCCGTTGCCGTTGCCGTAGCCGTTGCCGCTGCCGTAGCCGTAGCCGCTGCCGTCGCCGTCGCCGTCGCCGTTGCCGTAGCCGTCGCAGAGAATCCAAAGATTAGGCATTGCGTGGCTCAAATGTCTTGGCTGCGACCGTGCTAGCCGGAATGATCTCAATAGCCTGAGAAAGTTCGACCAATGGAACCCGCGCCGAGATGCGGCTCTGCTTGCCAACACCCTTTGTGGCGACCTCTGAAAGCGTGAAGGCTTCGGTCCATTTCCAGAGGCGGACCGAAGCTTCAAGAAGAACATTGGTGCCATTCTTGGCAATGACGGTCCCGATATGGACACCCGCAGAATAGGTGCGAACAACGCAAAGCTGACCAACGACGGGCGAGTCTTCGGTTTCAACGCTGACCTTGCGCGCTTCGATTTTTTGCCCCGTGGCGCGCTCTACCAGAGCAATGAGTGTTTCGTTTGAGATTTCAGTCTTGGACATTGTGTTTCTCCTTTTTCGATGCCTCACCATAACGGCCCGTTTTACCATTGCAAGGAAAAAATAACGCGCGGCTATATAAAAAACAGCAGTTCAACAAAAATAAGGGCTTGCCAAGGTATCAACGTGCGTTATAGGCTGCGCGCATGATGACACTCGACACATATTTGCGGGAGACCCCTGAAACGAACAGGGCTTTTGCTGAGCGGACAGGGCTGACGCCTGTATCCGTGAGCCGCCTTCGTCACGGCCATCATTGGCCCACCGGACGGACGGCGTTTAAGATATGGAAAGCAACTGACGGCAAGGTTGGGTTTATCCCTTCTGACCCTGATGTTGCACCGTGATGCGTGGGCGGTTTCCCTTCCCCGCCGCGCATGGCCCGGCTTGGCGCGCTTCCCCCGCGACAGGTCGGGCCTTATTCTTTTGGAGGACACAATGACTGATAGCAAAACACTCAATGAGTCCAAGCGCGCCCTTGCCCGTAAACGCTGGCAGCAAGCCCCCAAGGGCAAACGACACACCGCATGGGAGAAGTTACGCGACGCCACCACGGACGCTCTGAAGGCTGAAGCGGGGCGGTTGGTTTGATGGGGAGGCGTGCGCAACCTATTTTGGCGCGTCTTTGGGCGCGCATCCGAGTGCAAAACAACGGATGCTGGGAGTGGGCAGGCCAACTGGACGCTGATGGGTATGGCGTCATTACATCGCAAGTAAACGGAAAGTGGCGGCGCGTCAGGGTTCACAGGCTTGCGCACGATCTGTTTTTTAATGATGAGCGCCTGCACAGCAAATGGGTTTTGCACAAGTGCGACAACCGCAAGTGTTGTAACCCCGACCATTTGCGCCTTGGCGACCACCAACAAAACATGGACGACATGAAGCGGCGCAATCGCTCGCCGCGAGCATGTGGTGAAAGTAACGGGCGCTCACGCCTGAAAGAAAGCGATGTGCGCGAAATAATACGTCGCGCCCGGTCTGGAGAGCAATACAAAAAAATTGCAGCGCATTACAGCGTAGACCCATCACACGTGAGTTTAATTGCGCGCGGGAAAATGTGGAAGCACATAGATGTCTAGCAGGCGTCCACCCCATATACCCGCCCGCAAGGCTTTCCCCGTATCCGTTCGGCGCACTGTATCTGAACGATCAGGCGGCGTGTGTGAACTGCCTGAGTGCGAGGCTGACGCGGAACACTACGACCACATCATTCCAATCGCCTTTGGCGGCACATCGACGCTGAAAAACTGCCGTCATCTTTGCGGGCCGTGTAATGCCGACAAGGGCAAACTGGAGGCCAAAATGGCCCTAAAGGCTGACAAGATGGGTGGGCGCGTTGGTCAACATTCACGCCGGATGAAAGCCAAGCAGAAGGGCAAGCACAAGCCTATTCAATCGCGCGGTTTTAATAAAACGCACAAGCAAAAGCTGCCGACGAAGGCCAAGCCGTTTGGATCAGTGGAGCGGCGCGATTCATGATAATATCTCTGCCATACCCACCCACCACGCTATCACCGAATGCGCGCAAGCATTGGGCGGTGAAGTCCAGGGCCACACGCGGCTATCGGTATGACTGCGCGATGTCTGCCAAGTCACAAGGTTTGGGTAAACTGGAAGGCGACATGCTTTATCTGCGTGTCATCTTCTGCCCACCAAACAAACGCCGCAGAGATTATGACAACGCCATTGCCGCATTTAAGGCAGGGCAGGACGCGCTCGCAGACGTAACGGGCATAGATGATTCAAACTTCAGGGTGACGTATGCGCCTCACTTTGGAGAACCAACGAAGGGTGGCGCTGTTCTTGTTGACATAGAGGAAGGGTAAATCATGGCAAGACATGACAACGAAACAAATTGGGACGAGAGCCGCATTGAAACGCTGCGCGAACTGAAGGCGTCGGGATACACACATGACGAAATTGCGAGGGTGATGGAGTTGACGCGCGGTGCTGTCTCTGGCGGGTCGCGTAGGTTCTGCAAAGACATTCCTATCAAGCAAGGTGGGAAGCGCGGAAGCAGAAACAAGCCTGCCAATCACCTAAGCCGCTTTGGTGCTGAAAAGCTGGCACACAGCATCGAAACGTATTGGGCAGATCAGGGTTATTCGGTGCGGTGTTCTGTGGTGAAGACGGACGCCAAGGCTGACGAGAATGATTCAACCCTGATTTATGCTGTCAAAACGGACATGGTAAACGGCCTGCCCCGTGACTATCGGGTGGCGTCATGATCATCGCTTATCGGTTTGATTGCTCTGTGGATGCGACATATGGCGCTTTGAGCGTTTCACTTGTCCGTAAGCCGAAACTGAGCGACCTGTTGCAAGACGCCTGCGCGGATCATGGGGTGAGCATTTACGATGCCAAAAGCCCGCTTCGCCTGAAAGAATTGTCCGAAACGCGCCACGATTTCTTTCATCGCGCGCACCAGGCCGGGAATTGGTCGCTAACGCAGATTGCGCGAGCCGCAGGGCGCACAGACCACACAACCGTCATTCACGGCATTAAGGCCCACCAGAAGCGCATGGGGGCCAGCCAATGAACGGACGCAAAGCAATTAGCAAGACGACGCGGTTCGAAGTTTTCAAGCGCGACGGTTTCGCTTGCGCGTACTGCGGGGCAAGCCCGCCTGATGTTTTGTTGGAGGTCGATCATATTCATCCGGTCGCTGAAGGCGGCACAAACGAGATGGATAACCTTGTCACGGCTTGTGTCGATTGTAACCGGGGGAAGGGCGCTCGATTGCTTAGCACGGTCCCGCAGAGCCTGGAAGACAAGGCAGCGGCAACGCAAGAGCGCGAAGACCAGCTACGGGCCTATTACGAGGTCATGGAGGCCAAGCGGGAGCGCGAGGAAGACGACCTGTGGACGGTCGCAGAGATATTCATGGACCGCTTTGCAGACGAATCCATAACGACCGCGCGCCTCACATCTATAAAGACATTTTTGCGCAGGCTGGACGTGTTTGAGGTTCGCGAAGCGATGGATATTGCAGCGCACCGATTTTATTCAAAACCCAAGGCGTTCTCATATTTCTGCGGCATTTGCTGGAACAAGATTAAACGCGCGGAGGAAGGCGAGTGAGCCTCACCCCCATCATACGTGCGCTTGTCGGGGCAGGGGCCACGCCAGAGATGATCTTGGCGGCGGTAGAAGCCCATGAAGCCGAGCAAAATCAAAGCGTTGAGGCGAGGCGTGAGAAAGACCGCGAGCGGAAACGTGCGGCTCGTGCGTCACGTTCTGTCCGCAATGTCCCACGGAATCCAGCGGACAACGCGGACGCTCCCCCTCCCCCTGATAAGAAAGCCCCCCACACCCCCAAAGAATTAACCCCCACCCCCTCCAAAAAGACCCCTAAAGGGGTCCAAAAAGGTTCCCCTCCCCCGTTTTGCTATCCCGACGATTTCGAGGCGTTCTGGTCGGCCTATCCCGACAAGACCAACAATTCGAAAAAGCGGGCAGCGGAGGAATGGGCGTTGCTAGGCGAGGAGGACAGGGCGCTTGCCACGGCGGCTTGCGGGCCATACCGGGCATTCCTCGCCAAGCCGGACGGGCCACCCTGCATCCACGCCGAACGGTTTTTGAAGCATCGCCGGTTTGATGGTTATGCCGAGCAGGCCGAAGCGAGCAAGCCCCCACCACCTGTCGAGCTGACGGATTCCGCAGAGCATAGGTTTCTGGCGCAATGCCGGGATGATGGGGCGACAGGCTGGCAGCGATGGGCGCGGGGCGGCGGGTTTGAAGTCGTCAAGGCGGGAGGCGACACGGTTTGCGTTGTGTCAGGGCCGCTCCACGAGTTTGAGGATATGGGCAAGGCGACGGCAAAGCGGCTGGGCGTCCTGATCTGGAATGATGCTTTTTACAAAAAGCGATTGGAGAAGACCGCATGACCGAACCCACACGAAAAGTACCAGACATGGACCCGCGCGTTGTGGCAAGCGCACACCGTGGCGCTGATGCGTTTATGGAAGTGATGGACACAAGCAAGGGTGTTGACCCGCATGTGTTCGCTGCCGCGATTGCTGCCGTTATGGGCGCGGACGGCTGGATCAGGAAACGGCAAGCGGCGGTTGAGCATGACGAGATTAACCCTGAAGCGGTCAAGGCACGATGCGGGCCTGTTGTCCAGGTCGATGCCGCCAGCGTAACCGACAATCTGAAACCGGATCAGGAAGGGACAAGCACATGACCCGCGAAGAAAACATTGCCCACCTTGAGCGTTTGATTCTGGCGGCGATTGAAGACGACCGATTGCACGCGGCGAATTGGCTCCGTGAACAACTCGCCAAGGCGGAACAGGAGTCAGAAAATGGCTAGAGGTCGCAAGCGTAAGACCGGAAAGCGTGAGCCCAACGGACGCATTCAACGTGTTGCGGAAAAGGACAAAGGCACGAAGGAATTACAGGCACGGCGCAATGCCGGAATCTTTGATGAGACAATCGACACGCTGCATTACCGAAAAATCGTGACCAATGAACAAGCCGACGCCTTCCAGCGTTTCAGCAAGGCAAGGAACCTGCTGTATGGCCCGCCAGCGCCCAAGGTGAACGCCTTGGCCCCCATGATACCCGGCGAGAAAGCGGAAGTGCCTGACGCCCGTTTAGAGGCGGCGCAACGAGATTTCGATAACGGCATGGATGCGCTTGGTAAGGCGGGCGGCGCGGCCACGGCTTCAGTGTTCCATTTGATGATGCACAACGAGGCGGTTGGCGATCTGTCTTATTTGAGCGCCGGTCTGGATGCTTTGCAGGGTGTGTTTATCGGTGGGATGGCAAAAGTTGCGTAATGGGGTTGACTGATCAGCATCTTTGATGCTAGGGGTTGTCGGAAATGCAGCGTCGGCCATTGCGTCTGGCGCTGTTTTTGATTCAGGGATTGGCGAAGGGATTGGAGTTTTCCGGTCGCCCGTGCGGGGGATAAACCGCACCGCCAATACAATTCGGGTGTTGCTTACCGAAGGGTAAGACGAGGCGATATGCCCGCCCGATTAAAACGAGGCTGCTTGGGCCAGCGTAGCAAACCAAGTGACGCAGGGCATTAATCCTGCGCGGCCCCGCTAGTTCACGCTGGCGGGGTTTTCTTATTCAAGTTTCACCTCACCGCACAACACGCGACACGCGCGCTCTAGGCGTAGCATTTAACACGCAGGCGGTAACGAGGTGAATTAAACACGAGGGGCTGCACATGACAGAGCGGCCTGATGATGTGTCTGACGAAGCTGTGATTGCAGCGATCACAAAGGCTTGCGAAGAAACGCTTGCAGATGCGAACGATTACCGCCCGCTGGCATTTCACCTAGCTGCGATGGTGTACGGGGTTGGTCCTGCTGAGCCCGGTTGCCTGTCTGATAAAGAGCGCGATGCCTTGCTGGTGTACGCTGAAAAGGTTCGGCGGTTTCTCGATGGTGAGCAAACGCCCTGCCAGATTGTTTCGATAAGCCGAAAGGGTGAGTGAATCATGGCCTCAGTTATTCCTTCTGATCGCTGGATCAACCCAGACGATTTTATGCTTGCCCATGCGCTTGAGCGTATCCGCAATGACTACGGCAAAATCTGCTATATCAAGCCAAAGGCGCTGCGCAAGTTCGGGCGGACAAGCAATGCTGACGATGGTGTAAGAACCACGATGGCGACATTCCCCGGCGATGTGGTCAATGAAACCATGCGCGACACCAATGCGTACACATCTATTGTTTCATCTAATGCTGGCGACGATCAGGTAGTGACGATTGAGGGTCATACGATTGACGGCTCTGGCAATCTTACATTCGCAGTGCAGAGCGCGACACTGAACGGTCAGACGGCTGTCACGCTCGGCACGGCGCTCGCGCGGGTTAATCGCGTCTATATTGCCAATGCGTCGTTCGGTTCCAACCCTTCAGCCTTTGCGGGCAATGTGTCGGTGTATTTCGGCGCGGCGACTTCTGGCGTCCCTGATAATGACGATCAGGTTGGCGTGTATATCCCTGCCGGGAAGACGCAGACCCAGAAGGCGCAGACAGCGATTAGCCAGAGCGACTATTTCATCATCACATCTGTCGCGGCGGGCATCTCGCGCGGGTCTGGCAATATCAACTGCGATATTGAACTGGAAATCCGGCAGCTTGGCGGTGTATGGCGTCCCGCTGGGTTGGAATTGAAATATCGTTCGCAAGGCACAAACCAATTTGGAATGATGGCTGACCCCTGCATCATTGTCCCAAGTAATGCGGACGTGCGCATGGTCTGTACCGCGACAGCAGCCAATTCATCGGCGTCAGGTTTTTTTGCAGGCTATCTTGCATTGGTGGATCGTGATGGCTGATAGAACAATCAAGGTTCTTGAGAACAACAGATTGGTCACACGCGGCGCATCCAGTGATGGGCGCAACGCCACGATTGAAGTTGACGAGGACGAAACCTTACCAATAACGGTTGATTGGTCTGGCTGGCTGGGTAGCGACACGATAGCCAGTGTGACCAATGAAGCGACAGGCCCAAGTGTTTCAGGCGAAAGCAACACAACGACCACGGCGGCGCTTTCTGTCTCAGGTGATCCGGGCTTGATTGAACACAGGATCACAACAGCGGCAGGCGCGGTCAAAGAATTGCGTGTGTGGGTCGCATCACCGAACGGCGTTCCAAACCGCACATATCGACGGGATTGTATCTGATGCCTCGCAAGGCTGGATACCGACACACGGAAGAATGCCGAGCCAAGATTCAAGCCACGTCGCTGATTAACCGAATGCAGCAAATCGCCCTTGGGGAGGTGGTAGCGGACGCGACACAGGTTAACGCTGCAAAGGCGTTGCTTTCCAAAGTGTTGCCCGATCTTAAAGCGGTTGAACACTCTGGCGACCCTGAACGGCCACAACAGCATGTTGCGAGGGTTGAATGGGTAGTGGTCAAACCCTCCGAATAGAGGTCGGCACAGAGAAGTTCTTACCCCTTCTCGAAAAGAAAACATTCAAGGCGGCTCACGGTGGTCGCGCTGGTATGAAGTCATACTTCTTCGCGGACATGCACATTGCGCGGGCTGTGTCTCAGCCGGGGTATAGGGCTTTGTGTTTGCGCGAGGTCCAGAAGTCCATCAAGGAATCGAGCAAGTTCCTGCTTGAAGAAAGAATACAGCACTACGGCGTCGGGCATATGTTCGAGGTTTTGGATACAGAGATACGCGGGCCGGGTGATGGTCAGTTTGTGTTCCAGGGGATGCGAGACCACACGGCGGAGTCAATCAAGTCGTTTGAGGGCTTTGATGTCGCGGACATAGAGGAAGCGCAGACAGTCAGACAGCGTTCGCTTGACCTGCTAGTGCCAACGATTGTTCGCCGCGCTGGTGCGGAGGTATGGGCGCGCTGGAATCCACGGTACGACGCAGACCCGATTGACAAGATGTTCAGGGGCGGAACCAAGCCGCCCAACAGTGTGACCGTTGAAGTCACATACAAAGACAATCCCTGGCTCTCTGATGAGATCAAAGCGCAAATTGCTGCGGATTATGCCTCTGACCCTGAAAAGGCGGAACATGTCTGGGGTGGTGGCTATGAGATCATCACTGAGGGCGCTTATTATGCCCGCTTGCTGGCTGAGGCTGACAAGGAAGATCGGATAGGCGAATTTGGCTGGGATGAAAGCCTGCCTGTCGACACGGCTTGGGACATTGGCGTTGATGATTACACGGCCATTTGGTTTATCCAGCGCAACGGCGGCAAGGCCCGCGCGATAGATTATTATGAGGTTTCAGGCGAGGGCGCGGAATACATTGTTTTCGACGCGCTCAATTCAAAGCCTTATGATTACGGCACACACTATCTGCCGCACGACGTTGAGAACAGGGAATGGGGTGCAGGCGCAAGGAAGCGCCGGGACACGCTGACATCGCTAGGCGTTCGCAATATCAGGACAGGCACAAGGCTTGGCCCTGCGGAGCGCATCAATGCTAGCCGTGTTCTTATTCCGTTGATGGAGTTTGACGCGGTGGGGTGTGCGCTAGGAATCAAACGGCTGCGCAATTACCGGCGCAAGTTCAACAATCAGATGGAAGTGTTTGGCGGTCCCTTGCACGACGACAACAGCCACGGGGCTGATGCGTTCGGGGAATACGCGCTGAATTGCTCATTGGTTCAACAGGCCAAGGCCCGCGCGGTCGATGTCAAGCCTGCTGATTATGAGCCGCAGAGACAAGATACAGGTGACGACTCATGGCTATGATGGAAATGCAAGAGCCAGAGTTCGAAAGTAAGGGGCTCGATGACCTTAAAAAGATGTTCCAGCGGTCTGTGGATGCGCAGGACACGGCGCGCATCATGGCAAGGCGTGATCGGGACTGGTACGACAATTACGACAACACGCAATGGACGGACGAAGAAAAGAACGAATTAAAGTCACGCGGCCAGCCTGTTGTGACGGCAAATTATATCCGCCGCAAGATCAACTTCCTGTTGGGCTTTGAACAACGGTCACGTTCTGACCCGCGCGCTTACCCCCGCAATCCCAACGATGACCAGGCCGCGCAGACAGTCACAGAAGTTCTTGATTACGTCGATGACAACAGCCTGTTTGACCAAACGGGGTCGCAATGCTTTTTCGACCTGTGCTGGTCCGGCATTGAAGCGGCTGAAGTGACGTTTGAAAATGACGAGATCGGCGCGGTACGCATCGACCCCGAAAAGTTCTTTTACGATCCGCGCTCAAGGGAAAAAGACTTCAGTGATGCGCGCTATATGGGTTATTCCGATTGGTATGACCTAGACGAAGCGATTGAGTTATTCCCCGGCAAGCGTGAGGAAATCGAGGCGTCTTGCGATGAAGGCGATGCGCCCGATGAAGGCCATGAGGACAAGCCGGAGATTTGGTCGGACCGTGACCGCAAGCGTGTCCGCATTGTGGTGGTCTATTACAAGATAGGCGCAAGTGGGTGGGGTTATGCCTATCACACAGGCGCTGAAGTGCTTGAGGAAGGCGAAAGCCGCTATCTGAACGAAGATGGCAAGCCGTCCTGCGCTATCATTGCTCAATCGGCCTATGTGACGCGCTCCAATGAGCGTTATGGCGTTATTCGGGATATGATCACCCCGCAAATGGAGGTCAATTACCGCCGTTCAATGTCGCTATTTCTGCTGAAAAACCGCAGACTATGGGCGCGGGGCAAAGATGTGTTCCCAAGCCCTAATATCGCCAAGCGTGAAGCGGCGAAGGCTGACGGGCTTCTGATCGCCAACGGTGCATTAGGTCAGGATTGGGGTTTCATTGATTCAACCGCAGAGATAGCGGGCAATCTCGAATTGATGCAGGACGCGAAAAGCATTCTGGAAAGTCAGGGGCCGAATGCGGGCTTGCAGGGGCGGGGTGTTGAAGGCCAATCAGGCCGGGCGATTATCGCGCAACAGCAATCGGGCCTGACAGAAGAAAACACGCTGTTCGATGCGCACAACGCATGGAAATTGCGCATCTACCGGGCATTCTGGGCGCGCGCCAAACAGTTCTGGACCAATGAGCGGTATGTTCGTGTGACGGATGAAGAAAACGCCGCGCAGTTCACACATGTCAACAAACCTATCGTGCAGATGGACCCAATGACCGGGCAGCAAGTGGTTGTCGGCATGGAAAATGCGCTGGCCCAGATGGACGTTGACATTATCATTGAGGCCGGGCCGGATTCCATCACCTTGCAGCATGAGCAATTCGAACAGATTGCGGGCTTGATCCCCAATCTTGTGAATTTGCCGCCGCAGTATGCCTTGATGCTGATTGAGGCGTCACAGCTTGGTGGTGAGACGAAACAGAAAATGCGAGAGGTCTTGCAACAGTCTGCGGAAAACCCCGCTGCACAGATGCAGGCTCAGATGGAAATGATGAAGGGCCAGTTGGAGATGGCGAAGGGGCAGGCGGAGATTGCGGAGACGGAATCGAAAACCGGGCTGAACAAGGCCAAGACCATCGAGACGGCGACGGATGCAGCCAAGACGGCTGCTGAAGCCTCGGTCCCTCAATTCGTGTCCGGTCAGCCGGGCTTTTAGCCGAAAGGTCAAACAAGTTTCGCCCTGCGTTCTGCGCGGGGTGTTTTCCTATGCGTGAAGCATGGGAGCCGCCGCCGGGCTTCGGGCGATTCGTGCCGCCGACGATACGGGCGTGAGTGAGAGAATAAATGGCTACGGAAGACGACGACTTTGACGCAATGATGGCTGACGACGAGCCGGAGATGGTGGGAACACCGGACACTGGTAAAGCAGATGCCAAGGGCGAAAAACACGAAACCGCGAGCGCGGAACCCGATCAGGCTGACATGAAAGAGCCTGAGACGGACGATAGCGCGCAAAGCGGAGAGGACGATGCGCCGCCTGCATCGGACGGACGGCAAGGCCATATTCCGATAGCGACACTGCTTGATGAGCGTGAGAAGCGCCAGAAAGCGGAACAACGAGCCGAAGAAATCGAGCGAAAGCTCCGTGACTTCGAAACCCAAAAACAATCGGAAGCGAACGAAAAACCCGCGCCCGATCCCATTGATGACCCGCAAGCCTACAATCAGCACATAGAACGCATTGCGACCATGCAACGCTTTGCCACGCTAGAGGCTGTCGCAAGAGACAGTCACGGCGATGACAAGGTGGAAGCCGCGCAAAACGACTTTAAGGCACAGGCCGATAAAAACCCGTCATTGTGGCAGGAGTTTTATCAAGCCCGGTCGCCTTATGGCTATTTGCTGAAATGGCATGAGCGCCAATCTGTTCTGTCTGAAATTGGTGAAGACCCTGCCGCCTATCGTGAGCGCATCCGTCAGGAAGTGTTAGCGGAGGCACAGGCTCAAGCCGAACAGCCAGCCGGTCAGCCTGCATCACGTCCAGCCAATCCGCCGCCGTCATTGGCGCGCGGTGGTCAGGGCGGTGCTACGCCAGAAACAATGGGTGAAGACGAGGCGTTTTCAGCCGCTTTCCGATAATCATCGGAGAATAAAATGGCCACATCAACGGTCAATACCAACTCCATTCTCAAGAAGTACGAATCCAATTATTTCAAGGAATTTGTGCGCGAGAGTGGATTCAAGCCCTATATGGGCGCATCTGCCCTTTCCCCGTTTGTTGTTAAGCGTCAGCTTATCTCAGGCGGTCAGGTCATTAACATTCCCCTTGTCTCCGCCCTCAACGGCGACGGCAAAGGCACCGGCACACTGGTCGGCAACGAGGAAGCCCTTGGCAATTACAGCTATGACGTGAAGCCATATTGGCATCGTCACGCTGTGCTTGTTGACAAGGAACAAGCCCACATCTCGTCTTTTGACATGAAATCCGCTGCGCGGGACATGCTCAAAGTCTGGGAAATGGACGAACTGCGTGATGGTATCATCAACGCTTTGTCATCGGTCGCGGAAGTTTCCGGTTCCTATGACGGCGCTGCTGGTCATCCCAAGCAGGTGTTCCTGTCTGAAGCCACTACGGCACAGAAGAATGCGTTTGCTGCGGCGAACCAGTTCCGCTTGCTGTTTGGTGCGGCTGAATCCAACTACAGTGCAACGTGGGCAACCGCGCTGGCGACTGTTGGTTCAGGCGACGAGTTGGGCCTTGAAGAAATTGAACTGATGAAGCGCATGGCTCGCCGTCGCGTCAAAGGTTCGTATCCTTCAATTCGTCCGCTGCGCGTTGCAGGCAACCGTGAGTACTATGTCGGCTTCACCGGCTCGCTGAACTTTGCGAAGCTGAAAGCTGCCATGCGTACAGCCAACCTCGATGGGCGGCCTCGTGATGTCGAAAACAACCCTGTATTCCAGGACGGCGACCTTGAGTGGGATGGCGTGATTATTCGGGAAATCCCGGAAATTGCGACCGGCACTGCTGCGGGTCTGTCGGCTAACCAGGAGCCGTTCTATCTTTGCGGGGCGCAAGCCCTCGGTATCGCTTGGGGTCAAACTCCACGCGCGACTGAACGCAAGGAAGACGATTATGGCTTCCAGTACGGTAAAGGCACCGAGTCCCTGTGGGCGGCTGAGAAGCTGACCTACAACGGGCTGGACCACGGCGTTCTTACCGGCTTCTTCTACACAGCTTAAGGAGGCTTAAACTATGACGACTCCTGCACGTAACGATGGCTCGCAGGCCGTCCAAACGATCACCAAGGACATCGCGTTCTCGGACGTTGACACGACTGTAACGGTGGGCGTTCTGCCTGCCGGTGCGGTTGTGCTTCGCGCCGGGGCGATTGTGTCCACGGCGTTCAATTCCGGCTCTACGGACATTCTCGACATCGGCACGTCTGCCGACTCTGACGGGTTTGCAACCGACATTTCGCTGGCGACAATCGGTGTGATTGCTGCTGACGAGATGGCAACGACCAATGACGCGGGTCCGTATGCGTCGGATACCACGATTGTCTGTGTTCCGGCACAAACCGGCACGGCGGCTTCGGCTGGCGCTGCTCGCGTTTATGTCGAATTCATCGCGGACAACTAGATGAAGATCGCCCTGCTGACACCTTCCCGTGACGGGAGGGCGCATCTTGATCACTCAGAGGCGGTCGCGGCAACACGTATAGAAGCGTTGCGCCGTGGCCGTCCTTTGATCCGCCTGATTGGCAAAGGCTCGGCAAACCTGCCGCGCAATCGCAATCTGTTGGCGGCTGAAGCCCTTGCACAAGGGGCTGACATTCTTTTGTGGGTTGATTGTGACATTGCATTCAATCCGGCTGATGTGTTCCGGCTGGCTGATCTGGCACAGAAACACGGCGTTGTCGCGGCGCTACCCCAAGCGCGAACACATGATTACGGCGAACAGGCCCGCATTGCCGGGGTGCTTGTGAACGCTGACAAGAACGATGATGGGCTGATTGAGGCCAAGGCGCTGCCAACGGCATTCATGGCGGTGCGCGCTGATGTTTTCCAGACCCTGATTGATGAAGGTAGGGCGAAAGAATTTGTCTGTCCTGCTGCCCCCCATTTGACGGTGTTTAACTGGTTTTTCTACGAATTGCGTCCTTGCGATGAGCAACCGGGCAAGCTGCAAGACGACGCTGAGGATTATTATTTTTGCCGGAAATGGAGTGAGGTTGGGGGCAAGCTGTGGGCTGTCCCTGATATGCGCCTTGCTCATTACGAGGGCTTGGTCAGGCATTCGCTTTGCCTTGAAGATGTGATTGGAGCGCAAGATGGCGGCGACGAAGGCTGATCTACGCAATGCTGTTTTGCGGTATTTGTCCGTTATGCCTGAAGGGCAGGCGGCAAGTGCGCACCAGGCTGATGTTGTGGACACGGCGATAGACCGTGAGCATGAATGGCTTGAGGCTGACGGCATTGCCTACTGGGCGACAAGCGCAATCCCCGACGGGGTAGTTAATCCATTGCGTGAGTATATCGCCGGGGTGGTTGCGCCTGAATTGATGGAACCGCAACGCGCGGGGCCATATGTGATGGGCAAGAGTGAGGGCTTGCAACGCCTTCGCCGGTTTACGGCTGCGGTTGCGATGACCGGCCCTGCTGCGGCGCATTATTTCTAATGCCCGCGCAATTCCTTCCTCTTGGCGCTGATAGCTATGAGGATAATTCATACGGCTTCCCTACACTGAAGCTGGAAAACTGGTTTGCAGAAACAAGCCCTGACCGAAATGATCGGCCTTACCGCTTGTTGCCAACGCCGGGGCTGACCAGCTTTGCAACGGGGCTCAATGGCGCTGTGCGCGGCATGTTTCAGGCTGACGGGCTGTTATCGTCCAAGGCGGTCCTTGTGGCTGGCACAAAATCGTATTCGATGACAGATGCAGGTGTGACGGCAGAAATTGCGGTCAAGGCTGGCTCAACGGCTATTGGCTCGACTTATGCCGCGCGGTTCTCCGGTTCACAGCTTGATCTGTGCATGACGGTTGGCGGGAATGCTTACGTGATTGATGGAACCCCTGAATGGGTTGACATCACGGTTGGCGCTTCGTCGGGCGATATTGTTGACACGGCGGAAGTCGCACAGCGTCATTTGTTCCTTGAGAATGGAACGGGGCGTTTCTGGTGGTCTGATCCGGCTGATGCTGGAACGGTGCAGGCAACATCATTTGCCACGGCAGAGAGCGAGCCTGACAACCTTCTAGCCCTTCGCGTGTTTGGCGAGGCGGTGTATTTGTTCGGCACGCAATCAACAGAATTGTGGGGCTATACAGGCGATACAGAGGTTCCTTTCCGGCCTTTGGGGCTATCTATCCCTGTTGGCATTGTAGGGCGTGAGGCTATCGCTGCGGCAGATTTTGGGATTTTCGCGGTTGGTATCGACCGCAACGCCGGATCAACGGTGGTGTATCGTGTAGAGCAGGGACGCCCTGTTCGCATATCGACGCATCCGATTGAACGGTTGATTGAGAATGTAACGGCGGCAAGCCGTCCTGACATCAAGGTTTCGGTGCATGGTTGGGGTGGTCATGTCTTTGTTGGCCTTCACCTGCCTGCGGTGGGCGATTATTTCTATGACGTGGCTGGCGGGACGTGGCATCGCCGCAAAGAGATTGGCGACGAGCGCCATGTAACAGACATTTATCTAGCGGCGTTTTCAAAGGTGTTCGCCGGGTCACGCACGGCAGGCACTATATATCGCCTTGACCGTGATGTTTATGAACATGACGGGTCTGCGGTTCGCCGCGTGGCGCAAGTGTTGGTTCCTGTCCCTGATGGACGTCCACCGCTTGACAATCTGACGGTTGACATGGCCCCCGGTGTTGGCTTGGTGTCGGGACAAGGTTCTGACCCGCAAGTGATGATGCGTCATTCGCCAAACGGGCGGACATGGAGCAATGAGGTCACGCGGTCCTTTGGTGGGCTGGGCGAGTTTGACACGCGGGCGGTCTTTGACTCGCTTGGACGATTTGCACCGCCTGTCATGGGTGTTGAGATTGCGGTTTCTGACCCTGTGCCTGCAACGGTAACGGGGTTGGTAGCTAACCGGACGCGGCCATGAGTGACAAGCGCATTCCGATCCGCGTTCCTGAGGTTCGCATTGAACAGAAAATTGTTGATGAAGATGGAAGGCCAACGCTTGATTTCTGGCGGGCCTTTGAGGGGCTAAAGACACGGCTTGGCGGGGCGGAAGATTTGCCCTTTCAGCTTGGTGTGTTGTCGGAATCGGCCACGGCGGGTTTGCAGGCGGTAGAGGAAAGAATCGAGGCGTTAGAGGCTCGCGCTACGGATGGTGAGCAGACAGGCGCAGAGAATGATTTACGCGCTGAACTGGAAGCCTTGCGCGCTGGTCTGGATGCTTCGCAGGCCGACATACAGGCCGCATTGGAGGAAGTCACAGCCCGCACGGCACGAGCATTTGAAGACGTAGAGGAACGCGAACTGACACGCCCGATTGGGCTTGAGGCGGTTGGTGGCGACGATGTTATTTCTGGCTTTGCCTTGCTTGAGACGGGCAGCGGATCGCCTACACCGACCAAAACACGCTTCTATGTGGACACAGATACCGGCACACAATGGTATGACAACGGCACAACTGTCAGGCGCACCAATTCACAAGTCCTGACAGGGGCAGCGACAGAGGACACTTACACGGCCACGGTTCCGACCGTTGTTGCCAAGGTGCATTTTCCGTCCGTTTCACTGTCTGATGAGGTTTTGTTTCTCATTCTGGAAACGGCGTACACCGATTCATCTGCGGCGGCGACAGATGCTGCGGTGACTGCGCAATGGTCACTATATGCCTTCGTGGATGCGAGTAACACGGTTGCAGCGGGTGACAATGCCCTGACGGCAGGCACGGCACGCGCGCAAATATGGGCGGGCGCTTCTGGTGGTCTGACATTTCAGCTTAGCGGGTCTGATGTTCTGGAAGACGCAAACGATTTGCAGTCAGCACGGGCCGATTCATCGACGCGGGCGGAATACTATTTCGGCACAAATGCCAGCACGTTTGACGGGGAAAACGTCACGATTGCCTTGTGTCTGGACATTATCAGCGCCCCAACGGGCAGCGATGGCGTGAACCTCGACACAGGCACAACCTTTACAGCACGACTTTCATCTTAGGAGGCCATAAATGGCACTTCAAAATCTCAACGTCAAAGGCCAGCTTGCCAACTCGGCAGGCGCATTGCTTACGGCGGGAACCAATCAGAGTTTCATCATTCAGAAGATCACGCTTGCCAATGCGTCGGGCGCTGATGTGGCTGATATAAAACTGTTTATCTATGCAAGCGGCGGTTCGGCGGGCAATACCAATCAAGTGTATTATCTCGGCTCGTTGGCTGATGATGATCAGGTCACGGTGGCGCTAGGCAATCACACGCTGCGCGATGGCGACGTGTTGGCGGGTGTGGCGGGAACAAACACGGCTGTCAATTACGTGATCAGCTACGCCAAGCGCACTGACTAATGGTTCGATTGGCGCGGCATGAAGATTGGCGGCGTGTTCTGGAATTATTCAAGGCTTGCCATGCGGCGAGCGTTTATGATGACCCGCTGTGTGCCGATAGCTGCGCGGTTCTGTTCAACGAGGCTGTCAAGGGGCATCAATTAGCCTGTTTTGTTACCCCAGAAGTTGACGGGGCGCTGTTTTTGGCGCTGACGCCTTCCCACTTCAATCTGAACACGCTTTACGCCAACGAACTGATGTTTTGGGGCAAGGGTGGCCGGGAATTGGTCAAAGCGGGCGCTGGATGGGCCAAGGCGCGCGGTGCAAGGCGTCTGCGCATAGCAAGTGAACATCATATCAAAGGCAAGGTCATGGACCGCTGGTATCGCCGTGAGGGGTTTTCCCCTGTCGGGCGAACCTATGCAATGGAATTGGAGTAACACATGGGCATTGAAACCATTATCGGCGGGGCGCTTGGTCTTGGCGGGTCTTTGCTATCAAGCCGCAACAATAGCCGCGCGACTGAACAGGCTACCAACGCGCAGTTGCAGGGCAATCAGGCATCGCTTGACCTTATGGAGCGGCTTTACAATCAAAACCGTGATGATCTGTCGCCATTCCGTGATTTCGAGTTGCAACGCACAAACGCGCTAGGCGAGATATTCGGCTTTGATGCTGTTGGCGGCAATGACAATGGCGGGCAAACAGGCGGCGGGCAATTCCCCGGTTTTGGCGGATACGGTGGCAATACACCGGGCGGTGTTCGTCCCGGCGCACCAGGCGGCGGCAATCGCGATGTAAACCCATTGCAGGATTATACCGGCTTCACAACGGGCGGCGGCGGTCAATTCGGAAGCCTTGTTCCTGACCCCACCAATCCCGGCGTTGTGACCAATCCCGGCGTTGAAACGCGCAATATCTCCAACCAGCTTGAAGGCGGTGGGCAGGGTGTGGCCTATAATGGTCAAAACCCCGGCGAGCCTCGCATTGCGGAAGACGTAGCGTCCTACAATCCCGGCACAGGCCCACAAACGGGCGGCGGCGGGCAATTTGCCACAGGCGGCGGGCCTGCAACGGGTGGTCCCGGTCAGGTTCAACAGGTCGGCGGGTCTGATCTTGGCCCTACTGTCGGCGCGGGTGTGAACGGCGCGGATCGGTTCAACGATTCACTGTTCAACTCGGTGTTTACCAACAATTTCAACCGTGACCGTGACCGCGTTGATAACAGCCTTGCCAATTCCGGTCTGTTATTCTCCGGCGCGCGAACGAATGCGATTGAGAACAGCCGCGCGAATAACTTTGGCAACGCGCTTCAGTCCTACCTGAACACGCTGATGGGTGCGCCGTCTAGCGGTCCAGCGACCAATGCGGGCGTGAACAACTCCAACCAGTTTGCAGCCAATGGCGCGAATATCAATTCATCGAACGGCAATATTCTTGCGAATTCGGCCTATCAGAACGCGGCAAACAACAACAATCTTATAAGCAACTTCACCAATCTTGGCGGGTTTGCTTTGGGCGCTTTTGGCGGGGGTAAGTAATGCCGCAAGACTTTAACGCACTCGCCACACTGCAGGCTTTTCAAGGTGGGCGGGATATGCGCAACCAGCGACAAGCCCAAGAGCAGGCACAACAGCAAGCAATGGCCGCGCAAGGCTTGAGCAATACGCGAAACAAAATAGAAACCGCACTTTCATCTGGCGATAGAGAGGGCGCGCAACAATTAGCGCAAGGCTCTGGCGATGCTGACGTGATGGCGGGTTTTCGCTCGACGATTCAGCAAATGGACGAGCAGCAGCGCGAAACAGGCTTGCGGAACATACGGGCAACCCGCGCGACCGTTCGCGGTGTCCGCGCCATTCCTGCCGAGCAGCGCCCGCAATGGGTGATGAGCAATGCCCCGACAATCGAAGCTATGGGCCTCAACCCGCAAGAAGTCGCGCAGATGGACCTGTCAGACGCCAACTTGGCGGCGCTAGAGGAATCACTTGCGGCGCACGATGATGAATTGTACCGCTCGCTGGCTCAACCGCGCGTTCTTGGCGAGAATGACACGCTTGTAAACGGCATCAACAACAATCAAACGATTGGGGATGCGGGCATTGAAGCGCGCGGGCTTGAAAGTCGCGGGCTTGATATAGGCCAACAGAACGCCAACACGGCGCGCATTCGTGCTAACCGTCCTGACTCGCCTCTTGTGATGGTTCAAACAGGGGATGGCCCACAGCTTGACCCCTTCCAAGCGCGCCTAGCAGAAGAAGAAGGCGAGACCTTTGCGGAGTTCTTTACGATAGGCCAAGCAGGGCAGCGAAACTTTGCCACGATTGAACGGCTTGGGTCTTTGCTGGACAATGTGGAGACAGGCGGGCCAGCCGCCTTCCGTCTTGCAGCCAGCCGCTTGGGTGTCAATCTGGGTGAGGACGCGGGCGATTTGCAGGCCGCAGAGGCGCTTATAAATCAGCTTATCCCAACGCAACGCGCGCCCGGTTCCGGCCCGATGTCTGATGCGGATTTGGACCTGTTCAGAAACTCATTGCCGCGAATTATCAACCAGCCAGGCGGCAACCAAACCATCATGGAAACGCTGCGCGGAATTGCTGAGTATGACATTCATCTTGGCAACATTGCGCGGTCAGCCGCGTCTGGGGCCATGACACAGGCAGAGGCCCGCGAAGCAGTCAACGCACTGTCCAACCCTTTAGCCGGGATGCGTCAGCAAAACGGGCAAGCGCCCCGCCTTCGCTACAACGCCAACACTGGTCGCCTTGAACCCATAGAGTAGGAGTCCGCACATGGACCCGATTATTGTTGAAGGCCCAGACGGTCAGGAAATAGAGTTCCCGACTGGAACTGACGAAGCGACAATCGCGCGCGTCATGCGTCAGCAATACCCACCACAACAAGCCGACACGTCGCGTTTTCCGCCCCTGACTGTACCGATTGGCGACACGCCAGAGGAAGACGCACAGTTGAGGGCAGAGCGCGATGCGCGCTACCGTGACACGACGCAAGGCCAGTATCCACAGCTTGACGGCGTTGACCTGTCAGAACTGTCAGACACGGAGCGCCTGCGCCTTAACCGTGAGGGTGTGCCGGTCCCCATGCAGGGGCCGCGTGATCAGGCTTTCAATCAAGGCGTAACATTCGGCTTCAGTGATGAGATGGGCCGCGCGGTTGATACCGTGTTTCATGGCTCTGAAGAAGCCAATGCGCGCCGCGATTTAGCATTGCAACAGCGGCGGCAATTCCAGAACCGCGCGCCTGTTCAATCTGGTGTAGGCGAGGCTGTCGGCGGAGCCCTGACGGGCGGCGCTGTCACTCGCGGCGGCGGTATTGCTTTGAATGCGGTTTCCCCGCGCGCAGCAACATCTGTGGCGAACGTGGCAAGAACGCGCCCCCTTGTATCTACGGCGGCGGGCGGTTCGGCAGGCGGGTCTGTCGCTGGCGCGGGTATGGCTGACGATGGAAGCCGTGCTGAAGGCGCTGCTATTGGCGGGACGCTTGGCCTATTGCTTGGCCCTGCTGTGCGTATTGGGCTTGGCTTGGCGAGCGGGCCAGCCGGGGCAATCGCGCGGCGGTTTTCAGGCGGTGCAGGTGACGCTGTTGAGGATCAGGCGGCTAGTCCAAACGCGATACGATTTGCAGAGCGCACTGGTGTTGCGCGTGAATTGCGCGCCAACCGTGACGCACTGACGCCTGACGGCGAAACATTCCTGGCTGAACGCTCTGGCCCTAATGCTCGATCAACGGCGGTGGGTCTTGGCGGGTCTGGGGATGATGCGCAACGTGTCGCAGAGGAAGCTATTTCAGGGCGAAGCGGCGGACGCACTGCACGGGTAGAGAGTGCAGCAGGCAGGGCCACACAGTTGGACGATGGCGTTCGCGCTGTTGATTCTCTCATGGATTTAGACGGCGTCCGGGACACGGCCCGCCCACTATTCAACCGAGCTGACGAAATGTCTGTGCGCTTGACACCAAAGGCGCGCGATTTGATCCGTGCAATAAATCGGTCTGGCGTTAGCTTTCGCCGCGCTGATGAACTAGCGGGCGCTGCGGGTGACGGGCGGGTTCAACTGTCGCAGCTTGCGGACGATTCCGGCAACATTCCCGACACGGTACGATTTGGAGATTTGCGCGCATTGGCGGGGGCCGCAGAAGACGAGGCGTCAGCCGCATTCCGCAACGGTCGGGGGCAGCTTGGCAGGGAATTATCAAACAGGGCGCGCGAACTGCGGGATATAATGCGCCGTATGCCGACACCTTACAGGGAAGCCTCGCAGATATGGCGAAGCGCGGCCCGTGACGAAGGCGCTTTTACGGCTGGGCAATCTATCTTTAAACCCGGCGCGCAGGCCGAGCGAGAGTTAAACCGCGCTGTAACATCTGGAACGTCTCAAAGTGAACGCCGCATGTTCCTTGCGGGTATCGCTGACGCCATAGAGCGGCGCATGGGCGCAGTTTCCGAAAGCGGGAACGCCGCAGCGCCATTAAATCGTGCGAACGTCCGTGACCGTCTGAGGCGGTTCCTTGGCGATGACTCAGCTGACGAATTGATGGCCCGTCTGGATTCAGAAATGGACATGAGCCGGTTTGAAAATGTCGTGAACCGCGAGGTCAATGCGGCAACGGATATTCGGATTGCTGGACGTGAACGGGTGGAGCGCGGACGATCAACCGGACTGCGTGATATTGCTGCTGAATTGATTGAAAACCCGCTTGAGTTTATCCGCCTTCGTGGCGCGCGTCGCCAGGTTGCGGAGTTCATGAAGCGCGGAGATGACGAGGCTATCGCAGAGGTCGCGCGGGTTCTTTATTCGCAAGGCGATGTAAGTGACGAGCCGCTTGTTCGGGCTATCTTGAGAGAAGCAGATCGGCGGGGCATTCAATACGGCGGCGCGGCGTCAGGCGGCGCGGCTGTCGGTCAAGACCGCATTCAGAACAGAGGCCGGATTGCAGAGGCAACGAGCCAATAAATGCCTTTCGCCATCCAGAATAGACCAAGCCACACAAGAAACCAGTACACCACCAGGATGATGCGCCCGATCCAGCGTTGCCCGAAAAACCAAGCGGACAACGTGTCATAATCGCGCGGGTCAAGTGAACTGACAATGCGACCGGATTCCAGAAGCCTTTGAGGCTGTCGAGTTTGAAACTTCATTGGGCGGCATTCTAGCCCATCACGCCGAAAAATCAAAATCACCATGCCCTGCTGTCTCTCAGCGGGGCTTTTTACGTTGGAGCAAGCTAAATGGCTGCGACATTCCCATTCTTCAATCGCATCACTGACACCAACGGCGATCCGCTGTCTGGCGCGTTGCTTTATTGCTACGCTGAAGGCACGACGACACCGCTGGCGGTCTATTCAGATGAGGCGCTGACGACACCCCATGCCAACCCGGTTGTTGCTGATGGCGATGGCTTGTTTGCGCCCATTTACCTGCAAGCCTTGGCATACAAGTTTGTTGCCAAGACATCGGCAGGCGTCACGCTCTGGACACTCGATAATTACAATCCAGACGGCGGCACGGTCACGCTTGGTGATTTGACTGATAGCCTGTTGCGTATTGTCGATGATGGCGACACGAGCAAGAAAGCCGCGTTTCAGGCAAGTGGTATCACTACCGCAACCACGCGCACATTCACATTCCCGGACTATGACGGCACGTTTGCCACGCAGGCCGGGACAGAAACGCTCACCAACAAAACGATTGATAGCGCCAGTAACACAATCACGCTTGACCTGTCGGAAGGCACGCTGGCTGGCACGCTGGCTGAATTTAATACGGCGATGTCAGACGGTAGTTTCGTGTCCCTTGCGGGCTCTGAAACCCTGACCAACAAGACCTTGACAAGCCCCACGATTGACCTGTCAACGGTTACGTCTTCGGGCGACCTTGCGGTAGCCGACGGTGGCACAGGGGCTTCAACAGCCGCCACCGCGAGAACCAATCTCAACATTGTGCAAGGCATAACCCCAGAGGATTACGGCGCTGTCGGTGATAGCAACGGCACAGCAAGCAACGGCACGGATGATACAACTGCTTTCCAGAATGCGCTTGCGGCGGCGGGGGCATTAGGGGAACCCCTTGTTCTCACGCCCGGTAAAATATACCGGCTGACGTCCGAGGTGGTCATTCGCCATTCTTATTCAGGCATTGTCGCGCCCTATTATCGCGCGGCCACTTTGTTTTTTGACCACACCGGCAACGGCATCAAGGTTGGAGACAATGACGGAACCGCCGTTGTTCACGATACGGTGCTAAGTGACTTCATAGAGAGTCAATTGTCGGGTAGCGGTTTCGCAATCTACCAATATCATTCGCGCAATATCGAGTGCTTCGGTCTTACCGGGACGGTTCGCAACATCGCCAAGCTGGGAACGGCGGCTGTAGCCATAACGGGCGCAGTGGATAACGGCTCCGGCCTTATTCGGATCACGGCGACGGGCCACGGCTTTGCGACCGGCATGACCGTTATGACGAATTATGTTGGCGGCGTCACCGGAGCGGGCGCTGAGGCGGTTGTCACCGTCATCGACGCCAACACCTACGATATTCAGGGCTCCACCTTTGGGGGAACTTACACAAGCAGCGGCTTTGCTGCCCCCAAGGCTTACTGGTTCGTTCAGCGGGATTGCAATCTGGTTTCAATGGACACGACCGGCATTCAAGTCAATTCTCACGCCGGGTCCATTGCTGGTTACAATAGCGCGACCGAGGGCCGGAATTCAACGGGCAGTTTGCCGACATCTGGAACCAAGGGACTGCACTTTGTCAGGGCTGCGACCGCCTACGCCCGCGTTGACTATGTTCAGGGCGTCAACTGGACGATCAGTGGTTATGACGAACAAATCGTTCAGGACAATACTCGTGTCGTGTCGATGCACTTCTCTGGCGGCATTTTCGATTGGTGTAGAAGTTGGGTTGCCAATTTTAAAAACGATAACCCCGATCAGACGGGTGGCGGCTGCGATGACATTAAGTTCCTTGGTACGCGCTGTGGTCTGAACGGTGGTTCGCAGACGGGAGGCTTCCGGTTCGATTGCTCAGCCGTGTCAATGGTCGGCGTTCAAATAGATAACTTCAACGGCACGTTCTACGAGGACGGAATTGAAATCATTGGCGGCGCGTCCACGTATCTGGACGAATACCAGTTTACTAATATGTATTTCGACCTTCGCGCTTCGTCGGGAACCTATGACGGTATCAATGTTTCGACGCGGATAGGGTCGGGGATTATTGATGATTTTCTCATTGTCAGCGCGGCGGGTGTCCGCGATGGCGTTCGTGTGGAGTCTGGAACGGCTATGGCTAACGGTGAGTTGGTTGTCGGACAAGTTCTGCCAACCGGCAGCTATACCGGATCGCCCATAACAGACACACCAGGCATTGCGACCAAAAAAGGCGGCGGCGTAGCTGGGACCAAAACCCAACGCGTCCTTGTTGTCATGCACAATAATGGCGGCACTCTGCGCCACAAAATCACATCCGTCAGTGATGAAAGTGTGGCCGCCCCGGCTTCGGTAAGTGACTTAATTAACGGGGCGAGCAGTTCTTTTACCAACACAGCTACCGGGACTAACTCGTCCACTGCGTTCACGGCTGGCCTAAAAGTCGACTCGACACGCAACGGCGCGCTGATTTTCGACACACCGGCGCAAATCAATGGGCGGCTGACTGGTCAGGCTGTTCCCACGTTCAACAACAGCACGACAGACATTAACATTCAGATCAACGAAAAAAATAGTGATGTTAATGGCACGACGCGGCGTCGTCTTTACTTGGTGTTTGCAGATGCAACAGCCGGGACGGACATTGATTGGACCGCGTTCCCGACCAACAAATACTTCTATTTTATTCTTGACGTTGATCTGTGTGAGTAGGGGAAGATGACCGACACCCTACGATTTCGACACTGGCGCGATGTTCGCCCTGACCAATGGCCTCTGACATTCTTCTCACCAGAGGAAGTGTCAGACAGTCGTGACGGGTCAATCGTTCTGCACAAGTCGTTTGGGCTTCGCCTGGACGAAATGCGCCGTGACTTCGGCTCTCCGATCCGCGTCAATTCTTGGTATCGCACGCCGGAACATGACCGTTCGATTGGCGGTAAGGGCAATCATTCGGGCGGCTGGGCGGCTGACATCGCACCGGCAAACGGTGATTGGTACGGGCTTATCGCTCTGGCCTTTGAGTTCCGCTTCCTTGGTGTTGGCGTGAATAAACCCTCTTTCATTCACCTTGACGATAATCACGACTATGAGCGGTCGGGTAAGCGTCCAGCTTTTTGGCAGTATTCATAATGCGCCCCGCGACACTCGCCGCCATCAACAATGCGTCTCTGGTCGGTTTTGCAGAGGTCGCCCGCGACGGGACATTTATTTGCGTCAATGAGACGTTTGCGGCGCTAGTGGAGTTCAGCCGCTTTGAGATGGAAGGTTTGATGACCTTCCAGAAAATCACACACCGAGCGGACTTGGATGCTGATGTCGGGCAGTCCGCACAAGTCGCGGCGGGCGAAATCCCTGGCTACACAATCAACAAGAGATACATCACAAAGCTTGACAATATCGTGTGGGTTAAGCTGCGCGTTGTCGGCGTCTTTGATGGTGAAACCTTCTCGCACTTTGCAGTCCAAGCAAAACCCGTGATGCGGTTCCAATCGCCGGGTGTCTCGCCTGACGCCGTGCGTCCGATTTCGTTTAAACCTTTCACATGGCTCAAGGCGAACTGGCAGATATTCACGGCTGGCACACTGGCTTGCGGAATGATTATCGCTGAAGTCATCCGGCAGATTTCTCGCGGTGGCCCTCATGGATAACAGTGACCGTTTCCCCCTTGATATTCCAGAACTGCAACCACACAAGCGAGATGTGTTCTGGCTTCGCATGATAATTATAGGCGCGGCTGCTGCGATGTTTATGATCCACACGCTTGGCCTTCTCTACCACATACAGGGGCAAGTCGCAGCGATGACCTACGCCCCCGGTAATTGGAGCCGAATAGATCACGCCAACTGGTGCGCGCGGGCGGAGCGGGACAATCCCGGCTTTGAATGCCCGACACCGTACACTGACGAGATGATGGGAGGGGTCGCCCGTGCGCCAATCGACTACTGAACAACACTGGTATTGGCGTCTGCCGCGTCCAACAATGATGTGGTCAGCGGTCGCCTTGCCGTTTCTGGCTGTCACTGTAAACGCGACATGGCCGGTTGTATTATTAGCTGTTGGCTACCCAACTTTGCTTTATTTCATGCGTGGTGGTATTGATAAAGGCTGGATAGAGCGAGTTGTTTCAATCTGGAAAGGCCGGAGCAATGCAGCATAGGACCAGAAACAAGCGAGCCTCGGCTGGGCGGCAACCCAAGGCCGAGGCTCTCACGACCATCCCCTCATCAAAAGGAAATCGCATGGACAACATACATCGCAAGCGGAGAGAAAGTCAAGAACGATGCTGAACCTCCTATCTAGCCTGTGGGGCAAAGTCCTCATCATTGCGGCGGGGAGCGCATTTGCCCTAGCGGGCGCATTTTTTCTTCTGTTTCTTATGGCTCAGGGAGAGGCGTCAAGGGAACGCGCGGGGCGCGTCCTTGCAGAAGCCGCCAACGAGGCCAATCAAAACACAATCAAACTCATGCAGGACCATGCGGCGCGTGAGGCCATCATTCTGCGAAGACTGGACGAGCTACAAGCCGGGATCGCTCAAAATGCACAAGAACGGCGCGCTCAACTGGAACAACTAGCGAGAGACAACCCCAATGTTCAAGACGACCTTGATTATCGCTTCAGCCTTGATCTTGTCTGCCTGCGGGACGCCCAGAACGGTGTTACAAACCCAGATTGCCCAACTGAAGATCAGTGAGGCTCTATTGATAGCCTGTCGTCGCCCTGAAGGGCTCGTCAGCGAGCGCGGGACCGAAGAAGCATTCCACAACTCTGACCAGTGGCGAACGGCCTTTGACAGCTGTTCTGCGCGACATGGCGAATTAGCGAATGCGGTGCGCTCGGCTCAAGAGACGGATCAGGGAGGCGGGAATGGCGCAGCCGATAACGATTAGCCTTGATTGGAAATGGCTTGTTGGCTTGGCGGCGGGCTTCTCGACCATAGCAGGCGGGGCCACAACCGGCGTCCTTATGCTCGACCGGCATATTGAGAGGGTCCACAATCGCATCGAATCGCGGGCCACGCTTGAGGCGCTTTGTTCCAAGGGCGAAACAGGCGATGAAGATTTGGACGCGGCACGAAGTCAGATGATTTCCGCGCTTGGGGGTTGCCCTTAAATGGTTACGCGCCCCTTCACGCCAGAGCAAATACAAGAAACATACGATGCTTATGTGAAGGCGGGCGGAAGTGTCCGCGAGATGGCGAATCTCTTGGGTATGGCCCGGTCCAGCGTCCGCAATCGCCTCGACAAGATGGGGATTGACGAAGCCGATATTGAAATCCTTGAAGCCAATGTCAAACTCGCCAAAGCCAAGCAGAAGGGGCAAGACCTTAACCGCATTGAACGCAAGGCGTTTCGCGAACATGCCAGAATTGAAAACGCGGTCGCGGGATATGCGGAGCGGTTATGCGAATTACTGGAAAAACACGGCCTTCCATCGACTGACGGCCTGCCTCCGATTGACGCCACGAGCGATGCGGTCGGCATTCTTCATCTAACAGACATTCATTTCAACGAAGTGGTCCGGCTGGCACAGAATGAATACGATTTCGAGATAGCGGGAAAGCGCCTGCGCAAATTGGTCCTAGAGGCCGCTTTAGTCTGGAAGGCCAAGAGTATCGGAAGTGTGCTTGTGGCTATCACTGGCGATCTGATGAACTCTGACAGGCGCTTGGATGAATTGCTTGCCAACCAGGATAACCGCGCACGCGCTACGATGGGCGCAGTGGACATTCTCAAGCAGCTTATTGACGATCTGAGTTGTCAAGGATTCCTTGTCACCTGTGCAGACGTGAACGGCAATGAAGGCCGGGTGGGAAAAGACATTGGCTGGGTGGCAAAGGTCGCCTCTGACAATTATGATGAGACGATCTGCCGGATGCTCGAATATCTCTATCGGGACCACGGCGGGGTGACTTGGGTAGAGAATGACGACGCGACCGAATGCGTTGTGGAAGTCGCTGGGCAGAATATTCTTCTGATCCACGGCCACCAACTCGACAAGAACATGGAATCCGGCGTCGGCAAGCTGGTCAGTAAATACGCCAAGCGGGGCGTCATTATCCGCTACACACTCTCAGGCCACATTCATTCGGCCTATATGAATGAGAATTTCGCCCGTTCCGGTTCGCCGGTAGGGGATAACGCATATTCAGACAAGGCCCTTAATCTGACAGGGCGCGCATCCGGTGCATACTACACCGTAGAGCCTGACGGGTCCGTTCATGCGTCAATGGTAGACACGCAGAACGTAGACCACATCGAAGGCTATACCCCCCTCAAAGAGTATCAGGCATCTTGCCCTAAATCAGCCATCAAGGCGCAAGGCCAAGGCGTCACGATTTTCCAAGTGGTCGTCTAGCACAACGTGCAATGTCAGCATGATTGGTTAGGTGGCTTCAGCCCGCGCTTGAATTGTTCTGCTGCCCCGTCATCGGGGAGTATAGCCTCAACCTTTCCATCAACGTATTCACCAGGCTCGCACTGTTCCTCTGCCTGTTCCCAGCTTTGAGCGATGACATGGCGAGAGAATATGCGCCCGCCTTTTTCGTGGATGATGGAATAAACAAGGCCAGCATATACGGCTTCAGGGTCATTGATGCGGGTGAGTGTGGCGGTCATGGCTTCACCTGTGATGGGTGAAACTCGCCTTCAGCCTCGCGGCGCGCTCGCGCTGCATCGTCTAAGTTGACGAACCGGCCCAAGTTGATTTGTTTCCCACTTTTGCGAATTTGAGCCTTCCATTTGCCCGCAAACTTATCAAAGCACACGCCATGAACGCCGCTCGTATTGGTTGCCAGAACCACATTGCGCTTATTTTGGCTTGCTGTGGCCTCTCGGAGATTGGCCGCGCGATTGTCTGTCTTGACACGATTAATGTGGTCAATCTGCAATCCCGGCATAGGCCAGCGGTTATTGTGGATGGCAAAAGCGACGCGGTGCGTATAAATCTTTTGGCTCATAACCGTCATTTCTAGGTAGCCCCGGCAGGCCACGCCTATTGGCTTTGTCATGTTTCGGGCGCAAAAAAAGGTTTGACGCTTCCACCACAACAAACCGGTGTCCGGCTCGTATCTGACATCACGCAGAATGGCTTGAAGATTGGCTTTGGTTTCTTGTAGCCTAGCCATTGTCGGCCTCCTTAATTTGTGATCTAATCCAATCGGCTAGCATATTCGGCCCGTCGATCACGGTTGCACCGTCAATGCCTATATCCCATTCGACAGTCGCAGAACGCGACTCCACCAGTTTAGCCAGACGCTCGCGCTCTGCGGCCGCGCCAGCCTCAAATGCTTCGTTGGCTATGGCGTCGATGGTGGCTTGGTTTGTTACAATTTCAGTCATTGGGCGAATATCTTCCAAGAATATCGGGTCCGATACATCAGTGCCCATTGCCCGCAATTTTTCAGCGTCGGCT
>Ga0316204_10002747_pt1 | contig 38340 bp, 35 predicted proteins | sample 6monrhotite_MG_2_FD_205661 | JGI IMG/M metagenome (GOLD analysis project Ga0316204, IMG submission 205661) | Microbial mat bacterial communities from mineral coupon in-situ incubated in ocean water Damariscotta River, Maine, United States -... | ecosystem: Environmental > Aquatic > Marine >...
AAATGGACCATGCCCATCAGAAACTGGAAACAAGCATTAAACCGATTTATGATTGAGTTCGAAGATCGACTAACCGACTTCGTATAATTATGAAAATGGCAGATACACAAACCTATGCACAGTCTCGCAACACGAGCTTGGGCCTCGTTGACTTGAATTTTTTCTGGATTTTCATCCAATTGAAAAAGAGCTTCCCCTGTATTCACAGTCTGACCTTTGCTTACAAATACCTGTTTCAGTTTGCCAGCAACTTCTGAAGAGACATCAATCGAATCTTCCTCAACATAACCAGCCCAAGTTATTGGGGTATTTTGTTCACAGGCAACGAGTAGTAAAGATACAGCAATCAAATATGCAGAAATACCAAGTCTCAAGGCTTTCTCCTTATCATTAGCTTTTAAAACTAGATGAGACCACTAATCGTGTTTTGCCGCAAGGCTTATTTAGATAAGCCATATACTTTTGATGTAATGAAAATAAAAAAAAAGAGGCCACCTTGCGGCAGCCTCTTTTTGTCAAGCGATGTGGAACAATCTTAGTTTTTAGATTTATCTACGATTTTGTTGATCCAAGGCATCATAGCGCGAAGCTTCTCACCTGTTTGTTCAATTGGATGTGCTGCATTGTTACGACGAGCAGCAGTCATTGAAGCGTAGTTGCTTGCACCTTCAAGGATGAATTGTTTTGCGTATTCACCAGATTGGATGTTTGCTAGGCACTCTTTCATCGCTTTACGTGATTCGTCGTTGATCACTTTAGGGCCAGTAACATACTCACCGTATTCAGCGTTGTTAGAGATGGAGTAGTTCATATTGGCGATGCCGCCTTCATACATCAAATCAACAATCAGTTTCAATTCATGCAAGCACTCGAAATATGCCATTTCAGGTGCGTAACCAGCTTCAGTCAATGTTTCAAAACCAGCTTTAACCAACTCAACTGCACCACCACAAAGAACAGCTTGTTCACCGAACAAGTCAGTTTCTGTTTCATCTTGGAAAGTCGTTTCGATGATACCTGTACGACCACCACCGATGGCAGATGCGTAAGACAAGCAAATAGCTTTGGCATCGCCAGTTGCATCTTGGTGAATGGCGATCAGATCAGGGATGCCGCCACCGCGTACGAACTCAGAACGTACCGTATGACCAGGCGCCTTAGGTGCAATCATCACAACATTTAAGTCAGCACGAGGAGTTACTTGGTTGTAGTGAATTGCGAAACCGTGAGCAAATGCCAAAGTAGCGCCTTGCTTGATGTTTGGTTCGATTTCTTCTTTATACAATACAGATTGGAACTCATCAGGCGTAAGGATCATTACAACATCAGAAGCAGCAACTGCATCTGCAACATTACTTACCTTTAAACCATGTGCTTCAGCTTTAGCAACGGATGAAGAACCAGCGCGAAGACCTACTACAACGTCAACGCCTGAATCATGTAGGTTGGTTGCGTGTGCGTGCCCTTGTGAACCGTAGCCAATAATGGCAACTTTTTTACTTTTGATGATCGAAAGATCAGCATCTTTATCATAATAGACGTCTAAAGCCATGATGATGTCTCCTTAACGCAGGGTAACCATAGAATATAGTTTTCTGCTCATTTATTTACATTATTAACTGTTGAAAAACACAAAAATGATAGCGGAAGCATAACGCTTGCATAGTTTTTTGCACCTCTTTGCAAGGGCTAGGGTCTTGGTTTGCTTATTTTTACCCTCAAGCTTAATTATTTTACATCCTGTGGAATGGTGCAAACGAGCAAACAGAGCGGTGCCTTGCATACTACAACCGTGTTCACAATAAGGCTCTTTTGCCCACTTTCGGATTTCTTTTTACCTTGTGCTATTTCAAATAAAGGTAGGCGCCTTAATCTACTTTTTTTCACCACAGCCGTTGCTATGTATGGATATTCTTTTGCAAGTTTTTTCTAAATCTACGCAGTCTAAAATACCGGAGTTACTCTAATTATTACCCATCAAGCAATAGGCTTGCATTTTTAGCCAAAGTGCTGAGCAAGCAGCAAGAAATAATGTGCGGTTTTCTTCATTCAAATTATATCATACCTAGCATTAGCTTCTGAGCTTATATGGTATGTTATACTTTCATGCTCTGTTCATAATGGTCTCACCATAAGAAGAGCTAGGCTTTGTAAATTGGTAAATTAAGACTTGACCGCGTGTTAATTCAGTAAGATGACTGTCGGATGTGGGAGGGACTTATCCCTTGACAGGTGTGGGTATGGGGGCGAGCGTCTGTCGTACAGGGATCCTTCTCTCTTTTATGGGGAGAAAGAGTATATTTTAGGGGTAATAGTTATGGTTTTAAAATTTTTCATTGCAGTGCTGTGTGCTTTAATTTTAGCGTCTTGTGGAGGCAAACACCCCCCTAAACTTCAATTAAAAAAGCCTATTGTGGAAAGCTCTGATGTTATATTTGAACATCTACCACTTATTTCAAGCGATAAAAATGCTTTGAAAGGTTGGGTTATTGGGGTTATTACTCCAGTATGGCAAGATCAACGTTACCGGATGGTAATGAATGATAAGACGGACTTCTCATCGCTATCTATCAAAAGTGAATATTCTCGTAAAATTCCAACTCCAGAAGAGAAGGTCATTACTTCAGTACTGGCAAATAATATGATGCGTGATGTTTCTAAAGCTCTATCCAATACTGGGGCTGAAGTTGTTCAGTTTCCTGGTATATCAAGCCTCGATAAAATCTCATATGGAGATAAGAAGCGTATGCATGCGTTGATTGTATTGCATCCTGGACTTTTATTAGGTCAGTTACGAGAGTCATATAAATTCATCAATAATAAGTTTGCAGTTGAATCAACGGGCTTCTTTTACACTAATCATGGAATACAACTGGATGTTCTTGAACCCTTAAGCCGTGAATTCTTGTTTTCAAAAAAATCTCAGTTCGTGGTTGATAAGAGCGAACCCTTCCGTGCGACTTGGAAGCTTCCTTCTAACAAGTTTGATGCAAAAGACTATAATGCCTTCCAGTCCTATTCAAATAGAATGAAGCGCGTTAATGACTTGTTAACACTAACTTATAATAAGATGCTTGACCAAACTGCAGTAGAGTTAAATACCAAAGAGTTTACATCACGCAAAGCTGATGTGATGGAATTGAAGGGTTTGAAACGATTTTAATGGGTTGCTGAGGAATGAAAAAGGGGGGGGAGGCAAAGGTATAGTGCAAAAATGCCCCCCGCCTTTCAAATGCGCTTACTTCCATGTGCCTAAAAAGAAAGACTCCAGACTAACCGAGTTGTTTATTTTTAAGCAGTTTCTAGGGTTCTTTGGAAAAAGAGTCGGTATCTTTCTGCCATCGCCATTCGCATTCCAGTAAGTGTAGTTCAAAGTTCACTGCTTCAACTTTGCCACCCGACGCTTGGTAAAGCTTCGGAATGATTTAATTCCATTGATATGACAATGGTCATCATGTGCAAATTCATGCGCTCCATGGTTGACGCGAAAGTGTTTAGGGTAGCCTGTATCAAGTTATATCTTACCTAACGTGTCGAAAGACGTTAAACTAATGGTTGGTTGTGCTTCGATTATGACCCAATACAACATCTGTTTTGCTAGCGTTTAGATCAATATGAAAACACCATTAGTTCTTCTAGGTTTACAACCACTTCACTGACTATTACTAAACATAATATCAGACTATCCATGATAACCTGCTAGTCATAGAGCCTATGATATTCTAGAGCCTTAATGTATGCTAAATAATAATTGAGAAAACTAAGAAACCGAAATTCAAACACTTACTCTGAAGCTTGTAAATATGGGCAAGTTATGTGTGACAAACAAAAATATTCTTATTTGATGATGAACGATAGAAAAATGTTTATAGTCCGCCTCGATATTTTATTTCATTTAGCATGAGAAAATGAACCGATGTAGCTTTTTAGCCTGTGATAGGATAATCGCACGAGTTAAAAGACACACCTGCGTATTGGGAGTAATGCATGTCTGATAAACCGTGGGGCGGTCGTTTTGATGCCCCTACCAACGCTTTTGTAGAAGCTTTTAATGCCTCCACGCATGTGGATGCGCGTATGTATGCCGAAGATATTGCAGGCTCGCGCGCCCATGCGAAAATGCTGAGTCAGCAGGGGATTCTTTCAGATGATGATCTTGTGGCAATTTTAAGAGGCTTGGATGAAGTTGAAGCTGAAATTGAAGCGGGAACCTTTGAATTTTCAATTGCGCTAGAAGATGTGCATATGAATATTGAGAAACGCTTAACCGATAAAATCGGTGATGCGGGCAAACGTTTGCATACGGCACGCTCTCGTAACGATCAAGTGGCAACGGATACACGTTTATATTTGCGTAAACGTAGTAACGAGTTGTTGGTACGTATTCGTACGCTGCAATCAGTACTTGTAACATTGGCAGAAGAGCATGCCGAGACTATTATGCCTGGCTTTACTCATTTGCAGACAGCACAACCAGTTACACTTGGGCATCACTTATTGGCTTATGTGGAAATGTTTGAGCGTGATGCGGCGCGTTTTATTGATGGGCGTAATCGCATGAATCAGTGCCCTTTGGGTTCGGCGGCATTGGCAGGAACGACTTTTGATATAGATCGTTCATTTACAGCCAAAACGCTGGGGTTTGATGCGCCTACTGCAAATTCACTTGATTCTGTGTCTGATCGTGATTTCATTATGGAGCTGTTGGCGAGTGCTTCTATTTGCGCGGTACATTTATCGCGCTTTTCTGAGGAATTGATTTTATGGATGAGTGCGCAGTTCTCATTTGTTGAATTACCAGATGCTTTTTGCACGGGTTCATCCATTATGCCGCAAAAGAAAAATCCTGATATGCCCGAATTGGTGCGAGGTAAAGCTGGGCGTATTATCGGTGGCTTGATGTCAATTTTAATAACGATGAAATCGCTGCCGTTGGCGTACAACAAAGATATGCAGGAAGATAAAGAAGCTATTTTTGATGCATACGATAATTTGGAAGGTTGCTTGCGCGTATTTGGTGATATGTTGCCTGGTATGATTGTGCACAAGGAAATACTGCACAAGGCAGCCTCATCAGGCTTTGCAACAGCAACCGATTTGGCAGATGCTTTGGTGCGTGCGGGTGTACCATTTCGTGATGCACATGAAATTGTTGGAAAATCTGTTGCTTATTGCATTCGTGAAAGTCTTGAGTTGCATCAAATGCCAGCGGCTGCTTGTGCGGATATTGATGCCCGTTTGGGCGTAGAGATGGTGCAAGCTTTATCGGTTGAAGCTTGTGTTGCTGCACGTGATCATGTGGGCGGAACTGCCCCGAATCAGGTGCGTTTGCAGTGTGAGTTATGGAAAAATAAACTGGAGTCTGAATATGCGTAAGTTTTTATTGCTGTGCTTAACAATCCTCATGGTAACTGGTTGTGGCCGTAAAGAGCCACCACAAGCAACTGTGGAAGCAAATCCTCCAGAGATTGCATCGATTCAAGTGATTGATGCCGACCCGAGTAAGCAGCTGAAAATTCGATTGGAAGGTGGTGCTGGCGGTGTGGGTTATCAGATGGACCGTGCTGAAATGGACCCCTATTGCAAGTGCCCTTCCACATGGTTGCGTTATTATGAGGAATACCCTTTGCCGAGAAACAATAGTAAGGCATTACAGAAAATGATTCGTTTAGAAGTTGGCGGGCATGACTTTGTGTACCGCATACGCGCAATTGATGCAGCTGGGCGTTTGGGAGCTTGGCGTACATTGTCATTGCAGAACAGCGCGAAGGAATAATGGATAAATTGATACAACCTCGCTTGGAGAAGTTGGGGGCTTACCCATTTGAACGTCTAAAAAAATTGTTTTCAGGTGCTATAGCAAACCCTACATTATCGCATATTGATGCAGGGGCGGGTGAGCCGCGTTTGCCATTGCCTGAATTTGTGCAAGATACATTAAATGCCAATATTTCGGGTTTTTCTAAATATCCTGCGACGCGCGGTAATGCACCTTTACCCCAAGCTATTGCGGATTGGTTGAAGCGGCGTTATGGCTTGGCGGACATTGACCCAAGCACACAGGTTTTAACTGCTAACGGCACGCGTGAGGCCTTGTTTGCCATTGCACATGCCTTGGTAAATCCTGATGCAAAGAAAAAACCTTATGTGATGATGCCCAATCCGATGTATCAGATTTATTATGGTGCTGCGGTGACAGCAGGAGCGGAGCCTTACTTGTTGCCTTGTGTGGCTAAACATGATTTTGCACCAGTATTGGATGAGGTGAGTACTGAAACATGGCAAAATACCGCTTTTGTATATGTGTGTTCGCCGTCAAATCCAACGGGTTGGGTTGCCAACCGAGATTATTATACGCGATTGCTTGAATTAGCAGATAAGCATGATTTTTATATTGTGGCCGATGAGTGTTACTCAGAAATTTACTGGCAAGATAAACCGCTCGGTTTGCTTGAAGTAGCGCAGGGTTTGGGGCGTGTTGATTGTGAGCGTTGCTTGATGATGAATTCACTTTCCAAACGCTCTGCTCTTCCAGGATTACGCTCTGGTTTGATTGCTGGTGATGCGAATTTAATTGCGAGGTTTTCTAAATTGCGCAGTTATACAGGGGCGGCAACGCCACTACCGTTGCAATATGTCGCAGCCGAAGCTTGGTCGGATGAGGTGCATGTTGCGCGACACTTGCAAGTCTATAGGGATAGTTTGAAAGCATTCTTTGATGTCTGGGGGCAGGGTGATATTCCCGCAGGTTCATTTTTTGTTTGGTTGCCCGTTGAAAATGATGAGGCATTTGCCACTGCCGCCTATGAGCAGCAGGCAGTAACCTTATTGCCAGGCTCTTATTTAGGCGCTGAAGATAGTGATGGGTATAATGCTGGTTCGGGTTTTGTACGTGTGGCATTGGTGGATGGCGTAGAAAAAGCAGCTGAATTAGCAGCGCGTTTGAAAAAGGTCAGGGTATAAATCATGCAAATTCCTGTACAGGTTGAAGAAAAAATACGTGAATTGGTAGCAACCGGCAATACATTAAATTGTTATATCTATGATACCAAACCGATGGCAGAAAAAATTGCTAGATTATCGCAAATTATGCCCGCCGGTGTTGAAATATTTTATGCGATGAAAGCCAACCCACATGCATCATTTTTGCAAGCTGCGTATGATTCTGGTGTGGAAGGTATTGAGATTGCTAGTTTGGGCGAGGCAAAAAAAGCTGTTGAAGCTGGTTTTTCTCCAGATCGACTGATTTATACGGGGCCAGGAAAATCACCCGAAGAACTACATTGGTGTGTTGAGCAGGGTATTCGCACGGTACACATTGAATCTCTCACTGAGGCCTATCGCTTGCATAAGATTTGTCTGGAATATGGTAAATTTCAGGATGTATTATTACGTATCAATGCTGATTTTGATATTCATGAAGCACAAACAACCTTTTCAGGTGGTTCAAAGAAATTTGGTGTTGATGAAGAAAAACTTGATGAAGTATTGCCGCAGATTTTAGAGCTGGAACAGCTGAATTTTCGAGGTTTGCATGTATATGCGGCATCGGGCGTGTTGAATGTTGATGACTTGCTGAAAAATTGTGAGTTAGTCTTTAAATTAACCCAAAAAATCGAAGCCAATTATGCTAATGTAAGATGCGACATCATTGATTTCGGTGGTGGTTTTGGGGTGGACTATTTGGAAGAGGGGCGAGATTTTAATGTGCAGGCATGGGTGGATGGATTGCAGCTTATGATTGCTGAATATGACTTTGAAGGTCGTCATTTTGTCTTGGAACTAGGCCGTTATTTAGCAGCAGATTCTGGGTTTTTCTGCACAGAAATTCTGGATATTAAAGAGTCTCGTGGTAAGAAACAGGTGATTTGTGCAGGTGGCATCAATCATTTCCGTCGCCCAGCCGCATTGGGGATCAATCATCCCATGTCAATGGTTTGGCTGGATAAACCTAGACTGCACACTTACCAAGAAAAAATACGTGCTGAAAAAGTCTATTTTGGAGGCCCGCTTTGCACAGGTGCGGATAAGCTTGCCAATGATGTTTTTATTGAAGCAGCTGATGTTGGCGATGTTGCTGTGTTCGGCTTGGCTGGGGCATATGGTTTGACTATGTCCAATCAAGAGTTTCTAAGTCATGCGCGAGCTGATGAAGTTGTGCTAAATAGCCAATAGGGAGGTTGCTATTTACCACCTTTTCGAGATTATTTTAATAACCTTCCCGAATATGTTTGATGGCAATGGACATAACATCACGCCAATCACTTAGTAGTTTATCATTCGTATGAGGGTCGCATAGAGCGACTGTTTCAAGCAAACACTCAAGCCATGTGTCATAGAGCTCAGGCTCAATATTGAGATTACGTTGAGCATGTGTTTCTCGAACATCATCAAGGCATCTTTTAGCCACCTGTTGATCTTTATCAACAAATAAAAATGACATGACAATGGCATGGGAGAGTAAGGAGACCTGCTCTTCCATATCAATTCCTTCAAATTTACTACGGATTTCTGCATTGGTACTCATAAGACGATCATAAAAGCCTGAAACAAGTTTTCGACTACCCGATCGAATATAGCTTTGATGAACACGTTTTGCTTTTTTTTGTATCAGCATAAGTTAAAAAAATATAAAGCATAAGAAGGGCATGTCAAATGACTTTGATTCTTGCAGCTTTTTCTTGAGAGGGGTATTTAAATTTCATCCCCACGATATTGCAATGCCTCTGCAAGATGTTGGCTGGAAATATTATGTTCTTTTGCTAAGTCTGCAATGCTGCGAGCCACTTTAAGAATACGGTGGTATGAGCGTGCCGAAAGTGCAAAGCGAGTCATTGCAGCATCCAATAGTTTAGCACCTGCAGGGTCAGGCTTGGCAAATTTTTCCAGTGCAGTGGGTTGTAGACGTGCATTTACAACCCCTTCTCCCTGACGTTCGTATTGGATTTGTCGAGCTTCCTGCACGCGTTGGGCAATAACATGTGATGACTCACCTATTTGCATGCCCATTAATGCTTCTTTTTCTACAGGCGGGATATGGATACGTAAATCAAAGCGATCTAATAGTGGCCCAGAAATGCGGTTTTTATAACGTCTGACTTGTGCATCATTACAGCGGCAGGGGTGTGTTGGGTGGCCTAAATAGCCACATGGGCAAGGGTTCATAGCGGCTAATAATTGAAACTTTGCAGGAAAGGATAAGGTGTCAGCTGCGCGGGCTATACAAACCTCACCATTTTCTAATGGCTGGCGTAATACTTCTAAGACTTGTCGCTTGTATTCGGGTAACTCATCAAGGAATAATACGCCGCAGTGAGATTTGGAAACTTCGCCAGGTTTCGGAGTGCTTCCTCCACCAATGAGGGCAACGTCAGAAGCTGAATGATGCGGCGAGCGAAAAGGTGGTGCTGAAGATGTTGGTGAACGCCCTGTTTCACCTGTTACACTATAAATATGCGCTACTTGCAATCTTTCTGACATCACCAATGGCGGAAGAATGCTTGGTAAGCGTGCAGCTAGCATGCTTTTTCCGACCCCAGGTGGCCCGCTCATGAGTATATGGTGGCTGCCAGCTGCGGCAATTTCTAATGCGCGTCTTGCCTGATGCTGGCCTCGAATATCAGCCATGTTCGGCATTTTTTTCAGTTCTTTATCTGATTGTGCACTATTGGCTGCGTAGGGGGTTATGTGCGTTTGCCCCGATAGATGCTCTGCAACTTGTAACAATGCTGCTGCTGGGAGTATATGGATGCCTTCAACAACGGAGGCTTCTTCGGCATTGTTTTGTGGAAGAATAATTTCCTTGAAACCTTTTTGCCTCGCAAAGAGCGTCAATGGCAATGCACCCGAAACTGGGTTTAACCGTCCATCCAGTGCAAGCTCTCCCAATATGAATGGGGGCTTTTTAACTTCAGAAATTTGCCCAGATGCCCACAACAAACCAATAGCAACGGGCAAATCGAAATGTGAGCCATCTTTACGCTTATCTGCGGGCGCTAAATTCACTGTAATGTGACTCAAAGGAAATTCAAAATTGGAATTAAGCAAGGCTGAGCGTACACGATCTCGTGCTTCTCGAACGGACGCATCAGGTAAACCTACCATATTCCAGCATGGTAGCCCGCGTGATAAATCAACCTCGACATCCACAGGCTCTGCATCCAACCCGCGGAGTGATGCCGAAGCAAGCCTAGCTAGCATGGACTATGTATTTTTTTCCAAGCTTTTAATACGATCTTCCAGCGTTTTAATGCGTTCAAGTAATTCTTGCATATCGTGTTGAGACTTTTTAAGCATAGCCTCCTGCACAAGCATTCGTTCATCAGTTACGACATCCAGCTGTTGTAATGCGCCTTCTACAATTGAGCGTACCTGCGACTCGGCTTCTTGTTTCGCTCCACCGAGTAAACGTAGTCCACTAGCGATTTTTTTTGAAATATCGTCCAATACCTGATTCGATGCCATACTTACCTCCCCTTACTATAGGTTTTTTTGTCCATTTGGCCTTTCAAAAAGGCTCTTTTACCAGACGGCATTTTAATTCTTAACCAACCCGTTGTCTTTGATGGTGATACGTTGAGCTTGGTGCCTGGCACAAACCAGCCTTCTTTAGATGATGCTGCGGATGGTTTGGAGCGAATGTAATGATACTTCTTGAAATTAAAGCGCTCATATTTTTTCACGCTCAACGCGGCTGTTTGGATGCCTTCAAAAATAGCATTTTCCACAGATTTTTGTCTGCTAATGCTTTTATACACGCGCCCTGAAATTGTTGTTAGCCGCTCTGTTTCACTGATTAACTTAATGCTTCCTGAAAGTTTATTGTTAGCAAACTCTAGAATGTAGCCACTATCCACAGGCTCAATCAGAGTGGCTGATAAATCCATGCTATCCAACGTTTTTTGTGAGGCAATAAGGATTTTTCGCATTGAAAATGGCAAACTTTTCTTTTCTGCCGTAAACATATACATGCCACCATCTACTACCGCGCCACCCACGGCCGCAATAACGGTACAGCCAGATAATATACCTAATGAAAGGCAGAAAATAATTATTCGCCCCATCGTTTTGCCTCCTCATTCTTTACATGTAGGTGATCCAAAACGCGCGAGACCATGAAATCAACCAGCTCTGAAACACTTTCGGGGCGATGGTAAAATCCAGGCATAGCTGGAATTAAATCAACACCCAAACGTGATAATTTAAGCATATGTTCAAGGTGAATGGCTGATAATGGTGTTTCACGAGGCATGAGAATTAATTGCTTACGCTCTTTAATCATGACATCAGCAGCGCGTTCAATCAATTGGTCTGACATACCGTTGGCGATACCTGCAAGTGTTCCCATGGAGCACGGGATGACAACCATCTGTTGAATGTTGCTTGAACCAGATGCGGCAGGTGAAAACCAATCATATTTTTCATAACAGCGTATATTGTCAGTATTAAAGCCTAAATGTTGTGCCAAAACATTCGCAGTCTCATGTGCGGATTCTGGTAATAGTAAATCACACTCTTGTTGTAAGACGATTCTTGCCGCATCTGACAATAACACATGCAAGTAAATATCCTTAGTCAGTAGCTTTTGTATAAGACGTAAGCCATAAGCTGCACCGGATGCTCCTGTCATGGCGACAATGATTTGTTTTTGCTTGATAGAATTGCCCATTACATGCTAAAACTTTCACCCAGATACAAACGCCGTGCATCAGGGTGTTCAGTAATTTCGTTGGCGGTTCCTTGTACCAGAATCCCTCCAGCACTCATCAAATAGGCACGGTCACAAATGGATAAGGTATCACGGACATTGTGATCGGTGATTAAAATACCAATGCCTTTATGACGCAATTCAGCAATGATGCTTTGAATATCTTCAACAGCAATAGGATCCACGCCGGCAAAAGGCTCATCCAACAATAAAAAACGTGGTTTGGTGACGAGGGCACGGGCAATTTCGGTGCGTCGGCGTTGACCGCCAGAAAGGGTGTAAGCCTTTTGATGCTGGACACCTTCAATACCCAAATCGACGAGTAAACCTTCAAGCTCTTCTTCGACCTGAATACGCGGCAGGTTTAGCGTCTCAAAAATAGCCAATAGGTTTTCGCGAACGGTTAGTTTTCGAAAAATGCTTGCCTCTTGGGGAAGGTAGCCAATGCCACGGCGAGCACGTAAGTGCATGGGTAATGCCGTAATGTCTTCATTGTCGACAGTTACCTGCCCTTCATCGGCTGGCACAAGTCCACAGACCATGTAAAAACTGGTGGTCTTCCCTGCACCATTGGCTCCAAGAACACCAACACATTCGCCCGAATAAACATCCAGGCTTACGGAGTGAACCACGGTTTTCCCGCCATAACGTTTACATAACTGGTTTGCGGAAAGATGGTGAATGCTTTGTTTCATGGCTTTTTACTCGGTACGGGATCTGATTCGACGCTCATGCGCACACGCTTGCCAGCACCTTGTATGACTTGTGTATGTTCTGTTTTGATATTGTGGATGATTTTTTCACCTCGAATAACACCATCGCTGTCTTCGACGCTGGCTTTACCGATAAGTGTTAAAATATCGTTTTTCTTATTATATGTGGCCTGCTTAGATGCACCGCGTTTTTTGCCTTGCTGCATGCGCACACGGCCAAAAGCTTCGGCACGCTGTAGTTCATTGTTTTGATAGTAGGCGAGCAAACGATCACAGCGTAAATCAAAGTCTCCACGAACCAAGTGTACACCGCCTTTAAACTCCGCTTGGCTATGTTGGTGATCCACCACCATTTGTGTCGATTCAATGGTCACTGGAGTACCAGCCCATGCGATATTTGCTATCAAACATGCCCATAAGGTTAATAAAAACTTCATTGCAAACCTCCTAAGCGCTCTGGATTTGAATCCTTTACCCATACATCATGTGCAACATGCAGCATTTGGGTTTTCCGATCTGCTTTTAAGCCGCGCCCTTTGAAGGTTGTATGTTGGCCAGTGGCAGTAAAGGCGTTAGGTACAATAACTTCATCACGCGTACTGTCAAAATACAATGCATTCGTAAGCAGTACCCAATCACGGTATGTTACACTGACATTGCCTTTAAAGTGAATATTCCGTTTGAGTGGCTCAAACCATGCTTGATCGCCATGTACGGTGACCACTTCATCCGTTTCTGTAAATAACTCTAGTACGGGGGTTGCCAGCAGCATGGTGCTTTCATGCTGTTTGGCAGACTCAGCCTTTAGCCGCCAAATAATGCGTTCACCTTTACGCTCAACAATGAGCGGCTTTTCAACACGCGTCGATGCAGCTTCACCTGTGTTAGCAGTTTCTTTAGGCAAAGCGGTGCTTTTGCTATGCGACCACATGAACCCCGCCGCAATGATAAGACTGCTCGCAGATATGCTCAGGCATCCCCACTTTAGATAGCGCCAGTGGCGTGCACGCATCAATATTTACCAGCCGCTCTCTTGCGGCGACACACCATAAGCAGAGCCCATCACATCATCCCATGCATCATTGGCAAGAATCAGTCCCTCACAGGCTTGGCGTACTGCGCCACTGCCGCCGGCATAGGCTGATACCCAGTTTACTTTGGATTGAACAGCTTGATGAGCATCGAAGGGAGCCATGTTTAGTCGGCACAAAGCCATGGCGGGTAAATCAATGACATCGTCACCCATATATGCGCAATCAGATGCTTGAATATTCGCTTTTTCACACAATACGGCGATGCCGTCGGCTTTTCTTAAGCTGCCTTGAATAAGGTGCTTGATGCCAAGTTCTTGAGCACGGAGTTCGACAACTTTGGATGTGCGTCCTGTTAAAATAGCCACCTCAATACCTATGCGTTGTAGTAGTTTTATACCATGGCCATCGCGCACGTTAAATGCTTTGATTTGTTCTCCTCCATCGGTGAGAAAAATCTGTCCAGCCGTCAAGACACCATCCACGTCCAATACCAGCATGCGAATATTTTTTGCCAAACTCATTGGGAATGATTGATAGCTATGCTTCATGCTACACCTGCCTGTAAAAGATCATGTAAATGCACTATGCCTTGTAACTCATCATTGTCAGTTACTACAAATAGTGTTGTGAGTTTGTATGTTTCCATCATATGCACCGCTTCGCTTGCCAAATGGTTTGGTGCGATGCTTCTTGGTTTAGGGTGTGCCAAGGTTTTAACAGAAGCCTCTAAATCAACATTGCCAGCTTGTAAAATTCGGCGTAAATCACCATCAGTGATACACGCAATAAGCTTTCCATTTTCTTTGACACCAGTCACGCCCAAGCGGTGTTGAGACATCTCTACAATAGCCTCTTTAAGATTGGCAGAGATGTCGACCATGGGCAATTCATCATCAGCATGCATCACATCTGCAACGGTCATTAATTTCCGCCCCAAACTGCCAGCAGGATGTACGCGAGCAAAATCGTCTTCTTTAAAAGCGCGCTGCTTCAGTACAACCACAGCTAAGGCATCTCCCAACGCCAATGTTGCGGTTGTTGATGCCGTAGGTGCTAGGTTCATTGGGCAAGCTTCTTTGGATACAGGTACTTCCAAGATCATATCTGAGAATTGCCCCAGTGTAGATGATGGCTTGCCTGTCATGGCAATCACAGATGCCCCTAAGCGTTTGATCGTTGGTAGTAAGCCGCACACCTCACCAGTTTCACCGCTGTGTGATAATGCCAATACGGCATCATCGTTGGTAATCATGCCTAAATCGCCATGTTGTGCTTCGGCAGCATGAACAAAAAAAGCAGGTGTGCCTGTTGATGCAAAGGTTGCTGCAATTTTTCGTGCAATAATCCCTGATTTTCCCATGCCGACAACGACTAGGCGGCCTTTTAGATTTAAAATGCAGTCCACCGCAGCAACAAAATCATCATTTAATGCTTTTTTTTGCGCTTGTAGACCTTGAATTTCAATATCGAGGACCGTTTCGGCTTGTTTTAGCCATAATTCTGTATTCATCGTTAACCCCATTCGGATTGTTGTGCGGCAAGTTTTAGGCTATTTTGTAAGCTATCAGCATGACGTTTAAAACTGGCTATTTCAGGCTTGGGTACAGGTTTTGCGGGTGTGTGCTTGACTAGCAAAGGGTTCATAGCTCGCCCGCGCACACGAAATTCAAAGTGTAGATGTGGTCCTGTTGCTAGACCTGACATGCCTACATAACCAATAATTTGGCCTTGCTTTACATGCACACCTTTATGGATACCACGGCCAAATTTACTTAGATGTCCATAGCGAGTCTGATGGTTGCGGTTGGTATGGCGAATTTCAATCAAACGTCCATAACCACCCTTCCAACCAGAAAAGACAATGCGACCATCACCGAGTGCATGGATGGGTGTGCCTGTCCTTGCTGCATAGTCCACACCTTTATGGGCTCGAGTATAACCTAAAACAGGGTGTTTTCGCGCCGATTTGAAACGTGAAGAGATACGAGAGTATTTTACGGGGGCTTTTAAATATGCTTTGCGCAGGCTTTTACCATCAAGTGAGTAATAACCGTCCTGGCCATTTTTAAGCTGATAACGGATAGCATGATAGCTGCGCCCTTGATTGATAAATACGGCATCCAAAATAGTGGTTCCAATGATTTTTCCTGTATCATTGTATTGTTCTTCGTACAGAACCTGAAATGAGTCGCCTTTTCGTAAATCACGGGCAAAATCAATATCCCATGCAAATACATCGACCAAATTCATGGTGGTTCGATCATTTAGACCAGCTTTGGAGGCAGCAACAAATAGGCTGTCTGAAATCGTTGCCTCTACATAAACTTGGCGGTGAGTGACTGCTATTTTCTCCAAAGTGGCATGCCACTTTGTTTTTGCGCGGCTTAAATGTAATTTTTTTCCTGCATCAATTTCATAATAAACATGGGCTACATCGCCTATGTCGTGACGAATGAATGCATGACCAGCTTGAATGCGCTTGAGAGGGTGTATCTTTTTTGCGGCAGCTTGCATTGCCATCACTTCAGAAAAACTAAACCCCAAAGCATTCAGTGATGAAATGGCTGAACCACCAGCCTGTACAACTGCCTTATGTTGGCTGTTAGCATGGCTCAGTAGGGTGTTCTCTTCAGGTTGCAACCATTCTTCGCGTGTTAGCTGAACGCTTGCATCGACACTTAAGCTCGACATGGTTGTAATAGCCAATAGTAAAATTAGACCCATAAAAATAGGGATATAGATAGCTTTTATAACAAACAACTTGTCCAATGATTGTCGTGCATGATGAAAAAAACTAGGCAAGATAGAGCGGTGCTGTTTTTTGCGCGCACCTGATTGCGTAGCTGCTGAGTGTGTTCGAGTTGCAAAATCCTGAGCCAACATTAACTCCTATAAACGCTTATGAAATGGTTCATAAGTTGGCGCATGGTGATGGGATGTTGGGCATTGTCAAAAAACACGGTGGTTTATTCCGAAGTAGCATTTTCTGCGCTGCTTTCGGTGGCAGAAGTGTCTGTATCTGTCATCAGCTCTTGATGCACGAGTAACGTCATATGGGTGATCACAATGCATGGCACACTGGCGATGGCTGCCAATAATAGCCCTAGCATGATTAGAGCCAGCAAGTGCGCAATACTACCCCAAAAGCCAATAGCATCGACGATGCGTAAAAAAGCTTCATGGGCAGTATAATCGACCAAGCTTAATGTGACTTGTGCCCCTAGCCATAAGGGGGAAAGTACGACAATAGCGATGATACAACTGACCAGTACACCGCCCAAATTATAAAGGAGTAATGTTGGCAGGCGCTGTTTTATTAAGTGCCATAAATCTTCTTTTAAGTGCTCAATGTCATCGCCAGCTAACACCACCCGTGCAGCAATATTGAATAAAGCCAACAGCAATGCTATAGCGACAATACTGTTTAGAAGCAGGAGAGGTACGGCTAGAAGTGATAACCAAAGCAAGCCCAAAGCAGGAATGTTTGCCAGCGATAAGAGCAGCATTTCAGCAAGTAGCAGAGCCAACAATAGGGCGGCTCCCCATGCGGGTAAGAGCATCAACGCACGAGCCTTGCCCCAAGCGAAACGAAAGGCCTCAACACTGTTGGGCATGGATTCTGACTGTAGAGCTTGGTGAAGTTGATGTGCTACGGCGGTTAAGCCAAATAAAAACCAAAGTAAGCTGCCTAGAACACCGATAAAAGATGTTAAAATGCCAGTAAAGGTATCATGCTCATTGGGTATGAATAATAAACCGAAAATCACTACCGCACCTAGGATGCTGATAGACATGGAAAGCAGAAGCTTAGGCTTTAGCGCATGTTGAATCGCCAGCCACCATGGTTCAGCTTGCCAATGATGTTGTGTCATAACGCCTCCAGAAGCAGAACAAATGATTCAAGTATGTTACAGATTTGCAATGATACATGGCTTTCATCTATTTCTCCAAAGCATTTATGAATTTAGCGAGGACCGCCTTGGATATATTGTTGTGCATAGGCGTTAGAGCTATTCATGTTTTTTAATGCTGACCCGAGATTGCGAATAGTATTTAACATCAAGTCATGGCTAAGTCCTTTACAGTGTTGCATAAGATGTTCCATGCCGTCTTTTGGCAGCTGATAAATTTCACATGTTTCAAGTGCTTTAACCGTAGCGCTGGCAAGATCATGATTGAAAAATGCCATGTCGCCCATTTGTGCGCCGGATTCTAGCTTGGCAATGCGCATCGGTTGACCATGCTTTTCATATTGCAAACTAACTGTTCCTGAGTGTAATAAAAACAAGCCTTGAGATGCATCACCTTCAGCAATGAGCGTGTCGCTTTGTTGGTAGCTTTTAACATCAATCATATCAAGCAATGTAGATTGCTCTTTATCAGACAAAGTACGAGCAAAAATATTTTTTTCTAACCACTTTATATCGATATTAGCCATGACTTCCTCCATGAAAACAAACAAGTGTTAGAGTATATAGGTAAGTTTTTCGATGGCCGTGACACACATCACCATGACATTCTAACTGTTGCAACATAGATTTGCCGAACTTTTTTAAAGTTGGGAGACACTCCGTGTTAACATTTCAAGATTTATTGCTGACATTACAACAGTTTTGGGCGAAACAAGGCTGTGTGGTACAACAGCCTTATGATAGCTCTATGGGCGCAGGTACTTTTCACCCGTCCACATTTTTGCGTGTATTGAATGATAAAGACTGGCGCACTGCCTATGTGCAACCATGCCGTCGCCCAACTGATGGACGTTATGGTGAGAACCCCAACCGCTTGCAGCACTATTATCAGTTTCAGGTAATTCTCAAGCCGGCACCAGAAGATATTCTTGATTTGTATTTGGCATCGCTGCGTGAAATCGGTATTGATACCGATGTTCACGATATCCGATTTGTGGAAGATGATTGGGAATCACCAACATTGGGAGCATGGGGTTTGGGTTGGGAAGTCTGGCTGAATGGTATGGAAGTAACCCAGTTTACCTATTTTCAACAAGTAGGCGGTGTTGAGCTAAGGCGTACGCCGGGAGAAATCACTTATGGCTTGGAGCGGTTGGCGATGTATATCCAAGGGGTTGAAAATGTTTACGATTTAATTTGGGTGGAAAATCCGGATGGTAGCAAGGTCACCTATGGTGAAGTATTTTTGCGTAATGAACAGGAGTTTTCCGCATATAATTTTGAGCATGCAGATATTTCATTTTTACAAAAACAGTTCAACCAAGCTGAAGGCGACTGTAAACGCCTTGCAGAAGCAGAGCTGTTTTTGCCAGCTTATGAAGAAGTGGTCAAAGCTTCTCATGCTTTTAACCTGTTGGATGCAAGAGGCGCGATTTCAGTGGCAGAGCGTCAGCGCTTTATTGGTCGCGTGCGGGGATTATCACGCACCGTTGCCCAAGGTTATGTGGGGGGAGAATCATGAGTGATACACAACCACTATTGATTGAAATTGGTGTTGAAGAAATTCCGGCTGGTGTTGCACCACGCATGGGAAATGCTCTACAGGCGGCATTAGTGAAGCTGTTTAAAGGTGCTGATATTGAAACATCAGAGCTTAAACTTGGTGTGACGCCGCGTCGTTTATTGATTCACATTGAATCATGCCCAGTGATGCAAGCCGATCGTGAGCAAGTCATTTGGGGCCCCCCTGAGAAAGTTGCACTTAAAGATGGTGAACCCACCAAGGCAGCAGAAGGCTTTGCGCGAAAATCAGGTTTAAGTGTTTCTGACTTTGCGTTCACCGATAAAGGTGATGGCAAAGCCAAATACATGAAAGCAACGATTACTGTTAAAGGCAAAAAAATGGCGGATATTTTGGCGGCAGCTATGCCTAATATTCTGCGTAGTTTGCCAAGCCCTAAACAAATGCAGTGGCAAGATGGTGAGACGCGTTCGGATGCTTTTATCCGCCCTGTTCGTTGGATTGTGGCAAGGCTGGGTGATGAAGTGTTGGACTTCTCGTTTGCAGGTGTGGTTGCGGGCAAAGCATCTTATGGTCATCGGATGTGCAAGGATGCGAAGGGTGAAATTAGTGTCACACTACCATTTGCGTGGCTTGAAGAGCGTATGGTGGTTGCAGATAGAGGTGTTAGAAAACAAAGCATTGTGGATGGGCTAGCTGCAGCTGCCATAGAAGCCGGTGTAAGCTTGGTTGAAGATGATGGTTTGGTTGAAGAGGTTACAGATTTAACGGAATGGCCGCATGTGATTACAGGCCACTACCGGAAAGAATATTTACGTTTGCCGATTGAAGTAAGCCGCATTGAACTTAAACATCATCAACGCTGTTTCTCCACCAAAGATAAAGATGGCAATACATCGAATGTATTTTTTGCTGTTGCTAATATAAAGTCTAAAGACCCTGCAATGGTGGCACATGGTAATGAGCGCGTGGTGAATGCGCGATTGGCTGATGCGATGTTTTTCTTTGAACGTGACCCCAAAGAAAGTTTGGAAGCTCGCGTTGAAAAACTATCTGAAATCGTGTTTCAAGATGGGCTTGGCATGGTGGAAGACCAAGTGCGCCGTTTGCGCGGGTTTATTCTCGATAATGCCAATAAATTGGGGGTGGATGCCAACGATGCGCAGCGAGCAGCATATTTATGTAAATCTGACTTAACTACGGGGTTGGTGGGTGAATTTCCAGAGTTGCAAGGATATATGGGTGGCATTTATGCCAATATGGATGGTGAAAATGAAGACGTAGCAACTGCTATTGCAGAACACTATGCACCAGCAGGGTCCGATGATGCTTTGCCAACAAGCGCTGTAGCATGTGCGATTGGGGTGATTGAACGTGCGGATAAACTGTTGGGTTATTTTCACTTGGGTAAAATTCCTACGGCAAGTGCGGATCCTTTTGCACTGCGCAGGGCTGCGATTGGTCTGATTCATTTACTGGAAAATAAACAACACCCTATCAACATGACTTTGACAGAAGTGCTCAAAGAAGCTGCAAAACAGTGGAACCAACAGCGTGTGACGATTGCGATTAGCAATGCAACACAAGCGGCAGTGACTGATTTTATCCATGAGCGGCTATTGGGTATGGCTGACGGTTTTATGGTGAGTAAACCTGCAGTGAATGCTGCATTGAGTGCGAATGTCGAGTTGCCATTGTATCAACACCTCGCAGTAGCGGAATTGTTGACTAAATTTGCTGATTCCGATGCAGGGAAAGCAGTTGCCGCAGCGAATAAACGTATTGCGAATATACTCAAAAAAGCAGGTGATATTTCGCTGGATGTTGATGAAGGTATATTTGAAGAAAGTGCTGAGAAAACATTGTTTGAGCAACTGAACAAGGTCTCTTCAAATTTCCCCGCAGAACCGGAAGCACAACTGGCTGCTTTGGCAACCTTACGCGAGCCAGTTGATAGCTTCTTTGATGATGTCATGGTGATGACAGATGATGTGGCAGTAAAAGCTAATCGTTTGGCTTTATTGGGGCAGCTTAGGGCATTGTTTTTACAGCTTGCTGATGTATCAAAACTATAAAAAGCTAACTTTTGCAGGCATCACACTGGTCAGTTTATTGAGCAGTGTGATGGCTGTTGGTGAAGAGCTGATTCAAAGACCTTCTTCTGTTACAGAAGCATGTCAGCGTATTGGTGATAAGCTGGGTAGTGTCAGTGTTGCGAGTTGTTTGCAAAGTCAGTTGCAAGATACAGGAGCTCGTTCGGTAAAGGGGCAAGCTCTTCTCTTGAAGGAGTACCCGGCGTTGCTTAAAAGGCGCAAGCCAATAGGGCGTGTCTTGTTGATCGGTGGTACGCATGGCGATGAATATGCATCGGTGAGTATTGTGTTTAAGTGGATGAAGAAATTGGATATTTACCACTCAGGCTTGTTTCACTGGCACGTTGCACCGCTGTTGAACCCTGATGGCCTGTTGCAAAAAAAATCAGTGCGATTGAACGCACATGGGGTTGACCTTAACCGTAATATGCCGACGCCAAACTGGCATGAAGAAACAGCGCATTATTGGAAAAAAACACGCCATGACCCGCGCCGTTATCCCGGCATAGAGCCACTGAGTGAGCCTGAATCACAATGGCTTTATGATGAGATTAAACGTTTTAAACCTGATGCCATTGTCTCGGTACATGCGCCTTATGGGGTGCTCGATTTTGATGGGCCTCCTGTTGGCCCTCAGAAGCTAGGCGCACTACATTTAAGGCTCATTGGCGTATACCCTGGTTCATTGGGAAACTCGGCAGGAATTCAGCATAAGATCCCTGTAATTACAGTGGAATTACCTTATGCGGGTATCATGCCTAGTCCGCGGCAAACATCTAAAATGTGGACGGATTTGATTCATTGGTTGCGTTATAATATTCCCAAAGAAGAAACAATGACAGCTTATCCGCTGTTTGATGAAATTGATAAGAATATGAATGCTTTTTCCAAGGAGCCCGATCATGTGTTATCAACACATGTTCGATTGGGTACACCGAAGGTTGTGAATTAATGTTCTCAAGATTATTTATACTGGGTTGCTTGATGGTGCTCATGCCCTTGCAAAGCCTAAATGCGGCATCAGAATATATGAGTAAACAAGCAGCCTATGATTTATTAAAATCGAATCAGAATGGAAAAGTATTAGCCTTGGTAAAAGGTGATAGGGAAGTCTTGTTAGCAATGCTGGAGCTTGAGCGCAACCATCTTGATGCCGCACTTGTATGGTTAAGTCCTGATGTGGTTCAAGCCAATCCTTTAGCTGGACTTATCAAGGGTGAGGCCTTTCGGAGAAAATCACTTGCTGCTGCATTACGAGCAGGAAATTATGCGCATGCTGCATATGATGATATTAAAAAACTTGGCAGCGCTGAATTTACGCCAGCATTGGAAGAGGCTAGCAAACGTTTACAGGCATTTATGCTGATAGACATGGCCCCTGTTGTGGATCAGAAAGAAAAACACGTTGTTTTAACAGCGGCTGTTCGAAAATCTGTTAAAAGCGCTGTTCAATCATGGCTTATGGATTGGCAATCACTGAATCATAAAGCTTATATGAGTCATTATGACCCCCATTTTCAAGCAGGGAAATACGATTATCAATCATGGTCTCAATATAAGCAGCGGGTGAATCAGAAAAAAGAATTTATCCATGTTCAAATTTCAGACATGAAGATTGTGGCTGATTCAAATCTGGCAGGCGAAGCCGTGATTGTATCTTTTAGGCAGAATTATCAATCTAGTAATTACAATGCAAATGATGATAAAGCGTTATATTTATTTCGTTATGATATGCGTACACCATGGTTGATTTTGGACGAAGGCCGCCATGTAAATCGAAGCCACTGATGCAGTAAAAGTAAATAATACGTAGCGTTACTATTATGGTTTTGAAGTCTGAGGCGTAGTTTTTTTACCGAACCATAAGTCGGGAATGCTTAACAAGGTTTCAACCAGCCCTGGTTGTGATAAACCTGCTTCTTCAGGTGACAATTGATCGACAGTAGCATTCGATATAGGGCCATGCATGTGGTAAATTCTCCGAATAAAGGAGTGCGCAGCTCCGCCTAAAAGGTCTCGAAGTAACGGTATTTTTCCCAGTATGGCATCCAAATTTTGAAATGGGCGGACAATCATTTTTAAATCAATATTATCTTTTTCAAGATCTAAACTGCCCTTACCAGCAATATCCATAGCAGATGAGCGCAAACCAAGTTTGTGAATATTAAACATTTGTTCCTTTAGGGTAGCCTCAATCTGTAGCCGCTTATAATACAAGCCGTCTTGATTTAAATCTTTGCGTTCACCAAAAAATAAGTCAGGCAAATCTACTAAGCTTATTGCAGCCAATGTTTTGGTGAGTGTTCCACCTTTGAGGATAGTCCCATTATCGACACGTAAGCGTAGGCGTCCGCGTAGTCCATCCCACCAAGGTTGATTTTTAAGCAAGACACCCTGACCCAAAAACAGGGCGTTCATATCACCACCCTCAAAGAGATGGGTAAGTTTTGCTGATTGCATTGTTCCGCCAAAGTCACCATCAAGTTGTGCAAAACCTTTCCAGCGTAGTCCGCCACCTGTTTCAGGCTTTAGCGATGCGGATAACATCAAGTGTTGTTTGCCCATGGATGCTGATAGTTGTCTTAGGTCCACAGCACTGCCACCAGGTAACGCAAACATGGCTGAGATGTCTTGTAGGATAAGCGTGCCAGAATGGATTTTTTGTGCTTTGAAAACGCCCACACTATTGCGTTTTGAGGCAAGGTCTATGGACACACCTTCCATACGAGCATCGTCCCAAACAAAGGTGTCTATATTGGCTTGAAGTGCCCACGGTTTGTCAGCGAGAGCTTTAGTCTGTGGGAGTTGTTCGGGTAGGGCTTTACGGTTCAAATATTGTGCATTAATGACCATTTCCCATGGCTCTTTGCCAAAAGGTGCAGATACCTTTAGTGCGCCTTTAAAAGCAGGGGCTTTTAAAGATGTTAAATCTAACTTTAAACCATGTTTGTTTATTTGACCTGAGCCAATGAGCTGAATGGGGGCTTGATCACAGCGTAATTTATGAAGCTTGAGGTTGCTATTTTCCAACGTTCCCTGAAAGGCTACTTGCATAGGGGAATCTATTGGCTTGCTGGAGCCGAGAAAGTTTTTCCATGCTGCTTGTTTAAAATTTAATGTGCTATGCCAATCATCATCAAGGAAGTTAATATCTGCTTGGAGGTTCCCAGAAGGGTCTTCAATGGGGACATGAAAGTATGCAATAAGCTCAGAGAAATCACCTTGGATGTGACTGGTTAAGGATGTTAGCTGCCATGCCTGTTGGATGGGCTCTTTGATCTGAAATGACAAATCTCCATGCAAAAGTTTGCTTTGAATGCTTAATCCTTGTGCATGTAGCCCTTGCTGCATATCCCATATTACCTCTCCCGATTTAATTTGTAGGGGGATATTATTGTATTCTAAGTGCCATGTTGCAGATGGCTTTAGTGAAACATGGGCAAGATTAGGTTCATCCTGCAAAGGATTCCATTGAAGCTGAACGCTTGTGACTGCTGGGGCATCAACCCAGTGAATGCCTTCGGCACGAGATGGTCTAAGCCATTGTTGTAGTTTGCCAACATCTGCCTGCCCATATGCTTGAATATCCATATTGAGGGTTTGCCATGGCATATTCAATGTTCCAGATGCTGTGCCAGTATTATGCGGCAATTCAACGTAACTAATATTGGCTTGTAAGCCATGCTCATCCACATCTACTTTTGCTTTACTATGGGTGAGCTTATCGCTACCAGGCCCCAGATGAATATCGGCATCATCGACTTGTGCATTAATGTGAAAGCGCAATTTTTTCCAATCTTTGTTTTCAGGTAATCCTTGAAGTGGCTGTTGCCATGGCACGTTAAGTGAAACTTGAATGCCCGAGGCAATGCCGTGGTGCATACTGCTCAGCCAATTTAGCCACCTTTCCGAATGATCTAATGGACGCAGCCATGACCACACTAATGGCATATCCAAATGTTCAGAGTTTGCCATGAGTGAAAACTCACCCTTCTTCCAATGCGCACTGCCAAGACCTTGATTTTTCCCTTGTTGCCATTTGAGAGATGGGATGTCCCATTGCTGTAGATTATAATGTTCATCGAAGCTGATGAGCCATGTTGAAAGCAGCTGATCAAATGGCATCTGAAAGGGGCCTGCAGGTAAATTAATGGCAGCAGAGGAGCCTTGTGTTTGCATATCTAACTTCCACTGCAACTTACTCTTCTGTTGCAGGTGTACTTCGCCTGACACCTTGCCCAATATAAATTTTTGCCATTCAACGGGTAACCAATGAATATTATCAAACTTCCAGTCTGCAGAAATAAATTGGGACTGTGGGTTTAATGTTGCTGTTAAGCGGAAGCCAGGCATGCGTAAGAGAGCAGACCCTGCAGGGATATCTATATCCAAAGCGGTAGACTTTAGGTTTCCTTGATATGAAGCATAGCGCCACTGCACATCCATATCATCGATAGTGAGGCGGGTTGGGGAAATACCCAAGTGACCTGTACTGTTATAATTTGAGGCATCAAGTTGTAATAAGCCACCATGGAGTGCGATGCGCTTAGGCGATAGTTGACCACGTAGAAGCTCTAACGATGATACTTGAATTGCTAGTGAAGTGCCATCAACAACCACCATATGATCTTTCGTTTTGAAGCTACAGTGATCGACTTTAAAGCCGATATGACCATTCCAGTACCAAGATAGTCCTTGCAGATTAAGATCGCTTAATTGGAACTCTTGCTTGAGCAATGATTCAATGTGCGGGCGCATACGATTGATATCAGGCACCAACCACCATGCTGCCACACCGGTAGTGATGATGATGAGCAGCAGTAATACGGCAAGTCGTTGTATTATTTTTTGTAGTTTTCTCAAAGAGAGCTTCATGCGAAGTTACGTGTGCATAAAATATCCCTCAGCTGGCATCCTTTTGCTTTAAACGTGCTACTTTATCCTGCAATGCTTTCAATAGACCATCAAAGCCATCTTTTTTTAGAAGACCTTTGAAATCCTCTCTAAAGGTGCCAACTAGGCTAACACCTTCAATTTTGATATCGTAAACTTGCCATGTGCCTGCATTTTGGTGCAAGCGATAAAATACAGGTGTGACTTTATTTTTATCAACCACGCGTGTTTTAACGCGAGCCTTATTGTGCTTGAATTCAGCGTTATCAAACTCAACAGTTTGTCCGTGGTATTTAGACAGGCGATTACCGTATGAGCGTTCTAGTAATTGGCTAAAGGTTTTAGTAAATACCGTTTGCTGTTCAGCAGGTTGTTTTTTCCAATCCCTGCCAACACTGCGGCGAGCCATTTCACGATAATCAAAGCGACCTTCAACCTGTTTGCGAATGGCTTCACGGTCTGCTTCCGTTAAAATTTTAGAGTCGGTGCGGGCCTCTAACGCATGTAAAATTCCATTAACCGCTTTTTCAACAACAACTTTAGGGCCATCGGGCTCTACATTTTGGGCCCAAACCGGTGATGCAACCCATAATAGTACAAATGCTGCTAAACTTTTTATCATTATATTCATGTTTGACTCCGTGTTCTAATATATCTACGCAAAGCTTAATGTACTTGTGTGCATGAGGGAGGTGTAATTATTGCTCTGCACTGGAGAAAATATACTTGCTGATTAAATCTTCGATATTGATGGCAGATTCGGTTTCTTCGATTGCACCATGGTCTTTAATAATGCCATCATCAGCACCTTGGCTGATACGTACATAACGCTCACCAATAATACCCTTGGTTCGTACTGCGGCTATGGCATCGGTGGTCAGTTCAATGCCTTGTTGAATCTCAAGCTGTAATAATGCTTCATCTTGCCCATGTAACTGCACGGATGCTACGCGGCCAATCGAGACTCCCGCTAACATCACATCAGCCCCTGCGCGCAAACCGCCCGCATCATCGAAAGTTGCGGAGATACTATAACCTGATGAACCTAAACCGCCGACCTGTCCAAGTTTAATAGCCATCCAAGCCATAGCCATGATACCAAGGAATACAAAGACACCCACAGTAATTTCAGTTTTGCGATAGGATTGCATATTGCCCTCTCTCTTAAAGTTTTACAGGAAAAATGATGTCAGGATATAATCGAGTACAAGTACTCCGACCGATCCTGCAACCACTGCTTGTGTTGTGGCTTTGGCGACACCTTCTGTTGTTGGTGTGGCGCGATAGCCCATGTATGTGCAAATAACGCCGATTAATATGCCAAAACCGAGAGCTTTTACCCAGCCAGCATATAAATCCATAGGTGTAATTTTGGCAACCATTTCGCCAACAAATGCACCACCATTAACACCCAGCAGCTCTACGCCAACAACATAGCCGGCACCTAGGCCAATAATGTCAAACATGGAAACCAATAAGGGTAGTGCGATAATCATGGCAATAATTCGTGGTAAGATAACACGGGCTTTTGGGTTGGTTGCCATCATTTGCAAAGCATCTAATTGCTCTGTCACGCGCATAATACCAATTTCAGCCGTGATACTTGAGCCTGCGCGACCCACCATCATAAAAGCGCCAAGCACAGGCCCTAATTCACGAATAATTGCTAATGCTACGCCAGATCCGAGCAGCGATTCGGAACCAAATTTTGCCAAGGTATAATAACCTTGAAGAGATAAAACCATGCCAGTGAAAGCACCTGTGATGGCAATAATGACAAATGAACCAACGCCCAGAGCATAGAGCTGTAAAACAATATGTTTACCTTGCCATGGTCTAGCAAACAAGTGAGCCAGTGATGAGGCACTTAAGACTGTAGCATCACCCATGCGCTCAATAGCACCTAGGAACCAGCGACCCAAGCTGCCAAAAAATAGAATTATGCTATTTTGTGTGGAGTTAGCTTTATTCACGACATCCTCACTGTGCCAGGTTTATGCAAAAGATCTTCGATATAAGATGTTTCACTGCGTGAAAATGGAATCGGGCCATCAGGGCGACCTTCAATAAACTGTTGAACGCGCGCATCATCACTATGGCGAATGACATCGGATGTGCCCTCGGCAATAACTTTTCCCTGCCATAGTAAAATAACATGATCGGCAATCGCAAGTCCCGCATGCACATCATGGGTCACAACAATGGAAGTCATCTTTGTACGTTTGGTTAAGTCACCAATCAGTGATGCTATAACGCCTGCTGAAATAGGGTCTAACCCGGATGTTGGCTCGTCAAAGAAAACGACTTCTGGATCCATTGCCAGTGCGCGCGCAAAAGCAACACGTTTTGCCATGCCTCCAGAGAGTTGTGATGGCATGAAACGCTCAAAACCACGCAGGCCAACCTGTTCAAGTTTCATGGTGACCATGGTGTGAATTACGGATTTATCTAACTGTGTGTGCTCGACCAAAGGAAAGGCAACATTATCGTAAACACTTAAAGAGTTGAGCAGTGCCGAATATTGAAAAACCATGCCCATACGAGCGCGTAATTGATAAAGACGTTTCTGGCTCATGCCATTTAAATCGTCGTCACCATACCAAATATGCCCTGATGTTGGGCATTCCAAACCAGCTAGCAGACGTAATAATGTTGTCTTGCCAGAGCCTGAACCACCCATAATTACGGTTGTTTGGTGCGCCTTGATGTGAATATCGGTGTTATTTAATGCGATAACATCATCAAAATGACGGCTTAACTTTTCCGTTCGTATCATGGCGAGAATATAACGCTATTTATTTATAAAAAATAGAGGGGGTATTCATTGTTAGATGAGATTTGTGTCTGTACTCATGGCCAGTCTAAAATAGAGTGGGCGGGTGAATAGTATTTCTGAACAAAAACAAATCAAAGAACTCTTTGCGTCACTTGCGTCATGTATGTCGTCGGAGCGTCGGCCTTTATCCAAGCGTTTACATGGGTTAGGGCATCGTTTAAGGCAAGGGAAGCCTGTAGATAAAGCTTTGCAGGGTGTTCGTGAGCATATTCAAAAATCATCAGCACAATATTTACGGCGTAAAGAAGGCGTGCCCAAGTTTGCATACCCTGAAGAACTGCCTGTATCAGCCAAACGGCAAGAAATTTCCGATGCGATAGCTGCGAATCAAGTCGTTATTGTTGCCGGCGAAACGGGCTCGGGTAAAACCACGCAAATACCTAAAATCTGTCTAGAGCTTGGTCGAGGTATTGCCGGCTTAATTGGGCATACGCAGCCACGAAGAATCGCCGCAAGGAGTGTAGCGACACGTATTGCTCAGGAGCTAAAAAGTAAGGTGGGCGAACATGTAGGCTATAAAGTACGCTTTTCTGATCATAGTAAAAAAGATGGTTATATAAAACTTATGACTGATGGCATTTTGCTAGCAGAGATTCAAGGTGATGCCCGGCTTGAACAGTACGACACCATTATTATTGATGAGGCGCATGAGCGCAGCTTGAATATTGATTTTTTATTAGGCTATTTAAAGCAGCTCTTGCCCAAACGGCCGGACTTAAAAGTCATTGTGACTTCGGCAACGATTAACACCGCGCATTTTTCAGCATTTTTTAATGATGCCCCAGTGATTGAGGTATCTGGCCGAAGTTACCCTGTGGAGCTATTGTATCACCCCATTACTGGGGATGAAGATGAGCTGGATAACAACCTGCCGTCGGCAATTATGGCCGCGGTGGACGAAGTAGAACGCATGGATGCTTTAGGTGATGTTTTGGTCTTTTTACCTGGTGAACGTGAAATTCGCGAGGCTGATCATGCTTTGCAACAGCATGCCATGAGAAACACCGAGGTCATTCCACTATTTTCGCGGCTTTCGGTTGGAGAGCAGGATAAAGTATTCCAAAGCCATCGTGGGCGACGCATTATCTTGGCAACCAATGTGGCGGAAACATCGCTTACTGTACCAGGCATTCGTTTTGTGATTGATACAGGTTTGGCACGGGTCTCCCGTTATAGCGCACGCACTAAGGTGCAGCGCTTACCTGTTGAGCCGGTATCTCAGGCCAGTGCCAATCAGCGATCAGGGCGCTGTGGACGTGTGGCAGCAGGTGTATGTATTCGTCTTTATAGCGAAGATAGCTTTACGCAGCGCAGTGAACAAACTGATCCAGAAATTTTACGCACCAATCTTGCCAGTGTGATTTTGCAAATGGCTAGTTTGGGCTTGGGTGATGTAGCGAAGTTCCCATTTATGAATCCGCCTGAAACGCGCTCAGTATCTGATGGTTACCGATTACTGCATGAGTTGCAGGCTGTGGATGAATCTCGGAAACTTACTCCGACTGGGCGAAAACTGGTGCGTTTGCCTGTTGATCCGCGCTTGGGTCGCATGTTGTTGCAAGCTCAGCACGAGCGTTCACTGCATGAAGTGTTGATTATTGTCGCAGCATTATCGGTGCAGGATCCTCGCTCAAGACCCATGGATGCACAGCAAAAATCTGATGAAAAGCACCGTGTATTTACTGATGAGACATCCGATTTTATGAGCTGGTTAAAATTATGGCAATGGTATCACGAGCAGGCCAAGCATCACTCTAAGAATCAATTGCGTAAGTTGTGCCAAAAGCACTATTTATCTTATGTTCGTTTGCGTGAATGGCATGATTTGCATGGGCAATTATTAGGTATTGTGCGCGAGCTGGGCATGAAGCCAAATCAACAGCCAGCTTCACCCGATGAAATACATCGCAGCTTATTGGCAGGATTGCTGGGGCATATTGCCATGCAAGATGAGGCTAAGATCTATCTTGGTGCGCGCAATTTGAAGTTGTCATTATTCCCAGGTTCGGGTTTGTATAAGAAGCCGCCCAAATGGTTGATGGCAGCCGATTTGGTGGAAACAAGTAAATTATATGCACGTATATTGGGGCCCATTGACCCAATATGGCTGGAGCAATTAGCAGCGCATTTGATTAAACGCGAATATTCCGAACCGCACTGGTCATCCAAACGTGGGCAAGTATTGGCTTATGAGCGTGTGAACTTATTCGGTTTGTCGGTTGTAGCAAAGCGCCTTACCAATTATGGCTCGATTGATGCGGCGTTATCAAGAGAGTTGTTTATTCGTCACGCCCTAGTTTTGGGCGAATACCGCACACATGGTAAATACGCACAACATAATCAGAGTCTTATCAATGAATTGGAGAAACTTGAAGCCAAATCACGACGGCGAGATGTGTTAGCAGAAGAGCAGGTTATTTTTGAATTTTTTGATGCACTTATTCCCGAAAATGTGTGCAGCGGAAAACTTTTCGAGCAATGGCGCAAAAAAGAAGAGAATAAGACCCCCAAGCTTTTGTTTTTAAGCAAAGAGATTCTTTTAGCGAATTCCGATACAGGTATCACAGCCTCGGATTTCCCTGATGGGGTTCAAGTTGGCGCACAGCGTTTGCGTTATGAGTATCATTTTGATCCATCGCATCATGCTGATGGTATTACTTTGCTTGTACCGCAAACCATGCTCGGAGCACTTGAAGCAGAAATGTTTGAATGGTTAGTTGCAGGTATGTTGCAAGAAAAATTGACAGCTTTGATCAAAGGGCTACCTAAAGTGCTGCGCCGTAGTTTTGTGCCAGCTCCACAATTTTCAGAGGCAGCAATGTCGGCGATGAATTTTGGCAAAGGTGCTTTATTACCGGCCTTTTCCAAGGAGCTTGAGCGTATGACAGGCGTTTATGTTCCGTTAGAGCAATGGGACTTAGAAAAGCTTTCAAAGCATTTATTGATGAACTTTCGAATCTTAGATGAGCGCAAGAAAAAAATCGCGGAAAGTGATGATTTATACGATTTGCAAAGTCGCTTTTCATCGCATTCTGCACAAATAGCTGTCAGTCATCCCTTGGAGCGTAAGGCAATCAAAGCATGGGATTTTGATATATTGCCCGAAGTTGTGGTAAAACAGTCGCAGGGTTTAAATTTGCAGCTATTCCCAGCGTTGGTGGATATGCAGGATAGCGTAGCTATTGAGATGTTTGAGAGCCGCGAGAAAGCCGATTTTATGATGGCGAAAGGAGTGCGGCGCTTATGCATGCTGGCGATGCACCAACAGGTTAAAATGCTTGATCAACAGATGAAGAGAATGAAACCCATGATGATGTTTGCAACATTAATGGGTGAAGCGGAAAGATTACGCAATGATGTGATTGACAAAACATTTGAAGCGGTCTTTTTATCAGAGGAACTACCTCGTAATAAAGAGGCCTTTGAAACATGTTTGGAAAAAAATAGAGCAAATTTAATTCAAGAAGGGCAGCGCATTATTACTATGGTGGATGGAGCTCTACAAGCACATACACGATTAGTGGCACTGATAAGTGCCAGTGTTGCCCCGCAAAAAGCAGCTATGCTGGAAGATGTGAAACAGCAATGTGCATCTTTAGTCTTTGATGGTTTTGTAGCGCTAACGCCTTTACCTTGGTTAAGGCATATCCCTCGGTTTCTTGACGCGGCTTGTATTCGAGTTGAAAAATCAGCGCGTGATTTGAATAAAGATAAGCAAATGGCGGAACAGGTGCATATTTTTTGGCAGCAATATCAGCAACGCTGCAAGCTTTTACAAGGCAAACACTCCGTTGATCATGGCTTGAATGAATTTCGCTGGATGATTGAAGAATTGCGGGTGTCATTGTTTGCACAGGGATTAAAAACAAGCATGCCGATTTCGGCAAAGCGCTTAGAAAAGCGGTGGCAGGCCTTACGATGAAGTGTCTGGTGAGGTGGTTATGAGTGTGCGTGTGGATAAATGGTTGTGGGCAGCACGCTTTTTTAAAACCCGTGGTTTGGCAAGTGAGGCTGTAAAAGCAGGGCATATTGAGTTGAATGGTATACGCACTAAGCCAGCTAAAATGGTACAGGTTGGTGATGTATTGCAAATCAAACGAGGTTTGGATATTTATGTGATTACGCTGCAAGGCTTGGCAGAAAAACGAGGCTCAGCAAGCCTTGCCCAAGCTTTGTACCAAGAGAGTGAGCAAAGTATGCAGGCGCGAGAAAAGCTCAATGAACAACGCAAATTATTAGCAGCTTCTGCGCCAGCACCTGATAAGCGACCGGACAAAAAAGCACGTCGCCAGATTATTCGTTTTCAGCGTAAATAGCGATGCGAATGAGTCTGTAAAACGGTCTGTGTCAATTCATTTTCAGAATTTCTCTGGCATGTGCTCGGGAAACTTGATCATAAAACGGCTCAGAGCAACTTTCCAGTGATGGATAGGCATGGCCCATTCCTTTGATGCCGACTCAATAACCAGATAAACAACTTTCATAGCTGCGAGGTGTTTAGGTTAGCTAGCGGTGCACTTGAAGGTTGAATGTGGCAGACGTTTCTGGATATTTTATGCCGGGGTGTTTTTGGTCTTGAAAGTCGTTGATAAAAGGAGGGGGGAAGGCTTCTTTCAGGTCACCTCTAAGTTCGCATCAGCTTCTTCTGCGGCGGTATAAGCAGGTAAGAAGAAAGATCATGAGCGTGATTTCACTCAGGCTTATAGAGCCGCCACCACCATAACCTTCACGGTGTATAATTTTAACGGTTTGCGGGTCTTGTTTCACCTTTTCTCTGAATCGTTGTAGTTGCATATCGAGGTTTTTTATCATGTTTTTCGAAGCCTCATTGAAGCTTTGTATGCTGTCTTGACGAAGTTCTTCGCTGAGGTTAATCGGTGTGGAGCTTCCTTTTACCTGACTTGTACCAGGCGCCCGGAAAAGCATCTTTTTGCTTTGGATATCATAAACAGCGGTATCCATCATGGTACTGGTATCATTTTTTTCACCAGAAATCACATAAGCACCAACCAGGGTCCAGTAACTCAGAGATAGAAACCCCTCATCTGTAAATTGAGTTTGATCGTATGAGACCAGAGCGATGATATCAATGCCATACATGGTTTTTATTTGTTCAAGGTTTGCAAAGCTACCTTCGGGAGTCAGATACTGGGATGGAATAACCTCGATATCCTTTACAAAATCATATTGGCGGAAGTTTTTGGCTACTTTTTCTAAAAGCTTTACTTTTCCGCCTTCAGTTAGTGATGCATGAGCTGTGGCACCCGACCATATATTCACACCTCTTGCCTGAAATTGCTGGCCAGGAACAAAGGCAATACCTACTTTAAGAGGTAGGTGTAATGTGGGGATAGAAGGCTCGACAATAAAATTTGACTCTTTGGGGTAGAGATAGTCAACAATGCTGCTTTTGGCTCTAGATTGTTGGCCAGCGCAGCCTGAGGTAAAAAGAAGCAGAAACAAGATAGAAAAAGTAATGCTGTAGTTGATTCGAATCGTCATTTGGCACCTCAAAAGTGGCTTTGTTGTGTGGTATGGTTTCTAATGCTTTAAGACTTTTTGAGTATAGGCTACTCATTTAAGCTTTGTCTACCGATTGCTTTTCTAAGCTTCGATAGTGGTTTAACTCAACCAGTCACAAGGTAGCGGGGGAGGTCTTGTTTCGCTCATTTTTTGCAAAAAAAATCATGAAGCGAGCATTGTTTGAGTACGCTAGAGGTATATTTTGATGAGGAAACCCGCGAAACAAGACCTTCCCTCCCTCATTAAGTCACATAAAGGTCTGGATGGTAAAACACCATATGAAAAGCTATATGCCTACTTTTATGATAATAAACTGTAAACAACGCTCGGGATTCTTACAGTTTGGGTTAGCTAGTGGTGAACTTGAAGGTTGAATGTGGCGTTGCGAAATAGGAGAACAGTTAGGGTAATTCCGGGGACATAATATTTAATTTATTGTCTTGAGGAACGGATAACGCTGATATTCTTGCACGAATTACCCCTTCCAGAACACGCGCATTGGGTGCAGTGTATGTGCCAATTGAGAGTGGGTTCAGTTCAGAATTAAATACGTCAGATAAATTTGGGTATGGGGGAAACAACTATGATCATAGTGCTCAGTTTCTTTCTAATTACCACGTAAGGCATACATATTGGGATGAACTAATTTAATACGAATGAGGTTAGATTAATGAGCAATCAGAGCAAGATTCTTCAATTTGTAGTCATTTTCTTTTCGGGAATAGTGGTCTTGTACTTCTTTTTCCAAAGTACATCACTTGAACAAGTATCTGCGCAACCAATCAATCAAAAGACAACTGAAAGAGGGGCTATTACTGAGAATAAACAGTTGGGTCGTTCAGAATCTGACCCAGCCCCCTCAGAGAGTCAGCTTTTACAGATGATTGAAAGAGTGCCAAAGGCAAAAGGTATGTATGAGGCGGGAAAGTTATCTAATCTAGACATAGAATTTTATGGCAAAGTGATAGATCAACATGGCAACCCCGTAGCTGGTGCGAGAGTGGGTGTAAGCTTGCTCAGGTGGAGGATTCTGGACGCTGGAGGTGAATTTCATGAATTTACAACAGATTCAGAAGGCTACTTTGATGTCAGTGGAGTTTCTGGGCAAGTGCTTACCATTACAAGTATTAGCAAAAATGGGTATGAGATTATTGGAGGACATCAGCAAAGCCAAACGTTTAGAGTTGAAGGGATTAAAAAAAAGAATGAAAGTAACCCCTATATATTCCATGCATGGAAAAAAACTGAAGCGCAGCACTTATTTTATGGCGAAATATTTCAGAAGTTTTCACAAGATGGGCAGTACCACAACATTGAAATACCTGGGTTTAATAAAACAATGAAAGTAGCGTTTACAATTGATTCTAATGGTACATCTCCCAATCCACTGGACTGGACAGTAAGATTTAAAGTTGATGGAGGTGGGGTTTCAGAAAGTACAGAGGCTTTCATGAATGAAGCTCCTGAAAGTAATTACCTGAGGGTCTGGAATGCTGAGCACAGGAAAGAAATTGCAGGGTTTGGTAAAAGGGATAAACGGAAGTTTTACTTAAAAGGCCTAAATGGGAATATTTATGGGCGAATGGAAGTTGAGTTTATTGCTTATTATAGTCGCAAACCAACACTCAATGGAGTTGGAGTCATTGATGCGAAATATTGGATAAACCCCAACGGTTCCCGCAACCTTCAATACGATCCATCCAAGCGGATACTTCTGAAGAAGTGAATCAGGGAATCAATGGGGTCAGATACTTTCTTGAGAACTCCTGTCAAGAAAAGCATTTCATGCGGGGTCAAAACCTAGTTTCTGTAAGCGTTTTCCGCCCTTAGCATCGAATGGTTCATGGTAAGTTAAGACAGCCCAAATGATATGAATTAACTTGTTCATACAGTGGCCAATCGCCACCATTTTCTTTTTTCCTTCTGCCAACTTTTTTTCGTAATGGGCTTTGATGATTGGGTTATGTTGCATGGCAACAATGGTGCATTACCAAAGTATACGGCGTAGCTTTTTGTTGCCAGCTTTGCTCATTCGTGGATGTGCTGATTTATTTAGGATTCCGGGGGCATAATACTTAATTATTGACAATTAGGGTTAGTTTTCTCGACATTGTATCCATGGCAAGAATAGCAAGACGACAGTCTTTCACCATATTACTCAACGTGGTATCCGAAGGGTGGAAACGTTTTTTTAATGCTTAGGACTATAAAACCTATATCAAGCTGATGCGAGAATGGTGTGTATCTTATGACTTGAAAGTGTGGTCATATTGTTTGATGATGTTCGAATGCATGAGCGGGAGGGCGACTACTCGGCGGAGAGGATTTTGTATGGAGGTGTCATCGATTGCTGGTCGCGAATTAGGCCGAAAGAAATCGGAGCAAAGAGAAGTAAGGATGATTAAGTATTATGTCCCCGGAACCCAAAGAGTTGGTAATACACCTGGAAAATGGAATAAAAATGGCTCGGCTTACCTTGATAAAGTTGCGATAGATATTAAGGCTGGAGGGTATTAAAAAATGATTTTAAATATGAGTAAACTAATGGTTTTGGCTTTTTTGAGTATGATGGCTTTAACCCCCGTTGATGCAAAAGAAGCTTTTGTGGTTTCAGGGTTAGAAAACACAGGTTTTGCCGCCTCAGTAATAATTTGGAAGTATCAAAACAAAGTACTGGTGAAGAAGAGAGAAATTGAAATAAAGCAACACACTTACACAAGAATGATTGAACTGTGGAGAGATAGGGGTCTTTTAGGCATTTGGGTAGATGATCTTTCTACTAAGCAAAATAAATTTGAATTTATTTTATTGAATATTTTAGAAGGTATAAAAGTGAACAGAATAAACCTTCCTGCACCCCCTGTTTTTGGAGGCTCTATTAGGCTTGGTAAAGATTCTGTAGAGATCATCACCCCCAGTGTAGAGAAAGTGCTTGTTTCTAAAATCAAAGAACAAACCAAAGAAGTGCTAAATCATGATTTTCAGTGGGATACTGTTTTAATAAATGGGTCAACCCTACAAAGGGGTGCTTCTGTAAATTTATTTTTAGTATTTGAAGAAAATGGTTCTTTATTTTATCGCTTTGGTAGCAAAAAGTATAAGTCAAACATCGCACTCCCAGAGAAATTCATGAGTATTCTTCCAATGATTAATATGAACTGGGGCGTGGTATCAATTAATAATCCTTATGTGTATATGATTGGTACAATGGGTGTTGGAGAGCATGAACAACAAGGCATAAATTTCATCTATTATAAGAAGGCAGGAGAGTGGGAGTATGCGTGGGATGAATACCCTGCATCTTCATCAAGGTCATTTGGTACATGGGTAGTAACCCAGGTTGTTGTAAAAAGAAAAGAAGAGCTCCAAGATGAAAATAAGAGCCCTCGTGAAAACAGATATGTTGTTTCAGGCACACACCATTTTCATAATGTGATAGATCAGCGTCGGCTTACTACTGAATTAAAAGAAGACAGTGAAGTATTCGATATTGATGATGAAGGCTGGGTGTTATATCGCGCAGGGGCTACACTTTACAAAGCGCAGATTCAGAAAAACCATTTGAGTACGCCAATCAAGCTTATAACCGACCCTATACTAAGGACAGTTCATTGGGGTTTGTGGGCAGAAGATGAGAAGCCTGTTAAAGCAGAGAGCCTTCAACCCACACAGTCAAATAATGAGAATGAGAATATTTGGCTATTTGCCTTGTTGGGTGTTCTCTTGATCGGAGTGACTGCTTACTTTGTGCGTAGGAAAAGAAAATAGCAGTGATGCATCGGCACAATAACCAACGTGGCGCAGCAGGTATGACGTTGGATTTATACGCATCGCGTTATAGCAACGCTGATAGGCTGCATATATACAGCAGGCCTTACAGCTTCTGCACTGATTGCTGGGGATCCAGCTTTAACGAGGGTGTCAGGCTTGGTTCTGGATAATCAGGATAATGCATTGCCAGGGGTAACGGTGCGTGTGGGATTCCGGGGACATATATGGTCCGTCCCGCGTTGCAAGGAAAAAGTTTGATTGGCAAGTTAAGGAAAGTTGCATACATATATCCGGCTTTTAGTTGAAGCTGGGTTGCTTCTAGCCCTAATGGAATTCG